>Ga0210409_10007020_pt1 | contig 11645 bp, 7 predicted proteins | sample IncBWH17MmetaG_FD_161649 | JGI IMG/M metagenome (GOLD analysis project Ga0210409, IMG submission 161649) | Forest soil microbial communities from Barre Woods Harvard Forest LTER site, Petersham, Massachusetts, United States - Inc-BW-H-17-M | ecosystem: Environmental > Terrestrial > Soil >...
ATCGTCTTTACCGAAGCGCGGAACGGGCTCTGGGTCGCGGTGATTCAACTGGAGCGAATCGAAGAGGCCTCCCTGCGTGTTGGCAACCCTTCACACTGACATCAACTGGCAGGAGTGTGTTTTCACGATCAACCATACGTCCAGGCCGGTGCGAAGCTGCAGAGCGTCGCGGGCTGCCAGCGTGATATGTACTTCCATCGGGACGCCCACATCCACCGTTGCGGAAACCATGACGTCGCGGCGCTCAAGTGTGCGGATCTTGCCGGCAAAGATGTTGCGCGCACTCAAGCCTTCGGGACGCGTGGTAGCCAAAAGAATGTCGCCTGCCCGAATGCCCACGCGCAGCTTCACGCCCGCGCCGACACGAATCATCGGGGTTTCAATCGGCACCCCGCCGGGCAGCAGCCGGCAGCTCATCGTTCCCCGATCCTCATGGGCCGCTCCGACGTCCACGTCGAAAATGTTCTCGAATCCGGCGAGCTGGGCAACGGTCTCCTGACGCGGTGCGCCCATCACCTCATGCGGGTTTCCCTGGGCCACGACCCGCCCAGCATCCAGGACCACGGCGCGGTTTCCCAAGGCGAAAACTTCGTCCCGGCTGTGCGTCACGTAAAGGATCGGGATGCGATGGTTTTCGTTCCAGATCCGAAGATCCTCGATGATGCGCGATTTTGTGGCGACGTCCAGCGCCGCCAGAGGCTCGTCGAGGAGAAGAATGCACGGATCGGTGACCAATGACCGCGCCAAAGCCACCCGCTGGCGCTCGCCGCCGGAAATTTCATCGGGATGTCGTTTCCGCAAACCCGGAATGCGAAACGCTTCCAGGATCGAGCCGATCCGCCGCTCGCGCTCTTCGGATGAATAATTCTGCAGACCATAACCGACATTGCCTTGCACCGTCAGGTGAGGAAACAACGCAAGCGACTGGAAAACATAGCCGACGTTCCTTCGCGACACCTTCAGCTCAAGCTTCGCACCATAGTCGAAGAAAACCTGCTTCCCGACGCGAATCGTTCCTGCATCCGGACGGACCAGACCTGCGATGCAGTCCAGCAACGTCGTCTTCCCTGCTCCGGAAGCGCCAAACAGAATGGTGAACCCGGCGGGGGCCGAAAAATCGACATCCAGGGAGAAATCTCCGGTCGCTGAAAAGCGCTTGCGAATCTTCAGGACCAATTCACTGTCCTGAATTCGAGCCTTCTCGCCAGTGGTGTCAGTCGCGTGGTCGATCAATCCGTCCTCAACCTTTAGAACCAATGCAATCGAGCCTGTGATTCTAAACTGCAACCGCGATTCTCGACGTCTAGTGAAAACAACCGCCTGTCGCGTGACGAGCGCCACATTCTCATGGTCGGCCTGCATACTCGAATAGTGACGGCGCTAGCGACATGCCCTGACGGGAGCCGGGAGTGCAGGGCTATATCGAAGGTAACTGGTTCATGGCATGGAAGTTGGGATAAGTTGACCATCAATCTCGTGAATCGAAATCTTGCTGCGGTCTTTGGCTGAAAGCTGACAGGAAATGAGAACACGCTCGTGCAAATCAGTGCACGCCCTGTGGCTGTTGGTGTTTTTGCTGGGCGCAGTCCATGCTTCGCAGGCGCAAGGCTCGAAACAGAACTCACCCGACACTCAGATCGAAGATCCGGATCGCGATAACCCGCGCGCACGGGACGCGTGGTTCGCGCGCGGTCGCACCGCTCCTTCGGGCGAATCAGCCGCCCTGCTCCGCTATCGTGCCTACCAGCAAAAACTACAACTAAGAAGCCGCGCTTTTTCCGCGCACACCGTTTCGGCGAATCCGAGAGTCTCCAATGCAGGTGGCTGGGTGTCTCTCGGCCCGGCCCCGCTGGCCTCCGATGCTACCGGAGTCGGCGCGCAGGACTATCACCAGGTCTCGGGACGCGCAACCGCCGTCGCCATTGATCCTGCCGATTCCACCGGAAATACCGTCTTCCTTGGCGGAGCGCACGGAGGCGTGTGGAAGTCGACCAACGCAGGTTCGCTCAGCCTAAGTCCCGCCAATGTTCAATGGAACGCGATGCTCGACTACGAAGGAACCTTGGCGGTCGGCTCGATCGCGATTCAGCCCGGAAATACCAACCCGACCCAGAGCGTGATCCTGGTCGGCACCGGCGAACCTAACAGTTCCGCTGATTCGTACTATGGCTTGGGCATTCTCCGCTCGGCCGACGGAGGTCAGACCTGGACCCTCATTCCCTCCGCGAACGGCGGCGCACGCTCGTTTGCCGGCATGGGCTTCAGCAAGATTGCCTTCAACACTACGAGCGGCAAAACCAATGTGGTGGTGGGCGCCACAGCCGCAGCCGAAACCGGAATCATCTTCGGCCTCGACACCACGGGTGCGAATCGCGGTCTCTACAACTCGCAGGACAGTGGCCTGAGCTGGAGCTACTCGACCGTACGCGACTCCGGAGTCACCATCGACGCCGGCTCCGCCACTTCGGTCGTCTACAACAAAGTGGCCGGCGCTTTCTTCGCCGCGATGCGCTATCACGGCATTTACACTTCGACTGACGGCATCACCTGGAGCCGGTTGACAAACCAGCCCGCCGGGTTGACGACGGCACTCTGCCCTTCCACTCACTCCACCGCCTGCCCCATCTACCGCGCGGAAATGGCAGTGGTGCCGGGACGCAATGAGATGTACACGTGGGTCGTTTCTCTGGATTCTTCCGGAACGGAGACGGATCAGGGTATCTGGTCGAGCGTAAATGGAGGTGCAAGCTGGGCCCAGATCAACGACAGCGGAATCACCAACTGTGGTGATCCCGGCCTCAGCGGCTGTGGAGTGCAACAAGGCTCGTACGATCTCGAGATCGCTGCTGTCCCCAACGGTTCAATGGCAACCGACCTGTACGCCGGCGCCATCAACCTCTACAAATGCACGGTTCCCAGTCCCTCCTCTCCCGCGTGCACCTTTCTGAATCTCACGCACGTCTACGGTTGCAGCCCCGCGTCAGCGCTGGCGCATGTCCATCCCGATCAGCACGCGCTCGATAGCCTGATCGTTCCGGGAAGCACAACAACTGTGCCGATGTACTTCGCGAATGACGGTGGAATCTATCGCACGCTGGACGGATACACGAAGCTCACGGCCGGCAGTTGCAGCGGGCAAAACGGCTTTGACGATCTGAACCTGACGCTTGGATCGATGACGCAGTTCGTGTCGTTTTCCGTCCATCCCACTGACATCAACACCTTGCTGGGGGGAACGCAGGACAATGGCTCGCCTGCCACTGCTTCGGCAGAATCCACCAGCAGTTGGTTGAACGTGCTGGGCGGAGACGGCGGCTTCAACGCCATCAGTCCGGCGAACGGGAACGACTGGTTCACGGCCAATCCGGACATTCCGCCCGCCAGCCTCAACGTGAACTATTGCGGGGGTGGGATCAGTTGCCGGAGCGGCTCGTTTACACAGGTCGTTCAAAGCGCGCAAGTCGGCGGCGATGACGGCGCCTTCTACTTTCCCTACATCCTGGATCCGCAGGCCGCATCTCGACTCATCATCGGCACTTGCCGCGTGTGGCGCGGAGGCCCGGCAACCAGCACCGGCGGAACCTACGCAACCCTCAGCAACAACTTCGACAGCGGCGGAACGGCAGCATGCACGGGAGGCGAAGTCAACCTCGTACGCTCGCTGGCAGCGGGCGGGCCGAAAGACACCAATGGCTTCTCCAAGGTTGTGTATGCGGGCACCGAGGGATTCGGCGCGCCCACGAACCCTTCCGGCGGACACGTGTTTGTCACCACGAATGCCGGTGTGACACTCATGGCGGACGTGACCAAAACCATTAACCCAGACGAATATCCGGTGTCGGGAATTGCTATTGATTCGTCGGATACGACCGGCCAGACCGCGTACGTCACCATCATGGGATTCAACGTCGCCCATGTATTCAAGACCACGAATGCGGGTGGAACCTGGACCGACTTCACGGCCAATCTCCCGAATGCCCCAGCGGACGCCGTCGTGGTCGATTCGACATCGGGCACGGTCTATGTCGGCACTGATGTGGGCGTGTTTTCGAGTAGCACCGCCAGCCCCAGTTGGACAGAAGTTGGACCAGCGGCTGCATTGGGGACTTCCGGATTCTTGCCGAATGTGCCGATCACCGCTTTGCGGCTCTTTACCAGCGGTTCAACCCATTTGCTGCGCGCGTCGACCTATGGGCGCGGCATCTGGGAGTACAACCTCGCGCCAGCTCCCGATTTCCAGATCAACGTTTCTAACAGCCCGCTGCAAGTCTTCCCTGGCCAGTCCGCGACGTTCACTGGCACGGTGAAGGCCGTGAGCGGCTTCAGCAGCCAGGTAGCCTTGAGTTGTTCCGGCACAACCATTCCATCGACATGCACGCCCAGTCCTGCCATGTTGACGCCGACCTCGGCAGGAGTGGCGTTCTCGGTAAACGCTGCGGGGACGGTGGGAGATTACACATTCAACGTTCACGGCGTCGGTAACGATACGGCGACAACCACTCACGATATGGCCGTGGCATTGCATGTTGTGGATTTCACGTTGGGCGCGCCGAGTCCTTCGAGCATGGACGTGTCACGTGGGTCGACGTCTTCTCCGATCGCATTTGTGCTCAGCGGCTTAGGATCTTTTAGTGGAACCGTGACTTTAGCTTGTCCCGCGAGCGGCATGCCCGCAGGCGTGACATGCATCTTTTCGCCTTCGGCTTCGGTCTCGAGCTTTCCGGCCACCGTCAATCTGACGTTTGGCACAACGCCCAGCACTCCAACCGCGACCACGCCGATTTCGATTTCGGCCACCACCCCGGGCTCGCCTGCGGCCAAGACGCAATCAGTCAGCCTGACCGTGACCGTGCCGACACCCGACTATTCGATTTCCTTTAGTAACTCGCCGGCCTCGGCAACCGTCAACCAGCCTGCAACCTTGAACGGAACGGTAACCGCACGGAACGGATACACCAACCCGGTGAATCTCAGTTGCGGAAGTGGCGCTCCGCCGACGTGCACGGTCTCGCCCACCTCGGTCACGCCGACGATCGCGGGCGCGCCGTTCACCGTGGCGGTGCAAAGCTCCTCCGCGCAAACCTATAACTTCAGCATCAATGGCGTCGGCACCGACGCAGCGCACATCGCGCATATCACAAACGCTGCCTTTAACTCTCTGTTCACGTTCACGATCGCCGAGGCAACGATCACGCAGACGGTCGCCGCTGGGCAGACCGCCGTATACAGTTTGACTTTGACTCCGGTCGGTTCGACAACGTTTCCTAATGCCGTGACTTTCTCGTGTAGCGGCCTGCCGGCGGGAACCTCGTGCTCGAATCCGCAAATCAGCGCCGGGGCTTCGGGAGTTCAAACCGTAAGCCTCAACATCACCACACTCGGACCAAACAGCACGGCGATCCGCCCCGTCGCGCAGAAACACAGCGGCACGCCGTTCCTGCTGTGGGCGTCAGTGGTGGGAATCGTCATTGGGGGATTCACCAAACGCTCGTCAGCCAAAACAAAAGGCGCGATGCTCGCGGTCATCGTAATCAGTTCCCTACTGCTCGGATCTTGTGCCGGCGGCAGCGGAAGTGGAGGCGGAGGTGGCGGAGGTGGCGGAGGTAGCGTTGTGGTCAGCGTGAGTCCAAGAACGGTGAACCGGTTCCCCGCACAACTGCAACAGTTCACTGCGAGCGTGACCGGAAGCGCGAATACCGCCGTGACTTGGCAGGTAAATGGAGTTACTGGCGGCAGCGCGGCAGCGGGCACCATCGATGCAAATGGCATGTACACGGCTCCCGGTGCCGTCCCAACGCCAGCGTCGGTCACGGTGGCTGCGGTCTCGCAGGCGGATGTAACGAAATCCGGCTTGGCAACTGTCAACATCCAAACACCCACGCAAGCGGGCACCTACACCGTCACGGTAACGGCGACCGTCGGGAACGTCAGCCAGAGCACTTCTGCCACACTCATCGTTCAATAAGCGATCGTCCAACGGGTTCTCGTGATGCCATGACAGGCCGACAGGTCTCTCCGGGCGATACATACCGCGAGCAGCAAGGAGGGCATCCATTTTCTTCCAGGGCCGCGCAGTTCGGCGAGAGCATCGAACGAAGCCAACTATTTGCTTCCTCCAGAACGAAAGGGCAGCCGTTTTGTGACGGAGGCTCACAGACAGCTGTGACGGCGATCACAGCGTGGCTATCCGGCAACGATGTACAAGAGTGGAAACAGAGACGCATGTACTGACCCCAGAAAATCGCCCGGCTCCCCTCCAAGACCCCATAAGCCGCTGCCTCAGCGGCGAGCCGGGCATTTTCAAATCCCTCAAAACCTAGCCGAATGAGGTCTGTGCGCTAATGATCGCGTACCGCGAAGCGTGGGTGTCCCCAGCGCTTACTACACAATTGTCCACTGTGAACAGACACGGGCATTCGTTAGTCGGCAACTGAGTCAGCTTGATAGCGGCTAAGAACATCGTCACGCGTGACGATCCCTTCCAGTTCGCGAGAGTCCGCGCGATTGACGACTGGGATAATCTCAGACTGGTTGACGCAGCGCAGGGCTGCGTCGAGCGGGAGATCGGGGTAGAGATAAGGGAGCCGCTGGATTGGGAGAACTGATGCCAAGGTGAGAGTTCCCTTCCCTTCTTTCATCATGCGGTCCAGGAGTTCGCGCGAGATCACGCTCCAACCGCTGGGGTTCATCCGCACCAGGAAAGATTTTTGTGAAAGCTCACGCGTGCGAATCGCGGCTTCTTCGACTGGGGCAGCGCCATCGAGAATCAGGATGGAGGCAGGCTTCATGGCATCTTCGACCCGCAGAATCTCTTCTTCGCGCTGCTCTTCAAGGGAAGGAAGAACGAGACCATCCTGTCGAGTCAAAATATCGAAAATCGGGATAGGCTGAAGACTTCGGGATAAAACATATGCCACCGTGTTGGCCACAATGACCGGCACGATGATGGAGTAGTTGCCGCTGACCTCGAGCACCATGAATACCGAAGTCATGGGTGCGCGCAAAAACGCCGCGAACAGCACCCCCATACCGACCAGCGCGTACGTTCCCGTTGAAACAGTGAGCAGCGGGAAAAAATGGCGCTCGATTCCACCCACCGCACCGCCCATCATAGCGCCCACAAACAATGTAGGAGCGAACATGCCGCCCGGCGTGCCGCTCACAAAGGAGAGCGTGGTGGCGAGAATTTTTAGCGCGGCGAGGATCGCCAGAAATTTCCATGCGAACTGGTCATGCATGGCTTGGTCAATGAAGTCATATCCAGCGCCCATGACTTGAGGCGCTCCGAGCCATCCGATGACTCCGATCAGGAAGCCTGCGATGGCGGGCTGAAGGTATTGTGTCCAGCGGGGCAACGCGCGAAGACGAGGCCGCAAAAATCTGATGGACTTCGAAAAGGCAACCGCGGCAAAGGCCCCGGCGATGCCTAGGACTGCATATGCGATGAGTTCGGCAGGATGGGTGAAGGCGGTGACTGGCACACGAAACAAGGCGTCGGCACCGAGGAACCACCGCATGACCACAACGCTCGAAATCGCGGAGAGGACCACTGACCCGAGAATGCCCGCGCTCCATCGGCCAATAACCTCTTCGATCACAAAAAGTACAGCCGAAATGGGAGCGTTGAAGGCGGCGGCGAGACCTGCAGCCGCGCCGATGGGGGCGAGAAGGCGAAGTTTCTCGCGAGAAAGTTCCAGACGACGCCCGAGCGCCGATGCAAGAGAGGCACCGATCTGCAGTGAGGGATCCTCCGGGCCCAGCGATTGGCCAGAACCAATTGCTAGCGCCGAACATAGAAATTTTCCCACTGCGTTCTTGAACGGAATGTAGCCGTTGAAGATATACAGAGCGGCTTTCGTCTGATTCACGCCGCTGCCGCGGACTTGCGGAAAGACATGTATGACCAAAACGGCGACCAGCAACCCGACCGCCGTGGGGGCCCCGATGATGCGAAGGGCAGACCGGTGCGGAAGAGGCCCCATCAGCGCAATCCGGCTCCAGTCGATAGCGACCCGAAAACAAACAACCGCCAAGCCGGAGAAAATTCCGATGAACACGGAAAGGATCAGGAAGAAGCGATCTTCCGCGAAAGTAGTATTGAGAGTCAGTCGACCCAAACGCGCAGCGAGCGCTTCGGCGCGGGCGCGTCCTCCTGCAGTCGGTTCTTCTTCGGGAAGTACCGGAGCTTGACTCATTGATCGACCGCCTCGCGATCGCGCGAGATGAGAAGAAGTGCCAGGTCGGGACCGGCAGGTTGACCGCACTGTTGCGCAGTCTGCTGCTCAATTTGAAGCACGAGGTCCATCAGCGCATCGGGCATATCCCGATTGCTGGCGGAACTCAGTCGGCGCAGGTCGCGGTGAGCGGCAGTCCAGCGGTTCCACAGATCCGCCATCGTTTCGACGGAAACTGGGGATGGATTCGTTTCCGTGGAACTCCCCGCGGCCGGAACCCGCGACGCGGTCTGCTTCTCTGCGCCACACGCTTTCAATCGCGCGCCCGCATGATTGAAGGCTGCGACCAGCCGGCGGTTGCGTTCCGCATCGGAGATGCGGCGCAAGAACGGATCGGTGGACAGAACGAGGGAGGCGGTCTCAAGCTCCCGTTGCAAAGCTTCGTCGTCGGGGTAAAGCTCCACGGCCTTTCGGAGATATTTTTGAGCCGTGCCGTAGCGACCGAGTTGGAAGGCCGCTTCTCCCGAACCCTTCAAGGCTCCGGCGTTTTTTGGATCGAGTTTCAGCGCGATCTCATATTGAGCAAGAGCATCAGTCAGGCCTTGGGCTTGACGAAAGCGACCGGCAACCTCGAGGTGGGCGGAGGGATCCGGAGGCAACACCTGCGCGAGCGCGATCAACTCAGCCTGCGCCTGAGCGAATGCTTTCTGCTGCAGCAGGAAGTCGATGAGTTCGAAGCGGGTGCGCAGGCGATTCCGATCCGGATCGGTCGACCAAAACCCATAAATGGCATTGTGGTAATAGCGCTGCGCATCGTCGACAGAGTGGCGGCGCGCGGCAAGTCGAGCGAGCGCGAGGTTGATGGTACTGTCCTGGGGCGTACCCTCCCAGAGATGGATGAGGTAGGCCTCAGACTCATCGAGACGTCCGGTGTCGCGTAGGGCTCGCGCCAAACTGAGTTGATAGGTCGGATTGTCGTGATCGTAGCTAAGGGCCGCGCGGAAGTCGTCGAGAGCGCGCTCGGGATTGTTTCCCTGGTAAGCCGCCATTCCGGCCTCAAAGGCATGGAAGGCAATGCGCTTTTCATTTGCTTTAAGCCGGGTCACAAGGCGGGAGACGATCGCAAAACCGAGGATGGTGATCGCAACAAGCGCCCCCACGACAAGAGGCGTACGGCGGGCAAGCGTAGGTATGGGCGGGTTCATCGCAATGCGATATTCCATCGTAAAGGGTAAAGAGCAGAGTTGTGAAGGGATTGGGGCGGGTCAGGTCTTTGGTTTTAGGTCTTTGGTTTTAGGTCTTAGGTCTCAGGTTCGTGCGAGTGGTACGGAGGGAAGAGTAGTGAACAGTGAGTAGGGAGAGGAAACCTAATCGCAGAGAGCGTACAGATCACCGCGAGCAGTGTACGAAAATCGTTTTGAGTTCACTGGGCAGGATGCCAGGTCATCTCGACGCGTATGGGAATCTCGTTTTTCACCGGCATGGTGAGAAGGGAGGGCGGATCGATTTTGAAGTCGGCGAGCGTCGCGGGAAGGGTTCCGGAGATGTGGGTCTCGGTGCCGTGTTTCGCGAGTTGAAAGGCGACCTGCTGGTAGTGCGCGGTCTGGCCAGCGAATTGAATTTCAAGATCGGCGTGGATGGTGGCGGAGTCGCCCGCGGATTCGGGTAAATGAGTGCGGACGGTGACCATGGGAAATTCAGCGCCGCGCGTGACCTGAATCATGTGGAGGTCGCGATTACTGTCGCCGGAGTCGAAGGACTTCACGGGAACGGCGATGAGGAAGTCGCACTGTCCGGCATGACAGGTTCCCTTCCCGCGGGCGGCGTGGCTGACGCCATCGGTCTGATAAAGCGGGTGCGAGACGTGGTAGGTGAGGGTGCATTGCTCCAGAACCCATTGGCTGTCAGCAAGAGAAAGCGCAGGGAGAGCCAGGAGCAAAAGGGCGATGGATTTTTGAGCTACGTGCATGAGCGTTCTCAGAACTTCAGCGAGACGGACAGAAGAGCGGCGCCGAAAGCACCGGCGGTCACGATCGCGACCGGACCATGCGCGGAGGCGATTCCGTGAACCTTTTCTCCATTGCTTTTCTGGTTGTAGGCGAGCGCGCCGAGAATGGGCGTGAGAATCTTGCCGGGGCCGTGAATCCAGGCCATGGCCTTGTGAAAGCGAATGGGGCCTTTGGTGGTAGTACCGGGAACGCGGGGGGCCCGGATGGCATAGTATGCGGTGATGAAATAGAGATCGCCGGAGACGGCCCCCAGGACCAGGTGCGCGGTGCGATCGGTATTGCTGGTGTTCTTCCCGCCCGCTCCGAGGGAGGTCACGACAGTAGCGATTAGGGGGACGGTGGTGATCAGTCCGAGCTTCTGATGAACTTTGAGCATGTGAGTGCGTTTATCGAGCAGCGCCTGTTGCTTGGCGTTGCCTTGCGTCTGCTCAGGGGTGAAGCCGAGATCGGAGAGCGAGGGCTCGGTCTTGCCGCTGGACGGAGCGTTGGGCAAATTGCTTTCGGGCTTCTTCTGGGGCGTTGGCGTGAGAATGAGGTTCAGGGTCTGCGCAGCGCCGGAGGCGAGGGTGAGGTTGGAGGTCTGCGGTTCGAAGCCCTCGGAGAAGGCGGAGATTTCGTAGTCGGCAGGAGGAAGAGCGGTGAATCGGAATTGACCGGTGGCGTCGGACTGCGTGCTGGCGGTCTCGCGGTGTTCAAATTCCTGACACTGATTTTGGCGTTGAGCAGGGCGCCGCCGGAGGCGTCGGTGACCGTCCCCGTGATACCGGCATTCGTCTGTTGTGCGATTGCGTTCGCGGCGGACAGGAGCAGTAGGATCGCGACGAACCACGCAGGGTTGGCAAGTTTGCAGGGCATAGAACCTTCTCCTTACGCAGTGCCGCACCAGTGCAACGCCCCGCTTGTCGCGACTAAGGATGCCACAACCCCAGGCAAAGATGTAGGGACAAAAAATAGAACGCGGATTGCGGCGGGTCGAGGTGGAGACGGCGTTCCCCGTAGTTGGGCCGAAGATCGGAAAAGAGTTCTCCCCACAAAAAGGGGCGCGGAGAATTGGTGAATCCTCTCCAGAGCGCGTATGGGATGCGATGATTCGGTAAGCCTAACGCATCGCCACATAGGGGTGAAGGTCAGGAAGGTTGCCTTCAGGTAAGATACTGCCGCTCATGAATCGCGAATATCACAAAGGCTATAGCCAGGAACTGCACCGTGAAATGGAGATGCTCGTGTTCGGGCATGCGGGCGTTCCGCTGCTGGTGTTTCCAACTTCCAGAGGGCGGTTTTTTGAGTACGAAGACCGCGGAATGATCGGTGTCCTAGCGCCGAAAATCGATCGTGGAGAGATCCAGGTTTTTTGTCCGGACAGCGTGGACGAAGAGAGCTGGTACAACAAATCGGCGCACCCGAGAATTCGCGTCCTCCGGCACCTGCATTACGAACGGTACCTGCTGCATGAACTACTGCC
>Ga0210409_10007022_pt1 | contig 11643 bp, 10 predicted proteins | sample IncBWH17MmetaG_FD_161649 | JGI IMG/M metagenome (GOLD analysis project Ga0210409, IMG submission 161649) | Forest soil microbial communities from Barre Woods Harvard Forest LTER site, Petersham, Massachusetts, United States - Inc-BW-H-17-M | ecosystem: Environmental > Terrestrial > Soil >...
CGTGGCGACGACACCGCATTATGCACCGGCCGCGCCTGCCCCCTGGCGGCGTTACCTGGAGCTCACCAAACCGAAGGTCGTCGCGCTCATCACCTTCACGGCGGTCGTTGGCACGCTGCTCGCCAGCCCCGGGGTGCCGCCACTGCCGGCACTTGTGTGGGGCAACCTCGGCATCGCGCTCGCCGCGGCGAGCGCTGCCACCATCAACCACGTGCTCGACCGCCGCATTGACGCGCAGATGACGCGCACCCGGGCGCGGCCGCTGCCGAGCGGCAGCCTCACGGAAGGCCAGGCGCTCATGTTCGCGGCAGTGCTCGGCATGAGCGCCATGGCGATCCTCGCCTTCCTGGTGAACCTCCTCACCGCGGTGCTCACCTTCGCGTCGCTGATCGGTTACGCGGTCGTCTACACGCTGTGGCTGAAGCGCGCGACCTCGCAGAACATCGTCATCGGCGGGGCGGCGGGCGCGGCGCCGCCGGTGCTGGGGTGGGCGGCGGTCACCAACAGCGTCGAGCCGAACGCGTTGCTGCTGTTCCTCATCATTTTCGTGTGGACGCCGCCGCATTTCTGGGCGCTGGCGATCGCGCGCCGCGAGGACTACGCACGCGCCGGCATTCCCATGCTGCCGGTGACGCACGGCGTTGAGCACACGCGCCTGCAGGTGCTCCTGTACACGGTGCTGCTCACGCTGGTCACGCTCATGCCGTTCCTGACGCACATGAGCGGACTTCTGTACCTGGCCGTGGCGCTGGCGCTCAACGCCGGCTTCATCTACTACGCGCTGGCGCTGAAGATCACCGCGCGCGAAGAACTGCCGATGCGGGTGTTCCGCTTCTCGGTCCGCTATCTGATGTGGCTGTTCGCGGCGCTGCTGGTGGATCACTACCTGCCGCTGCTGCGGGCAGGCTAGCTACGGCAGGTCAAACAGCAGCACTTCGGCGTCCGCGCCGTCGTGCACGCTAAGCTGCGCCGCACCTGCGGTGCGGGCGCCGTCGCCCGCCTGCAGACGGGTCTCCCCCACCGACAGCTCGCCGCGCGCCATCTGCAGCCAGGCGCGCCGGCCGCCCGCGAGCTCGTAGCTGGCGCTTTCCGCGCCGTCGAAGAGCCCTGCGAAGACCCGCACGTCCTGGCGCACGCTGACCGAGCCGTCAGCCCCGTCGCGCGAGGCAATGAGCCGCAGGCGGCCGCGCTTGTCGGCGGCGCTGAAGTGCTTCTGCTCGTAACCCGGCGGCAGCCGCAAGGCTTCGGGGGTAATCCAGATCTGCAGCAGGTGCACGGCAGCTTCCGCGGACGGATTGAACTCGCTGTGGGTCACGCCGGTCCCGGCGCTCATGCGCTGCACGTCGCCGGCACGAATGATCGAGCCGTTGCCCATCGAGTCGCGGTGCTGCAGCTCCCCGGCGAGGATGTAGGTGAGGATCTCCATATCGCGATGCCCGTGCTTGCCGAAGCCCTCGCCGGGGGCGACGCGGTCGTCGTTGATGACGCGCAGCGGGCCGAACTCCATCCACGCCGGATCCTGGTAATCAGCGAACGAGAACGTGTGGTAAGTCTTCAGCCAGCCGTGGTCGAAGTAACCGCGCTCGCCGCCGCGGCGCACCTCGAGCGCGGCGTGCTTCACCGCTGCCGCTCGAGGACGGACTGCCAGGTGTAGATGACCGCATCCTTCAGCAACAACATGCCGGCCGCGCGGTAGTGGTTGGCGTCCAGCTGGCCCAGGTGCTCCGCACCGTGGTAGCCGGAAGCCTCGCAGCCGTACACCGACACGATGGACGGCCCGATGACCGCGTAGCGCCCGAGCAGCGTGCCGAACATGGCGCTCTCGAAGGTCCACTTCAGGGTGGCGCCGGCCGCCACGGGCCGCTCGATCATGTAGCCGTGCACGAACTCCGTCGGCGGCGCGCCGAGCACCTTCAGCGTGCCGGACTGCAGCCAGCATTCCGGACGATGCGCGATCTCGGTCCTGCCGACGGTCTCGAGCGGCTCGCCATCGGCGCGCCACAGCGTCCCCGTGGAGGCCCACACCGCCGGCTCGAACAGAAACGTGTGAGTCATGCGGCATTATGGCGCGCGCCTGAGGTTCAGGGTACGTTGCCAGGACGCGACATCAAAAAGGGATGTTCCATGCTCACGGAGCGCATCTGGTCGGGTAACTCCTGGCGTAATTTTCACTATCTGATCGGCTGTGCCGAGACCGGCGAGGCGCTCGCCGTGGATCCGCTCGAGTGGCAGCTGTGCCTGTCAGCCGCCCGCGAGCGCGGCTGGCAGATCACCCAGATCCTCAACACCCACGAACACCCTGACCACACCGGCGGCAACGCGGGATTGAAGGCCGCGACGCACGCGCTGGTGCTCGCGCATGCAGCCGCCGCGGCGCGCATCGGCGGAGTCGACCGTGGCCTCGCCAAAGGGGACGTCATCAGGGTCGGGCGCACCGTCGAGCTGGAATGCCTGGACACCCCCGGGCACACGCTCGCGCACGTGTGCCTGCTGGCGCACGGCGAAGAGCCGGCGCTGTTCTGCGGCGACACCCTGTTCAACGCCGGTGCCGGCAACTGCCACAACGGCGGCGACCCGCAGCGTCTCTACGAGACCTTCGTGACCCAGCTGGCGCGGCTGCCGGACGAAACGCGGGTATTTCCCGGCCACGAGTACCTGGCGCGCAATCTTGAGTTCACGCTCGATCGCGAACCGGGCAACCCGGACGCGGCGCGTCTGCTCGCACAGGCGCGCGGCCACAACCCGGCGGCGGCCGCCGTCACCACGCTCGGCGAGGAGAAGCGCATCAATGCGTTCTTCCGGCTGCAGAACCCGACCGTGATCGCCCGGCTGCGCGAGTCATGCCCGGAAATTGGCGAGCATCCCGACGCCCGCACCGTGTTCGTGAAGCTGCGCGAGCTGCGCAACCGCTGGTGAGGCAGGCGCGGGCCTCCGGGAACGCCCGCCGCGCACCTCCCGCCCGGGCAGCCGCGCGCCTTAACGGTCGCAGGGTTGCCGCGTGACGCGTGAAGTCGCAGCATATGCATCCCTTTGGGCAAATCATCTGCATCCTGTGCGTAAACCAGTAGTGGAGCCGGCCATGCGTATCGCGCTAGTTACGTTGTCGATGGGACTCATGATGGCCGTCGGCTCGCCCGGTTTTGCGAGCGGCGGCGGCATGATGCGCCAGTCCGCACCGCCGCCGCCGCCGCTGCAACAGCCGCGCGCCGAGACCCCCGCGCAGAAGGCTGCGGGTGTGTACAACGAGGGCGTGCGCCTGGTGAAAAAGGCGGACAAGGCGCAGGAAGGCGCGACCGCGGCCACCGATGCCGGCAAGAAGGACAAGGCGACGCGCGAAGCGAATGACAAATTCGCTGCCGCGCACGCCAAGTTCGAGGCGGCGACGCAGATCGACCCCAGCATGCACGAGGCCTGGAATTACCTGGGTTATACGGCCCGCAATCTCGGGCACTACCAGGAGGCCCTCGCCGCCTACGACAAGGCGCTGTCGCTGAAGCCCGGTTACCCGGAGGCCCTGGAGTACCGCGGCGTAGCCTGCCTCGGACTCGATCACGTCCCGGACGCGAAGCAGGCATACCTGGACCTGTACCCGGCTAACCGCGCGCTCGCCGACAAGCTGCTCAGCGCCATGAAGGCGTGGGTCGCGGCACAGCGCGCAGCTCCTGGTGGTGCCGCCAGCGGCGTGGACGACTTCGAACACTGGATTCAGGAGCGCGCGCAGATTTCGGCCCAGACCGCAATGCTGACGCGCGCCGGAACCGCCGCCAGCTGGCGCTGAAATTGCGCGTGCGCCCGCGGCCGGGCGCCTGCGGCGAGACGCTGCGCTTGCGCGCGTTGGCGCTGGTTGCGTCCGGCGCGGCTCTCGGCGCCGCCGACGTGCGCGCCGAGGGCGCCACGGGCTCGCAGCCCGCCCCTGAATCTGTCGCTTACGACTGGCACCTGCCGCGCGGCTTCCCGACTCCGGCGGTGCCGGCGGACAACCCGATGTCCGAGCCTAAGGTGGCGCTCGGGCGGCGACTGTTCTTTGAGCCGCGCCTCTCGATCACCGGGCAGTACAGTTGCGCGAGCTGCCACGACCCGGCGCGCGCATTCTCCGACGGTCGCCCGGTCGCGATCGGCGCCACCGGGGATGCGCTGCCGCACAACGCCATGGCGCTCGTCAACGTCGCCTATAACTTAAGTTTCGGCTGGAACAAGCCGCAGGTGCGCTCGCTCGAAGCGCAAATGCTCGAGCCGATGTTGAACCAGCATCCGGTGGAGCTGGGCATGAAGGGGCGCGAGGCTGCCGTGAGCGCCGCGCTCGCGGCGGATCCTGCTTATGCGCGTGACTTCGCGGCCGCCTTCCCGGCGCAGGCCGCGCCGGTGAGCTTCGCGAATCTCGTCAAGGCAATCGGCGCGTTTGAGCGCACGCTGATCTCGGGCGACTCGCCCTTTGACCGCTACGTGTTCGGCGGCGAGCACGATGCGCTTGACCCCCAGGCGAAGCGCGGCATGGCGCTGTTTTTCTCCCCAAGGGTGGGCTGTGCCGGCTGCCATTCGGGATTCAACTTCTCCGGCAACTGGCGCGACGCGCAAGGCCCGACCGGGCGGGCGAGTTTCGCCCGCAATGGCACGAGCAAGGAGGCGATGCGCGTGCCCACCTTGCGCAACGTCGCGCTCACCGCACCCTACATGCACGACGGCCGCTTCGCGACCCTCGATGCGGTGCTCGAGCACTACTCCGCGATCGGGGCGCGCGTGCGCGGGGCGGCGGCGGTAACGGGCGGCTCCCTCGGTTACGATCCGCGCCTGCCACGCGGCCCGTTCACCAACCCGGAGCGCGCCGAGCTGCGAAAGTTTCTTCAGAGCCTGACCGATGAGTCCTTCGTGAGGCGCTTCGCCGCGAGCCTTGCGCCCGCAGTACCCTAGTCTCATGGACGCTACTTTCTATCGTCGCAGCTTCCAGGTCGCGGCCGCCGTGCTCCTGGGCTACCTGTTGTTTCGGATCGTGAGCCCGCTGCGCGGGATGCTGGGGTGGGCCGCGGTGCTGGCGTTCATCCTCCACCCGCTGCATGAGCGCCTCGCGCGGCGCCTGAAGGGCCGCAGCGCCCTGTCGGCCGGAATCCTCACCGGGCTCACGCCCTTTTTTGTGCTGGCGCCGCTGGCGGTGCTGGGGGTGGTGTTCGCCGGCCAGGTGGCGCGGGTGGTGGAATACCTGCGCACCCACACCTTTCTCTCCTACCCGGAAGTCGTCGAACGCCTGTCCGGTTATCCCGTCATCGGCGGCGCCGTCGCCTGGGTGCGTGACAACGCCGAGGTCAGTGCCGCGCAGGTGCAGGGCTGGATCACCGAGAGCGTGCAGGCGCTGCTGAAGTCCGCCGCGGCTACGGGGGGCAACGTCGCGCTCGGGGTGTTCGGCACGCTGGTCGGATTTTTCATGATGCTGTTCATGCTGTACTTCTTCCTGAAGGACGGGCGCGCGATGTTCGAAAGCCTCGCGCGGCTCATCCCGGTCGAGCCCGCGCGGCGCGCGCGGCTTCTTAAGTACCTGGGCGACGTCACGCGTGCCGTGGTGTTCGGCTCCGTGGCGACCGCCCTCATCCAGGGGGTCGTCGTCGGTGTCGGCTTCGCACTCGTGGGCCTGCCCTCACCGGTGGTCTTCGGCGTGCTCGCCACCATCGCCGCCTTCCTGCCGGCAGGTGCCGGCATGGTGCTGGTCCCGGCGGTGCTGTATCTCGCCTTCGCCGGGCGCTGGGGCGCGGCGATTTTTCTCGCCTTCTGGACCGCGGCCCTGTGGATTTCGGAGAACATCATGCGACCGCTGCTGACCTCCCACCACGCGCAGGTGTCGACGCCGGCAATTTTCGTGGGCGCCATCGGCGGCGCCGCGGCCTTCGGCATCCTGGGACTGGTGATCGGGCCGGTGTTGCTGAGCTTCGCGGTCGCACTGGTGCGCTTCGCGCAGGAGCAGCTTCCCGCGCAAGGCTAAAGGCGCGCGGGCGGATTCGACGTAGAATGCGCCCGCCATGGATCTGTCCCCGATCCTCAATCCCCTGAACGACGCGCAGCGCGCTGCCGTCACGGCGCCGCTCGGACCGGTGCTGGTGCTCGCCGGCGCCGGCAGCGGCAAGACGCGCGTGCTGACACATCGCATTGCCTGGGTCATCCAGGCGCTGGGGGCTTCCCCGCACGGGATTCTCGCCGTGACCTTCACCAACAAGGCCGCAGGCGAGATGCGCGCGCGCGTGGAGCAGCTGCTGGGCATCCCGGGCGGCGCCCTGTGGATCGGCACTTTTCACGGCATCGCGCATCGGCTCCTGCGCATCCACTGGCGCGAGGCGGGACTGGTGCAGGGCTTCCAGATCCTGGATTCCGAGGATCAGCAGCGCCTCATCAAGAAGGTCCTCAAGGCCGCCGAGCTCGACGAGACACGCTGGATCCCGCGCGAAGTGAAGTGGTTCATCAATTCCAACAAGGACGAAGGCCGGCGCCCGCAGCACCTCAAGGACGGCAACGACCCGACGCGCAGGCAGCTCATCAGGCTCTACGTCGCCTACGAGGAAGCCTGCGCGCGCTCCGGGGTGGTGGATTTCGCGGAGCTGCTGCTGCGGGCGTTCGAGCTGTGGCGCGACAACGCGGCGCTGCTGGCGCACTACCGCCAGCGTTTTCAGCACCTGCTGGTGGATGAGTTCCAGGACACCAACGCCATCCAGTACGCCTGGCTGCGGCTGCTCGCGCCGGCGGTCACACCGCCCGTCGCTGGCACGAGCGCGCCCGCGAGCCACCCCTTCGTGGTAGGTGATGACGATCAGGCCATATACCGGTTTCGCGGAGCAACGGTCGCCAACCTGCAGCAGTTCGTACGCGACTATCCGCAGGCCGCATTGTTTCGCCTCGAGGAGAACTACCGCTCCACCGGCACCATACTCGAGGCCGCCAACGGCCTGATCGGCCACAACGCCGGCCGGCTCGGCAAGAAGCTCTGGACCAGCGGCGCGCGCGGCGAGCCGATTCATCTCTACACCGCGTTCAACGAGCGGGATGAGGCGGAGTTCGTAACCCATCGCATCCGCGAGCGCGTCGCCCAGGGGGGGCTGCGGCGCGAGATCGCGATCCTGTACCGCTCGAATGCGCAATCGCGCGTGTTCGAGGAGGCCTTCCTGTCGGCGCGCGTGCCCTACCGCGTCTACGGCGGCCTGCGCTTTTTTGAACGGGCGGAAATCAAGGACGCGCTGGCGTACCTGCGCCTGATCGCCAACCGCAGCGACGACGCCTCCTTCGAGCGCGTGGTGAACCTGCCGCCGCGGGGCCTCGGAGCCAAGAGTCTGGACGTGCTGCGCGCCCAGGCCAAGGGCGCGGGCTCATCGTTGTGGGAAGCGGCCGGCGTCCTCATGGGCGGCGGCGAGGCCCGCGGCGCGCGCGCCGCGTCGGCGCTGCATGGCTTCATGGCGCTCATCGAGCGGCTCGCCGGCGAGGGCGCGGGCCTCGCACTGCACGAGCGGGTGGACCTGGTGCTCAGGGGCAGCGGACTCATCGAGCATTACAAGCGCGACAAGGCGGAACGCGGCGAGGCGCGCGTGGAAAACCTCGATGAGCTGGTGAGCGCGGCGCGCGGCTTCACCCCCGAAGCGAGCGAGCTGCCGCCGCTCGAAGCGTTTCTCGCGCACGCGGCGCTCGAGTCCGGCGAGGGCCAGGCCGATGAGTGGGAGGACTGCGTGCAGATGATGACGCTGCACAGCGCCAAGGGCCTGGAGTTTCCGGTGGTGTTCCTGTGCGGCCTGGAGGAGGGCCTGTTTCCGCACCAGCGCTCCAGCGCCGATCTCGACGGTCTCGAGGAGGAGCGGCGCCTGTGTTATGTCGGCATGACGCGCGCCATGCGCTCGCTGTACCTGACTTACGCCGAGCAGCGGCGCCTGCACGGCGTCGACAGCTACGGCCAGGCCTCGCGGTTCGTGCGTGAAATCCCCCAGGAACTCATCGAGGAGGTGCGGCCGCGCGTCCAGGTGTCGCGGCCGGCGGCGGTGGGCCGCTTTCGCCCCACGGAACCGGCGGTGGCGGGCGTACGCCTCGGCGCGCGCGTCCGCCACGGCAAGTTCGGCGACGGCGTCATCCTCAACGTCGAAGGCAACGGTCCGCAGGCGCGCGTGCAGGTGAGCTTCGAGCGCCAGGGCACCAAGTGGCTGATGGTGCAGTACGCGAACCTCGAGACGTTATGATTCATTGGAAAAACTGGCCTGCGGCCGTTTTTCGAAACCGTGCCTCCGTTGCCGGCGGCAAAAGGCGCGGCTTTTGCCGCCTGCACGGCGGTGCTATGAGGCGCCCATGAAGATCCTGAGCCTCTCATGAAGATCCTCATCCTCGGCGCCGGCCAGGTCGGGCGCACCGCCGCCCAGCACCTCTCGCGCGAGGAGGCGAACGAAGTCACGGTGGTGGACGTGAACGAGGATGCCCTGCGGGACCTGCAGGATCGCCTCGATGTGCGCACCGTGGCGGGCAACGCCGCCTGGCCGTCGGTGCTGGAGGCGGCGGGCGCTGCGGAAGCGGACGTCATCGTCGCGCTCACCTCGAGCGATGAAGTGAACATGATGGCCTGCGAAGTGGCGTTCACGCTGTTCCGCACCCCGACCAAGATCGCGCGCATCCGCGCCGCCGACTACACCAACCGCAGCCAGCTGTTCGGAGCCGACGGCCTGTCGGTGGACGTGTTCATCAATCCCGAGCAGCTGGTGACCGAGTACATCGAGCGGCTCATCTATCATCCGGGCACGCTGCAGGTGCTCGACTTCGCCGACGGTAAGGTGCGACTGGTCGGGGTGCGCACCCGGCGCGGCGGCCTGCTGGTCGGGCACGCCCTGAGCCAGCTGCCGCGGCATCTGCCGAAGATGGAAGTGCGGGTGGTGGCGATCTACCGCGACGGCCGGGCGCTCGCGGCCGAGGGCGACACGGTCATCGCCGAAGGCGACGAGGTGTTCTTCCTCGCGGCGCGCGACGACATCCAGCGCGCCATGACCGAAATGCGCCACGGCGATGAACCGGTACGGCGCGTGGTGATCGCCGGCGGCGGCAACATCGGCTTTCGCCTGGCGCAGTCGCTGGAGAAACACAACCAGGTGAAGCTCATCGAGCGCGACGCACGCCGCGCCCGCAAGATCTCGGAGGTGCTGGAGAACGCCATCGTGCTGCACGGCGACGCCGCGGATGAGGAGCTGCTGATCGAGGAGAACATCGACAGCGCGGACGTGTTTGCGGCGCTGACCAACTCCGAAGAGGCGAACATTCTCTCGGCGATGCTCGCCAAGCGCCTGGGCGCGAACAAGGTCATGGCGCTCATCAACAAGCCCTCCTACACCGAGCTCATCGAGAGCAGCGTCATCGACATCGCCATCTCGCCGCAGACCATTACCATCGGCTCGCTGCTCGCGCACGTGCGCCGCGGCGATGTGGTGCGCGTGCATGCGCTCAAGCGCGGCGCGGCCGAGGCGCTCGAGGCCATCGTGCACGGCGACGAGCGCAGCTCGCGCGTGGTGGGCCGCACGGTGCAGCAGATCGGACTCCCGGAAGGGGTCTCGATCGGCGCGATCGTGCGCGGCGACGAAGTCATCATGGCGCACCACGACACCTTCGTGCTCGCCGATGACCACGTCATCCTGTTCCTCGCCGACCGCCGCCACCTCGAGGCGGTGGAGCGGCTGTTCCTGCGCGCACCGCACTAGGCAAGGGCGACACAGCGGTGCTGCGGGTCGCAAATGTCCTCGGCTGGCTGCTCGCGACCTTCGGGCTGGCGTGTCTTTTGCCGGTGGGCTGCTCGCTCATCATGGCTGACGGGCAGTGGCCGCGGCTCTTGCTTGCCGCGGCGCTCAACCTCGGCGCGGGCCTGGCGCTCGCGGGCGCCACCTCGCCCTTCCGCCGGGAATTGAAGCCGCGCGACGGCTTTCTCCTGGTGACGAGCGGCTGGCTGTTGCTGACCGGCGCCGGCGCGCTGCCGCTGCTCCTGACGCTGCCTTCCTTAAGCTTCACCGGCGGCTTCTTCGAGGCCATGTCGGGGCTCACCACCACCGGCTCCACGGTGCTGAGCGGGCTGGATGCGTTGCCGCCGTCGGTGAATTTCTGGCGCCATTGCCTGCACTGGTTCGGCGGCCTCGGCATCATCGTCATGGCGCTCGCGGTGCTGCCGCTGCTCGGCATCGGCGGCATGCAGCTTTACAAGGGTCAGACGCCCGGGCCGGTGAAAGACGAGCGTCTCGCCCCGCGCATCACCGAGACGGCCAGGTCCTTGTGGTTCGTCTACGCGCTCATCACCGCGGCGGGCATCGTCAGCCTGCGCATCGCCGGCATGTCCTGGTTCGACGCCATCTGCCACGCGTTTTCAGCGGTCGGCCTGGGCGGTTTCTCGACCCACGACATGAGCATCGCGTACTTCAACTCAGCGGCGATTGAGCTCGTGCTCATGGTGCTGATGGTGATCGCGTCGCTGAACTTCGCGCGCCACTTCATCGCGCTGCGCCGGTTGTCGCTCGAGGGTTACAAGCACGACCCGGAGGCCAAGGGCATCTTCGCCATCCTGTCGGTGAGCGTGGTGGGCATCGCGGCGCTGCTCGCCTGGCACGGCGTATACCCGGATTTCGCGACGGCGCTGCGCCACTCGGCCTTCACCGTCATCTCGCAGGCCACCACCAGCGGCCTCACCACCCAGGACTACCAGCAGTGGCCGGTGTTCGCGCCCTACTGGATGCTGTTCCTGTCGTGCATCGTGTGCAGCACCGGCTCGACCGGCGGCGGCATCAAGATGTTCCGCACGCTGCTGCTCGCCCGCCAGGCAGGTAGGGAGCTGAAGCTGCTCATCCACCCGAGCGCCATGGCGCCGGTGCGCATCGGCGGCCGCGCCATTCCCGACAGCGTCGGGCACGCGGTGCTGGCGTTTATTTTCCTGTATTTCATGACGGTGGTGCTGCTGACCTTCGCCATGCTGCTCACCGGCCTGCCCTTCGACCCGGCGTTCACCGCGGTCATCGCCTCGATCAACAACACCGCCCACGGCTTCGGTCCGCCGGGCGCCGTGCATAACTTCCACGCGCTCACGAGCGTGCAGATCTGGATCTGCGCGGCGGCCATGCTGCTGGGGAGGCTCGAGATCTTCAGCGTGCTGGTGCTGTTCCGCCGCGCCTACTGGCGCAAGTAACCGCGCCTCAACTATGAATGTAGCTCTCGAGCTGCTCGATCTGCTGGCGCTGCTCGGCGATGACCGCCTTGACGAGATCCCCGATCGACACCATGCCGATCACGCGTCCGCCGTCGGTGACCGGCAGATGCCGCACGCGCCGCTCGGTCATGAGCTGCATGCACTTCGGCACCGCATCCTCCAGTGACACGGTGATCACCGGCGTGCTCATGATGTCGCGCACCGGGGTGGCGGCGGAGGAGCGCCCGAGCAGGATCACTTTGCGCGCATAGTCGCGCTCGGACACAATGCCGTTCAGCACCTCGCCCGTCATGACCACGAGCGCCCCCACGTGGTGTTCGGCCATGAGGCGGATCGCTTCCAGCACCGGCGCCTGCGGCTCCACCGAGTGAACCGCCCGGCCCTTGCCCTCGAGCAACTGACGCACGCTGGTCGCCATGACCCTTAAGAGCCTAGCGCGCCGCCGGCGCGACTTCCACTGTCAG
>Ga0210409_10007023_pt1 | contig 11643 bp, 13 predicted proteins | sample IncBWH17MmetaG_FD_161649 | JGI IMG/M metagenome (GOLD analysis project Ga0210409, IMG submission 161649) | Forest soil microbial communities from Barre Woods Harvard Forest LTER site, Petersham, Massachusetts, United States - Inc-BW-H-17-M | ecosystem: Environmental > Terrestrial > Soil >...
TTGGGCTGCTGCGCCATGGCCTCCGGGATGAGCATGGAGGGAGCTTGCGGCGAGGCCGGGCCGAGTTCGAGCGCGTCGCGCACGCCGGTCCAGGGCAGCGGCTTGGCGGGCGGAAGGAAGCGCGCCCCCGCGGTGGAGGCTCCATAGGGGATGCCTTTGAAGGAGTGAACCTTGCCCTGCATGCCCCCGCGGAGTTTGCCGTAGGTCGTGTTGACCGTGGCGCCGGTGGCATCCCCGGTGGTGGCGGAGCGAAGGATGGTCGGCAATGCGGCGGCGGCCGCAGTCGAGGTTAGAAAGGTGCGGCGGCTAGTGCGGGACGAGGTTGGGTTCATGAGACCTCCTGGGGATGGCTTCGGGCCGAAGTGGCGCCGGAAAATAGTATATACGTCTGATAAGTTGAGCACGAGAGCTCACGCGGAACTCGGCGACAGTTCCTTAGCGACCTTACGCGCGACCACGAACAGCCCCGACGTAGACAAATCCTCGTCACTCATACCGCGAAATCCAGGCGCCAGTTGATCGCGCGTAATGCCCTTGCCCTTCCGTATTGGGATCAGATTCAGGATCTCAAACTCGCTATTGCGGATCGCCTCCACGTGCGCGGACATGGGTTGCCGATTGAGCAGGTACGGCCGCCTGCCCCGAGCGATCCGGAACAGCCAGTCGCCGTAGGACCAGTGCCCGTTCCAATCCGTGGCCAGGCCGTGGCTTCGAAAATCGATCTGGTGCGACATGTAGCCGCCCTCGCGCACCCAGGAGCTTAACGCCCGATAGGTGGGTTCAATGTCGTTGACGTGTTCCATTACAGCCTGCGAGAAAGCGACGTCCACGGAGGCGGGCTGAATCACCGAACTCTCGTGCCAGGGCGCGAAGTACCTTACCAAGATCTCGCCTTGTCGAGTCCCGGGCTGCGCGATGGCGTTGCGGACTTGCCCAAGTCGTTCCGGCGTAAGACTGGCGTCCAGATCCGAGTTGGCAAAGATGTCATGCGGGAATTCATAGGAATCCAGCTTCGGTGACAGTTCTGGAAACTCGGTGGGGCCGGGAATATCAGCGCGGCGCCGATACAGTTCAGCGATGGCGTCGACAAGTTCGACACGGGTGTCGGAATAATTCGCGACATCCAGGGCGTAATAATGGTCCACGCCCGACAGCAGAGCCGCGATCCCCGTGCCCAGAGAATTGCCCGGGCCCAGTTCGGCTGCGACTCGAATCGGCCCCGCCATCCCGGCTCGACGCCACGCCGCCAGGTGCCGCATCCAAACGGAATAACAATACCGCGCGTTCGCGTTCGCGCCGACGGTTTCGCCCTCGGGAGAGTATCCGAAAACGAATTGCTTCATGCCGCCCAGGATGGGCCGCAACCGGCGCAAATCTGTCAGAACCATCGGAGTAAAGTGACCGAAAACCCGCGGCAGGCTTCAGTGTAGCAATCGGCCTGCGGGGCGGGCAGAAACAGGTGCCCACGCTTTCGTGTGGCTATCATTAAATACATGCAATACAACCGGCTGGGCAATTCGGGACTGATTGTTTCGCGGATGGCGTTTGGGGTGATGACCTTCGGCCAGAGCGAAGGGCTCTTCAAATCGATCAGCAAGGTGGGGCAGGATCTGGCCAACGATCTGGTGGCGAAGGTGCTGGACGCGGGCGTCAATTTCTTCAACACCGCGGATGTGTACACGGAAGGGCAATCGGAGACGATGCTGGGGAAGGCGCTGGGCAGCCGGCGCAAGGACGCGATCATCGCGACCAAGGCGGGCTTCCGCACCAGTCCCGCGCTGGCCGATCAGGGTCTCTCGCGGCACCATATTCTGGCGGCGGCCGATGCCAGCTTGAAGCGCATGGGCACCGATTACATCGACGTGTACCTGGTGCATCGCGTGGATCCGCACACGCCCATTGAGGAAACGGTGGAGGCATTGGACGCGCTGGTGCGGTCGGGCAAGGTGCGCTACGTCGGATATTCCAATTGGCCCGCCTGGATGTCGGCCAAAGCTCGCGGGATTCAGGAGCAGCGCGGGCTGGCGCCGTTTAAGGCCGCGGAAATGTATTACTCGCTGGTGGGGCGCGATCTGGAGCACGAGATCGTTCCGTTCACCCAGGACGCGGGCATCGGAATCATGGTGTGGAGTCCACTGGCCGGGGGTTTGTTGTCGGGCAAATACACGCGCGAGAATCCGGCTGGCGATGGAGGGCGGTTAAGCGCGTTCAATATGCTGCCTCATGATCCCGAGCACGGGCACAAAGTGGTGGACCACTTGCGGACGGTGGCGAAGTCGCGCGGCGTGACTCCGGCGCAGGTCGCGCTCGCATGGGTGCTGAGCAAGCCGTTCGTATCGTCGGTGCTGATGGGATCGAATAAAATGTCGCAGCTCGAAGACAATCTGGCGGCGGCGAATTTGCAGCTTTCGGCGGACGAGCTGGCGGAGCTGGACCGGCTGACCGCGCCGCCGCTACAGTATCCTGGATGGTTCATGAAGCGGGTGGTGGACGATACCGTGGAGAAGGCTCTCAAGGCAGGCGCTTAATGAAACGAATCCTGGTGTGGGTGGCTGCCGTGGCGCTGCCCGCGTTTCCTCAGGGCGGGATCGGCGGGCGGGCTCGCGATCTTCCCGCATCGGAGGTGGCCAAGGCGGGACCCGCTCCGCGCTGGACTGACGGCCATCCCGATCTCGGCAACGGCAAGGGAGTCTGGAATCCGCGCACCATCACCAACCTTTCGGGCACCAGCCCGCAGGGAGCGGGGCGGGCGCTCACCGAAAAGAAGATCGAAGTACCGATGCAGCCCTGGGCCAAGGCTCTGTACGAGGCGCGGATCGCCACCGCGTATAAAGAGGACCCGGAAGCCCGCTGTCTGCCTCCCGGGATACCACGCATGTACGCGACACCGTTTCCGTTCCAGATTTTCCAGATGCCGGACCGGGTGCTGTTTGTTTTCGAAGGCGCGACGCATATCTGGCGCGAGGTGTTCACCGACGGCCGCCCGCATCAGAAAGACCTGAACCCGTCGTTCTTGGGCGATGCCATCGGGCATTGGGACGGCGACACGCTGGTGGTGGACACCATCGGATTCAATGAAGAATCCTGGCTGGATCAAGATGGGCACCCGCATACCGAGGCGCTGCACACCATCGAGAAGTTTACGCGCATCAACGCCGCGCAGATGCGCTATGAATACACCATCGACGATCCCAACGCGTATACCGCGCAGTGGACCAACAGCTACCTGATCCCGTGGTCGCCCGGCGAGGAGTTGTTCGAATACATTTGCCAGGAAAACAACAGAGACGTGTTGCATCTTGTGGGCAAATGAGCGAGAGCGCACCGGACTGGAGCAAGCACGGCCTTCGCGTTGTTCGCGCTGGTGAACTCGACACCAACACGCCGCAGACGCCCGGCATGTCGCGCGCCGCGGCGATCACGCATGCCCGCACCGGAGCCAGCAAACTGTGGGCGGGTACAGTCACGGTGCAGCCGGCGGCTCGCACCGGCGCGCATCATCATGGAGAGCTGGAAACGGTCCTGTACATCATCCGCGGACGTGCGCGATTCCGATGGGGCGATCACCTGGAATTCGTCGAGGAAGCCGGACCAGGCGATTTCGTGTACGTGCCCCCGTTCGTGCCGCATCAGGAAATGAACGCACGCCCGGACGAGCCGGTGGAAGCCGTAGTGGTCCGCAGCGGGCAGGAACCGATCGTAGTGAACCTGGACATCGAGAGTCCCGAGCCCGCGAGACCGGGTCCTGATCCGTTTCATTCGAAGCCTGCATGAGTGGTTCGCTTGGCGTTCTTTGCGAGAATCTGTTTTTAATCTCTCGCCAAGACGAAAGATGGATGAAAGACTCTACGCCTTGGCGCGGCGCACAGCGGGCGGGCGAAGCTGGGCTTCTTCCAGGCGCTTGGCTTCCTGCCAGGTGAACACCATGCGCTGCACTACGGTCAGATTGGACAAGACCGCGATCACCCACAACACTTCCGGCAACCGGTCGAACAGCGCGCCGATGATCAGCAGGACCACGCGTTCGGGGCGCTCCATGAAGCCGACCTTGCACATCGGTATGGAATTCTCGGCGCGTGCGCGGGCGTAGCTGACCATCACCGATCCGCTCATCACCACGGCCGTGAGCACTACGTAGAAGGGCACGTTGATCGATCCGTACCACACCAGCAATCCCATCAGCAGGAACAGGTCGGAGTAACGGTCCAGCACGGAGTCGAAGAATCCGCCGAAGCGCGTGACGCGGTTGGTCTCGCGGGCCACGCGGCCGTCCACCATGTCGAACAGCCCGGCTCCGATGATCACCACGCCCGCCCAGCGGAACTGTCCGCCGGCCAAGAGCGCGGCGGCGCCGATGTTGATCACCAGTCCGATGAAGGTCAGGACGTTGGGATGGATCTTGGAAAGCGCCAGCCCGCGAACGATCAGCAATATGATCTTTTCGAAGAAGGAACCAATCGCGCTGGTAAAGGTCACTTTACGTCGGCTTCCTTTCCATCGGCTTCCTTGGCGGCGAGCTGGTGGATGGTCCAGAGCTCGACGATTTCCATCTCACGCATGCCGCCGGGGATCTGAATCTTCACCGAGTCGCCCACCTGCTTGCCCAGCAAGCCGCGGCCTATCGGCGAGCTGGTGGAAATCATCCCTTTGGCCACATCCACATCCTCGCTGGTGACCAGTTTGTACCGGATCTGCTCATCCTTTTTAAGATCCAAGACTACCACGGCCGAGCCAAGGCCGACGCGGTCGTGGGGGATCTTGGACATGTCAATCATAGAGAGCTCGCGCAGCCGCGATTTCACCTGGTGAAGTTTGGCGTTGACGAAGCCCTGGCGCTCCTTGGCCGCGTGGTACTCGGCGTTTTCACTTAGATCGCCGTGGGCCCGGGCTTTCAGGATCTCCCTGGGGAGTTCGACGCGCAGTTCGTTTTCGAGCTGAGCGGCTTCCTCCTGGAGTTTGCGGATGAGATCTTCCATAAGTCCAGGGGCTTTCCGCGGTCCTGCAAATTCGCGGTTTTGACAAACCCCAGTCCCTAGAAAAATTATAGCGCGGCGGCAGCGCCCGCGGCCCGAAAAGCGCCTGCGGCTCGAAAAAGGCCGGTGGCCCGAAAGAAGCCCGCGGCCCGAAAAAGTCCGTGGCGGGAAAAGACGGATCAGCCCGCCAATTGACGGCGCATGCTGTCGAGGGACTCCTGCATGGACTCGTGGTCCGGCCAGCCGGCGGGACCGGGGGAATCGGGTAGGGAGACTTCGGCGAACAGGGAGACCAATTCGGGATCGCGCCAGCCGCGGCGGGCCTCGTCGAGCATGATTTCGACGGCTTCCTGATGGGACAACGCCGGTTTGTAGGGGCGCGCCGTGGTCAGCGCGTCGTAAATGTCAGCGACCTGGAGAATGCGGGCCAGAAGGGGAATTCCTTCGCCGCGCAGACCGTCGGGGTAACCCGAGCCATCCCAGCGCTCGTGGTGGCTGCGGATGATCGGCAGTACCGGCGCCAAGGTCTTCATGGGGCGGCAGATCTCTTCCCCACGCACGGTGTGCAGGCGCATCACTTCCCATTCGGCGTCGCTCAATAAACCCCGCTTAAACAGAATGGAGTCCGGTATGCCGACCTTGCCGATATCGTGCAGGTAACCGCCGCGGAACAACGCCAACTGTTCGTGCTTGGACAAGCCCAGGGCCTGCGCCAGCGAAACGCCGTAGGACGCCAGGCGCTCGCAATGCCGTCCGGTGTAGCGGTCGCGCTGCTCCACCGAGCGGGCCAGTGCAAACAGAATCGATTCCGCCTCCTCCAGCAAATCGGTGAGGGCCTTGTGCCGCAGCATCGTGCGGATGCGGGTACGGACCAATTCCGGTTTGAGCGGGCGGGTGAGGAAATCGTCGGCGCCGGATTCCAGGCCCTCCACCTCCGTGTCGATGCCCTGCACGCCGGTGATCATCAGAATCGGTGTCAGTTGGGTACGGCGGTCGGCTTTCAGCAGGCGGCAGAATTCGGGGCCGCTCATCTCCGGCATCACCAGGTCCACCACCACCAGGTCTACTTTCTCCGAGTCCAGGACGGAAAGGGCCTGGGCGGGCCGCTTGGCTTCGAGGATGGTGTAACGGGCGGCTTTGAGAATGGCCTTGAACAGGTGGCGATTCAAGTCCAGGTCGTCGACGATCAGGATTGTGGGCGCCAGAGGCGCGTCTTCCAGTACGCTAACCCAATGCGGCGGTTGGACCTGAGGGCGGATGACGCGGGTTTCTTCAGGCCGGGGCGATACGGCTGCCGGAGCCTGAGCAGGTGCGATTGAGGACGTCGGCGCGTTGAATCCGCCCTTTGGGAACACGGGGTAAGAGAAGCCTCTTAGCAATCAATCGGCGGAGTGCTCCAAAACATTAAGGTGGTAAATGGAACCGATAAGTCTTAGTTGGCCATTTGTACTAAGGCCCGCCGGCGAGGCCGCCTGCCAGGCCGTTGAGTAGAGTCGCGGGAGAAAGTCCCGGCAAAGCCATTCCGGTTCCAGGCAGAAGCCGGTAGAGAATGCTGTCCACGAAGTTCCGCGTTTCCGGGATGGCGGGCACGCCGCCGGCCTGGTCGACCCGTCCCGCGCCCGCATTGTAAGCACTGAGCGCTAACGACATATCCCCGTGATAGCGGTCTAAGAGTTGCCGCAACAAGAGTTGCCGCAACAAGCGGCTACCGGCCTCGATACTTTGGCGGGGATCCCAGGGATCGCTGACGCCCAGCTCGATTTGCGTCACTGGCATCAACTGCATCAGGCCCATGGCCCCCTGGCTGGAAACGGCACAGGGGCGGAATCCGGATTCCTGCCGGGCTACTTCCCGGACCAGGAAGGGATTCAGGTTTTCAGCTTGCGCCGCCGAGTTCACCAGGCTGGTAAGCTCCGGCGCTGCCACGGGATCACACGCGGGCTGTTCTCGGAACATGAAGGAGGACTGCGGAGCCGACCGCCTGCTTGGTTGAGTGGACGACACCGGCAAGGGTGCAGGGCGGGGAGAAGCCGCCCGCGCCGCCTCGGACTGCTTGCGTGAAGTGTCCCGTTGAGCGGAGATCGACCCCTCCATCCTCCCTCGAACGCTCGCGGCCTGTTCTTGAGGAGTTGGAACGGCAGTTTGGGCGAGCAGGAATAACCACCACATCAGGCTCCTCATCGGCGGCTGGGACCGGTCCGGCGAGCCCAGATTCGCCCTATGCGCTTCTATGCCGCGGCTTGAGTACGGGGAAATGCGACACTGGAGGTGAATGCGCGAGATCGTCTCCCCCGCCCGGTCCATTCAAGGCGCGATTACTCTACCTGGCGACAAGAGTATTTCCCATCGTTACGCCATGTTGGCCGCGATTGCGGAAGGCCGCACTACCATCCATAACTACTCCACCGGGGCGGACTGCCAGTCGACCCTGGGGTGCATGGCGGCGCTGGGGGCCCGAATCGAACGTCAGAACGGCAAGGTGGTCATCGAAGGCGGTGCGCTGCGGGAGGCGGCGGGGCAGCTCGACGCGGGGAACTCCGGCTCGACCATCCGCATGCTCTCTGGGATTCTTGCGGCCCAGCCGTTCGACTCGGCGATAGGCGGCGACGAATCGCTGTCCCGGCGGCCCATGGGGCGCATCATCGCACCGCTGACGCAGATGGGAGCCGCAATCGATGCCCGCGACCAAAAGTTCCCGCCCTTGACGATCCACAGCCGCCCGCTGCACGCCATCGATTACACGCTCCCGATGCCCAGCGCACAGGTCAAAAGCGCGGTTCTGCTGGCGGGCCTGAACGCCCAAGGCGATACCGTCGTCCACGAACCCGTCCGCACCCGGGATCACACCGAGCTCGCACTGGCGGCGTTCGGGGCCGAGATCGAAACCGAGCGGAAGATAATCCAGCTCAAGGGCGGCGCGCGGTTGACGGGCCTGGAACTGGCGGTTCCCGGCGATCTCTCATCGGCATGCTTTTTTCTGGTCGCGGCTCTCTTGGTCCCGGAGGCTGACCTGGTGATTGGAGCCGTGGGCTTGAATCCGACGCGTACCGCCCTGCTGGATTTTCTGGCGTCAATGGGCGCGCCGATTCAGGTTCTGGACGTCAGGCAAGCCGCCGGCGAGATGGCCGGAGATCTGCGGGTGCGCAGCCCCAAGACACGTCTAACCGGCGGAGTGATCGAGGGGGCGATGACGGCGGCCCTGATTGATGAAATTCCCGCTCTGGCGGTACTGGGCGCGGCCACCGAGGGCGGGCTGCGGGTGCGCGACGCGCACGAGCTACGGGTGAAGGAAACCGACCGCATCGCCACTATCGAAGCCGGATTGAAGCGCATGGGGGTGGAGATTGAGACTTCCCCAGAAGGCTTCTTCGTGCCTGGGAAGCAGAGTTTCCACGCCGCGGAGATCGAGTCCGCGGGGGACCACCGGATCGCCATGGCCTTCGCGGTAGCGGCGTTGGCCGCCGACGGACCGAGCACCATTGTGGAAGCCGAGGCAGCAGGCGTGTCTTTCCCCGAGTTTTTCGCTACACTGCGACAGATTGGGGCGTGATTGAAGGAAACGATGCAGCCCATACCCACAAACGGCGTCAAACACGAACGGGACCTGACCGTCTCCGGTCTGATCCACGACCTGAATAACGTCTTCCAGACGCTGGTGGACGCGGCGGATCTGCTCTCGGCCGATCCGCGGTGGGCGCCGATTTCGGCCGCTCTGCTCCGCAGCGTGGACCGGGGCCGGCACATCGCCGCCACTTTGCAGGCCGGCGGAAACGGCGCGAGCCTGGACGAGATCCTGAGAGACGCCATCACTTTTGCCCAGGATGCGCAGCTGATGGGCCGTCAACAAAAGCTGGTGGCGCGGTTTGAATGCGACATCGAGCCCGGGATCGTGCTGCGGCGTAACTGGGCTTGGGAGCGCGTGTTCATCAACTTGTTCCTGAACGCCATTCGAGCCATGCCCGAAGGCGGCCTGATCCGGATCCGGGCGCGGCGCAGCGCGGGCCAGCTGGAGATCCGGGTGGCGGATGGAGGCGCGGGCATTCCCGACAATATTCTGGACTCGCTGTTCCAACCGCATGTCTCCGCGAGCGCTTCGAGCGGGCTGGGTCTGCACATCGTGGAAACCATCGTCAAGCAGGACGGCGGCGAGGTGCACGCGCACAACGTTCCCGAGGGAGGGGCGGAGTTCGTGATCACGTTGCCGGAATCCGCCGCGGCCCCGCGCCGATCCCGCCCGGCGCACGTTTGAAAATACCGAAAGAAGTAAGCCGTCGAGGAACGCTGATTAACGCGGATAAACGTAGAAGCACGCTGATTGAAAACTGAGCTCCTAATTCGGCGGAATCGGCGTACAGCGGCGTTTATCGGCGGCCTATTTCTCGCCGCTGCCGCTGCCGGAGCACAGGACGCCGCCGAAATCCTGCGCCGCAGCATCGAACACGACGCGGCGAACATAGAACTACTGAAGAATTACACCTTCGTTGAACGCAATGAAGAGCGGACCTACGACGGCTCAGGCCGGTTGAAGTCTCGCGAATCGGAGACATACGAGATCCTAATACTGGAAGGGCGTCCGTGGGGCAAGCAGATCGAGCGCAACGATAAGCCGCTCGACGCGAAAGACGCCCGCCGGGAGCAGGAGAAGCTGGACCGGGAACTGGCGAAGCGCAAGCGCGAAACGGATCGCGATCCAGATCGAGAGGATAAGGACACCATCCAATCCCGGCGGTTCCTGCGGGAAGTTCCGCAAGCTTTCGTGCTCTCGATCGACGGCGTGGAGCAGATCGACGGCCGCCCGGTGTGGGTAATCTCAGCCACGCCTCGCGCGGGCTATCGCCCCAAGCTGCCGCACGGCGATGTTCTTACCAAGGTGCGCGGCAAAATCTGGATCGACCAGGCCGAGTACCAATGGGTGAAGGTGGACGCCGAAGCCATCGCGCCGCTGTCGTTCGGTTTGGGATTGCTGCGCCTGGCGCCCGGCGGCTCATTGCATTTCGAGCAGACCCGCGTGAACGATGAAGTCTGGCTGCCCTCCAAGGCCGAGATCCGCGCCGACGCCCGCGTCGCGTATGTGCGCAAGCTGCGCGCGGAGATGGATATCCAGTATCGCGACTACAAGAAGTTTCAGTCCGATTCGCGGATACTGGAGGCGGCGCCGGAGACGAAGTGATATGGCTCCACTTTGGGAGATCGCTGCTCAGGCTTGGGGCAAAGCATCCACATTACGCCTTAACTCGGCCAATAACTCAAGTGCGCCTTTCGCGAAACGATCAAAGTTGTCGATGGCTGAAACGGCGGACCTCTTCGCCCGGTTGAAATCTGTGGTGACGCGCGGCAACCCTTGAAAGGTTTTGCGGAGATCGTCGACCTGGATCTTCTGATAGACCTCCATCTTCTCGAAAGTCTCTCGTAGAGTTTCGCGCAACTTGGAAACGGCCTCAACATCGTGAAGACTGTTGAATTCCGTGTAAGTTAAGGACTTGGAGAACGCTTCAGTCCCGCTGGCGAAGTGCCGCGAAAGAACCGATGTCTCGCTCGATAGGCCCTTGGCAAACTGCTCCAGATCAACAGCAACTGCGCTGAAGATTTGCTTGGAAAGCTGTCGCCGTTGCGGTTCAGGGATACTTGGAAGCGACGACAGTTGAGCTGCCTTCTCCTCGGTACGTGCGGAGATCTGTTCTTGAAGCTTGGCAATCCGCCCCAAGGCTTCAGCCGCAATTCCTAGCCCTTCGGTACCGCGCTCGATTAGGTCAAGCCTTCCTCGACGTCCTCGCCGCTCGGGACCGCCCTGGCCTGGGATTGGGCTGAGGAAGAAACTGTCCCCCAAGTCTTGCCCCAGTCACTCGCTTGCCGAGATAAGTGCATCCGAAGATAGCTTTCAAATTCCTCCCGCGCGCTAAAGTCCCAATAGAGAACCCCTTTCGGCCCTAGCTTCGAACGGAAAGTGTTGATCGCTTCAATCTGGGCAGGAACAATGTCCTCATAGTCGACGGGGGCTCGCTTGAAGTAGATCATTACCCGAACGGATCCGGGACTTGTCTCGTGCCGCGCGTAGGCCCGTTCGAATTCCTCTTCCGCGCCGGAGCCAGCGCGAGGTGTCGGGGTCCCAAAGCGAGTCCATAGGATCCCGATGAATATGTCGTAATTCTCCCCGAATTGCTCGTTGATAACGGCCTGGGGATCGGCGCCAACACCAGGAACTCCGGCGTTACGCCAAGTAATCACTTCCAGCCGTCTGCCGAGATCTCGTGACAGAGCCGGGTTGAGCTCCTCTACCAACGCCTCAATGGCTCCCACCTCGTCACTCAGGTCGTCAGGAAATGCCACGAAGACGCGAAGTACCACCTCGTTTCTGGCCATGAACGGACTCTACCCCTAAACAGGTTAGAAGTCCAGGTTGAAAGGGCTCGAAAGGGCTCGAAAAACACCTCTTCATTCGGCGGGTTTAGTTGCGGATCGCCCCAAGCTGCCGCACGGCGATGTTCTTACCAAGGTGCGCGGCAAGATCTGGATCGACCAGGGCGAGTACCAATGGGTGAAGGTGGACGCCGAAGCCATCGCGCCGCTGTCGTTCGGTCTGGGATTGCTGCGCCTGGCGCCCGGCGGCTCATTGCATTTCGAGCAGACCCGCGTGAACGATGAAGTCTGGCTGCCCTCCAAGGCCGAGATC
>Ga0210409_10007024_pt1 | contig 11642 bp, 8 predicted proteins | sample IncBWH17MmetaG_FD_161649 | JGI IMG/M metagenome (GOLD analysis project Ga0210409, IMG submission 161649) | Forest soil microbial communities from Barre Woods Harvard Forest LTER site, Petersham, Massachusetts, United States - Inc-BW-H-17-M | ecosystem: Environmental > Terrestrial > Soil >...
TTTACAACGTGCGCAGCGTCAAAGCTCGCTGGACCTCCACAATCGTTGCCGTGGCGGGAATTGCCGGTACCGTTGGCGTCTTCATTGCCATGTTGTCGCTCGCGCGAGGATTCAGAGCCACCCTCGTGACTTCCGGCTCCGCTGACAACGCGCTGATTACCCGCGCCGGCGCCACCTCCGAAATGACCAGTGGAGTCGGTATCGATTCCGTGAAGATCATCCAGGATGCTCCCGGTATCGCTCGCGAAGCGAACGCCCCGTTGTTGACGTCCGAAGCCGTCCTGATGGCGCCCATCCCGCTGATTTCCACCGGGACGGACGCTAACGTGGAGCTTCGTGGCGTCTCGCCGAACGTCTTTGCCATTCGCCGCAATATCAAAATCATAGAGGGCCGCATGTTCCAGCCTGGTCTGGCCGAGCTCATCGTCGGTAAGAACGCCAACAAGACGTATTCGGGCCTGACCGTGGGAAACCAAATTGGTCTCGGCAGCAGACGATGGCAAGTCGTGGGCGTTTTCGATGCGGGTGGCAGTGCCTTCGATTCCGAAGTGTGGGGCGACGCCCATCTCTTGAACGGCGCCTATAATCGCCCGGACAATCTTTCTCAATCCGTTACCGTGCACCTCACCTCGCCTGCCGCGCTTCAACAATTGCAGGACTCGCTCACCAGCGATCCGCGTTTGACCGTCGACGTAACCCGCGAAATCGATTACTACGCTAAGCAGTCCACGCGCATGACTACGCTTATCACCATACTGGGCGGCTTTGTTGCCGCTATCATGGCCATCGGAGCCGTTTTCGGCGCGTTGAATACTATGTACTCCGCCGTCGCCGAGCGCGGCCGCGAAATCGCCACCATGCGCGCGCTCGGATTCGGCGCGGCTGCGGTCGTTCTGTCCTTCTCCATCGAAGCGCTTCTCATTTCCTTCATCGGCGGCGCGATCGCCTGTCTTGCTGTTCTTCCCCTCAACGGCTTGACCACCAGCACCATGAATTTTCAGACTTTTTCCAACCTGGCCTTTGCCTTCAAGATCACCCCCGAATTGCTCGTGAAGGGTATCGTCTTTGCTCTCGTCATGGGTCTAATTGGTGGCCTGCTGCCCGCCGTCCGCGCAGCGCGCCTCCCGGTGGCAACCGCCCTCCGCGAGTTGTAACCGCAAAAAAATAGGGGCCGGAATCATCCGGCCCCTCTTCGCGCAAGCGCGCGGCACTTCGCGCCCGCTATTAACGCCCCGCCGTGGCGGTTCTGGCGCGTCCTTCGCTAAACGAACCCTGCTCCGAAATCAGCGACTGGTTCGAGGTGCCCACCGGAATCTGCCGGTTCTTCTTCTGCGATTCCGGCACCGGGACCACTACCTCCAGCACTCCATTCCGGAAATTCGCCTTCGTTTCTTCGATCTTGGCGCTCTCCGGCAGCGGAATCAGCCGGTAGAAGCGCCCGTACACTGTTTCCGAATGACGCCAGCCCCCTTCTTCCGAAGTGTGCTCGCGCCTGCGCTCACCCTGGATTACCAGTCCCTCGTTCGTGGCCTCCACCTTCACATCGTTCTCCGAAAGGCCCGGCAAATCCGCGTGGATCACCAGGTTGTTGCCGGACTGCCGTACTTCCACCGGCGGCACAAAATTGAATTCCTGGTCGGAAGAGTCCCCGCGGTTATTGAATCCGCCTCCGAGCCCGAAAGCCCGGTCGATATCCTCGGTGAGCCTGCGCATCAGCGAAATCGGGTTCATCGTGAAGAACTCTCCCGGAGTCACGGAAAACACGGACGGCAGGTAACGTCCTTGCTGGTAGCGCTGCATGCCCTGCTGGCCCTGTTGTGAACCCCTCGTCCTGCCCTCCGTGCGTTCGGATGCGGTCAAATTGGTGGACTGGTTGGTGGACTGTTCTTCCCTCTGCCTTTTGGTTCCGAAATCGGTCATGTCACAACCTCCTCATGTTGTTGTTTAGTTTCTGCCGTACCGGAAAAACTAGCGCTTTCTCGGCGTGCAACCCTCAGAGAAATACAGTCGGCAGGTGCGTTCAATACAGGGAATCTAGGAGGTCAGCTTGCGTCTGTGGATTTGTGAATTTTCGCTTTTCTTCGCTGGCGGTAGCCCCAATCGCAAGTGGCGGCGGGACTTGCGGACGTGGCGGGAGCCCCGGACCAGCGGGGAGCCCGAGTGCCCTTATTTTTCCGCTCAGCGTTATTTTCGTCTACAGCTCGTTTTTCTGGATCTGTGTGACGGCGAAATCGCACGCGCGTGCGGTCAGAGCCATGTAGGTCAACGATGGATTGACGCAGGAGTTCGAGACCATGCACGCCCCATCGGTCATAAACAGGTTCTTCACGTCGTGCGCCTGGTTATGTTCGTTCAGCACGGAAGTTTTCGGATCCCGTCCCATGCGCGCGGTGCCCATTTCGTGTATCGCCAGTCCTGGCGGCGACATCTCCTGGAAAACGTAAATGTCCATGCCACCGGCTGCAGCTAACATTTCCGCGGCCTGCACCGCGATATCGCGGGACATTGCTTGCTCGTTCTCGCCCCACGCGCAGTTGATCTTCAGCGTAGGAATGCCCCACGCGTCCACCTTGTCCTTCTGGATCTCGACATAATTGTCGTGATTCGCCAGGCACTCGCCAAATCCACCGATGCTCATCCGCCATTGTCCGGGCTTTTTCAGCGCGTTTTTGAAGTCGGCGCCAAACCCGCTCATGTGCATCCCGCGTCCCCAGCCCTCGCGGCTTCCGCCGCCTTGGTAACCGTAGCCGCGTAGAAATTCCTTTTGCTTCGTTTTCACGTTGCGAAAGCGCGGAATGTAGATTCCGTTCGGGCGATTGCCGAAGGGCATCATGTCCTCATGCCCGGGCATGGTTGCGCTGGCGCCGGCGCCCATGTGATGGTCCATCAGGTTGTGGCCCAGTTCCCCGCTGCTGTTGGCCAGGCCGTTGGGGAATTCCGGCGTCGCGGAATTCAGCAGGATGCGCGTGGATTCCAGCGTGGACGCATTGATGAAGAAGATTCGGCCCTTGAATTCCATAGCGTTACGCGTCTGCGCATCGATCACGCGCACGCCGCTGACCTTCCTTGTTTTCGGATCAAAAATAAGGCTGTGTACCACGCTGTAAGGGCGCAGCGTAAGGCGTCCCGTTTTTTGCGCGGCCGGCAGCGTGGAGCTGATGCTGCTGAAATACGACCCGGTGATACAGCCACGGTGACACACTCCGCAGTAATGGCAAGCCGCGCGGCCGTTGTGCACTTGCGTCAAAACCGCGGAGCGACCAATGGTCATGATGCGGTCGTCGAATTTTTTGGCCAAGGCGTCGCGCACATCTTTCTCGACGCACGTCATCTGCATGGGCGGTAGAAATTTTCCGTCCGGCAATTGCGGCAATCCTTCCGCCTGGCCGCTGATGCCCGCGAATGTTTCTACGTAGTCGTACCAGGGCGCGATGTCCGCGTAGCGAATCGGCCAGTCCACCGCTGTGCCATCTTTCAGATTGGCTTCAAAATCCAGGTCGCTCCAGCGGTAGCTCTGCCGGCCCCAGGTGAGGGACTTCCCGCCCACTTGGCGGCCGCGAATCCAAGTGAATTTCTTGTTGGGATCGGTCGAATAGGGGTTTTCCTTGTCGCTGACGAAAAACTTGCTCGAATATTCGTCGCAAGCGTAGTAACACTCGCGCTGCACGGGTTGTGTGCCGGCACGCTCAGCTCGATTGTCCCAGCCGCGAAACTTTAATTCCCATGCCGGAACGTGCTCGACGTAGTCGCGCTCCGGCAGAATCGTGCGGCCCGCTTCCAGCACCAGCACGTTGAGCCCTTTTTCCGTGAGCTCTTTCGCCGCCCAGCCACCCGTTATTCCCGAACCGACAATGACCGCATCATAGGTGTTTATCGCCGCCATGTTTGCCCCCGCCCTACGCGTCGCCGAGCCCGGCGCCGACCTTCTGACAGCCATGTTGCGCGCCAGGAATAATTTGCAGCTTCAATTCCTGCGTGAATCCAATTTCCGAGGTGTAGTAACCGTGCAGCGTGATACCGCGGAAGATGTCGTAGAAGTTTCCTTTCAGTTGCGCGTCAAACTCCGGCACGGTGTTGCCGTGTTTTTCACGACGCTGGCTGCGTTCGGATGCCGCAAAATCATCCATCGCGCGCAGCAACGTGACCTGCTGCACCGGGGTTGCGTCGACGAACGACTTTGCAAAGAGTTCCTGGCTCTGCTTGTCCACGCCAGCGATACCTTCCAGGAAATTTTGCCGCTCCTCCGGCGTCGCCCATTCCGTCAAAATGACGTCGATGAATTCATTGACGCGCGCGGCTTTAGCTCCGGGCGTTTCCGTCTCTGGGATGATGAGGTCCGTCATGACTACAACGGTAGCGTTCTGGTGCGGGTTCAAGCTGCGCAGCTTGTAAGCCGGACCGGTCTGCGACTGCGCTTCGCGAAAAAAAGCCGCCAGCGGCGAAGAAAAAACAGGGAGCACCGCTCCCGTAGCCAGCATTTTCAAGACGTCACGACGCTGCATAATTCCCCCGTGCGAATTGAGTTTTTCCCAGGTGCCTAACTGCTTGGAAAAATGGGTCAAGCGGCTCAACCGCCGATGAGCATACCCCAAAAATGCAGCCTAGAGAATCGATTTTCTAAATGCTTCTGACGCAATAGGCGTCTTAGGGTCGCGCTCCGACCTCGTGCTCGCCTACCTCGTGCGGATCGCCGCCCTCAGTTGGTTGCTAAGAGCGCCCGCGCGCGAGACAGCTCCGGCCGATCCGACGGACCGGAGGTACCGCAATTCTCCAGAAGCTGCGTAAAGTACCGCGTTGCGGCCGCCGGCTCGCCGCTCAGTTCCGCCGCGTGAGCCGCGCCGTAAAGGCCATTGAAGCGGTTTGGATCCGTCTTCAAGGACTTTTCGTATTCCCGCAAAGCTTCTTGACTTCGGCCCAGTTCCACCAACATGTCGCCCAGCATCTCTCGCACCGGCAATGCCACTTCCGCTTTTCCTTGTGCATCCTGCTTATCGGCCTCGGAGCGCAGCAGGTCTATTGCCTCGCTATTTTTACCTTCTGCGAACAGTAACCATGCGCGCGCCTGATTTCCATCGCTGGCCAAATACTCAGCGCGAAACGCGCTTTTTGTTTTGCGCGTCGCTTCCACGGTCGCCTCATAGTGTCCTACGGCATCACTCGCGCCGACCACATCGTGCAGGTGCCCGGCTCCCACTGCGCGCGCCCAGAACGTAGTGGCCTGATGATAGGGTTCAATGTCCGCGTGAACCGGCAATGCCTCGGCTGCTTTCCAGTCGTGAGTTTCCAGGGCGTACATCGCGGGAAAATGCGCGAGCATCTGGTTCAGGTAGCTATCGAGACCGGGATCGACATCTTCCGGTCGTATCGAGCTCAATTGGCCGACCATTGTTTTGGCTCTCGCGTTATCTCCAATTTGCAAATACGCATACTCCAGAAAATCCATGGCGTGTACCTGGTGTTCAGCGCCTATGTGCATCGCGGAAGGCTGTCGTGCAGCCGCCAGGGAGGCCTGGTTCGATTTGATATCTTCCTGCCACAATCCCAAGCGTGCAAAGATATGGCCCGGCATGTGTAATGCGTGTGGCGAAGCCGGAGCAATTTCCGCGTAGCGGCGCGCCGCGGGCAACCCGAGCTCGGCCAGTTGCGGATTGTCCGCCGCGTGAATCAAATAGTGCGCAACGCCAGGATGATTTGGTTCCTCTTTAAAGATCTCATTCAGCAGCGCGATGGCCGCTCTCGGATTTTTCAAAGACGTGTCGCCATCGGGCGCTGAGGCTAGCAGCGCCAGCGCGTAAAATACGCTTGCTTCGTTGTCCTTCGGATACTGCTGATGCACTTTCTGCATCGCCTGGCAGTAAGCCGCCGTGCGCTCGTGATACCCGATTTTCTCGTCCGCCTGATACAGAGTACTGAGCGCGGCGACGTAATCGCGCTCACGCTGCGACTTCGCTGCCGCGGCCCGCGCCTTTTCCATCAGTTCCCTGCCACGCGTGAGGTCCGCTTCGGTGAGTCGTACCCACAGCGGGCGATAGATGCTCATCGCCTGGCCCCAATACGCCATGGCGCAGGTCGCGTCAGTCGCGGTTACTTGCTTAAAACTCTTCTCGGCTTCTTCATACCAAAAGGAGTGCAGCAGCGCGACGCCGCGTTCAAATTGGCTCCGCGCCGCGCCGGAACAGGAAATCGGAAAGGAAACCTTTCCGAGCTTTTCAGCGCCTTCCGCGGAATGGCGGTGCTCCTGCCCGCATAACTGCATTGCAGTTAGAATCACGCCCGAGCCAAGCAACAGAAACCGTCTCATCGTAAGTCCCTCGGCAAAACGTTAGACTCTTTTGCGCACGCCCCGGTGTTCTCGGATGACTTCTGGAGCACAATGGTTTTCCGCGACGCCGACGGCGGCCGCATGCCCTGCCAGAAAGAATATGTTAGTACAGCGCTTGCGATTCCATGTGGAGAACGGCGAATTGGCTGATCTGCCGCAAAAACGTCGCGAGGTGTGTGTGGACGGTAAACGCCTCGAGACACTTCTTATCTTGCCGACGCCAGATGCTCCCGTCATGGTCATGCTCCATGAAGGTCTCGGCTCCATTGCTATGTGGAAGGATTTTCCGCAGCGAATCGCCGAGGCCACCAGTTGCGGCGTGCTGGTGTACTCGCGTTACGGTCATGGCCAATCGCAGCGACTCGCCGAGAAACGCTCCGTTGACTTCATGCATCAGGAAGCGAAAGCCGTCCTCCCGGAACTCCTTGGTCAATTCGAGATTCAGCGGCCGATTCTTCTTGGCCATAGCGACGGAGGCTCCATTGCTCTAATTTACGCGGGCACTTGGCCCGAGCGCGTGCGCGGCCTTGTTCTGGAGGCGCCGCACGTTTTCGTCGAAGACTTTGGTCTGCGAAGCACCGTCGCGATTCGTGAAGCTTACGAATCCACGGAACTGCGTGAGAAGCTGGCGCGCTATCACGATCACGTCGACGAAACATTTCGCGGATGGAATGACATCTGGCTCGATCCGCGATTTCGCGAGTGGAACATTGAGGAGTATCTCGACGCGATTACTTGTCCCACGCTGGTGATCCAGGGCGAGGACGACGAGTACGGCACTGTGGCGCACGTTGAGGCAATTCAGCGCCGGGTGCCTCGGGCGCAAACGCTGATTCTTCGGCGTTGCGGTCATTCGCCGCATCGCGATCAACCGGAGCTCACTCTCGACGCAATCTCGAAATTCGTGACGTCCATTTCGGTTTGATTTACTGGCGCAGCATGCTGCGCCGCTACAAAGAGCGGCTCGCTCAACGCGCTTCGGTCAGGCTACCGCGACTACCAGGAGGGTGGCATCGTCACGCCAGGGTCCGCGGCTGAATTCGGTTACCGAGTGCAGGATACGTTTTTGAATTTCGATGGCGGTGAGCGAGGGGTTTTCCTGCAATACACTAAGCAGGCGCTCTTCGCCAAATTCCTCATCTTGGGAATTGCACGCTTCAGTGACGCCGTCGGTGTACATCACGACGCGATCTCCGCTTCGCAGCTGCACAGCGCCGCTGTGAAACTTCTGATTGGCGAAGACTCCGAGCACCAAGCCGCCCTCGGTGAGGCGGTCGTGCGAACCATCACGGTGCATAACGAAAGGCGGATTGTGTCCGGCACTTACATAAGAGAGCCGGCGACCCGGACCATCGAGCTGCGCATAAAACAGAGTGACGAAGCGGTCGCTGGCGATGTTGCGGCAGAGCAGCGAATTCAGCCGAGCGGCCAAATCTTCAGGGGGCAGAGAGGGCGAGGCCAAACCGCGAACCGCAGCTTGCAAATTGGACATGAGCATTGCGGCGGGCAAACCCTTTCCGGCGACATCGGCTATGCACAGGCCGCACGATTCGCCGTCAAAGGGAAGAACGTCGAAATAGTCTCCGCCGACGACGCGAGCGGATTGCCACGCGCTGGAAATTTCGTAACCGGGAAGCTGGGCGATTTCCTTGGGCAGGAGTCCCTCTTGAATGGCGCGCGCCTCCGCAATTTCGTGCTCCTGCTGATGAAACTGCGAGGCGATTACTTTCTGCGCTTGCGTTTCCTGCACCGCGAGGCGCGCGGATTCGCGGCGCTCGCGCCCCAGCGTGATCTGCTTGCTCAAGACTTCCAACAGTTGCGTGTTCGTCCAAGGCTTCTCTACAAAATCGGTAACGCCGCGCTGCATGGCTTCGACGGCAATACCGACGGTGGCCCATCCGGTCATTACTACGATCGGCGGCACACTCTCCATGGTTGTGAGCCGGGTCAGCAAATCGAGGCCTTCGCGGCCGGAGGTAGTATCACGAGCGTAGTTCAAATCCATCAGCAGGAGATCGAATTCGGCGCGCCCCAGCGCATCCAGCAGATCCGACGGCGACGTGACCGTTTCGGTGGTGTAGCCGTGCCCTTTCAGCAGGAGGCACAATGCCTTGAGGACGTCGGGTTGATCGTCGGCAATTAATATTCGGGACTGCATGTTTCTCACTTCAATGGGAGTTTCGGACATCGATGCTATCATGCCGCCGATCCCCCTTTACGTATTGACGTTCGCCACCGCAGAGTGTATCGGCAGTAGTGCTGCCAGGGGCAAATGAATCTAAGTCGATTAAGCACATGACCTTAGCGGGTGAACCGTGCTGTGCGGAAGAGGCGGCTGCCCGATTGCGGGAAGCGCCGTCCCATGAACGGACAAAGGCCGGGAACCCAGTTTCTCCATGACATCTACGATGGCCACCTAAAGGTGGCGGTTATATCGGGTCACGGTGCAACCTTCAGGACGGCGGCGCCTTCGATTGCGTCGTTTTTGAGGGCGTTTAGGGCGCGGTTGGCTTCGCGCAGGGGAAAGAGCTGCGTGCGGGTACGAATAGGAATTTCGGCGGCGACGCGCAGGAAATCTTCGCCGTCCTGGCGTGTGTTGTTGGCCACGCTGCGAATCATGCGTTCCTGATAGAGCAGATCGTAGTCGAGGGATGGAATGGGGCTCATGTGAATGCCGCCTAGGACGAGAACGCCGCCCTTGCGTAAGGCTTTCAAGGCGGCGGGGACGATTTCCCCTGCGGGAGCGAACACAATGGCTGCATTGAGCCTGGCAGGAGGCTCGGCCACCGTACCGCCAGCCCACTTGGCTCCGAGTTCGAGGGCGAGCTTCTGGTGCCGCGCATCGCGTGTAGCCGCGTACACTTCGATATTCCAGTGACGAGCGACCTGAATGGCGATATGCGCGGCCGCGCCGAATCCGTAGAGGCCGAGCTTGCCGCCGGGCTTGATGCCGGAAAGACGCAGACAGCGAAAGCCGATGATGCCGGCACAGAGCAGGGGTGCGGCTTGCTCATCCGGAAATTCCTTAGGGATCGCATAGGTAAAATCTTCCGGAGCAACGATGTAGTCCGCGTAACCTCCGTCCACCGAATAGCCTGTAAAGGTGGGGTGATCGCAAAGATTCTCAGCGCCGGAGCGGCAGAACTCGCAAGTGCCGTCGGTGTGATGCAGCCAGGCGACGCCGACCCTAGTACCGATACTGAACCTATTGGCGTTTGGTCCTAGCTTTTCGATTGTGCCGATGACCTGGTGGCCGGGAATGATGGGAGATTTCTGCGGAACCAGTTCCCCTTCAATCACATGTAGGTCGGTACGGCAGACGCCACAGTAGGAAACGCGAACCAATACTTCTCCGGTGGCCGGTTGCGGGGCGGGAACATCGGCAAACACCAAGGGGTTGGTTTCGATGCGGGCGGGAGATTGGAGAAGGCAAGCTTTCATGGGAGGGATACCTACACCCCGGGTGTTTTTGTCGAAGAGTGCGCAAAGCATTGAAAACAAAGGGATGGAGCTTGAAAAAAAGCGGCAAGAGAGTTCAAGAGTGCGCAAGCATCAGAAAACAAGAGGGTTGCGGGGAAACGGCGCGTACCGGACGGAAGGAACCGCGCAACTGACTCGCTTCGAGGGAGGGTGGAGGCCGCGACAACCATGGGGAACGATAGAATGGGAATGGAATATAACGAAAGCGTAATCCATCGAATGGCTATTTTTGAGGGTTGAATGGTTGCTGAACGGATTGAATGGGACAAGCCCAGCTGCACGCGCTGTAAGACGTTCCGAGTTAAAGTGACGGTACTGCGGAAATGGATGCGCGAACTTACGTTCCAACCACGGTAGGGATACGCTCGTGACACAGAAGACCAACGCCGCCCGCGTTTTGGACCAAATGGGAATCCGCTACGAACTGCGCGAATATGAAGTGAATCCTGAGGATCTTGCCGCAGAAGCGGTTGCCGCCAAGATCGGACTGCCAGCCGGGCAACTCTTTAAGAGTCTGGTTGCTCAGGGTGACCGGCACGGCGTCTGCATGGCGGTCATTCCGGGCGATAAGGAATTGGACCTGAAGGCGCTTGCGGCTGCGTGGGGTGATCGCAAAATGCACCTTGTTGCAGTAAAGGATTTGCAGAAGCTTACTGGCTATATTCGTGGCGGAGTAACCGCGCTCGCTGCAAAGAAGGCATATCCAGTTTATGCCGACCGGAGCATCGAAAGATTCGACGTAATTTCGATTTCCGCGGGTGTGCGGGGATTGCAGATTCTGCTCGCACCTGCGGATTATCTGAGGGTCACGAAGGCAACGCTGGCTGCAATTGCGGTGAGCAAGGGATGAGCCTAGGACTTAATTGGGTAACGGAATTCAGAGACGATTGTTTCTGATTGGTTATGAACCGAACGCGATAAACCGCGCAGCGGACAGCCAGAAATGGCTGTCCCACTATAGGCGGGAGATGGCTAGTCTTGCGGCGTTGTGGCCGCACATTCCGTGGACGCCACCCCCTGGGGGTGTGGACGAGGAGCAGATATAGATATTGCGAACGGGAGTGGCGTAATGGCGCCAGGTGGGGCGGAAGAAGAATTGACGGAAGTCCATGGCGCCGCCGGAGATATCGCCGCCAATGAGGTTGGCGTCCATTTTTTCCAGCTCGGCGGGCGTGAAAACGCGGCGAGCGAGGATGCCATCGCGGAAGCCGGGAGCGAAACGCTCGATTTGTGATTCGAGAGCTTCGAGCATGTCGACCGTGGAGCCGTTGGGCACATGGCAGTAGGCCCAGGCGATGTGTTTCCCGGCCGGGGCGCGGGTGGGATCGAAGAGGCTGGGCTGAGCGAGGAGAACGAAGGGGCGCTCGGCGTGGCGACCGTGGCTCATGGCGTATTCCGACGCGGCGATTTCCTGGAGGCCGCCGCCGAGATGCACGGTGGCGGCACGCGCGCAGTCTGGCGCCTTCCAAGGAATAGGATTGTGGAGCGCGTAATCGACTTTGAAGACGCCAGGGCCGTAGCGGTACTTGGCGAGGCGGCGTGCGAAGCGGGTGGGGAAACGGTTGCGCGCGATGCGCAATAACTGGTGAGGGGTTACATCAAAGAGGATGGCGTCGTAGTTTGAGAGCGCAGACAGATCTTGAATACGCGTGGAAGTGCTGAGCGCGCCGCCCAACGATATGAAGTAAGCACCGAGAGCATCGCTGATGGATTGCGCGCCGCCTCGTGGAATGGGCCAGCCAACCGCGTGTGCCGCGGCGGCGAGAGTAATTCCAAAAGCGGCGCTGAGCGGTTCATCGAGGCTGAGGAATGAATGCGCGGCGAGCCCAGCGAAGAGAGC
>Ga0210409_10007025_pt1 | contig 11642 bp, 12 predicted proteins | sample IncBWH17MmetaG_FD_161649 | JGI IMG/M metagenome (GOLD analysis project Ga0210409, IMG submission 161649) | Forest soil microbial communities from Barre Woods Harvard Forest LTER site, Petersham, Massachusetts, United States - Inc-BW-H-17-M | ecosystem: Environmental > Terrestrial > Soil >...
TCAACGCATCCTTCCGCTGCTTGTACAGAGCCGCGGCCGCAGGCAGCATGGGCACCTCGACGCCGGAGCCCACCATGTCCACGTTTTGGCGGATGGCATTGGGCGCCCAGTTGCCCGAAAGGTCCGGATGCCCATCCTCGGTCTTGGGTGCCGGCTCGGTCGAGACCTTGGCGGCGTAGGGATCGACGGCGTTGCGGCCTTGTTGGCTGCCGGCAGTCTGCAGACGCCCGTCATTTGAATTAATGGGAGCTTGTTGTTGAGCGGCGGCCAGCACCGCCGCGGTGAGCGCAGTGATAAAGATAAGGAAAAGGCGTGTCATCGCTAAGATTATACTGAAACCGGACCGTTTCTGCTCATGAAACCAAGCCCACTCTTTGCAACGGCGGCCGCGCTGCTGATCGGCGTGGTTCCCGTGAATGCGCATCATTCGTTCGCGGCAGAGTTCGACTCCGCCAAGCCGGTTACGCTCCGCGGGACCGTCACCAAAGTGGACTGGACCAATCCCCACGTCTTCCTCTTCGTCGACGTGGCGGACTCCAACGGAAGGGTCGCGAACTGGCGATTGGAAAGCGCGGCCCCCAACGGCCTCCAGCGCGAGGGTTGGGTGAAGAACTCCCTTAAGGCCGGCGATACGGTGACGATTGAAGCCTACCAGGCCAAGGACGAGAAGAATTTCGCGAAGACCACGTCGGTGACGTTGCCCGGCGGCAGGCGGGTGTTTACGGGATACGCGGATGAGCGCGGTCCAAATGGTGCGCGGTAGCACACAGAGCGAGGCCGAGCTAGTCGCCGGAGCCGCGGACTCCTTCAGCGGCTGCTATTTTGGGTGCGGAATGATGTCTTCGATCTGGCAGGTGTCGCCATAGATTCGTGAAATAGAACCGCCAGTCCCGATTCACGCGGGTCTGCCACAGATCCCGCGACTGGTCGTATTTCTTGGCGTGCAGGGAGGGGTGATGAAGGTTGTCTTTCAAGAAGGTGACTTGCTTTAAGAACGCCCGCTGTACATCAGTGGGCGCGGCCATGAAGGCCCGGCTCGCGGCCTTCGAGTGCCGGATCTTCATCGGTGAGCGGCGGGTTTAGATTTACTCTTGGCCTTCTTCACGCTCGGACGCAGGGAACGTTCCAGTTCTTCGATAGTCTCAAACGGGCCGTAATACGGGCCTTTGCGGGCAGCGGCCAAGCGAGCGTCGATGACTCGGCGCTGGGCGAGCGTATACTCGGCATCGACGGGCGGGAGCTTGGGAATGATATTGATGATTCCGCCGGACACCTTGAACTCCAGTCGATCGCCGGCTTTGATACCCGCCCGGCACCGGACGCTCGAAGGAACTATCAGATCGGTCTCACTTCTTACCGTGATCGTCATAGGTTTCAAGACCAAGCGTGATGAGCAGGCTTGGTGCGGCTCGCACCATCAGAATAGCAGGAACCACTGATTCTCCATGGGCGATTCGCCGCCGCGAGTTTCTGCCAAAATGAGGGCGACGGTTTTCCCGCCGCTTCCCGCAAGCCCGGAACTATAATCAGGATAGACGGCCAACAATGCCTCACCACCCAGAATTAGCGGATACCGATTGTTCTTTGTGTCGCTGGACCGAGGTGAACCTCCGCACGTCCACGTCAGGCGCGAAGACACGGTTGCGAAGGTGTTGTTGGAGCCCGTTACTCTCGAGCGCACCTGCGGTTTTAGCCGCCGTGAACTGATCGCAATTGCAAAGCTCGTTCGAGCGCATCGCCGGCGCATACTGGAGAGGTGGGGACCCGGGAGAGGCCGCGTCGAATCGCTTCGGCCTTCGTGGGACGGGCTGCTTCACTTCCCTCATCAAGCAGGCGAATGTAGATGGTCACGGTATTCATCCCACTGGCGGGCGTTAAACAGAACAGCCTCCCGAACGGCGGGAGGCTGCTGTGGTATTGAACTCGAACCGATCTTAGTCCCCGAAGCTCCCGACTTCCTCCGCTTCCACCTTCTTCACCGGTGCCGGAGCAATGCCCGCGAGCGGTACAAACCCCTCGACGGGCTCTTCCTTCAGCACATGCTGCCGATACAACTTCATCATCTCGGCGTCCTTCAGCTTCTGGTCCCGCTCGCGCTTCTTCTCTTCCCGCGCCGTCTTGGCGATGCCCTTATCGTCCAGGTCGTGCTGCTTGCCGTGATTGACGTCATCGGCCCGCAGCACCAACGTGTGCTCAACGCTGGGCAGCGCCACTTTCTTCCCCCCGGCGATAATCTCGTGCCGCCCGTGCTCCTCATACCACTTGGTGAGCGACGCCGTCATGTGCATTTTCTCGATGATGTTGCGCCAGCCCACGCCCGTGTTGTAGGCGCAGAAGGAAATCTCGCCTTCCTGAGTGGCGTACGGAATAATGCACTGTTCGGTGCGGCGGAAATCGTAATTGAACAGATCCTGGAACCACATGCCCGCCACGAACAGGAAGTTCCAGCGGTCGCGGCGGCGCTGTTCGATGTCGGCCATGGTGCGGTCGCCCGTGACCTTGCCGTACTTCTTGTTGGACATGCCGAAGCACTTGTCGAACTTGGCGATCAGATCGCTCAGCCGGAAGTGCGTCGGAGCCTTGTAGGCATTGTAGTTGCGAAGCAGCGCCAGCGACACGCCGATCACCGACATCCGTTTGCTGCGGGCCGCATCGTTGATGCGGGCCACGTCTTTCGCCAACTGGTCGGCGTGCAGGAACGCCGTCACCGGCACGTATTCTTTGGTTTCCTTATCGCACATTACCGCCATCCCGATGCCGCAGTTGGGGTGGCAACCGCATGACAGTTGACCCCACTGCGCATCGGGACCGTGCACCAGGTCTGCGAAGTCCGAAAACGTGCTCATGAAGGAGATCGGGAACCAATCGCGGGTGGGCTCGCCCAGCCCGGTCTGGTTCTTCACGTCATGAGCCAAGTGCGAAAGCGTGTAACGCTGAGCCTGCCTGCGCTCCGGCGTAACTTCCTCGTCGCGGCCGGTAAACGATACGGGCTGGAAACTCAGGAACGGAATCTTCTTGGGATTGTCCAGAGCGAAGCGCACCACCGCGCCCACCTGCTCATTATTGATCCCGTTGATGATAGTGATCACCGGCACGATGTCCACACCGGCGCTGTACAGATTTTCGATCGCCCGCAACTTCACATCGAACAGATTGCCCACCGCGCGATGCGAATTGGCCTCATTGCCGATCCCGTCGAACTGCAGGTACGCATAGCGCAGGCCGGCTTCGGCGGCTTGCTTGGCGAATTCCGGACGCTTGGCGAACTCGATCCCGTTGGTCGCGGCCTGCACGCTCTGGTAACCCAGCTTCCGGCAATAGCGAATCGCGTCCAGGAAGTACGGCGAGAGCGTCGGCTCGCCGCCCGAGAACTGCACCGACAACTGGCGGCGCGGCTTGATCGAAATGGCGTTATCCAGCAGCGTCTTGATGTCTTCCCAGCTCAGCTCATGCACGAACCCGACCTGGTTGGCGTCCATGAAACACGGATCGCACATCATGTTGCAGCGGTTGGTCAGGTCCACCGTCAGGACGCTGCCGCGCCCATGAGTGATGGTGCTGGTGCCGTGGTCATGCAACTTTTCGTCGCTGTGGGCCCGAATGTCGCGGCCCGGAAACACGTCTTCCAAATGCTTGGAGAACGCCGGGTCGATCGACATCAGGTCTTCGAACTGCCCGTGGATGGGGCATTCCTTGACCATCACGATCTTGCCGTCGCGCTCGATGATATTAGCTTTAATCTCGCCGCGCTTTTCGTTCTTCAGGATTTCCACCGGCAGCTCGCCGTCGATAATCTTCTTGCGGATCTCCGGAACGCACTTGGGGCACAACGAATCCGTCTCGCGAGGCCAGCCCAGCGTGGGTTTCTGCTTCTCGTAGCTCTTCAGCAGAGGCTTGTCCGACCACTTTGGCGTGAAGGACGGGTTGGGTTTGATCGAGTTCAACTTGTCATAAACGAACCACGCGGCGTTCGCGGCCAGCGATACGGCTCTTTCGACATGCTTAATCGGCTTGGTCAAGAGTTAGTCTCCGGGTACACGGATATTGTTGGTGCGATGCCCAAGTATAGGCAACTTCCCTAAGTCCCGCGAGATTAATGAATTGAAATGCGATTGGACGCATCGGACGGAGATTAGCGGGAGTCGAACGGTTCTGGAGTCAAAACCAGGGGCAAGCCATTTGGCTCCAACAAGATAGCCCATGCTGGGCCTCATGTTACGATGTTACCTATGAAATTCGCAGCCATCATCGAATACGCCCCCGTCCCGGACACCATCACCCGCGTCCGCCCCGTGCACCGCGAATACATCAAGGGACTGCAGAAGAACGGCCAGATCGCCATTGCCGGCCCCTTCATCGACGATAGCGGCGGCCTGCTGGTCTACGAGGCCGAAACCCCCGAGCAGGTGGACGCGCTGATCCGCAACGATCCGTTCTTCAAGGAAGGCGTCTTCAAGTCCTGGGTCCTGCGCGCGTGGAAGCCGGTCTCGGCCAACCCGGCGCTCCTTCCGACTTCATGATCCCGTACTAGAACTTTTTCGCGATTGTCCAGCACTCTGGCCTATTGGTACCAATCTGGCTCGCTGGCTACACTGCCGTTGCGCCATGCGAGACCTTTTTCTGGTCCTCCGCTTCACCCGCCAGTGGATCCACTACGGCTTCTTCGCGCACATCCTCATCTGCGTGACCGTAGGCGCCGTAGAGGGTCTGCTCAGCAAATTGGTTCACATCTCTTAGCCCCCCGATAAACGCGGATCGACGCCCGTTAATCGTTCATCGGCGGCTAATGGGGAACCTCCCATGCGTTTTAGGCCAATGCCATCAGCGCCAACTCGAAGCGCCGGGTTGCCGCTTCGGACGTTCTCGCGTGCCCGGTGCAGCGTCTACTTGACTATCTCTCTATCATCTTGTACAAATATAGAGAGATTAAAGAAATGGTCGCCAAATCTAAAATCCGTCCAGTGCATAGAGAACAAGACCGGAATCAAGCCACGGAGGCAAACGACCCGGTTTTGGCGATGCTCGGAGTGGGCAGGCAACTATGGGAGCTAGAGCCGGGAGACAACTTTGTGGAGCGCCTCAGGTCGGAGGATCTGCCCGTGCCGCCGGTCATGCATCCGTCCCCCGATCCCGCGGGAAATCTGGCGGAGCTAGTTTGGCGACGCATTGTCAGCCACCAGGGAGAGCAGTTTCAAACTGTGAGGCGATTGCCATTTACCTTCGAAGTGGAAGGGGCCGGGATTTGGTTTTTCCGCGACGAGAAGCGCGTCAATCGTAAGCTGACGAGGACGCAATTTGAAGTCGCACTGTCCCGTTGCCCGCTGGCGCGTACGACCGAGATCAGTGACCTGATGGACTACCCGTACGTATTCGCTCTCCTGACAGACAGACGAATACGGGGCCAGGAATGGTAATCGGATGGCGAGAGTTTTTTGGGACACCAATCTCTTCATTTATCTGTTCGAGAAGAATGCTGAGTGGTCACCGCGCGTAATCGAACTCCGTAGAAGGATGTTGGCCCGTGGCGATAAGTTGCTGACTAGCTACCTTACGGTCGGCGAGGTAATCACCAAGCCAAAACAACTGAACAACGCCATGCTCGAGAGGAGTTACCTCAACTTTTTCTCGGGTGGTTCCGTGGAATTGGTTGCCTTCAGCCTGGACGCAGCCCAGCGGTATGGAGACATTCGAAGTCGAGAACGCATCCGGCCAGCCGACGCGATCCAGTTGGCTTGCGCTTCCGCGGCAAGGACTGATCTGTTCGTGACCAACGACAACAGGCTCTCAGGGCTGGTCGTCTCCGGCGTTACGTTCGTTACCGGCATCGAGCGCGTTCCGTACTGAACTCCCGGATGTCATGCCCGTTCATTAGGTCGATCGAGCGTGAGATTCAGTCATCTGCAAACTACAGATTGACCGTTTCTCCGGCTCCCAGTCGCGCGGAAATACAGCATGCTGGTCCGCGACGAGTTCTTCCATCGACGGATGTCCCTCCCGAATCCATTTCTCGGCGGCTGACATGGATGATCCGAGTTTACTCATACGACCACATTGGGCGATCAGGTGTTGAATTTGGCTCCCCACGAACCAGCGGCCACCTAAAGCCGTTTTTTTCGTTTAACCGCGAACAAAGAACGACGAGGCATCTATGCTTCGCATCTATGCTTCTGCACCCCGGTAAACCTCGGCGGCCAGGGTAAGTGCACGTAGAATATTTGAAGATGAAAAGCAGAGAACACATATCCTTCGACCCCATGGTCGAGAGAATTGCCCCTGAGGTGCCTCGTTTTGTTGTCTATCCCGGCAAAGCGTGGGATGAGACCGGAACATTCGTCGTGGAGGTTGCTCTCAACGGCGTCTCGATCGGCCTCCGGAACCTGATCCCATGGAAAGAGCGCGGTTGGCACTTCGGATTGTCTCAGCCCATGTGCCAAAGGGTGGGCGTGGACACAGGAGACCGTGTCCACGTCGAGCTGCGCAGGCTTGGGGATGGCAAGCCACAAGAATTGGAAGATCTGTTGAAAAGCGATCCGAAGGCACAGAAAGCGTGGGACCGATTGCGGTCTGGCGACCGGCGAGACATTGTGCTGTTCGTCGCCGATGCCAAGAAGCCTGAGACACGCATGCGGCGTGCGAGACGCTTGCTTGGTCGTTAAGCGGGATTTTGAGTGGCACCCCAGGTAGGAATTGGAACCCAATCATGCTCCGCGGCTGCTGTTCAACTTCAGGTAGTGGGGTCATAGCGTGGATACGCCGATCAGGTCCGAAATCTCCCACACGCGATCCGCGATCCCAGCGGCCATCGCTGGTGTGATCCGCAGCGAGCCGTGAATCCGGCAGAAGTTGTAATGGGCGAAGTGCAGAGCCAGTGCCGCTTTCAGATTGTCCCACTTTTTTGAATACGCGTAGGTCAGGCGGGTGAGCCGCTTGCACCAGCCGCGAAGCGTGCCGTTCTTACGCTCGATGTGCGAAGTCCCTGCGCGGTCCAGGTCGGGATCGCCGCTTACCGCGTCCTTTTGGACCGATACGAACTTGGCGGGCTTGTAACTCTCGGTTACGCGGTCCAGATGGTTTGAGAACACCTTCACTACGGCACTGTGGTTCGCGCGGTCGTACAACCCCGCATCGATTGCCCTCTCGTATGGCTCGAATCCGTCTGTGCTCACATCGAACCGGCCCGGCGCTGTAGCCCAGTGGATCTTGGAGATGAAATCCTCTGTCGAAATCGCTGTCCGTTTCCCCAGGTGCCACGCGACCACCAACTTGCTGGTGCGCTCCAATCCGATGAACGTGTAGGCGTCGCCAATGAGTGCGCTATTCTCGCCCGGCCCGATCCTCCGCTGATGCTTGCCGACATACGTCCAGATTTCGTCCAGTTCCAAATCGTGAACCGGAACCCCTTTCACGCGCTCAATGAACAGGCGTTCGCAGGCTTCGCCAGCCAGTGTGAGCATATTCAAAACAGTGCGCTTCTCTACATCGCACAGGCGGGCGGTTCCGCGCACGCTGTTGCCTTCCACAAGGCAATGAAGGATTCGGCACACCGTTTCCTTGGGGAGCCGCACGTCAGCGCCGAAAGGCTTCTCTTGTGGTTCCTGAAAGCGCTTCCCGCACGTCTGGCACTTGAACCGCTGAATGCTATTCCGTCCACGTCCGGCCTTCACCATCTCGATTTTGCAATTGTGACAAGTCACCGTGAATCTCCTTGCGATTCACAGCCAAAAGCCGGATACTGAATTTGCGGATTCGTGCGGCTTCGGCTGTGCGTTTCTTTCCCTGGTGGTGGTTAGCGCCATCACCGGGGAAGCTAAAAAGGCGGCGGGTGTAGGATTCGAACCCACGGGCCGTGGGATGAGCACGGCCACCCGATTTACAGTCGGGCGCGTTCGACCGCTCCGCCAACCCGCCAAGGGCTAGAGCCAGCGTATTAGGTTTGGCGACCGAAACGCTGGCTTTTGCTTTATTTGCAACCACGTAGGAAGTATAACATGCAGGTTATCTCGATTCAAGTAGAAAATATAACTTACACGTGATACGATGGCTAAGTGGAAGGTCTACTTCTATCTGGAGGGATTGCGTCGAGACAACGCCATCAGGGAATGGTTGGTCCGAGAGCGTGTTTCGACAGCGCAGGTCGCCGCGTTTCAGGACAAGATAGATACTCTGGAGGCGAGCGGTCCGGAAATGGTTCCTGGATTCATTTCAGACACCCCGGTAGCCAAAGACATCTACAAAATGAAAATCAAAGGCAACAAGGGGATGAAGCAACTCCGTCCAATGTGTTGCCGTGGTCCGTTCGGCACGAACGAGTACACCATCCTATGCGGTGCCGTAGAAAAGGACAGGAAGCTTGTGCCAGAGGACGCCAAGAAGAGAGCGCAGGAGAATCTAAACCAGCTTAGAGCCGACCGAACACGGAGAACAGATGAGCGACTTGTTTCAAAACCTGAAGACTGAATTTCAGAACGAGGATTATCGATACGCCTATGCGGAAAGCTTTCTAAACACGAAGCTGGCGACGCAGATCAAGACCCTCAGGGAGCAACGCCAGAAGACTCAGGCGGAGATCGCAACGAAGATGGGCATTAAGCAGCCTGGGTACCGGCGCTTTGAAGACTGCAATCACGCAGTCTGGAGAACTGATTCCTTGTGGAACATTGCACGTGTGTACGGCGTGCGCCTTAATATCAGCTTTGAAACATTCGGGACTCTCCCCGAAGAAAAAGAACGATTCACTCGGGAGGCATTGAAACGTCCTACATTTGAGGACGATCCAGCCTTCAAAGATCAGGTGCCTGAAGAATCGGGGAAAGAGGTTGCGGCGGAAGCGGGGATAGCCGCGTCACGTCACTTTGTAACGGCAAGGGCAGGTGAAATTCCCTGGCTAGGAAATTCGCAGGAGGTCGCTGCTCAAGTTATTGCCGATCACTATCCAGGACGCACAGATTACTTGGAACCGGCCACTCAGGTTCAACTTCAGCCTTCGGCCTATGCTTCCGCGATCCGTGTTCCTGACGCGGGAGTTCCCAGACAAGCTACCGAATTTACGCCTACAGCAGGCCCTCAAGCGACGGACGAAGGGATTCACCTCATACATAGCGGACACAGAAGGAACCGAAAAACTCCGATGAAGGGAAAATATGGACGCTCAGGCAAACAACCCCGAACAGAAACAAGAATCAGAACCAAAATCACCGCCGCCGGATTCCCCACAGGAACCTCAGCAATCGCAGGCGGCACCGCAGTCCCCGCTGCTTAGAAGGGATGAGGATTTCGCTTCACTGTACGCGAACAACGTTCGCTTCGAGAGCAGTATATGGGACCTTAAGTTGATATTTGGGCAACTCGATCTGGGCACGGGTCAGGGAGAAGTGATCGCGCTCCATACCGCAATGACGCTTCCTTGGACGACCGCAAAGCTCTTGCTCCACTTCCTCCGGTTGAACATTGCGATCCATGAATTGGAGGCTGGAAAGATTAGGATCAATCCGCGAGTGTTCCCGACCGAACCACCTCCGCTTACTCCCGAATTTGAAAATAATGAGGTGGCAAAAGCTGCCCGTGAAATCTCGCTAAGGATGCGGGATGAATTCATCGCTGAGCAAGGCGGGTAGTCGGTCGATCCACCCCATCTCCCCGCTAAGACCCCACTACCCAACTTCACCCCCTATGCCCCCGTCCTCCACTAGGTGTATACTATTTCCCGGTTCCAAGAACCACAGCCAACCGTGAGGTGATCTCATATGGCAGATGAAAACACTCCGGGAACCCCACAGGGTTACTCCCGGCGAGACCTTATTAAAGGAGTGATCGCGGCGGGCGCCGTGTCCTCGGGAGCGTATCTGTTCCGCTCCGTCGCGGTCCGCGCCCAGCAATCGGCTCCCGGCTCGGTCGAGCGCTTAGTCACGCTCACCGTCAACGGCCAGCAACGGCGGGTCGACGTCATGAAGCAGGAAACCCTGGCCATGACGCTGCGCTACAAGCTCGGCCTAACTGGCACCAAGATCGGGTGCGACCGCTCCGAATGCGGCGCATGCACCGTGCTGATCGACGACGTGCCGCATTACTCCTGTTCCATCCTCACCCAGACCGCGCGAAACAAAAACATCGTCACCATCGAAGGCCTGGCCAGCGCGGATGGAAAGTTGCACCCGGTGCAGCAAGGCATCGTCGAAGAGCAAGGCTTCCAGTGCGCCTTCTGCATGCCCGGATTCACCATGGCCACCTTGGGGTTCCTCAAAACCAATCCGAACCCCACGCGCGAGCAATTGGCCCACGGCATCTCCGGCAACCTGTGCCGCTGCCAGGACTATGACAAGATCCTCACTGCCATGATGCGAGGAGCCGAACTTTCGCGGAAGGTGGACCATGCCTGATCCAAAACTCGACAAACTGCCAACTCATCCCAATTACAAACTGATCGGGAAGAACTACCAAACGCCCGACCTGGTAGCGAAGGTCACGGGCCGCGCCAAGTACGCCGAAGACTATCGCGCCGAGGGCATGCTCTTCGCCAAACTCCTGCTGAGTCCCATGCCGCACGCCCGCGTCCGCAAGATCGACACGAGCGAAGCGATGAAAATGCCGGGCGTCAAAGCGATCCTGCTGCCGAGCGAAATGCCCAAGCCGGCCGATTCGTTGACCGACCTGGGCGCCCGCATTCCGGCCAATCCTCTCGGAGAACGCGGACTCACCAGTGAGCCCGTCTATCAGGGCGAGCCCATCCTGGCCGTCTGCGCCGTGGATGAACTCACCTGCGCCGAAGCCATCGAGAAAATTCACATCGATTTCGAGCGTCTCCCGCACCAGGTCGATCCTCTCGAAAGTCTGCGGCCCGGCGGAGCAAACGCGCGCGTCGAAGGCAACATGTGGGTCCGCGTGCCGACTCCGCAAGGACAGCAGGCTCCGCCGCCGCAGGTCCGGGAAGTGAAATGGACGGAAGCCGACTTCGCCGAGGCCAAGGACGGCAAGCTTCCCATGGGCAAGCTTCGGCCGGACGGTATGAGCGCCAAAGACGTCGCGCCCCAAAGCGACGAATGGGGCTGGGGCGACGTGGATGCGGCCCTCAAGAGCTCGGACCTGGTGCTCGACGAAACCTTCGTCACGCCCAACACCAGCCATCAGACGCTGGAAACGCGCACCGCAATGGCGTATTGGGAAAACGGCAAGGTCTTCGTGCACTGTTCCACGCAGAGCACCCAGCAGACGGCCCCCGCCATCGCGCGCTGGCTCGGCCTGCTCGACGACAAGGGATTTCCGGACTTCAGCAAGGTGGTCGTGATCAGCGAGTACACCGGCGGAGGTTTCGGCAGCAAGATCACCAGCGCCATCTCGGCCATCATCCCGGCCATGCTCTCGAAGAAAACCGGCACGCCGGTGATGATGCGCATCAGCCGCGAAGAAGAGCACTACATCGGCCGCGCCCGGCCCAGCAGCCACGGCCGCCTGAAAGTCGGATTCACGAAAGACGGCAAGATCACCGCCATCGACATGTTCGTGTTGTTGGACAACGGCCCGTACGACCCGCAGGGCGATACCAACAACGCGGGCCGCATGGTTTCGCTGATGTACCAGCCGGCGGCCATGCGCTGGCGCGGCATCTCGGTGCTGACCAACACCCCTCCGCGCCTTTCGCAAAGCCA
>Ga0210409_10007027_pt1 | contig 11637 bp, 18 predicted proteins | sample IncBWH17MmetaG_FD_161649 | JGI IMG/M metagenome (GOLD analysis project Ga0210409, IMG submission 161649) | Forest soil microbial communities from Barre Woods Harvard Forest LTER site, Petersham, Massachusetts, United States - Inc-BW-H-17-M | ecosystem: Environmental > Terrestrial > Soil >...
CTACTGTCGCGACGGGTAATCTTCCTCCGCGCGGTCAGTGGCCCCCTCCGTCAGGTTCCACGAGGACTGCGGGCCTACTTCACGGCATTAATGTCTCGCACTCTTTTAGGGATCGGTCTCTATCGCAGCCTTCCTGAACTTAGTTGGCTTCATTATTACGCCCCTTTTGCGGACTTAACTGGGAAGACCACCATACCATCCTCAAACTTAACTCGAAACTTTTGGCTCGTGATATGCGGAATTTGATAGGTCTTCAAGAACGCCTGTCCGCTAATCATGCCGAATTTCCCATTTGATGATGGGCTGACTTTGTAAGAGAAATCTCCCGCCTTGGTTACTGGCTTAATTCCAATAAGATTTTTTGTTGCATCGTAATACAAGTCAGCGTAAGGCTTATCCTTGAACCGACCTTGGAACAGTGAAGGGTTGAGTGTAAGAAGCCCCGATTTAGTAATCGTGACTTCTTCCTCAGTGCTATATGTCCGCGTCTTCTTATACAGTTCCCAAGCCATATTTGTTTAATCCTTACCAATACAAATGACAGTCTATCACAAATTACAAAATCTGTCAAATTAAATTAGAATTATTTTAACAATCTTCTTGACAGACATCAATTCATCTGATATACTTGATTTTATTGGGATTGAGCCTTTCAGCGGCTCTGGTGGAACGTGAGCGCTTCACGGAGGTGTAGTGATGGCTAACAAACAAGGTGGACGTGCTGTTGAAAGAGGTCGTGGCGACGGCGGTCTAATCCAAGTGCCCGGCTCTCCATTTTGGTACATGTTATGGAGAGTCCACGGGAGGCAATTCCGGAAATCCACAGGTGAAACTGGCAAGCAGGCGGCTAAAGAAGCACTTCGGAAGAAGCTCGATGATGTGCGTAGTCAGGGCGGCCAGGCCCCGATAGCCGACCCGACAAAGATCACCTATGAAATTCTGCGTAAAGGGTATCTCGATCATTTCCAGATCCAAAAGATGAAGTCACTCAAGACTCGAAAAACTGAAGGGGGTTTTAACGGCAAGGAAGGCGACAACTTTGTGTGCGGCCTCGATCATCTTGACAAATTCTTCGAGGGCCGAAAAATAGGTCAGATCGTCGAAGGTCAGATTACGGCGTATGTTAAGTATCTGCAAGATAAGGGCCTGGGCAACGCCGCGATCAATCGTAGCCTCGCGATCCTGCGCCGGATGTTTAACATTGCGAAGGATGACCGTCTGATCTCTGTAACAATGATTCCCAATATCAAGACCCGTATGCTGGAGGAGCCGCCACCGCGTGAAGGATTCATTCGGCACGCCGAATTCTTGCGGCTGGTTGATGAGAGCGACCCAAAGGCGTTGCCGCCATATCTCCGCGCAGTTGTGGTGACCGCATACCATACTGGGATGCGGAAAGGCGAATTGTTGAAACTCGAATGGGCTAACATCGATCTTGCAGAAGGGCTGATTAGGCTTAGAGCTGAACAGACGAAGAACAAGAAGACTCGTTTGATTCCTCTCAACGGTGAGACTATCAATATCCTGAAGTCGTTGAAAATGCAAAATCCTTTCGCCCCGGTAGACTCGCTTGTGTTTCTCAGCCGTCGCGGTAAGCAAATTCTTGATGCGAGCTTCAATAAGGTCTGGAATTCTGTCTGCGCACGTCTTAAAATTAAGCAGTCGACGGAAGAGGGCGACGTAATATCGCACTGGGAGCCCGACGGCACGTATGTCGGTCTGATCCCGCACGATTTGCGAAGATCTTACGTCCGCAGCATCGACAACTCGGGTGTTCCTCAGGCTATCGGACAGAGAATTACAGGGCACCTTGATGCCAGCGTCTATGCCAACTATAATCAAAAGCACCGCGAAGACTTACAGTTTGCGGTTCAGCAGCGCGAGGCGTACTTGGCGTCGGGGAAGGCGTGAGCAAACTTTGAGTTTGATGCTGAGTTTGATGTCAAAAATGGGTTCCCGCCCAGCTTCAACTGAATATGTTATTTGTTTTGTTACGACTGGGAGGTCGTACAATCGGTAGTACATCAGCCTCTGGAGCTGACTATCCTGGTTCGAGTCCAGGCCTCCCAGCCAAACTAGCAAAAGCCCTGATAAATCGCTAAAAACCACCAACTGTTACCAGTACTGTTGCCACTTCCCTCAGATAGCTCGGCTGAATTCCCAAAACGCTGAGTATTATCTACTGAGGATGAAGACATGGCACACCCCAAAGCAAGACTCTACCAGCGACTCCGCGGCAAAGGATTCCCTTGGGTGCTGGTTGAGTTTCACAAGAACGGGAGTCCGAAACCCCATGCCGATGCTTTCCAGTTCGGTGTTCGTTACTCTCTCAACGGCAATCGCAAACTCGATCCTGCGGCCACGCTAGACGAGGCGCTAGTGATCTTGAAAGACCGCAATGTCCGTCTGTATGCGCAGCAAAACGGGGTTGCGCTGCCGGAGGCGGCCGGCAAGCGGTCTGATTCCAGAACTGTGATTGCGGACGCGGTATCGGAATACCTGACAACCGGAAAGGCGTACGAGAAGAAATGGAGCGAGGTCACGCTCCGCTGCTACCGCGATTCGACAGGCCTGCTCTTGAGATACTGCTCGGTGGAAGGGGTCGAATACATTCAGGACATCGACAAGAAAATCGTGCTTCGATTTAAGCCCTTCCTGCGCGAATCGAAAGATCGGTATGGGTTCCCAATCAGCGACCGCACCGTGTTCAATCATTTCCTCAACGCTGTCTCGTTCTTGAACGAATACGAAGTCGACCATGGCCTGAAGGAGAGCGATTGGCCGACGTTTGAGGAGAAGGAGGTTTCGGTCTATTCCGACTCCGAGTTCAACACACTGCTCGCCGCAGCGAACGTTGAGGAGCGAGACGTGCTGGAGTTCTTCTTCGGGGTGAACTTCCGCAATGGAGAAGGTGCTCATACCGAATGGCACGACATCGACTTCGACCAGAAGGAAGTCAGCATCTACTCGAAGGAACAGAAGTATGACTGGCGCGTGAAGGACAAAGAAAAGCGAATCGTACCTGTTTCGGACGTGCTCGTAGAGCGTCTGCGTGATCGGCGGCGGCGCCATCCCGACGACATACTGGTCTTCCAAAACCGGAACGGGAGACCGGACGTTCACTTGTTGCGAATCATCAAGCGCGTGGCATTGCGGGCCGGTCTGAATTGCGGACATTGTGTCGCCAAAACTAAAGGGAAGCATCCCTGCAAACACCCGGCCTGCAAAGAGGGACTGTCCTGCAGGCACCATCCGGTGTGCAAGAAATGGATCATCCACACGTTGCGGAAAACATGGACGACGAATCGAAGTCGGGCAGGAATGGATGTTGAGACGCTGCGCGATTTCCTGGGCCATTCCAGCCTTGCGACAACGCAGCGGTATCTCAAGGCTGCAAAGCGCAGCGACCCCAAGACGCGGGAGCAAATCAATGCCGCAGACAAGGTGCTCTCTGCGACAGCCGCGTTGAAAGTCGTGGCGTAACCTAACTGAATTGTGGGTGAATCACCCACTCGCCACTGCCTATTCGTGGGCCTGAGAGAACTCTAAAATAGATGCGGAACAATTTGAAAACTGTTCGTATTATACAGAAGCAAAAGAAGTCAATGGAAGTCACCTGATAGAGAGCAGGAAAACTGCCATGGCTGAAAAATGGAGCAAGACATGGCAGGAAACCTATCCACCGTAACAACCCGCGAAGCCTGCGCGATCCTTCGAGTTTCGCGGCCCAAATTGTACGACCTTATCCGATCCGGCCAGCTAGAGGCATCCTTCGTCGCCCGCAAGTGGATCATTCGCGAGCCAGCGATAGAGAAGTACCTCGACAAGATGTCGGTCAGTTCCCCATCCAGCTAGAAGCCGACATGCGGGCTTCCACGCCGGGCGCGTAGCCTTCGGCGGGCAGCCCACCCAGCAACGGACGCGGCCGATACTGCTGGACGTGGGCGCGGCGCCGGCGCACCAAGGGGTAGATGTTCCTGCCGCTGTCGTTCTCCTAGCCTGCTACCAGCGTTCCCGCGCACCCTCGTAACAATTGATGTACGCGCTGCCCCGGACAAGCATCTGTCCTCCAACCGGATTCGCAACGGCCTGGGACGAACTCACCTTCCAAAACGCGCCGGTCACTCGAACATCCAGCAGATGGCGGAATACTGCGCCTGGGTTTCCGGCCACGACGCAGCCGCGCGTGCCCAGGGCAATAAAGAGGACGACCGCTACGCCGGGACAGGGCCTATATAGGGTGGTGGAGGCGGGGCGTGATCGTCCGTAAGTGCCAAGGCCTCATTGGACTTAGCAGATTTTTGGCGTTTTGACGCCGTTTTAGCTGTTGACAGGTTGGGGGCACCCTATAGACTAATTCATGTAGGTAGGGTGCCCTGAAAAGGCAGGGTCGCCCCAGTACATAAGGGACGCCGACGAAAAAGGCGACCCTGACGGGCAAGCGCCAAAGATTCTAGGGCGCGGCCATTAGAGACGTCAGGACGATGCGGGTGCGATTCCCGCTCGCACGACGTTTTTAATGACCGCGCCCTTTTTGTTTTTGTGTAAGTCGGCAAGCAGCAGGCAGCGAGACTGAGCAGGCGAAAGCCGAATGCTGACGGCAGTAAAAAATCTGAAAGAAGGAGAACCAAAGTGAACTCAAAAATGGTGCTAGAGGCAAGGGAAGAAGCGGAGGCCGTCCGCAAGTCGGCAGCGGCCGAGGTTAAGCAGATCTTGGCGTTCGCGGATCTCAACGCGGATCGGCGTTCGCGGCTTGTCGAGGCGCTCGAAGAGTTGTTGGCCGACATCGGCACGGGTCTCGCCGAAGTTCGCGGCCAGATCAGGGACAGCGGCGTCGATCGCCTGAAGGGCATAGCGGGCGAATTCGGGATCGACGCGCTCTTCGGCGCGCTTCGGCGGGTAAACACGGGGGTCGAAACCGCGATCGACCTGCGGTCCCTCGCGACCGACGCTGCGGCGGAGATGCAGACCGCCGGCAAAATCGAGTCGATCGTCGGGGAGATGAAGGCCCTCAATCCGACAGCGGTCGCGGACCTGGTCGCGAGGATGTCGGACGCCGGGGTGATTCCCGCGATTCCGGCGCCGAGAGCGGAAGATTCGAAGTTCGCGGTCGTTCTCGTTGAGTACGGCCCGAACAAGATCAGCTGCATCAAGGCCATCCGCGAAGCCACCGGCCTCGGCCTGAAGGAAGCGAAGGACCTGGCTGACGCCGCGGGGTCGGGCCAGGCCCTGATGGCGGGCCTCACGCGCGCGGAAGCGGAACGGATCGTAGGGAAGTTCGCGGAGTTCGGCGCAACGGTTGAAATCGTGAAAGCCGCCGCAGCGGCAGCGGACTAAGTGCGAAACCTAGCCGAAGAAATTCGGCGACGGTCTCCCGCTGAATGCGGGACTGACGATGCACATCAGAACAACCACTAAACAGGCTAGGAGGAAAGAAATACCTATGGACTACAACGAGCACAAATATTGGGTCGAAAGTTCCGACCTGACCGAAGCGGAGAAGATCCAGATGGCCAAGGATCTGCGCGAGCTCGAAAGACTAGGTGTGATCGAGTTTCGCGACGGCCGCTGGGGACTCGTCGCCGGCCCGCAAAAGACCGTCCTGAAAATGGCGGACATGACGGAGAAAAAACAACAATGATTAGGATAAAGCTCAGCGCGAAAGCGGCATACGTATTCGCGCGCATCCCGGGTATGCCGGACCCGGACGTGGCCACCTTCGACACGGAGACCGGCAACACGGTGCTGATCTGGAACGACGACGCGCGACTGAAGGAAATCAACAACGCGCGGCACGCGGCGGCCGGTAACAAGGAGTTCCTTCTCCAGCTTGCGCGCGAAAGCACGACCCCCGGCATGATCGCGGACAAGGTTCGGCGATGGGAGATGTGGCTCAGGAGCGGAATGCTGTGGGTCCAGGAAGCAGCGAAGCTGCAACGAAAACACCGCAGGGAGAAATCGGGATCACATACGGACGAGACGCAGCGGCGCTGTATCAAAGCGCGATGAGGCGCCTCATCGGCAAGGCGCACGAGGAGCGGGCGGAATTTCCGCTCGAGGTGGCCGTGACGAACGCGAAGGGCGAGGCTTGGAGCGCCATCGTCACGATAAAGGGCGGCGGCGAGTGTGAAGCAGTCGGCTGCCTGACTGTGCGCGAGATGCGCACCGGCTGCGACTACTACCCTGGAACGGTCGCGAACTAATGACGGTCTACTGCTTGCATCGCGCGAAAAGATTGGACAGCGAGGACGCCTTGCTGGTTGGCGAGGAGTGGTATTGCTCGCGCGAGTGCGCGGAGCGAACCAGCCAGCTTCCGCCATATTACGGCGTCGCGCCTGTGTGGGAGCCGGGCGACGACGGCCTATAAAAGTTTAAGTAAAGAGGAGGGTTCAAAATGGTTACTCCAGGCAAATGCAACCTGTTGACAGCGATGGAAAACATCGCGGTCGGCGAAGACTTGGCGGCGTCTGTGACGCTCGTGTTTGACGAGCATCGCGAGCCGTGGATGGCGATTGGGCGCGTTTTCGGCGCGACGGGCGCGGAGTTATACCGCGTCGAACGCAACGCGATGGGCAGCTATCGCGGCGCTGTGCTGGCCGTCCTGGACGAGCTGCGCAAGCAATGGGAGACCAACCAGACCTTATGAGCGAACACTACTGCCAGTGCACAGCGTACAACCCTGACAAGACGCACGGGCCGGTCAAGAAGTGCGGCCAACCGGCCAAGCATCAAGATCGCGGGCCGTTGGTTCTGCGAGCGCCACGCGGAAGCATTGGCGATTTCAGGCGGCCTGGACACGCAGTACGGATTTCCGTCCGGCTGGACGGACGTGGAGTAATGAAACCAATGGAGACAACAAAGTGAAAAACAAGACATACCAGACGTGCCCGGTCTGCACAGAGCACAACCGGCTGAACGGCCTACGATCCGATGACTGCCATCTCGTCTCGGTGACCCCTATGGAGCAGCGGTCCTGCCGTCTAAATTTCCTGGGCGCATGCGGCCATATGTTCTACGTCAACTACCGCCAGAGCGAGGGCGTGACGGAAATCACCACATCGTACGACATGTGCGCTCACGCGAACTGCGCCAATCCGGTCAAGGAGTTCATGTGCTTCGACGATCACGACAGCAATGCCGGGACCTATTACGTGAGCGGATACTGCTCGCTCGAATGCTTCGTCTGCGACCTGAAGCATGCCAGCGACGGCATGGGCGACAGCAGCTTGAAGGAAATCCTATCCCGGATAACGGCGTGAGCGTGGAAAGAACTGGCCAGGAGGGGGTTGAGTCGACTGCGCAAAAAGTAACACAAAAAGAATCTCTTAGGTTTTGTCTTTTACAGTGTCATCAACTGAGGCACTTGATGGGGGTCAGGCACTTGAAGCACCTGAGAGGGGTCAGGCACCTGAACTACCCTGAATTTTCCGCGCGTGAAAAAGTTTTCGCCTGGAAATTCCGAAATCCCGAAAAGGGCAGTATGAAATAGGGTAAGGGAATCGCGGGAGCCCCCCAAAGGCTTCTAGGGTGCGCCAAGTTAACCGTAGCGGGCTTGGCGCACCGAAGTTTCCTGCGCTGCTACGGCGACTTTCCGACCAGACGCTACGGAACCTCGCAAAATCAAAGCGTAAGCCGAACACGCTACAGGTGTGTTCGCAAGGAAATATGTCTTACCCAAAGCCCATGCCCGAGATTTCGGACGTGGAAGAAGCATTCCCCGAAACAGTACCCCAGATGCCAGCCAATCCTCCCGAAGGGCGCGCCGCCAAGCTCCGAAAGAAGCGAGCGAGCGTGGCCGAGGGCGGATCGGCCAACGAGGGGAAAATCCAAACGAAACTCGAAGTGCGCACGCCGGCAAAAAAATGGTGGTGGCGCGCACACCGAGACCCACAATTCCAGATTCCCGTCGATCTTCTGGTCATCGAAGGCGGACGGGATGAGGGCATCTACCTTCTCGAACCCGACGTCGAGTTCCCCGACGAACTCGCCGAATTCACGACGCCCGCGCTGCTCACCCGGGCGATCACCTCTGACGGCACGCAGTTTTTGTTCAAGGCCGGACAGACCGAAAAGTCACCCCGCTCCTCCACGCGCCGCCTGATTTCCGAGGCCCGCGAAAAGTGGATTCAATCCTCGTGGAACGCCAACAGCAAGTCCTACGATTTCCGTTACGCGAGCATGCTCCGTCGCGAACCGGAATGGCCCAACCAGACAATGGATCAGCTTCTCGAGCTCGCGTTCGATGGCTGCATCATCGACAACCCCAACCACGAAGTCGTCAACCGTTTGCTCTTTCCCGACGACGAAGACGGCTTCACCCAGTAATATGCTCGACTCGCTCTACGCACGCTTCAAGGAAGTCTGGGTCTGGGATTCCGAATTCATCCCAGTCCCAGGCTGGCGAGTCACGCCCGTCTGTATGGCCGCGACGGAAGCGCGGTCTGGAATTTCCAAGACCGTCTGGTTCGACCACGCCGGTCAACGCGCAGAAAATCCGCTGCCCTTCGGTCCGGACGCACTGCACGTTGTTTACAGCGCGGGCGCCGAACTGGGCTTCGCATTGGCCGCCGGATGGGGCCTTCCACGGAACGTCCTCGATCTCTGGGTTGAGCGCAGAAATCTCACCAACAACAAGGTCACAGAGCGCGGCGAATACATCAGCACCAGCCTGATCGACACTTGCCACGATTACGGCGTCTTCGACACAACGCCGGCAGAACACAAGGAAGCGATGGTCGGCCGGATCAACGAAGGCCATCCGTACACGAGCGAAGAGACGCAAAAGATTCTGGAGTATTGCCGGGGCGATGTGAGGATGCTGCTGGCGCTCGCGCAGAAGATGGTGCCGCAGATCGAGAACATCGACCAAGCGTTGCATCGCGGGCGCTGCATGCGCGGCCAAGCCTGCCTGGAGTGGAATGGCGTTCCGGCCGACACCGACAAGCTCGCCCAGCTAAACCGCAACACGATGGCCGTCCGGAGCAGTGTAATCCGCGCCTTCCTCGAAGAGCACGGCCTGGACATCTACAAGTTCGACAAGAAGGACGAGCCGCACTTCAACAACAAGAACGCCACTGCTTGGGTACGCGGCATGGGGTTCAGCGAAAAGGAATGGCCGAGCACCAGCATTGGCGTTTATCTGGACGGCGACTTCCTTGAAGACGTGGGGCGGCAATGGTCTGACAAGTTCCCGGCCATTCAGCAGCTTCGCCAGCTTCGCAAGTTCCTGGGCATCGCAAAGACCAAGTTCGAGTTCACGGTCGGCCCGGATGGACGCAACCGCACCTGGATGCAGCCCTTCGCCGCGCGCAGTTCGCGGTCGCAACCGTCCACGGCCATCAACCTTCCGAACGCCACCAAGGCGCTGCGCTCACTGCTGAAGCCGCGCGAAGGCGAAGTGCTGATGCACCGCGATTGGAGCAACGCGGAATACGGAATCGCCGCCGCGCTGTCCGGCGACGCCTTGCGCTGGGATCATTACATGCACCGCGACGCATACCTCGTCAAGGCCGCCGACTACGGCTTCTGCGATTACAGCGCGACGAAGGAAACGCATCGCGAACTCCGCAACAAGTTCAAGCCCGTCGTCCTCGCTGGTCAATACGGGCAGACCGCCGAGGGCCTCGCCCGGGTGCTCGGCATCTCCGTGGCGAAGGCGAAGGCGTACCAGGAGAAGGAAGCCAGGCTTTACCCCGCATACCAGCGGTGGCTGACCGCCAATGAAGAAGAGCTTGCCTTCGAACACCGAGTCCAAACCGAGTTCGGCTGGAACCTGTGGATGCCGAAAAAGCCGACCGGGCACGATCGCCGCACGGCCATGAACCTGCCGATGCAAGGCAATTGTGCCGAGATCATGCGCCTGACCGTGTGCTACGCGACCGAGCGCGGAATCGACGTGGGATCGACCGTCCATGACGCCTTCTTTTACACCGCGCCGGCAGATTCTTGGGAAGAAGTGGACGCGGCCATAAAGTCCTGCATGGACACGGCCTGCGAGGACGTCATCGGCGAAGGCTACGTTTTGAAGTCCGACCGGCACGTCGTGGAATATCCCGATCGCTACCGCGACGAAGATGGGGAAAAGATGTGGAACAAGATCGAGGCGGCACTGGCACAAGCAGAGGCGCCGCAGGAGGCAGTAGCAATATGAAGTTGGATCGTTGGAACCCTGGCAAGAAGAAGCCAGGCAATTTGTACAAGTATTTCAAGAGCACCGGCGGTCTGATTACGGTGTTTCCCGCGAGGAATGGCTATTCGTTCGTCTCGGATGGCGAATTCCACGGCCCCTTCCCGACACAGATGGACGCCCAGATCGAGGCGGAGAAATTCGCGGCGGCCGTCAGGGAACTCGCGGCGGAAACCTTCGAAATCCCAGAAACGATCCTGGCGGATAGTCAGGACGAAAAGGAGAGCACTATGACCGAGGCAATAGCACAGGCAGGGCAGGCAACAGAGGCACCGCGGTATGTGACCCGGGCGACATTCGACAAGCTAGTGGGCTACACGAACCAGCTTGTCGCCGAACACAACCAACTCGAAAAGCGAGTCGAGGCACTTGAGGCCGCGACGAAGGACCTCAGCGACGTATTGATGGGCAACGGCGTGGAGCATGGAACGTTCAAACGGTGACCACACGGCCATCAGGCAGGAGGCGCATGACCGCGCCTCCATGGCCCTCGACATCGCCTCGCGCCTCACCCGCGACCGGGCGGTCGGCAACTTCTTCGTGTAGGCCAACAGCGCCAGGTAAATTCAGGGTATTGGCGCCGGGTACGATGGGAAACATTTCAGCCCAGTGGAGGAGATATGAGTTCGCAGTGCGAAGCAGTAGGTAAAGAAGAAGACCGTGAGCAACGACGCAAGCAGCAGGAGCGCGAAGCGCAATGGAAAAGAAGCGCGAGAAGCTCCCCACATTCGATGAGAACTAGAAAGCAGAAAACTAACCAAGTTTGCAGTATCAAATTCAATAGGAGAACAACCTATGGCAGAAAACAACGGGAGCGTCGGTCAGCAGAAGCAGCCGTCGTTCCGCATCAAGACACTCACGGTCTCAGTTGAGATCGCCGACAAGCAGTACGGCGACGGCAACACTGGCTACTCATCCATCACGGCCTACGTCGATGACGCCAGCCTTGAGCACATCGAGAACGTGGTCGACGCGGGACTCAACCTTTTCATGGCTGCTTGGCAGACCGTGCTCGCCGGCAAAGTGGCGACAAAGCTGCTCGGCATGGGCGCGCAGGAATTCCGCGATGCAGTCGCGACCATCCAACGCCGCGCCGTGAAAGTCCGGGCGCTGCTGCACGATGGCAACACGAACTTCGAGAAAAAGGAAGAAGTCGTGATCGAGGTGGGCGAATGAGCACTGTGCATAATTTGATGTTAGATTTCGACCGCGCCGCACTCCGCAACCGTTTAGCGACAGCCATTCTTCAGAAGATCGAAGAGACCCTACGCGAGCGCGACGAGCGGCAGCATCGACCGGATAACGTCGCCCTCAACCTCAGCCGCCAGGAACTCATCTCGCTCAAGCAAATCCTGGTGGAAGAAGTCGAATCCAACAACGCCAAGATCCAAGACGTTCATGCCGGACTCAAGGCGTTGACTACCGAAGGCGTGGAACCGTTATGACTGAGC
>Ga0210409_10007029_pt1 | contig 11635 bp, 9 predicted proteins | sample IncBWH17MmetaG_FD_161649 | JGI IMG/M metagenome (GOLD analysis project Ga0210409, IMG submission 161649) | Forest soil microbial communities from Barre Woods Harvard Forest LTER site, Petersham, Massachusetts, United States - Inc-BW-H-17-M | ecosystem: Environmental > Terrestrial > Soil >...
CCTTGTCATTGGCAATCCGCTCATCATGCAAGAAATGGCGAAGCATGTTCCGGACGCCGGCTCGTATGCTCCTGTCACCGTGCTCGTCGACGAACGTTCCGACGGCGTGCATCTGTCGTATGACAGGATGGCTAGTTTCTTGGCTCCATACGGGAATTCCGACGCGCTCGCAGTCGCGCATAATCTCGACAAGAAAGTCGAAGCCCTTTTGCTAGAGGCGGCGGCTTGAACCGACAACACTTGAGGTGACGGAATGCCAAGATTGGATGGAAAGGTATCACTCGTAACAGGGGGCACTAGCGGGATCGGCCTAGCCGCGGCGAACGCGCTGGCAAGAGAGGGGGCACACGTTTATATCACCGGTCGTCGCGAACCAGAACTCAGGACTGCGGTCCAACAAATTGGCGGGAATGCGACCGGCGTGCGGGGCGATGTCTCGAATGCCCACGATCTCGACCGTCTTTTTGAGCAGATCAGGGACGAGAAAGGCAGACTTGATATTCTCTTCGCGAATGCGGGGATTGCCAGATATGCGGCCCTCGGAAACATCACTGAGGAGCTCTACGATTCAATTTTCAACGTCAACGTCAAAGGGGTGTTGTTCACAGTACAGAAGGCGCTTCCCCTAATGCCGGACGGTGCGTCAATCATTCTCAACGCCTCGGTCGTAGGCAGCAAAGGCCTTTCCTCGAATAGTGTTTACAGCGCCACGAAGGCGTCCATCCGTTCGTTCGCGCGAACGTGGACCACGGATCTCAAGCATCGCGCAATTCGAGTCAATGCGATCAGCCCTGGCACCATCGACACGCCCGGCTTGAGTGATTTGCTTGCATCTGCCGAAGCAGGCGAGCAACGGCGCAAAATGGTCGCCAGCGCGATCCCGCTCGGCAGGTTTGGCCGACCGGATGAAGTAGCCAAGGCTGTGGTGTTTCTCGCATCGGATGAGAGCAGCTATATTACCGGGGCTGAAATTTTTGTAGACGGCGGTTTTGCGCAAGTCTGAGTCGTGCCTCAGCGTTTGATGGGAGCCGTAGTTTGAGCCTGATGGTACAACACACCTGGTCAACGGCGGGGAGAGCGAGACCATGAGACTTTTACGGTTGGGAGCAACAGGTCTGGTGGGCAGGACAGCCTTGAACCACGCTCTTGCAAAAGACGCTATTTCCGAAGTCGTTGCGCCCACCCGAAGACCTTTGGTGCCGCAGAACAGACTGGTCAATCCGGTCAACTTGCGTCTCGATGAGCTAGCTCCGCGAGTGAAGTCCTGGGACGTGCATGCGGTCATATGCGCCTTGGGAACGACGAAGGCGAAGGCAGGTTCGCAGGAGGCCTTCCGTCATGTGGACTATACACTCCCTCTTGTCTTCGCTAAGGCGGCCCATGGTTCCGGTGTAGAAACGTTCGCACTCGTGTCCACCATTGGAGCTGCGACCAACTCGATGTTCTTCTATGCCAGGACCAAAGGAGAAGTGGAGAGAGACATTCAGCAAATCGGCTTCCGCTCCCTTACGATCTACCGACCAAGCATTATCGCTGGCGAGAGAAGCGAAACGCGGATCGCCGAGGGTGCCGTTTTGGCTATCTTGCGAGCGTTAGCACCCATTTTGCCGAAAAAGTTTCATGTCAATCCGGCTCCCGTCATTGCGGCATCCTTGCTCGATTCAGTTCTCACAGCGAGACCCGGTTGCCGGTGGGTTTTTGCCGAGGAGTTGAACTAAAAACACACGACAGCGCCGAACAGAAATCGTGGTTCGAGCCCGGTGCTCCGATCAGGTCGAGAGTGCTGCCACCGGATGGAACAGTCCAAATTGGTGGATTATCGGCGAATCCGGAAACCGTCTAGAAGCGGGCTTCGAGGAGATTGCTCCGAGCAGCAAGCTCGCATTCATTTCGGTGAGAACCTAGCGTGCGATGGGAGCCTTGCTCCCTACCGGTTTATGGAAGGTTAGCCAGTGACTCGGGCCAACCAGCCCACTGCTTCGCTCTCACGCAACCATGGATTTTTCAACATTGTTGCCGAGGATTTTGCAAATTACGGGCGCTGACAGATATATCTCTCGAAGTGGCTCTTCCGTTGGCAGGGAGTTCGCCAGCCTCATCACTGTCTCGCGGCTGAGTGCCAAATGACGTTCCGCCAAGTCTCGATTGCCTGAGTTCTGGTAGAGTTCGAAGGCCGTCGCATGAACGCGCCAGCCGGCTAGCGGAACTTCAAAACCTTCCATCGCAGACAACGCCTTGGCGATGCAGTCTTGTGCTCTCGTCAAGTTAAGTTCCGCCATAGCGACGCGGGCATTCGCCTCCCAAGCCAGCGCCTGCCAGGTGCGTTCCGCGGTCGCCAATGCGGTCTTCAGAAAGCTTTCTGCTTGCTGTCGTGCTTGGATTAGGTCGCCTTTCGCAAGCCAAAGTTCTGTGAGAGCAGATTCGAGTGGCATGCGCCAGACCCAGGCAAATTCGACCGGCGACCGATCCATGATCGCCTGCGCCGCCAGCAAGTGCTCAAGTGCAGTCTCATAATTGCCTAAAGCCGTCTCCGCTGAGCCCCTCAGGGATAGGCACATTCGGATTACAGCTGGATTCGGAGTTCGACAGTCACCGGCTATTTGAGGCGCGGGATCTATGATCAATGGGAGTGTGGAATTACAAATCGCCAAAGCGCCGGCAAAGTCCATGGCGTGCAGATGCACCCAAGCCCGGTGGAGCTGCATCCCCTGTCCCCAGCGATAGTTGGCGTTCTTGTCGAACATGGCGATCGCATCTTCGATTTCTCGCAGCGCCTCGCCCCACTCTCCCAGAAACACAAGACTCCACGTCAGGGAAAATCGACTTCGTACGTAAGCAGCACTTAAGTAAGGGTTCTCCCCTACGGTCTCGAGCTGGATGACCCGGCTCTCGATTAAGCTCCGCCGCGCCTCGCGGTATTCGGACGAGACCCAGTTTATGAAACCACAGTCGGCTAAATAAGGGGCGAGTATGCGGCGGTCATCTGCCTTGAGAATCTCCGCGAATGCGTTCTGGAATTCCGCCGCATCCTGAGGATTCCACTGCTGCCACAGGCGCAGGGCGAAACAGCGCGCCCTTTCTCTTGCCCGCAGGAGCGAATTTTCCTGCCCGGCGCTGAATGAGAGCGCCCGTTCCAGGACTTCCAGCGAACGCTGAGAACTGGTCCACGATAATGGGTAAGCCATGCCGATGAGCGCGCGCGCCTCCACATCTATCAGGCCATCGTGAGCGGCACGTGCAGCCAAGGCTTTATAGGTTTCGATAGCGTGGACGTCGTCGACAAGCGCCACGTAAATCGTGGCCAGCTTCTCCAGAATCTCGATTTCGCTTCCTGCTCGCTCGGCCTCGGGCAGTTTGCTCACCAGTTCGAGAGCGTGCTCAAGAATCTCTGTGGCTTGCCGAGGTTCAAACCGGCGCCCCGCGGTATCCGCCGAAAGCTGCAGATACTTGATGGCGCGCAGCCAATCTTCACCCTGTTCGAAGTGACCCGCCAGCCAGGACGTTTCAAGCTGACCCGCCAGCCAGGTCGCGGATATGTTCGATGGTTCCACTTGTGCCTCGACCCACTCCGCTAATCGTCTGTGCAGCTTCAATCTTCGCACCGGAGGAATTCGCCGATAACACACTTGCCGGTAAAGCACGTGCACAAACTCGTAGCATGCGAAGACCGTCCCATTTGACAATTTCTGAGTGCCGGCTGAGCGCACAATGCGATGCCGCCGGGAAAGCGTTTCACAAACGTCTTCAAATGCTTCCAGATCCAGGTCTATTATCGCGGCTCGAGCAACTGCGAACCGCGAGCGGCCAACGCTTTCCAGGCTAGCCACCTCCAACACCCGCTGCTCCTCAGGATTTAACCGATCAATTTGGACCTCGATCACTTGTTCCAAACTTTTCGGCACCGCCAGATCGATCCCCTGCGGAGCGACCGCTAGTTGCCAGTTCCCCTTCTCTCGCGAGATCAGGCCACGTTCGGTCATGTCGTTCAGTGCCGTCACCATGAACAACGGGTTGCCCTCCGATTGCTGGTACAGCAGGCTGGCTAAACCATCCGGCGGGCTCCCTTGAGATGATTCTGCCGCGAGATATTCGGCCACTTCGGCTTCGGCAAGGGGCTCCAGAGCGATCTCGCGACATAACTGATGAACCAGCAGATCCTGCTTGAGATCATTCAACGGATGTTCTGACACGATCACATCCACCGGGCGATAGGTGCCGATGACCATCAACTTGGCAGCTGGCCGTCGGCGCGCCAGGGCCGAGATGAGATCAACCGTTGAAGCATCCGCCCAGTGTAGGTCCTCGAAAACAAGCAGCAGCGCATTTTCCGAGGTGATCGTCTCCAACACCTCGCTGATCTCCCGCACCATACGTTCACGTGTGGCGCCAAGGATCTCTCGCTGCAGCATCTCGCGGTGTTCTCGTTTTATCTGTGCGGGAAACTGTACTAGCCACGTAGGAGCTTGCGCGGCCAACGTCTGGACTAGGGATTCCGCTCCCGAATCGCGGCACAACTCACCCAGCGCTTCCAGCATTGGGAAGTACGCTTCCTTGCTTCCATAGCCTTCCACGCATTGTCCCCGAGCAATACGAAGGGAGAGTACGTTAGCGGCAGCCCGTCGTTGGAATTCGTCGACGACCGTGGTTTTTCCAATGCCCGCCTCCCCCGTGACAAAAACGATCTGCCGCTGTCCCCGCACTGCTTTACTAAGGAAATGGCCCAACTCGTGTAGCGCCGGTTCGCGGCCTACGATCTTTTTCGCAGCCTCCGTAGGTAAGTCGAATGGCTTCGCAGTATTTTCCTCGATGACGGGAGCAATAAACTGATATCCCCTCTTGAGCAGGGTTTTGATGAATACCGGCTTGTTGGGCCGATCCCCCAGTACCTTCCGGATTTCCTGGATGTACCTTCTTAGACCCTCCGGATTGATATAGATACCCGGCCAGAGCGCGTCCAGAATCTCGTCCGGCGTCACCAGTCGCCCCGCGTGCTCGACGAGATAACGAAGCACATCAAACGCCTTCGGAGTGAGGTTGGCCGGAGATTCGCCACGCCAGAGGCACTGGTTTGCCGTATCGAGCCGGAATGATCGAAACGTTCTCATCGGCGCAGATTAGGATGCCTGTCGCGTGTTGGAGGCTCCAATCAAGGCAAAGGTTTTTCGCGAATCTGGCGCATCGTCCTGATACTAACAGCTTGTTGACTAAAGACTTAGCGAGGCCGGAATCCATCGCCGCGAAATCAGAACCAGCTACCCGCCACGCCCCATCCACTTCGTAGCCGCCTCGCCGCCTAACCCTGAGGTTTGTTCGACCGATGTTGGGACCTGCCGGAATGAAGAATCCACAAGAAGCGTATGGAGACCGCACACCGTAATTCTTGAAACGCCCTATTCTACCGGACATGCGAGGAGCTTTTGTAGTAAGGCTCGGACCCGGAACGGAACCCGCACGAGGCCGGTTCGAAGGATCGGCGGAAGAAGTTGATACCGGCAAGCGGTTGAATTTCCGTTCCGGGGAAGAACTGCTCAGATTCTTGGAGCAGACCTTCGACGAAGCACTGTGTCGCAAGCAAGAGAACAAATGACAGATATGTCTACAGGGTGGTCATGAGCTTGAGTTTTAGTCCGGAGAAGTTTGGTCATGCCAGAACGCAATTAACGGAAGGCATCGGCACATCTCAGAAGGGAGTTAATCGACATGCTCACTAGCATCCTTGGTGCACGCCTAAGCTGGCACTTCGCCAACGGCTGGGTCTTCGAACCTGCCATAGTTGGGCCCGACAGGGCCGAATACACCCTAAAAGAAGGGCCACATGCTGGACGACATGCAATCCAGCACTTCTACTACCAGCGTGTAGCTCCCGGAGTCGAAACCACGGTGTGGTACGAAGAGAGCGGTGCGGTGGTCCACATGACGTGGTATCTGGAGACGCAAACGGTGCACCGCTTCGCGGCTCTTCCCGCTTGGCTGGGCGAAGATATGACAGTCTATCGCGGTGACAACCAGGATCCCGCTTTCATCCAGAAAATCAGAAAGCTTAGTTCAGAGCGCCCGGACTGGCCCCGAAAGATCTTAGACGATGACGGCTACTTCAGGGTTATCTAACCACCCTCATCGGCTATGAAGCTGCGTTTGACTATTGGCGTTTGTAACTTTAAGGACAAATCGGGAAGGAGAACATTATGAGCTTCGAATCACGTAATCCGGCGACGGGAGAACTGCTCGGCACTTATCCCGTGCACAACAAAGCAGAGATCGAAGTACGCTTGCAGCGCGCATGGGACGGCTGGCTGCGCTGGTCCCACACTTCGCTGCAGGAGCGAATCGCCTTTCTCGGCCGGCTCGCCAAGCTGCTGGAGCAGCGGGCAGAAACCTACGGTCGCCTGATCACCGCCGAGACGGGCAGGACGCTGCCGGACGCCATCGCCGAAATCAAGAAATCCGCCTCGGACGCCCGCTATTTCGCCGAAGCGGGGGAGGCTTTTCTCAAGCCACAGCCCGTGCCCGGCTTACCGGCGCAGATCATCTATGAGTCGGTAGGGCCGATCTTCTCCGTTCAGCCGTGGAATGTGCCCTTCTGGCAGGTTCTGCGCTTCTTCAATACCACTGCTCTCGTTGGCAATACCGCCATCATCAAGCACTCCGAAACAGTGCAAGGCTGCGCCGAGGCGTTGGAGACCCTAGTGCGCGACGCCGGTGGCCCCGAAGGACTTTATGTCAACCTTGCAATCCAGGTTGACGCCTGCGCGGCCGTTATCTCCGATCCGCGGGTGCGAGCTGCCACCGTCACCGGCAGCGTTCGCGCTGGCCGCGCCGTTGCGGAAGAAGCCGCACGAGTCGGCAAGAAAGTGGTGCTGGAACTCGGCGGCTCCGATCCCTTCATCGTGCTGGAGGACGCTGATCTTGCCAAGGCCGTGCAGTTCGGCGTGACGTCGCGCTACTTCAACAACGGTGAGGGTTGCATTTGCGCCAAGCGCTTCCTAGTGGCGGAGTCTCTGTTTGATTCCTTCACCAAGGCGTTTGTCGAACAGGCCAAGGCACTTCCCATGGGCGATCCCGTGAAGGAAGGCATCAAGCTAGGTCCGCTGGCCCGTTCCGAACTCCGCAAGAACCTCCATCGCCAGGTGCTAGAGGCGGTAAAGGCGGGAGCACGCATTCTCACGGGTGGCGAGATCCCCAGTGGCCCTGGCAATTTCTACCCGCCGACTGTGCTGGTCGGGCTACCGCCTGAAGCGGCGATCGCCAAGGAAGAATTCTTTGGTCCCGTGGCTATGATTTTTCCTTTCAAGACCGAGGACGAGGCGATTCAGCTCGCCAACATCACTGACTTCGGTCTCAGCGCTGCGGTCTGGAGCAGTGACCTCGCCAGGGCCCGGCGCGTGGCCGGCCAGATCGAGTCCGGAATGGTATTTATCAATGACTTCACTCGCTCTGATCCTCGCGCGCCCTTCGGCGGTACCAAGGCTTCGGGCTTCGGGCGTGAGCTCGGAGCGCTCGGAGCGCTGGAACTCACCAACCCTAAACTCCTCTGGGAAGCGGCGTGAACAATAACCTAAGTTGAAAGGAGGGCTCATGGCAGCGAAAACAGTATTGATTACCGGAGCATCCTCGGGCTTCGGGCGGGCCGCGGCGTTCCGGTTTCGAGCGGTAGGTTGGAGAGTCGCGGCAACTAATGATGCACACCAACGAATGGAAAGAAGCCGAGACTGACGACCTTCTAGTTCTTCCCTTGAACGTAGAAGATTTGCAATCGATCAAGAACGCAATCGATCGAACCATTGAGCGTTTCGGCAAGATTGACTGTGTCGTCAACAACGCGGGAAGAGGCATGTTTTCGGTTTTTGAAGCGACTCCGATGGAGGCTGCGCGAGCTCTTTTCGAAACAAATGTCTTTGGAGTCCTGCAAGTCACGCAGGCCGTTCTTCCGCACTTCCGTCGTAACGGGGGGGGGTCGCTTGATCAACGTTAGCTCCGGAGCGGGGATCGTTTCAGAGCCGCTCATGTCCATCTACGGCGCGACCAAATACGCAGTGGAGGGGTTCACGGAAAGTCTCGCCTACGAATGTGCATCTCAGAATATATCAGTCAAGTTGATCGAACCGGGCCTGGTTCAGGGAACGAACTTCATTCAGAAGGCAGTCGAGAATTCTAAGGCGGCTCCCGTACCTCCCTCCTATCGGAGTTTCGTTGACCAGGCGCAAGCAATGTACAAGAAACCTTCTCCGCTCCAACGCGCGACCGAGTCGAATGTTGCAGAGGCCATCGTTGCTGCGGCCACCGATTCCTCCGATCAGCTCCGGCATCTGGTCGGTTCTGACGCGGAAATGTTAGCCCACATGCGATGGGAAACCTCCGAAGAGCAGTACAGGGCCTGGGCACGATCGAAATACGCGCCGAATACCAATTGACGGACTTCATATTGACTCGGTGAATGATTCGTTGTCGCGGCCAAGAAAAGTCGGCCGAGGAGGGTGCAGACATGATTCGCAGACTATTTGGTACGGATGACAGTTCCGCGACGTTGATTTTGAGACTGGTGCTGGGAATTGTCTTCTTCGCGCACGGCGCCCAGAAGATGTTGGGCTGGTTTGGAGGCGACGGGTTCATCGGCACCATGGGTTACTTCACGGGCGTGATGCATATTCCAGCTCCGTTTGCCTTTTTGGAGATTGCGGCCGAATTCTTCGGTGGAATAGGTCTCATCGTGGGATTCCTGGCCCGAATCGCGGCGTTCGGAATTGGGGTGATCATGCTCGTCGCAATTACGACCGTGCACCACGCCTTCGGATTCTTCATGAACTGGACCGGCACCCAAAAGGGCGAGGGATTTGAGTATCACCTTCTAGTGCTCGGCATGGTGGCTTTTCTCATGATACGAGGGGCAGGTGCGTTTTCGGTTGACCGCCTGCTCACGGTCTCGGCGCTTTCGCGCAGCACGGGAGAGCAATCACCAATTGCCAAGGAAGGAGGGGGCCATGATCCAGCATACAGCTGATTTTGAATCCCGCTTGGCCAGCATAGGTAGAGATCAACGAAACGTTGGTACTTTCTCTGCCCAGACCTTGCCGCACCAGAGCTTTCCACGCGACGGACTTGTCGCTAAGTCGCGGATCGCCTACCAGACAACCCCTCTGGCAATTGAGGAGGTACGCCGGGGCGTCTTTGTGTTCCGTGGTGCAGGTGGCACGGTGACTGCCGTGTCGGAGTCACACGGAAGTGCCGTCATCGACACCGGCTTTGGCCCGCGGGTCGAAGAAATCAGACGAGCCATCACGGGCGCGGTTCCGCTGGGAGTCAGGTGGCTCGTCAACACCCACTGGCACTTCGACCATACGGACGGAAACCAGACATTCGCCGAGGCTGGGGCGACAATCGTGGCCCATGCCAATTGCCGAACACGCCTGTCTCGAGACCATTATGTTCCTTCACTTGAATGGAGAATCCCGGCTTCTCCTCGCATGGCATGGCCCACCATCACTCTCGACGGATCCGGCAACTTCTATATTGGCTCGGAAACCCTGAAACTGTTGCCGCAGCCGCCTTCACACACAGACGGCGACCTGGTCGTGTATATGCCATCAGCCGACGTTCTTGTCACAGGCGATCTTTTCACCAATGGCAGCTATCCAGTAATCGATGAATCTTCTGAAGGCTCACTGCGTGGGATGATCGAGGCAATTGAGCGTCTCCTGCCGCTCGTCAAGGCGAACACGGTGGTGGTGCCTGGTCATGGTCCGATAGCAAATCGAGATACTCTGGCTGATTTCCTCGATATGTTGCATGCGATTGAGGATCGAATCCTGGCGCTGATTGACGCAAAACTGTCTGTCCCCGAGATAACTGCCGCAAAGCCCACGGTCGAATTTGATTCAACCTGGGGACGTGGCTATGTCACGGGTGAATATTTCACCCGCATGATCCTGACAGGGCTTGGTGTCGACGAGAAGCCTGCGGGGCGAGAACCAGTGTCTTCGCAAAAATCGGAGGGTAAAAGGAGGGGTAACAAATGAGCAGCCACATCCGCATTCTTGGTATCGCCGGAAGTCTCCGTCGCGGCTCTTACAATCAGGCTGCGCTCCGCGCGGCCGAATTACTGGTCCCGGAGAATGTTGAGATCGACATCTTTCAGCTTGATGAAATTCCGATGTTCAATGAGGATGACGAGAAGCGCCAACCCTCATCAATGGTGGAACTCAAAACGCGCATTCGCCGCGCCGATGCCGTTCTGATCGTAACTCCAGAGTACAACTACTCCATTCCGGGAATCTTGAAGAACGCGATCGATTGGGCCTCTCGGCCCCGCGGCGACAGCGCCTGGTCTGGAAAACCATCGGCGATCATGGGCGCTTCTCTCGGTGTAATCGGAACGGCTCGAGCCCAATACCATCTGCGGCAGATTTTTGTAACGCTCAACTTGTTTCCCCTAAATCAGCCTGAGGTCATTATCGCGGATGCTGCACATCGATTCGATGAGAGCGGAAACCTGATCCATGAGCCGACTAAACAATTGATCCAGGAGCTGCTGAAGAATTTGGTGGACTGGACGCGCCGAATTTCGCCTGGTGAGCCTGTATCAGGCGCGGCTGCTCCAGCGCATTCACCAAGAGCTCGAACGTACTCGTATCAAAATCAGGATGTACCTGGATCCGGCGCCCATGTCTCCGCGGATAAGCTTAAGCGTTGAGAGCTTCGAATTGCAGTGCTGCCTGGTTACCAGCAAACTCGGAGAGGATCGAACTTTACCAGACAGAATGCACGTCAAAGGCGCGCAGTTTGCCACCTGCCGAAAGAAATATTTCGTGATCGATTCATGCGGCAGTAACTTCACGAATCCATTCCGCTACTTGCCACCTACAATCGGCTGTCGAAACGACTTGTGAGTCCTTGATTTCAAAGGACAAGCCTGGGCGCTCTCAGGAACTAGGGAGCGACTCTTTGAGCATGAATACAGGTTTACCTGCCGTCCATCGCGCGATCGTCGAAGGTCTAATGTGCGTGGAGCACTGAGGACCGAACGTCCCCGCTGCAGACTCTGCTCACTGGCGATCTTGTCGTCCGTTTTGATGTCTCGCATTGACGGTCACCGAAGTGGCGGCTCCGTCGGCCCCAGAAGCGGAAACCAGCGGGAGGAGTTTGCGCTAACAGGAGCTCGGAGTTGGGGAACAGACTGGGTTCCGCGACCGCAGGAACACGCGATAAATCTTGCGGAAGACTAGCGAGGTTATTGCTTTGCCGCGGCAATAGCTCGAACGCACCATGAATGGAACCCCCAATTTCCCCCCAGAGCGCAGCCCCTGAAAAGGCTGGCGGCGGGGGTTCAAGTCCCTCCCTGGCGACCATATCCTTATTATTGGCAAGTATTTGGCGTCCACAATACAACCTTGTGGCTCCCGCCGCCTTTGGCGGAAACTTCTGATGGCCTTTTATATCTAAGGACGAAGGCGGGACGTGCAGGCCGCATGTAGGCTAAGATTCATCGAATTCGGAGCTTCTATTGCCCATGTTGCAGTTTCTAATCATTTTTGCGCTTTCGATCGCGTTAATTGCCGTGTTGGGTGGCTGGCGCCGAGATCGAAGACTTCTCTTCGAATTGCGTAAGGGTTCCCAGGATGGGGACGCTGAACGAACAGCT
>Ga0210409_10007031_pt1 | contig 11633 bp, 11 predicted proteins | sample IncBWH17MmetaG_FD_161649 | JGI IMG/M metagenome (GOLD analysis project Ga0210409, IMG submission 161649) | Forest soil microbial communities from Barre Woods Harvard Forest LTER site, Petersham, Massachusetts, United States - Inc-BW-H-17-M | ecosystem: Environmental > Terrestrial > Soil >...
CTATTTGACACGCGTTACGTAACGCATTACGGTAAGATGTGATTCGGTCGATCCGCCACAAAGGCCTCAAACGCCTTTACGAAGATCGCGGCGTCCTGAACCAGCACGCCGAAAGACTACGCGATATTCTCGTGCGTTTGGACGCTTCGACCTCCCCAGCAGATATGGACCTGCCTGGTTTCCGGCTCCATCCGCTCAAGGGTGAGTGGAAAGGGTATTGGGCAGTCACCGTCCGCGCTAATTGGCGGGGTGATCTTTCTCTTTGCCGATGGCGACGCGCTTGATCTCCACTATCTCGATTACCACTGAAGGGTTGCCGCTAAATCCGATTATGTTGAAGGAGAAGAAACCATGCCGATGAAGAATCCACCACACCCAGGCGGTTTTGTTCTGCGCCAGTGTATCGAGCCTCTGGGCTTAACAATCACACAAGCCGCCGACGCCCTCGGCGTCACGCGCACCACGCTTTCCGAACTCGTCAACGGCAAGCGCGGCATCTCGCCCGAAATGGCTGTCCGCCTATCCATAGTCTTCGGGGGCAGCGCTGAATCCTGGCTAACGCAGCAAGCCCACTACGACCTCGCCCATCTTCGCACCACCCACATCAAGCTTAAACGCCTCCAATTCGCGTAGTAGCCGCTTGTAAACCGCCTTTGTCGAGCTTTGGACAACGAGTTTCTCTTCACGGGTCATTTCTCCACGGTGCTGGTATGGTCATGAACAATCTTCCAGCCCTCGGGAAATCGCTGCCACACCAGCGAGAACACGCCGCCGACGTCTCCTTTGTCGCGCTTCAGGTGCCAGCGGCCTAGCACCAGCGCCGCGTCCGGTCCCAGGAAGCGAAACTCCAGCTCCGAAAAATCGAGGTGGCCCATCGCGGCTTGGTCCGGATAGTTTTTCTTGTAACGCGCCATCACGCCGTCCCAGCCGCGCGAGACGCCTTTGCTTCCGGAAAATGTGAGCTCAGCCGAATGCCAGTAGCCCACCAGGAACGCGTCCACATCCGCTCGATTCCACGCCGCTTGCTGCGCGTTCAACACTGCCGTGATCGCGGCCTTGTCGGCCTCGCGCGCCTCAGCTGCTTTGGTTTGCCTTCCCGTTCGCACGCCCAACGCGAACAGCAGGATTAGCGCTGCTCCCGCTCCAATCAATCGAATGCCCTTCGTCATCGGCTCGCTCCCCCACAGAACGCAGGGAGCATAGGCCGCTCGCCCAAACTCCGCAAGCCCCGCATCGCTCCGTTAAAGGAGCTAACGAAGGCACTTGAGACGACGATGTTTCCGAATATGATGGAACGAGGAAGCACAGCGTGGAGTTGAATGGCCCCAAGAACGAAGGGTTTTTTCGCCGGCAAATTGCGCGGCCGATTGTCGAGTTGTTGCGCCAAGGCGTGACGCCCGAAAAAATGGCATTGAGCCTCGCGCTCGGCGTGGCATTGGGAGTGTTTCCGGTGCTTGGGACGACCACCGCGCTTTGTGCTCTCGTGGCTTTTATTTGGCGGCTGAATTTGCCGGCGATTCAGATTGTGAATTATTTCGTCTACCCGCTCCAGATCGCGTTGCTCATTCCATTTTTTCGCGCGGGCGAAAAACTGTTTGGCAGGCCGCATTTACCTCTGTCTGTTACACAAATTTTGGCCGCTGTGCACGCGAGCTTCTGGGGCGCCACTCGATTTCTGTGGACGACCGTCTGGCACGCGGCGTTGGTGTGGTGCTTGATCGCCCCGTTGTTTGTGGGATTGGCTTATGCGGTTCTGGTTCCGATGCTGCGGCGTTTGGCGAGAAGGACATTAATGGAAAGGGTGACAGACTAAAGTCTGTCCCACTCACGAAAAATCGGCTACAGGATGTCGAGGACTTCTTCGTAGCGTTTGAACGGCGGAATCAGATACGCGCCGGCGAGTTCGGTGCGGGACCAAGCTAGCATTTGGCGGGCGACGTCGAAACCGCGGTCGCGAGCGGCGGCTCCGGCGGATTCTAGCGACGCAAGCACTTCTGGCGGAATGACGATGCCGGGAACTTCGTTGTTGAGGCGCAGCGCTTGTTTGTAACTGTTGAGCGGCCAGATGCCGACGAGCACGGGTATGGATGGTTTGCCCCCGAGTTTTTTGACGAAGGCGTGCCAGTGCTCGGGATCGAAGATTGGTTGCGTCATCGCAAAATGCGCGCCGGCTTCTATTTTTGCGTGGAAGCGCTCGATCTCATTGTCGAGGTCGTCGGCCACGGGATTGACGGCGACGCCGATGGCAAAGTTTGTTGCCCCGCCGAGCGTTTTGCCGGCCCAGTCCGTGCCTTGATTGAGGCGGCTGAGAACTTTGACGAGACCGACGGAGTCGACTTCGTAAACGCCACTGGTTTCCGGGTAATCCCCGACGGCTGGCGGATCGCCGGTGATGGCGAGGACGTTGCGAACGCCGCCGACAGTCCACGCTCCGAGCAAGCAGGCCTGCAAGCCGATGATGTTGAAGTCGCGCGTGGTGAGATGCGGAACGGTTTCCACGCCGCGGGCTTCGAGGGCGCCGGCGGTGATGAGCGCATCCATGCCGACACGAGCCATCGCGCCACTGTTGATGTCGATGGCGTCGACTTTTTTCGAGGCCATGATTTTGTCGACTTGTTCGTAGATGCGGTCGAGCGAAAGACCTTTCGGCGGATCGATCTCGACGCAAACAGTAAATTCTTTGGCCTGGAGTTTTTTCCAGAATTTGCTTTCGGGCTCGCGCTGCAAGACGGGCGCCGGTTTTGAGAGGACTTCGACGGAGTGATGCGCGGCGGTGGATTTTGCAGGACGAAGCGATTTGACGGCTTCGGCCATGGCGCGAATGTGGGCAGGAGTTGTGCCGCAGCAGCCGCCGAGAATCCGCACGCCGAGAGCAGCAGCTTCGCGCGCGAAGAGCGCGAAATATTCCGGCGACGATTTGGGATAAACGATGCGGTCGCCTTCCCGCTTGGGCAAACCGGCATTCGGCATACCGCTGACGCGGAGGTCGTCGACTTCGGTGAGTTCACGCAAGATTTTGAGCAAGGGCTGCGGGCCGAGAGTGCAGTTAGCGCCGATAACTTGAACGTTTTTTGCTTTGAGCTGCGCGGCAGCATCGGCGGGCCGCAAGTCGCCGTAAGTAGTGCCTTCTTCGGAATACGTGAGTTGCGCGACGATAGGCAGGCCTGAGAACGAGCGGATGGCGTCTACGGCGAGAAGAATTTCTTCGATGTACGAAAAAGTTTCAAGAATGTAAAAGTCGACGCCGCGCTCCTCGAGAGCGAGGGCTTGTTCGTGAAATACGTCCTGGATTTCGTCGGGCGCAGGATGCCGCGATTGCACACCGAGGCCGAGCGGCCCGATCGAGCCGGCGATGAGAACTTCGCGCGAAGCGGATTCGCGTGCTTCTCGCGCGATCTTTACTCCGCGGGAATTCAGGCGCTGCACTTCATCAGCGAGGCCGAGCGGCGCCAGCTTGAAGCGATTCGCGCCGAAGGTATTTGTCTCAATGATTTGCGCGCCGGCCTCGATATACGCCTGATGAACGCGGAAGACCGCTTCGGGCTCGGTGGCATTGAGTTCATCGAAGCAGCGCTGCGTGCCGACCGCTTCGTGAAGCATCGAGCCCATCGCGCCATCCGCGATGAGGATCGAATCTTTCAGCCGTTCATTGAAGTCGAGAATTTTCATTGGGCGTTCGGGTCTTTGTGTGAATTAACAGAATACAATTTTTCCTGGGGCCGCGATCGCTAAGGCGTATCCGGGCCAATCGAGCAAGCTGGAAACCATCGCACCCAGTAGCGAGTAAAGCCAGAAGCTGGATCTGGGAAGCGGCGACTTTACTGTGAAAAGAAAGAGGACGAGTGCCCAGACTAAGACGCGGACAATGAACAAAATGCCATAAGTCGCGAGCATCTGAAAGGGCGAACCTGACGAAGCAGATGAATGAGTAGAGCGGAAAAAGATGAGGCTAATGAGAAACACGATGAGAAGGGTTGCTAGAGGCCCCAGAACCACCCCAAAGCCCGTCCGAACCGCTGCGATCTTCGTTGCAGAGGCTGCGATGGCGGGTTCAAATTTTTTAAGGCCGGAAACGGCAAGGGAATAGCCAACAAACTTAATCCCACCGAATGCGACTACACCCAAGACGCCTGGAATTGTTCCTGGCACATCTGCTCCTTAGCGTTTTTGTTCCATGAGACTGGCGACGGTGCTCATTAGATCGTATTTGGTGAGGATTTCGAATTTGGCGCCGTCCATTTCGACGAAGACGGCAGGATTTTCGTGGCTGAGAATGTAGGTGACGCGCTCGACGGGCGAAGTGCCAGGGATGCGCGGGAGCGGCTTGCTCATGACTTCGCGGACGACGAGCTTGCGGAGATCTTTGCCTTGCAGCGCCATGGTAAGGATTTGGTCTTCGTAGATCGTGCCGATGGGGAGATTCTCTTCGAAGACGGGAATTTGCGAGATGTCCTGCTCCTGCATGGTTTTCAGGGCGTGAAAGACCGTTTGGTAGGGGCGGGCGATGACTAACTCGCGGACTTTACCGGCTTTGTGCTTGGCGTTGACCACTTCGGCGGCAGTGATTCGCACGGCGCCTTCGACGTAGCCGCGCTCGCGCATCCATTCGTCGTTGTAAACCTTGCTGAGATAGCGCATGCCGGTGTCGGGCAAGAAAGCGACGACAAAAGCTTCAGGGCCGAGGTCTTTGGCGAGGCGGAGAGTGGCGGAAATGCAGCCGCCGCCGGAGCCTCCGGTGAAAATGCCTTCGAGCTTAACTAAGCGGCGCGCGAAGACGAAGCACTCTTCGTCGTTGACTTGAAAAACGTCGTCGAGAATTTTGAGATTCATGGTGGTCGGAAAAAAATCCTCGCCGATGCCTTCGACGACGTACGTTTTCGGCTTGATGGTCTCGCCGCTCTTGAACGAATCGTAGTAGAGCGAGCCGAAGGGATCGACGCCGATAATTTTCACAGCGGAATTTCTTTCCTTGAGATATTTTCCGACGCCGCTGACGGTGCCGCCGGTGCCCATGCCACAGACGAAATGCGTAATTTTGCCTTCGCTGTCTTCCCAGATTTCCGGGCCGGTCGTGAGGTAATGAGCCTCGGGATTCATGGGATTGTCATATTGATTGGGATAAAACGAATTGGGAACTTCGCGCGCAAGTTTTTTGGCGACGGAATAGTAGCTTCGGGGATCATCGGGTTCGACAGCGGTCGGGCACACGATGACTTCTGCCCCGAGAGCCTTGAGAAGATCGACTTTTTCCTTGGATTGCTTGTCCGTGATGGTGAACACCATCTTATAGCCGCGGACGGCGGCGACAAGAGCGAGGCCCATGCCAGTATTGCCGGACGTTCCTTCGATGATTGTGCCGCCGGGCTTGAGGAGGCCGCGCTTTTCAGCGTCGTCAATCATGGTGACGCCGATGCGGTCTTTCACCGAGCCGCCGGGATTGGTGTAGTCGGCTTTGACAAAGATCTGCGGCTTAAGGCCTTGATTGATGCGATTGAGGCGCACCAGCGGCGTGTGGCCAATGGCTTCGAGGATGTTGTTACATAGCATGAAATTTTCCAGGGCGCGCCCCCGCGAGAACATCGCACTGGGGCTGTGCCATAATTCTTTCAGTTTAGCATGCAGCCTTGCGGCGACACAGGAAGGTGAGGCGAAGGAGGCTCATTTGGCACGGGAGAATATTTCGAGCGGAACAGCTTGGGAACCGATCGTGGGGTACTCGAGAGCAGTGCGCATCGGAAATGTGATAGCGGTTTCGGGCACGACGGCTACTGGGCCGGACGGCAAAATTGTGGGAGTGGGCGACGCGTATGCGCAGACGGTGCAGACGATTCGAAACATTGAAGCGGCGCTGGTGAAAGCGGGGGCGGGATTGAAGGATGTGGTGCGGACGCGAATTTTCGTCACTAACATTGCGGAGTGGGAAAAGATTGGGCGGGCGCATGGCGAGTTTTTCGGGGCGATACGTCCGGCGACGAGCATGGTGGAAGTGAGCAAGTTGATTTCGCCGGAGATGTTGGTGGAGATCGAGGCGGACGCGGTTTTGGAGTGAAGTAGAGAAGTAATGAAGTAAAGAATTAAAGAGGACGGCTTCGGACGCAGGAAGAAAGACTTCATGAGCAGCGCGCTTTACGACGGGTTTATAGCGGACTACTACGACGAGTCGCCGATTATTCGGGGGCGAGTGGGGGATGTTGCGTTTTACCGCGATGCGGTGCATGAACACGGCGATCCCGTGCTTGAACTGGGCTGCGGAACCGGGCGGATTACGTTGGCACTGGCAGAAGCGGGACACCGGGTAACGGGGCTGGACATTTCCGAGCGGATGCTGGAGCGATGCAATCAGAAGCGGGCGGGATTGCGGACGGAGGCGCGCGAGCGAGTCCACCTAGTACAAGGTGACATGACGAAGTTCGATCTCGGGGAAAAATTCCGGCTGGTGATTATTCCGTTCCGCCCGATGCAGCATCTTCTGGAAGTGGAAAATCAAATGTCGTGCCTCGAATCCGTGCGGGAGCACCTTTGGGCCGACGGAAGGCGAACGGGCGAACGGAGAGGCCGGTTGATTCTGGATGTTTTTCAGACGGATGCGGAGCGCATGCATGATCCGGCGTATCAAGAAGAAGGGTTGGTGGCGGAGTATTCGATGCCGGACGGGCGGCGCGTGAGGATTATGGAGCGGGTTACGGCGTTTCACCGGGCTGAGCAGAGGAATGATGTAGAGATGATTTTCTATGTAAAGGACGCGCGGGGGAAAGAGGAGCGGCTCGTGTTTGCATGGACGCTTCGGTATTTCTTTCGGTATGAGGTGGAGCATCTTTTGGCTCGGTGCGGGTTTCGGGTTAGTGCGGTTTATGGAGACTTTGATCGGTCGCCTTTGACGGATAGTTCTCCAGAAATGATATTTGTGGCCGAGGCGGCGTGAGCTTGGTTAACCATTACTCGGCCCCCTGCCCATTTTTTGTAAACATTGCGTCTAAAGGACTTAGGTGCTCGCGTAAGTCGTATAGATGCAACAGTTGCAAAGGAATTCTGTAAGTGTTGCTGCTAAATGACTTAGAAAAAGCGGCGGCAGAGCCGCCGCACCCCTTAGCCTGGCGTTCACCTTGGCCCACGTTGAGTAGTGGATCAGGTTTTTTTAACACAGAGTTCACAGAGTTCACAGAGAGTTCGCCGGAGTTGGGTTGGAAACCGGAACTGCTGGGCGTGAAAAAGGAAAGAGCGGCAGGGTGGCTGCCGCTCTCGACTTTCGTGGAATTACTCGAGACAAATACTACTAGAGGTTATCGCCCAAGTCAAGACAAATCGCGTGTACTGAGGCTCACCAATGAGCGCGGATGCGGTACTTCAGGACGGACGTTCCGTTCTTGTCGACAGGGACGTTGAATTGGGCGGCGAAGGCGGCGGTTTTGGTGAATTTGTAGCTGGAATCTAGCATCTCCCAGTCACCGCCGATGGGCTCGTTTACTTGGACAGTGATGGGGCTGTCTTTGTGATTGCGCAGGGTGATTTCGTATTCCATTTCCCAGGTGTGGGTGTCGATTTTCTTGAAGTCGGTTTGCTTGCGCTCCGCGATTACATCGAAGGCGTTGCCGATGTGGATAGTCACGTTTTCGTCTTTGGGAGTGTGGCCGATGCGGTCTTCACCGACGAAGAGGATTCCGCCCCTGGAGTCCTTCTGGTAGACGCGGACGCCGCCTGCGGGCAGCGGCATGCCTAGTCCGGCTTTTTCTTCATTCTTAAATTTGTAATAGACCATGACGGGATCTTTTTGCGGCTGGCCGGGAGCTTGTGCGCTGCGGTAGTAGAAGTTTTGGCCATTGACGACGAAGATTTTCTCGACCGGGACGCCGGTGCCTTCGAGGAGGCTGATTTGCTTGGTTTCTTTGTCCTCGACAGAGGTGCGGCGGCCGAGCGTGTAGAGATGATATTCGCTGAAATTTTCCTGCTGGAATTGGGCCGGGGCGGGGGCGGCTTTAGCCACGATGCGCGCGTCCATCATTTCATTCCGGCCTCGCTCCTGAATGCGGTTCAAGTCTCCCGCGACTAGCTGTAGGCGGGCGTTGTGGAAGGCGGTGCCGCTGTTGTTGACCAGCGTGACCCAGCCGTCGAGGTCAGCGGCTTTGTCGTCGCGTGTGACGGTCAAAACATAATCAGAATTCCAGGACAGGCTGTTGGCGAGGTAAGAGGTTTCGATCTGTTGTTTGCGCGCGCCTGAATTTTCGAGAGACATGAGGAGAGTCGGGCGGTCGTAGAGATTCGCAGGAATGTCAGGGAAACGGTAACTCTCGGCATAGCCTCCGGTGACGATGTCGTTGCCGATTTTCCAGACTTGCCCATTGTTATCGGAAAGAAGTGTGGCTTTGATTTCTTCGCGCTTGGTGGTGCCGTTGTCTTGATAGGAGCGCACGAGCGTTACTTCCTTGCCGACGTATTTGTGCAGGAGCTTGGCGGGTTCCAGGAGATCGTATTCGTAGTTTTGCTCGATGACGCCGAGTTTGTCGGGATCGGTGAGAGAGCGGAAATGGACTGTCGCGGGATTGACGGTGGCGGCGATGTCCATGAACTTGAGGCGGAACGCGCCGCTCGGCAAGGTGATATTGCGAACGTCGCGCACAAGGGCAATGTTGGAATTGTAGACGGTGATGTTGAGATCGGCCTGATCGCTGAGGCTGGTGGATTGATCGGAGGCCGTGGCGCGAGGGGCTTCTTTATCTTGTGCGGCAAAGACTTGCTGCTTGTAGCTCGCGGGATAAAAGAGCGCGGCAGCAGCCACCAATGCGGCTGTGCTGGATAGAATCCAAAGCACGCGGCGCTGAACTTTTGATTTGCGGATTTCCATGATGTTCACCTCATTCAAGATTTCGCTTCCAGCTTAGAACGGCGGCGCGCGAATTCCTTGCAGGAGGCGGGAGCGAATGCTTGCCAGTTACTACTGGGCCGAAACCGGGGACCAGGTCACTCCACCGTCGGCGGTCTTATAGATCTTGAGGACACCGGTCTGTGGGTCGGCTACAAACCAGATCTGCGCGTGCATGGCATCGGTGGCACGAATACCTGTGAGGTCGTTTGTGACCGGAGAGTCCAGCTTGTTCCAGTGCGTGCCGCCATCGGTAGTGCGCAGGATGGTTCCGGAGGCGCCGACAATCCAGCAGACTTTTGCCGAGGGAGCGGAACCTGCGAGCAGATCGGTGTAGACGCCACTGATCTGCGGCGTCCAATTCACACCTTTGTCCTTGGAATGTTCGAGAGAGCCGGCCGGACCGATGCGCCAAGCCTGCTTTTCACCTGGAGCCCAGAAGACGCGGGGGTTCTGGAGCGCGGCGGCGCGCATCATGGCGCGTTCAGTGACGATGGATTGGGGAGCCGCGGACACTTCAACGGATTCTGTCACCGCTGAGACTGCATCCGCGTTCGCTGCGTTTGCTTTGGGTGCGGCGACGTTTGATGCGGGAGCGGGCACTGGTTGAGGAGCTGCCGGTGCCGCGCCCCCGACCGAAGCCGGTTTGCCTGCAGCGGGCTGCGGAACGCTGCTATCCGCGAGGAAGCTGGGTTCAGAAGGCAGGGGCGGGGGCGGCGGAGGCGGCGCAGTTTTCAAACGTTGTACTTCATCAAGCCTATCTCCTGCGCTGGGGGAAACCTGCGCGTCAAGCTTCTTTCCAAGGAGGGCACCAGCGGCCCCCGGAGCGGCGTGCATAGTTTGTTGCTGTTCTTGTTTTTGCAGGCTCAAGGAAGGTCCATGAGAGGGCTTTGCCGCAGCCTGAAACGGGGACTGTTGCGTTAACTGGACTTGGTTCTGGGGCGATTTGGAAGCGAGATCACGATTTGCCGAGGCGGCGCCGGCATCGGAGGGAGCGCCGGGCTGATCTTTCTCCTTGCGATCATTCTCCTCGCGTTCATTCGGGATGACGCGAGTGGCTTTCGAGGAAGGCGCGACGATCGGGGCTGGCCGATTTTCTGCAACTTCAGCGGCCGTTGATGGTGCGACCGGCAAAGGCTTCGGTGTTTGCAGGGAAACCAAAGCGATCAGGCCAGCGGCGATGGCACCGACAGGAACGAGCCAGAGCCAACGCAGATTGTGAGGAGGACTTGGACGAGCGATGTGTGCAGGTGAAGCAGTTCTACCAGAGAAAACAGATTCCTTCAGGACCACAACGTTTTCGCTGGTTTCCAGATTAACAGGAATTTCGAGAGGCGTTGCGAGATAGGCGAGGACAATCTGGCAGCTGTCGCAGCCTACGACATGTTGTTTCCAGAAATTGCGTTCTTCGAGAGAGAGCGAACCATCGTGGTAGGCTGCGAGAATTTCGGGATCGGGGCAAAGTTCTTCCAGCCGTTCTGAAGCCCCCCCGGCAAGGACATTGGCATCCGGACTGGAGGGCGCTGAGGAACGCAGATGGCGGGCGAGCGCTTTTTCAAAGTTTCGGTCGCGGTCGTCAGGCGCCATGGTCTTCTCCTTTCTTAGAACGAGAGTTGGCTGGGTTCTTGCATTGAGAGTTGATGGAGCGGAGTTTCATGGGCCGGGCCTCCCGGGTGCGGGAGTGGGACGGGTGCGGCGCTCCAAGAGCTTTTCGAGATCGAATGAGGCGTCTGCAGAGGCGTATTCAAAACAGAGAGAAATTTGCGCATCGCTAAGGCCGAATTCGGCGGCGAAACCGTTGGCGGCGGGGCAGCCGTTGCGGAGAGTCTCTTCGATGGTGCGACGGAGAACGAGGCGAATGCGATCGAGATTGCGCGAGACGCTGGACTCGTGCTCGCCGACTTGCCTGCCGATATCGGCCAGGGTTTGCTCCTTGGCGTAGTATAGGCGCAGGCGCTGTTCATCGCGCGCATCGAGGGTTGTGAGAGCTGCTTGCAGGGCGCGGACGAAAAGAGAGATGTAGCGCTCGCGATGCGGGTCGGCGGGCTGAACGGAAACGGCATTTGGAATTTTCTGGGCGCTGGGTTTTGCGTCATCGTCGTCGAGGGATTCGAAGCGGCGGCCCGCGCGGATGGCGTCAATGTGGCGCTGTGCGAGCACAACGCGGAGCCAGGTTTTGAGCGAGCTGCGCCCGTGGAAATAGCGGAAGAGAGAGCGGTCGCGGCGGGCGCCATCCGTGAGTCCATAGAGCTCGGCAAAGAGAGAATCGGCGAGTTCGCAGGCTTCCGGGGAAGCCGAGCTGCAACGCAGAACCGCGGCCGCAGCGGCGCGAAGGTAGGGCCGATACGCGCCGACGAAATGCTCCCACGCGGTTTCGCAGTTTTCCATGCAAGCACTGGCGAGAGCCAAGTCTTCGAGATGCAAGGCGGCCAGGTACTCATCGATCTTCTCAGCTGCCAGGGATCCGCTGGCAAGTCGTTTCTCCGCGCTGCGCTCTAGGGAAGCAGCGAATCGTTCGCGGGAGAGGCCCCAGCGGCCGGCTTTGGACTGCGCATAGAACCACTCCAGCCTGGCCGGCGACGGCGCCAGCGCTTGAGCTTGGCCGACGCGACCGGCAGGCTTTTTGCCTTCTGAGCGGGCTGAGGTGTCTTCCTTCATGAGCAATTCAGGTATTTACAGTATGGCAGAGCATCCAACGCCATAAGTATCCTCGGCATCCTATGAGCTTAATCCAGCCGGAGACGAACTGTAGGTAAAAGTACAGACCCGAAAGGAC
>Ga0210409_10007032_pt1 | contig 11629 bp, 8 predicted proteins | sample IncBWH17MmetaG_FD_161649 | JGI IMG/M metagenome (GOLD analysis project Ga0210409, IMG submission 161649) | Forest soil microbial communities from Barre Woods Harvard Forest LTER site, Petersham, Massachusetts, United States - Inc-BW-H-17-M | ecosystem: Environmental > Terrestrial > Soil >...
CCAGGGGTTGTTGCCGACCGGCAGCTCGGCCAGCTTGGCTTGCGCCTTCGTATCGTAGACGAGAACCCGACCCGTCTTGGCGTGAGCCGCGTAGAGAATGCCGTCGCCGTCGATCTGCGCGTCGGCAAAACCGCTCTGCTCGCCCAACGTCGGCGGCGGAACATTCGCAGGGACCTCGTAGCCGTCCAGAGCGATCGTTGCGTCGATGGCCAGCGTGGACAAGTCGACCCGGCTCAAATGGTACGCCGCGAGATTGGCGACGTACGCGTACCTGCCATCCGGAGCGAAACGGACGAAATGAGGTACGTAGAAGCCGGGCAGCGTCTTTTTCACCTCGTCTCGCTCTGTATCCACGAAGGAAACCGAGTCGTCGAACTCGTTGACGATCGCGAGGATCCGGCCGTCCCGGCTCAGGGACAGGTGGGTATCTTCCGCGCCAACCGGGATGCGCTTGGTGATCTGCAGGGTTCTCGCATCGATCACGATGCTTTCCTGGGTGCCAGGTGAGTCGACGTAGATCTTCGAGAAGTCCGCCGTGAGCTCGGCCATGTGATCGCGCACGCCGCAGGTGTTGAGGCTGCCCATCACCTCGAGGCGGGTGAGGTCGATTACCGTGACGTTGCCGGAATCCTTGCTGACCACGTATGCACGCTGCGTAAGCGGTACGTCCGCCATCGTCGCGGACAGCGTGGAACTTGAGTCGCAGAGACCTCCCGGGCCGGGCTTGGGCGACGACGAAGATGAACATGCCGCGAGGGAGGCGATCGACAGTGATGCGCTGATGAGCGTGGCGAGCTTATGCATGGAGTCCTCGAGCAGGGCCGCGCCGGAGGCGGCTTGATGGGTTGCGGGATGACCGCGAGCGAGATCCGCGCCCGCGGGCGAAACGAACGGAGACTGCCTCCTTTCGCGCGCCCATCGGGTAGGTCTCCTGGCTCGTGGAGCGGCTTACTGCCGTCGCCCCGCGGATCTCCTTCCCCGGCGCATGGCCGAGTGGCTGTGATCCGCGTTGCTTCCACCTACAGTGGCGGGACCGCGCCGGCTTTGGACCGGCTTCCCTGTTATGCCCGGACGGGCACCCGATGGGATCGTTTGTTTGTCAGTGTCGCGGAGACCGTTACTGCGCACTCGGCGGCCCGTCAAGGGTGAGCGATCGCGCCCAGTTCGACCCAGGAGAACTGGAACACGAAGAGCACAAGACAAGAAGCAGAGAAGAGTCGATTTCCACGACAACCTTCTCCTCTTCTCGTCTTCGTGTTCAAATTCTCGTCTTCGTGTTCAAACCAACAACGACCAGGGGTCGGCGCAAACGAGCGGAGCCTCTCGGACTCGATTGGGAGCCGCCCCTCCGTTGGAAAACGCCGCTGCGGTCCCGAAGAATGGCGACCCGCGAAGCATCGGCGGACCTTCGTTGGGTGGGAAAGGCGCTGGGTGGTCTGGCAAAGGAGCCGTGCATCGCGACAGACGACGATGGTCTCCCAGCAAAGGGCCTTGTTCGCACGACCGCTCGCCTTGGTCTGCGATCATCGGCGACCGAACGGCTGACAAAGGACCTTGGCAAGACGACCAACGACCTCGTTGGTCTGAACAACGACCTCGTTCGACTGACCAACGTCCTTGTTGGCCGAGCATCGCCACTTCGTCGTCCCGCAAATCGACGCTGCAAGCTGGACAAGGCGCTCTGTCACGCGTCCAAGGTCCGTTGACTTGCTGACAAAGGTCCTGGCAGAGGACACGAAGGTCTTGTGTATGGACAACAAGGACCTTGGTATCGACGACAAGGACCTTGGTATGGACGACAAGGACCTTGGTATGGACGACGAGGACCTTGGTATGGACGACGAGGACCTTGGTATCGACGACGAGGACCTTGGTCCGGGCGACGAGGACCTTGGTTTGCGGACCAAGGCCGTCGGTGTCGACGCAGCATGACTTTCACTAGAGTCCGAGCCCTTTTCGCAGTGCGTCGAGGGTTGTGGTTATCTTTCCCACCAAATCTCTTTGTCTCACCGTCTCCCTGTGATCTCGAAAACAGGACGAGGCGTCAATTCACCCTGCGCGTGTGGCCCTCCCAGAACGGCGCGCGAAGCTCGCGCTTGAGCACCTTCATCGTGCCCGACAGCGGCAGCGGCTCGCTCCGGAAGGAAACGCTCTTCGGGACCTTGTAACCCGCGATGCTCAGACGCGCGTGGGCGATGACTTCGTCTTCCGTCAAAGTCTTCCCGGCGTGCGGGACGACGATCGCGTGGACGGTCTCGCCCCACGTGTCATCCGGTATTCCGATGACGGCCACCTGGGCGATCGATGCGTGCGACGCGATCGCATTTTCGACCTCCGACGAGTAGACGTTTTCTGCGCCAGTCACGATCATGTCCTTCACGCGATCGACGAGGAATAGGTAGCCTCGCTCGTCGAGATAGCCCGCATCGCCGGAGTGGTACCAGCCGTCTCGCAAGGCTTCCTCGGTCGCCTCGGGTTTCTTCCAGTACTCCCGCATCGTGTTGCCGCATCGCGTGCAGACTTCCCCCGTCTTGCCGGGCGCCAACGGCTTTCCGTCCTCGTCTTGAATGCTCAGGAGTACACCGGGGAGCGCCCTTCCCGCGGATCGCAAAATGGGTCCACCCGCCCGATGATCCGACGGCAGGAGCACGGTGAGCACCGAAGCAGCCTCGGTCATGCCGTAAGCCTGGAAGAAGTCGACACTCGGAAACATCTTGAGGAGCCTCTGCAGAAGCGCCTCGGGCATGGGGGAGGCGCCGTAGCTCAGCGAGTGCAGGGACGAGAGACGCCGCGGGTCGAAACCCGGGTGATTCAGCATCATGCCGATCATGGTCGGCACCATGCCGGTCATGGTCACGCGCTCGCGCTCGATGAGGAGCGGCACCTGCGCGGGGTCGAACATCGGCATGAAGACGCTGGTGGCGCCGAGGGGAATGCCGAGAATCGCCACCATCGACCCGGCGTGAAACATAGGGATCTGCTGCAAATAGATGGCGCTCTCGTCGATGGGAAAGACCGTCTTCACGTGATAAAAGTTGAGCATCTCGCCACGCTGGTCCATAAGGACGCCCTTCGGCAGGCCGGTCGTGCCGCCGGTGTACATGAGGAGGACCGGGTCGTCCTCCTCGGGCTCCTGCGGAATCTTCGGTGTCACCGCCTCGAGCAGGTGCTCGAGCTTGTGATCGTGCGGAACGTCGCCGTCGCCGATGAGTACGACGTGCTCCACGCCCGCAGCGGCCTGCACCTCGGCGATGATCGGCGCGAATGCAGCATCCACGAAGCAAACCTTGGAGCCCGAGTCGCGCAAAATGTACTCGAGCTCCTTGGACGCGAGCCGGAGATTGAGCGGATTGAGGACGCCGCCGCCGAGATATGCTGCGTGGTAGAGTTCGAGAAACGTGTGGCTGTTGAAGGCCATGACGGCATAGCTGTCGTGCTTGCCGACTCGAAGTGCTCGCAGCGCCGCGCAAAGCCGGCCCACCCGATCGATATGCTGCGCGTACGTGCCGCGGTAGTCGCCGTCGATGAACCCGACTTTGTCCGCAAATCGGTCGACGCACGGCAAAAGAAGCCGATGGTAAATGAGCTCTTTCATGTGCGCGCCGGCTAGACCCTGTGGTCAATTGAGCCACGAACGGGCTCGTCTGAGCAAGAGACCGGCCGGTCACATACAGCAGACCATCGTCGCGCGGCTCAAAGCGATTGCTGAGCCCATCCCGAACGCTGCGGTGATTGCGACAGGCCGCCGACAGACATTGTGATGGCGCTACCGCAAGGGCAAATGCGTACCTCGAGCGCCTGACCGGAGCTGGAGCAGCCACCCATTCGGCGAAAAATTCTTCCGCAGAACTGGAGCCTCGACCAACTGTCCGGCGTGTACTCACGTCTGCAGGCGCATCGCCGGATCCTCGGAGTTTTGCGCTCGTGCTCTCCAAGCGCCTTCGAGATCCGAACAATGGCCTCCAACAAGAACGCATTGAAAGGCTTGCAGAAATACGCGTCGCAGCCCGCCGCTCGCGCCTGCTCCAGAAAATCCGTCCCTCGGCCGGTAACGACGATCACCAAGCAATCATGCGTCCGCGCAAGGGCCTTGATGCGTCTCGTGGCTTCGAGCCCTTCCAGGTCCGGCATGCCCAGATCCATGAGAATCGCCAACGGTCGATGCTGCAGAGCCGCACGCACGCCGTCCTCGGCGTTCGTTTCGGTGGCCGTGCTGTATCCGAGGTGAGCCAAGCATGTCGTCCAAATGATTCGGGCGTCGCGATCGTCGTCGATGACGAGCACGAGTGGCTGGTCCTGACCGAGGCCGCTTTGAAGACTTGGCGAGCGCAATCGGTCGGCGGAATGGCCCGCGAAGTGTGCGGCTGGAGCTCCCATGCGAATGCGCTCGCAAGCAAACGCTTAGCCAGGCGCGGGCGTTTCGTCCCCGGGCCGCCATTGCTCGAAAAATCCGGCCGCAGAGCGCGCCTCGTGGCTGTGGCTGCCCGAATGCGCGGGTCGCGTGGGCGCCCTTGCCACGCTTGGCCGCTCGACCGAGGAATTTTGCCAACCTACGCGCAATGGAAGTGCTCGCTCGAGGACGCGTTCTCTAGGCCGGCGGATCATCGGTGTATCCACGTAGTCGGCCGCCGATAGCGAGCCGCATGGAACACGTCGTGCTGGGTGTCATCCGCGGTAATCGAAACATCCACAATACGAGGACACATGGAGAAACGAACAACAAGAACGCTGACGGGTCGCGTGATTGCTGCTGGACTGGTGTTTGCGCTGGGAAGCGTCGGCGCCAAGGGGGCGATCGCTGCGCTGAACACTTCGGCTCACGGATCGTTGGAGGCTTGGGACGCTGCCCCGCGCTCCGCCCCAGCGACGGACGCCAGCGGCGCACTACGTAGCAACGCGCCTCGTGCCGACCTATATGATGCCGGCGCTACCGCCACGCCCGCTTGGGATGCCGCCGCGTCCGCTTGGGATGCCGCGTCGTTGAGCGCAGCGAAGTAAGCGCGGCCCATGAGCCCGCGCACGGAGCCCCAAACTCCGTGCGCGGGCTCGATCATGTTCGCCGGAGGGATGGCCTCACTTCTCGCCCCTGGCTCGCTGGTTGCACCGGTCACGACGCATGACAGTCTCTCTTCCTCCCATCCCCTATGAAAGGGACGCGCTCGCACCTCACATCAGTGCCGAGACGCTCGACTATCACTACGGCAAACACCATCGCGGCTACGTGACGACTCTGAACAAGTTGCTCGAGGGAAAGCCCGAGGCGAGCAAACCACTCGAGGACGTGATCCTCTCCAGCGAGGGCACGGTCTTCAACAACGCGGCCCAAATCTGGAATCACGCGTTCTATTGGAACTCGATGAAACCGAACGGCGGCGGTCGGCCCGCCGGAGACCTCGCCGATGCGATCGAGCGCGAGTTCGGCTCGTTCGAAAAGCTCGCCGAGGATTTCTCCGCCGCCGGCGCCTCGCAGTTCGGTTCCGGATGGGCTTGGCTCGTGCTCGGAAAGGACAGGAAGCTGGCAGTCACCAAGACCGGCAACGCCGACCTTCCCATGAAGCACGGCCAGCGAGCGCTGCTCACGATCGACGTTTGGGAGCACGCGTACTACATCGACTATCGGAATGCCCGTCCCAAGTACATCGAGGTATTCCTGAAACATCTCGCCAACTGGGACTTCGCCCTGCAAAACCTGAAGAAGGCCTGACGACATTCTCCCCTCGTTTTCTCCCGGTCACTTGCTACGGCACGGTGTTGAGCGCGGACGCGACGACCTTTCCGCCCGCGCTGGCGACGAAGTCGCTGGCCATGACGCTTGCGGGAATGCCAAGGGCGGCCGCGAGCGTGCGCGCCGCCGCGTCGTGGGTGGAGTCCGCCGGGATGTCGCCCGACGAGGAGGCCGCTCCGCTCGACGAATCGATCGCCGACGCGACATACGCCCCGCTGGAGTCTGCAACAGGGCCGCCCGTGATTCCGGGCAACACATTCTTGCCGATCATCACCGTGACTGCGTGATTGGCGTAGTGGTCTCGACCTGCGCGGTTGGTCACCTTGCTGATGGCGTTCAAGTTGCGACCGAACACGTTCCACGTCGCGAAAGTGACCTTGTCCTGCAAGTTGAGCGACTTGAGGTCTCCCATCAACGTCTGGAGCGCCTGAACGCCGCTGACCGTTTGATCGGCCTCCGCCTGGAGGTTCTGATCGGAATGGTTGTCGCCGCCGAATGGGATGCGAATGGTCACCACCGACGTTACGTTTGCGGCAACGAGCGCCGCCGCGGCCAGGGATTGCCCCTTCACGCCGTCATCGGAGATAGAGCTCAGGGTCGAGGACAATTGCGCCGCCAGTGCTCGCACCTGTGTTTGACTCGTCGCCAGGGTATCCAAGAATTGCTTTTGAACAGCGCTCCCGTCCGACTTGGCCAGCATGTTGAGCTGATCGAGCGACGAGTCGCGCAGCGACTGAAGCCGGACGAGCGGGTCGGTCTTCGATCCCGTCAAGAGCTGCTTGAGCTGCGTGGGGCGAATCGACGGAAGCGTGCGCCCTGCAAAGCTCACCAGCTCGCTCGCGTTGCTGCCCGCTCCGAGCGCTATTGGTTCGGCCTGCACCGTCCCGAAGCACGTGGATAGATGCTTCGCGATGACGGACGCGAACATCTCGCCGCCGCTGAGGTCGCCCAGCAGCTTCATGACCTTCGGCTGATCGCCGTGCACGGTCGTGCGCGTCGAGTGATGGAAGAAGTGGAGGCGCGAAAGAGTCGACGGGTCCAGCGCGCCGCCGCTCGTCGTGGTCGGTGCCCACGGGAGCGCCGCTCCGTAGGCCTTGCCGCCGAGCGTGATCTGCGTCGATGCAACCTCCGACTGTTGGGGATGAATGATGTCCGACGCTTCGTACGTTCCCGGGCAGTTGCAATTGATGGGATCGCCGGCGCTCGACGTGCTCAAAATCAAATATTGCAGATTGGCCTGGGCCGACACCAGGCACTGAAGGTCCTGCGCGGAGGCCTTGCGTGGATCGAGCAGGTACCAGGCCGGCAGCCCTGTCGCCAACGCGCGCAAGCCGACCATGCTTGCGCCGAACAGCGAGGCCAAGAGTCCTTCTCGTCGTGAGATTTCCGCGGTCATCTTCCTTCTCCTCGCGACATTGCCGACTCACAGCCCGACGGCGACGGACGTCGGCGACTCACACGCCAGAACGAACGTCGACTGCAGAGCGACGCTGGCATTGCTCTGGGACTGCGCGCTTTGCAGGTGACTCTGCAAGATCGATACGGCCGACGTGTAGTGAGCGTCGCCGGGTGGATATCCCATGACCCTCTGCACCATGTCGTTGATGGCCGTGGAGGGGTCACTGCTGCTCCAGAGGCTCTTGGATCCCGCGTCCACGACCTGCGGCGCGAGGGTCTGGCAAAGTGTCTCGACCGCAGCCCGGAAGAACAGGTTCGGATCCTGCGGCGTGACCGGCGTCGGCGACCCTCGGCTGAACGCATCGGCCACGACGGTGCCCGCGACCGTCGCGGTGTTCTTTTGAGAGAGGTTGGGCTGCGTCACGGCGAGCGCGCACATGTCCGGAATCTGCAGCCGGTTGGAGAGCGCCTGGCAAAAGTGATCGCGTCGTGAAATCGAGACAGGCACCGCCCCCTTGCCGAAGGTTTTGGTGTCCTTCGCGCCCGTCACCAGGGGCGACGCGAAGAGCTCCTTGACGAGGGTCGGGAAACTGAAGCCGCTGGCAAAGGCGGTCACGACGCGACGAAACTCCGGATCGGTCGTGTCGCAGGCCGTGGAATTGGCATAAAAGCAGAGCTTTTGGGCCATCCCGACCGCGAACTGATTGAGGCCATTGCCGTCTGTCACCTTCGCGAGCAAAGACCCATAGTCGGCGAGGGCTCCGCCCGCCTCGTTGACGTCGCCGAATGCGAACACTCCGCCGGTCGCGGACGGCTTGGGATTCGGCACGGCCCCCATGAACGTGTTGGTCAGCCAGTCGTTGCGGTCGTTGAAGTCGAGCTCGTTATTCCAGAAGGATCGCATCGGGTCGAGCGACTTGTGACATCCGTAGCAATCGCTGGTCGTCGTCGTGTGTGCGGAATCGAGGCCCGTCTCGCTGATGGGGATGATCATCGCGTCGCTCGTGAACGACTCGCCGAGGGCGGCCAGCAACGTCTGATTGGCCGTGACGCGGTGCTGGTTGCTGTCGTTCGTGTTCCAGAGCGCCAGGAAGGCGGGCGTCGTATAGAAGCCGATGCGCGGAAGGGCGAGCTTCAGGGTCGTCGTTCCGCGCAGCGTGGGCAGGTCGTACGGCTGAATGTACGCGTCGCCGGACCCCTTCGGCTGGATTGAGACCCACTGCCAATCGGACACGTCCTGCGTCGTCAGATAGGGCTTGGACGGGTGCTCCCAACACGTCGGATTCATCGCGAACGGGTATCGCGGCGTGTACCCGATCATCCGCTGGAATAGCTGCGCGTATCCCGTGAACGAGCCCGTAGGCGTCGTCGTGCTGCCGTGGCACGTCGGGAACATGCTGTTATTGCCGAAAAGGAAGTTGTTCCCCTGATTCGCAGGGGGCTCGTCGCTGAACACCAGGTTCTGGATGGCGCTCGTAATGGGGATAGGGTTGCCGCTGTAGTCGATCGACCACGCGAGCTTCTTGGGGGCGGGCGCGCCGAAGCCGCCGAACGAGCCGAACGAGAACGGCTGGTCGTTCGGCATCTCGATCTGCAGGTAGACCATTTTCAGGCCCGTGGTCATCATGTACCTCTGCGTGGTCAGCGTCTCGAGGAACGAGTGCCCTTCCTGCACCAACTGCCACGCGGTCATCGCGAACTCGTCTTGGAGATTCTGCACGAGCCCCGCGTACGAATCGTCTCCCACGGCGCCCGTGCCGAAGGGACCGAAATCGAAGCCGCCGTTTTGAAGGAGTTGATTCTGGAAATCGACGGTCGGCGTGAAGCCGATCTGCTGGAATGCATTCCGGAAGAAAAAGATCATCTTGTTCTGGAAGAGCGGCAGCGTGGCTTGGCTCGTCATCCAGTTGAGGATCAACTGTTGAAGAGCGGCCGGTCCTTGCGCCATGACCGCCGTCACGTCGTCGTTGGTGGGGGCCAAGCCGACGAGCAGGTTCTTCACTTTTCGAACTGCGTCGGTGGCCGTCTTCGCGTCCCACATCGTCGCGCCGACCGTCACTGTCCCGCCGTCGATGGCGGCCGCCGCCGCAGCCGGGCTCCCTGGTTTGGCGCCCGTCGCGCCATCGGCCGGCCCTCCATCCGGCGTGCTCCCAGCGGGCGCGTTGCTCCAGCCGTAGGTGCCGCTGGTGTATTGTTGACTGCACGAAGTGAACAGCCAGCCGACAAGGGTGACTGCCCCAACTGCGCCCCGCGACGCGACCTTACCCATGTGCATTGCTCAGTCTTTGAGCTCACCGGCTATGATTTGTATATGCGCGGGAAGGTGGCGCGCGGGACCACTGAACGGTCCACATTTGTGCACGCCAGTCGCTTCCTTCCGGCGTCATGAAAAGAATAGGGTGGTGCTGTTCTGGAAGGCCTGCGCCGTCCGCTCTTCTCCCAATTCTGGCGCCGATTCTGGCGCTGCTGCCGCCCGGTCGAGCCCTTGCCCAAGCGCCGCCTCCCGCCGAACGCGCCACCATCTATTCGGCGTACGAAGAAGAGACGATCACCGATGTGCTCGCGCGGCTGCACCGGGAACGCGACCCCTCTCCCGAAGGCAAGACGATCGAGCGCGTCGACATCGTCCCGCTCCGGGTGTTCGAGCAGCGCGACCTCGTCCCGGGCTTGGTCATGTGGGCGAACGTTTTTCACGCGACGTCCCGCCAGTACGCCATTCGCCGCGAACTGCTCTTAAATGAGGGCGATCCATACCAGCAGGTGCTCGTCGACGACACCATTCGGAACCTGCGGCGCCTGCCGCAACTCTCTGCGGTCCTGGTCGTGCCCACAGTCGGCAGCGCCCCCGACCGCGTCGAGGTCGTCGTCATCACCAAGGACGTATGGAGTCTGCGTCTCGGGTGGAACATCTCGCTGACGCCGGGCGGCGTAGAGCTTTTCGAGACAGCGCCTGCGGAGTGGAATTTTCTCGGAACGCACCAAACGCTGAGCGGCCACTTCGTCTATCTGCCGGAGTCATACACGTTTGGCCTTGGTTACTCCGTTCCGCGCCTGGGCACTTCGCGCGTCGCTTTGACGGCCGCCGTCGACGTCATCGTCAACCAGGCGAGCGGCAAGGCTGAAGGGTGGGCGGGATCGGTCGTCGCAGGACAGCCGATTTACTCGGGGCTCACCGAGTGGGCGTGGGACGAGAGCGTCGTCTGGCAAGACTCGCCGCTGCGACGTTACGTCAACGCCCGACTGAGCCGATATCTCGACCCGGCGACCGGCCTCACCATTCCCTTCGAGTACCGCGCGCGACAGTACAGCACCGTGCACGAAGTCACGCGCTCCTTCGGCTGGGACGTCAAGCACGACATCACATTCGGCGCCACGCTCGCGAAGAATCAGTTCCTCGTCCAAACTCCGGGCGCCGACCCGCAGACGGTCCGAGACTTCATCGCCAAATACGTCCCGGTTAGCGACACGCGCGTCGGTCCGTCGATTCTGTATCACTCGTACACGAAGCGGTACGTGCGCATGATCGACTTCGACACGCTGGCGTTGCAAGAGGACCACGCGCTCGGCCACAACGTCGTGCTCAGCATATTCCCGAGCTTTCATGCACTCGGCTCGACGCGCGACGTGGTAAGCCTGTACGAAGGGCTCCAGTACACGTTCGCCGTGCGTGACGGCCTCTTCCGCGCATCGTTCGAATCGACCACCGAGCCCGAGCCGACGCGCATTGCAGACGCCGCCATTCAGCCGACCGCGCACTTCGTGTCGCCCAGCATTCTGAAGCTGGGCCGCATCGTGCTCGACGGGACGATGGTGTACCGGTGGCGCAACTACCTTAACCAGACTGCCACGCTCGGCGGAGGGGACAGGCTCCGCGGCTATCCGACCAATTTCTTCGTGGGCAAGCAGCTCGTCACTTACAACGTCGAATTGCGCAGTCGACCGGTGGAGATCCTCTCGTGCCAGATCGCGGGCGTGGGCTTCTTCGATGCGGGCGACGCCTTCACTGGATGGGGCGATTTCGCCGCGTATCAGTCCGTCGGCGTCGGACTTCGGGCGCTCTTTCCGTGGCTCGACAAAGTCGTCTTCCGCGCGGACCTAGGGTTTCCCATCGAGCGACCGCTCGACCCCGTCGCGGGCGCACCGATCGCGCCGCTCGCGTTCTTCATCAGCTTCGGCCAGGCCTTCCTGACGCCGACGGTGTCGCCGACGACCGTTCTGCCGACGGGCCAATAGCTCTACGGCACGACCGTGACGGAACCACCACAGGGAACGATCGCCGATCGCGCCTTGCCGGCATATCCGATCCGCACAGTGTGCTCGCCGCATGGGAGCCGGAGCGACGAAGATGGGTCGCGAATCACGTGACCGTCGACGATGATCCGATGACCGGCCACCGGGGCGCCCAGGCGTAGCTCGCCGGTGGTCGGCAGGGGATCGACCGACGGCGGTATCTCGGCGGCCGCCGACTCGGATGGCCGGCTTTCGTCGACGGCGAGCACGGGTGAG
>Ga0210409_10007034_pt1 | contig 11628 bp, 12 predicted proteins | sample IncBWH17MmetaG_FD_161649 | JGI IMG/M metagenome (GOLD analysis project Ga0210409, IMG submission 161649) | Forest soil microbial communities from Barre Woods Harvard Forest LTER site, Petersham, Massachusetts, United States - Inc-BW-H-17-M | ecosystem: Environmental > Terrestrial > Soil >...
CAATTCATCGCCCTGCTCCGCGCCGTGATCCCTAGAATTTCGGAGGCCATCGCGTGACTGAGTACGATCATCTGATCGCTGCGGCCAAGCAAGCGCGCGCGAACGCCCATGCTCCGTATTCCAATTTCCGCGTCGGTGCCGCCCTCCGCGCCACTTCCGGCAGAGTCTTCGGCGGCTGCAACGTGGAAAACGCCACCTATGGCCTCACCCTCTGCGCCGAGCGCGTCGCCATCTTCAAGGCCGTCAGCGAGGGCGAGCGCGGCTTCGACGCCATCGCCGTCGTAACCGATACTGACATCCTCACTTCACCTTGCGGCGCCTGCCGCCAATTAATCTGGGAGTTTTGCGGCGACGTTCCCGTCATTCTCTCCAACCTCAAAGGCAAAGTCGAAGTCCTGCAAATGCGCAATCTTTTCCCCAAACCGTTCGACTCCTCGAGCCTCTGATATTCTTTCAATCGCCAAATGACGGAGCGATCTCTATGAAAAGGCAACTTCGGTATTTCTGCGTTGCAATGGCCATGGCCGGCGCGTTCACCTGTGCTCTTGCGCAGCAGAAAAAGCAACGGGCCGACATGATAATCGCGGGTGGCACCATCGTGACCATGGATGCAGAGCGCCGCATCTTGGAAGATGGGGCCATCGCTGCCAAGGGCGACGTCATTCTGGACGTCGGCACTCGCGCCCAAATCGAATCCAAATACTCGGCGTCAACCCAAATCGACGCCAATGATCGTCTGGTCCTCCCCGGCTTCATCAACGGCCACACCCATGCTCCCATGACTCTCCTGCGTGGCCTCAAAGATGACGTCACCCTCGACGTCTGGTTGAAAAACTACATTTTCCCCGCCGAAGCAAAGAACGTCACCCAGGACTTCGTCCGCTGGGGCACGCGTTTGGCCGCCGCCGAAATGATTCGCGGCGGAGTCACTACTTTCGTGGACATGTACTATTTCGAGGATGCCCTCGCCGAAGAAACCAAAGCCGCCGGAATGCGCGCCATCGTAGGCGAAAGCTGGCTCGACTTCCCTGTTCCCGACAATAAGAATGAAGCGGAAGCCGCCGCCTACACCGAAACATTCCTGAAGCGTTGGCAGGGTGATCCGCTGATTCACGCCGCCGTTGCGCCCCACTCCATCTATCTCTGCTCCCAAAAGACTCTTCATGACGTGCAAGCGCTCGCCCACAAATATCACGCGCCCATCTTGATTCATGTCGCGGAAATCAAGAAAGAGCTCGACGACAGCCTCGCGCAAAACCACGCTACTCCCGTTCAATACATGAAGCGCATCGGCCTGCTCGGCCCAGATATCATCGCCGCCCATTGTGTTTGGGTTGATGAAACCGACCGCAAGCTCCTCGCCGAAAATAACGTTGGCTGCGTGCACAATCCATCCAGCAACATGATGTTGGCCAGCGGCGTCGCCCCAGTAATCGAAGAACGTGCCGCCGGCGTCGCTGTCGGCCTCGGCACCGACGGCCCGTCCGGCAGCAACAACGACCTGGACTTGATGGAGGAAATGGACCTCGCCGCCAAGCTGCAAAAAATTAGCAAGATGGATCCGCGCGCCCTCGGAGCAAAAGCGGTCGTCGAGATGGCCACCATCGAAGGCGCCAAAGCCATCCATCTGGAAAAGGAAATCGGTTCACTCGAATCAGGCAAAAAAGCCGATCTGATCGTGATCAATCTCAACGAGCCTAACGCCGTTCCCATGTACGACGTTTATTCCCAACTTGCCTACGCGCTGAAAGCCAGCGACGTTGAAACGGTGATCATCGCTGGCCATGTCGTAATGCGAGATCGTAACCTCCTCACCCTTCGCGAAAACGAGATCCTCGCCAAGGCCCGCGAATATGGAAAAAACGTACAGACCTCGCTGAAATAATTGAAAATCCGCTGCCCAAAACGATCTAAATAAGATGGCGAATATAAACGTCGGTGAGAGTACTGTAGCCAGCATACTCCGTCGTATATCGAACACTCCGGGTATAATCCAAAATATAGTCTTGACTCCAGCAAGACTTCTGTTAAGAATTTGAGCACAGTCGCTGTTGCACCCAGTCTGCAACTTCACGAAAAAATTTAACCCACTATTCAACCTGGTTTCTTCCTCCGGCGCGCAAGTGCTATTGGGTCCAGCAGGAACGGAACATGAAAATCTTGTTCGATATTTTGAAGAAAGACCGCAGGGGAACATTCCTTTGGCTCGAAGCGGTGAACGACATGGAAGAGGCGACGACTCGTCTACGCCAATTGTCTGAGCAATCCACGGATGAATTCGTCGTTTTCCGTAACGTCGATCTCCAAGTAGTCGCCACCTCTCGCAAAGAGTAGACGCAAGCGCCATCGTGATCCACAAGACGCCAGATGACGAGGCGAGCGGTTTCCGCGAATCGTCAGCCGCAGGGCTATAAAAGCAGTAGTGGATGATTTCACCGTCGAACCGACGCCTTATCCAATCGTCGCTACCCTGGACGCGGCCCATTCCCAATAATCGGCCGCTTGAACATCATCTGCCCCTCGGTCCACCTGTGGTTGGTTAACCAGCCTGATGTCTTGCACCATCACTGTTCTCCGTCGCCCTCAGTTCGGCCTTGGAGTTTTCGCTGGCGGAAAGTTCTTCACTAAGTTCTTTCGCCGGCACACATACACAAAACGAGCTGGACATGGCTAATGTTCGAGGAGCACAGTGCCTCCAATTTATAACCTGCCAACAGGACCACGGCGTTAGGCTGGCGGCTTCGCTAACGTCGCTCCCCATTCTTCCGGACTCACGTCGCGCGCGTGCCGCGAGAAAAGCCAATGATGCCCATCCAGGTCCTCAGCTCCGTACTGCAGCTCGCCGTACCCCGTCTCGTGCAGTTCCTCCACTATCTTTGCGCCCGCGACTTTCGCCCGCTGAAAATGTGCTTCTACATCTTCCACAAAAACAGTTAGGCTCTGCGTTCCGTAACCTGCGCGCGCCGGGCTGGCGCGGTGTTCGCGCTCCTGCTGCAGCATGATCCACGCATTGCCAAGATGCATTTGCGCACCATAAACCGGGCCGCCGGGTTCGCCGTACCGATAATATTCCGTGAAGCCAAACGTCCTGGTGAGCCAGGCAATGGCATCTGCAACATTCTGATAAACCAGGTGTGGCAGCACCGTATTTACCGGGACAGAGCGATTCGCGATCATGGCCTTTCCTCCCATTAATTAGATTGGTTTGCTCACTTTACTAGACAAGGGCGCGGCCCGGCGCTAATGTGCGCGGCGCGTCAGTTTACAACGCGTGTGAGCTCACTGCGGCTATTCCCCGTGGCGGACTTTGTAGTTGGCCAAAATGCAGCCGCCATCGAGCGTGCGACATTCGCTTAGCGTGAGTCTTACGCGGTGTCCGGGATCGCGAAATGTGGGGATGCCGGAGCCGAGGAGAATCGGATGAATGTTCAAGCCGATTTGATCGATCAGATCGGCGGCCAGAAGTGACCGGGCCAGCTCGCCTCCGCCCATCAGGCAGATTGCCTTTCCTGGCTGGCGCTTGAGATTGCGCACAAACTCGGCAGCGTCGCTGGTCACCAGTTCCACGCCGGAGTCGTCGATGGCGCGCAGGGTGCGCGAAAAGACATAGCTGCGCATGGCTGGCTGCTCCGTACGGCGCTTCGATTTCTTTTGATTTTTTCCTGCGGCGGGGCGCTGAGCGACAGATACCTCGTAAGTCTTTCGACCCATGAGAATAGTGTCGACGTCCTTGAAGTAATCTTTTATGACGCCTTGTACGTCCTTGCTGAAGTGCAGCCAATCGATGGCGCCATCTACGCCCGCCAAAAATCCGTCCAGGCTCACGGCGCCGCCGTAAGTCACGGTGCGCATGGTGTCCTCCTTTCTATTGTTCCGATCAGCGTAACTCTTAGATCAAATATCCTGGGACCGACGATATACCCTTCCCGGACGGTTACATCAAGTTCAGCGGATCCATATCGACCAGGACGGCGGTCTCGGGGATCTCTTTCAGATCGAGATAGGTCATTGCGCCGCCAAGCACTCTTGCAAGCAGAGACCGCTTCGGCGATTTCAGCAGGAATTGGAAACGATGCTCGCGCTTCAATTTCGCAAGCGGGGCTGCGGCGGGGCCCAGGATGCGCAAGCCTTTACCATCATGCGGTGAAAAATATTCGGAGAGCTGGCGGGACCAGCGAATGGCCTTCTCTAAATCGGCGTCGCGCACGATAACATTCACGAGTGAAGTGAACGGTGGATAGGCCATGGCGCGGCGGAATTGTGTTTCGCGCTCGTAGAATGCCGGGTAGTCCTGCTTCACGGCGTCCTGAATTGCGTAGTGCTCCGGATAATAAGTTTGGATTAAGACGTGGCCGGGCAATTCGCCGCGCCCGGCGCGGCCAGCAACCTGGGTGAGCAACTGGAAGGTGCGCTCGGCAGCGCGAAAGTCCGGCAGGCTGAGCGAGAAATCCGCGCTGATTACGCCGACCAAAGTGACGCGCTGGAAGTCGTGGCCCTTGGCGAGCATTTGCGTGCCGACGAGAATATCGAGCGCGCCACCGGCGAATGCGCCGAGGGTTTCCTGATATTGCCGCTTGGTACGAGCGGTGTCGCGGTCCAGGCGTGCGATGCGCGCGCCGGGAAATTCTTTGCGTAATCTTTCTTCCAGGTGCTCGGAGCCTTCGCCAAAGAAATAAACGTATTTTGATTGGCACTTGGGACACTGCTTTGGTATGGGCTTCACGGAACCGCAGTAGTGGCACTCCAGGCGATTGCGCTGCTTGTGATGGGTCATGGAAATGCTGCAGTTTTCGCATTGCACGGACGCGCCGCAACTGCGGCAGAGCACCGACCAAGAATAGCCGCGGCGGTTGATGAGCACGAGAGCTTGCGTTTTTTGCGCGAGGCATTCCTGAATGGCAGCGTGCAGAGCGGCGCTGATCGGACTGGTCTGATGCGTTTTCGCGAATTCTTCGCGCAGATCGACGATTTCCACCCTGGCCATGGCGCGCTGCTCGACGCGTGAGGCGAGTGTCAGCAATTCGTATTTGCCGCTGCGCGCATGATGATACGTTTCGAGGGATGGCGTGGCCGAGCCTAGCAGTGCGGCGGCGTTTTCCATTTTCGCGCGCACGATGGCGACGTCGCGGCCGTGGTAACGCGGGGTTTCTTCCTGTTTGTAGCTGCTCTCCTGCTCTTCATCGACGATGATGAGGCCGAGATTTTCGAGTGGCGCGAAGATCGCTGAACGCGTGCCGACCACCACGCGGGCTTCGCCGTTGCGCACCCGCCACCATTCGCGCGCGCGTTCCACGTCGCTTAAGGCAGAATGCAGCACGGCGACGCCTTCGAATCGTGCGCCGAACCATGCGCGGCATTGACGGCCGATCCACAGCGTCAGAGCGATTTCCGGCACCAGGATGATGGCGGTTTTGCCGCGCGCCAGCGTTTCCTGCACCGCGCGCATGTACACTTCGGTTTTGCCGCTGCCGGCAACGCCGTGCAGGAGCAGTACGCCGAATTCGCCGAGTTCGAATCGGGCGCGTACTAATTTCAGGGCGCCCTCCTGCTCAGTATTCAGTTCGTGAGCCGGCGGAACGTATCCCACATCAAAGGGATCCTCCGCGGGATCGATGCGCTCCTCCCAACTCTCGAGCAATCCATTGCGCAGCATGCGCTCAATGACGCTGCGAGAAACTTGCGCGATGCGAAGCAATTGCGATTGTGGCAATGGCCCGCGGGCCTGGAGGGCCGATTTGACTCTTTCCGCCTTTTCGTCGGGAGTACCCGGCGTCGCGGAATCTGTCACCTCTGCAGGTGCCCCTTTCCAGGCGATAACGAGCTGCGTCTTCGGTTTTCGTCCGCGCATCGATTCGCGAATTTCGATTAGCCCGGCGCGACGGAGGCGCTGCAGCGCGGCGGCGTCCACACCGAGCTTAGTTGCCGCGGCGAAAGCGATGGCGCCGCCCTTTTCGCGCAATTGTGAAAGGAGAGCTTGCAATTGTGGGTCTAGATGGCGCGCTTCAACTTCTTTTTTATCACTGGCTGCGCGGCCGGATTCGGTGAGCACAATCTGGCGCTCGATGCGCAGTTCAGTGATGGGAGGTAGCATCGCGCGAAAGACCTCGCCGACGGGAGCAAGGTAGTAACCGGCGATCCAATGGCCCAGTTCCAGTATTTTGGGAGTTAGCGCCGGTAGGAAATCGACGGATTTAGTAATTTCGCGAATCTTGGTGCCTGGCGGGACATGCTGAACGCATTCAACGACTACGCCGACCAGCGATTTGTTGCGCAACGGCACCAGGACGCGGCTACCAGGCTGGACGGAATCGCGCAACGCGTCTGGGACGGCGTAGGTAAACGTGTTGCGCAACGGAATGGGCAGCGCAACGTTGCAAAACGGAAGACTCATGTCGGCGTGTAGTGTATCAGGCGACGCGAGCGCGGTATTTCTGGGCGATCATGGGCGCGGCGCTCCTGTGATGAGGCAAGCGCGTCCCAGCGAGATGCTGGCGTCACCGGGGACATAGTCGTTGGCACGGTGATGAGCGCAGGCGCTTAGCGGCTCATGAGGTAGATGCCAGAAAAAATTGAGGCGATGCCGGCCCACTGCCAGCGCGAGACGTGTTCGCGCAGAACGATAGCGGCGAGCGCCACGGTGACCGCCCCGTAGAGTGAACCGAGCACGCTGACTACCGCGACTTGCTCGAGTTGCATCGCGCGATTGCTCAACACGAAGGCACTGGTGTCTCCGAACCCCATGCCGAGCGAAATCACTCGCGTGTTGCGCGGCAACTTGAACGGCTGCCGGGCTACGAGGATCGCGGCGCCGGCGATTAGCGTGCAGGTCATGCGGATCATCCACACGGTCTGCGGCGCGCCGACGCGGGGAATGACGCGAAGGCCCAGAAGCCAGAAGAGCAATCCAAAGCCGAAGGCCGAAGCAAGCGCCCAGCCGATTCCTTTTCCGCTGCGCCGCATTGCTTCGGCATCGTTGGCGTTGGGCGGTTTCTCGCCGCGAGCCACGAGGAGCACGCCGAGCATCGTGCAGACAATTCCGGTGGCGCGAGCTGCGCTGAGGCGCTCGCCCGAAAAAAGCGACAGCGTAACAGTCAGAACCGGGTAACAGGCGGAGAGCGGCGCGACCACGGCCATTTTTCCGATTTCGAAGGAACGATACAGGCCTAACGTGGAGACGGCATTGACGCATCCGGCCAGCACCCCCCAGGCCCAAGGCCGCCAGCCAGAGCCGTCGGCAAGATGGCCCCAGCCACCGAGCCATGGCAACGCAATCGTGAGCAGGATGAATCCGATTAACTGCATGTACAGCAGGGTGCGCACCGTGCCCATGCGCTCGGTAGCGAAGCGCGCGAGAAAGTCCGACCCACCCCAGGTCAGCGCCGTCAGGAGCCCCAGCAAAATCCCCATGATGGATTAGGAGGACTTGCCTGCGCCGGTCGCTCGCCCTTTTTTTCCCTGCAGGCCGAGAACGGCCATCACTTTTTGCAAATCTTTCCAGACTTCGCCTTTTGCGCTGGGATTGCGGAGCAAATACGCGGGGTGGTACGTGGCCATGAGTTTTCTGCCACGAAAGTCGAGCCATTCACCGCGGAAATGGGAAATGCCGCGATTAGTTTCTAGCAGAGTCTGCGCGGCGACGCTTCCGAGGCAGACGATTACTTTGGGTGCGATGGCGTCTAGCTGGCGCAGCAAGAATGGCGAGCAGATTTGGACTTCGTCTTTTTCCGGAGTGCGATTTTCCGGTGGGCGGCACTTCACTACATTGCAGATATAGACGTCTTCGCGCTGCAAGCCCATGGCTTCGATCATTTGGGTCAGCAATTTTCCGGCGCGGCCCACAAAGGGCAGGCCTTGAGCGTCTTCATCACGGCCCGGACCTTCTCCCACGAAAACCAGCTGGGCGTTGGGATTTCCGTCGCCGAACACGAGCTTGGTACGGCCGCGGTGGAGTTTGCAGCGCGTGCAATCGCCAATGTCAGCGAGAATCTTGGGCAGCGAATCATCGGCAATCTTGTTCATGGAATCGAACAGAGAAACATCAGAAGAACGCGGGAGCACATTGAGTTTCGGTGCAGGGAGCGGCGTCAGGCCAGTTTTCACAGGCTGCGGCTTTTGAACGGGCTTGGGCAAAGTAATTTCCTCGGAGACAGTCGCATACCGCTGGGGAAACCGGTCGCGATAAAAAAGATCGATGCCGATGTCCTGGTAGAACGTCAGGCGTTTTCTGAATTTTTCTTCCAGAGTTGCGGGGATGCGTTCGGCCATGGCTCAGACCGCGGAGCGTTGCGCGGTGCGGGAGGTGGAGCGGAGGCGTATTACCTCATCGAGAATGCGTTGCGCGACTTCGGTTTTAGTCATGCGCGGGAGGGCCAGGTCGCGGCCATCGCGGGAGAACAGCGTGACGATGTTGGTATCATGGTCAAAGCCGGCGCCCTCTGCAGAGACATCGTTGGCGACGATGAGGTCGGCGTTCTTGGCGGCCAGCTTCTTTCGAGCGTTTTCGGCGACATGTTCTGTTTCGGCGGCGAAGCCGACCAGGAAGCGCTCCCCTTTGTTGCGGGCCACGCTGGCGAGAATATCGGGCGTGGGCTCGAGCGAAAGGGTAAAGGATTCTCTAGTACGCTTGATCTTCTGACCGTTGGGTTCGGCGGGCCGATAATCGGCGACGGCGGCGGCAAAAATCGCGATCGAGCAAGTCGCCACTTTCTCGAGCACAGCACGATGCATTTCTTCCGCGCTTTCCACGTCGATCCGTTCGACGCCCGCGGGCACTTCGAGGGAAGTACGCCCGCTCACCAAAATTACGTGGGCGCCGCGCCGTGCGGCGGCTTCGGCAATTGCATAGCCCATTTTTCCGGAAGAGCGATTGGTCAGATAGCGCACGGGATCTACGTTTTCACGTGTGGGCCCGGCGGTCACCAGCACATTGTCGCCGGCAAAGTCGCGCGCCACGTGCAGCGCTTCGTGGACGGCGGTGACGATTGCTTCTTGTCCGGCGAGGCGGCCGGCACCGGTCATTCCGCAGGCCAGATAGCCTTCGTCGGGATCGACAATCTTTACGCTCCGCGCGCGTAGCATTTCGACATTTTCCTGCGTCGCCGGGTGATTCCACATATTCACATTCATTGCCGGGGCCATGACTACCGGCGCAGTGCTTGCGAGGTACAGCGTGGTGAGAAAATCGTCGGCGATGCCGCGGGCGAATTTTGCGAGGATGTCGGCAGTGGCGGGCGCGACCAGCAATAGATCCGTTCGCTGCGCCACGGCGATGTGTTCAATAGCGCTTTCCAGGTTTGCGTCTCCGCCGGATTCCGCGAAGAGATCGGTAATTACTTTTTGGCCGCTCAACGCGGCGAATGTCAGCGGGGTGATGAATTCGCGGGCGCCGCGTGTCATCACTACTTGGACGGTGAAAGCGTCTTGCTGCAGGCGGCGGACTAATTCCGCGGCTTTGTAGGCCGCCACTCCGCCGGTTACGCCTAGGGTGATTCGCATTTTCTACACTCAGCTAAAGGCTATGCTCGTCATTAGATCTTGTCGAGCTGGGCCGAAGTGGTGCGCCCTACGTGATTTTACTTGCGGCGCTTGTTGCCGTCTTTGTCTTCGTCGATCGACGCGGGTTCAACGAAATCATATTCCACCAGGCCGTGCTCGAGCTCCTCGCACGCGATGCGCGTGGCCTTCAGTGTTCGGGGATTTTCGAGCATCGGCGGGGCTCCCGCCATGATCTGGCGCGCGCGACGCGCCGCAAGCACTACATAGGCAAACTGGCTCTCCGGAGCTTTCGTCAACACAGTCATGTCAGTCATTTCCCTCCAAACGATGCCAGAAGTTCTTCGACTCGCCCACGCCGCCGCGGGCTGGAGCAGCGCAACGCAATGACTATTGCCTGCACCTCGCGCCCGGCGCGTTCCACGTCATCATTCACTACACAATAGTCGTAATATTTGCCGAATTCCGCAATCTCGTCGCGCGCCCGAGCCAAGCGCCTGGCAATCTCTTCATCCGAATCCTGGCCGCGGCTGCGCAGCCGGCGTTCCAATTCTTCGCGCGAAGGCGGCAAAATAAAAATCGCCACGGACTCGGGAAGTTTCTGCTTGACCTGCGCGGCGCCTTGCACATCGATCTCCAGCACTAGGTCGAGCCCTTTTTTCCGGGATTCCTCCAACCACTTTTTTGGAGTGCCGTAGGAATGCTTGCCAAAGACGCGCGCATACTCCAGAAACTCGCCGCGCTGGACCATGGCCGCGAACTCCGCATCGGTAACAAAATCATAACATTTCCCACTGGCCTCGGTCGCGCGGCTGGGCCGCGTGGTGCAAGAAACCGAGGGCATGGTCCCGGGCAGCTCCAATATCTTCTGCACCAGCGTCGACTTGCCCGAGCCAGACGGGCCGGAAACGATCAGCACCAGTGGTGCAAGCTCGTTGGGCGCAGTCATTCGATGTTCTGAACCTGTTCGCGCAACTTCTCAATCTCCGCGCGGATCTCCAAAGACAGTCCGGTGATGGCCAGCGCTTCCGTTTCCACGCCGGGCGTCTTGGACAACATAGTGTTCGCTTCGCGATGCATCTCCTGCAATAGAAAATCCAATTTCTTGCCGAGTTCGCCGGCGCCGTCGAGAAGCTTGGCAAATTGCTGCAGGTGGCTGCGCAGGCGGTCGAGTTCTTCGCTGATGTCGCTGCGCTCCGCGAGTAGGGCGGCTTCCTGGGCCAGGCGCGCGGGCTCGATACCCGTACCGTTCAAGAGTTCTTTGAGGCGAGTTTGCAGGCGCCGCGCAAAAGCGGGCGTCAGAGCGTTTGCCAGGTCACGAACCTGGTCGGCTTGCTGGCCGATGCGCGCCACTCGCATGCGCAATTCTTCAGCCAGGTGGCGGCCTTCGGCGTGCCGCATGTCATCCAGTTTCAGCAGAGCTTCGCGCAAGCAAGTGTCCAGCGCTGCGCCAAGCTGATCCTGCTCTTCATCGGTTTCTGGCAATGGTGGCGCGAGTCCTCCGATTACGCCAGGCAAACGCAACAGAGATACGACATCGAGGCCTGCATCGCTGCCCAGTTGACGGCGGAGCTCTTCGGCGGATTGCGCGTATGCTTGGAGCAAGTCACGGTTGACTTGGACAGGGACGGCCGCTCCCGGTTGCACGTTGACGTTCACGTCGATATGCCCGCGATGGATGCGCTCGCGCACGATTTGCCGCAGGCGCAACTCATAAACGTCGAACCCTTCTGGCAAGCGAAATCGGACATCAAGGAAGCGGTGATTCACGCTCTTTACGCTCACGCGGATGGCCCATCCGTTTTGGTCGCCGCGCGCTTGCGCGTAGCCGGTCATGGAAACGCATTCCGCTTTGCTTGCCGCGGCATGCGCAGACGCCTTTTGACTCATAGCGGTTCACTCGCCTGGGAGTTCGCCGGTTGGATGTCTTGCGCGGGCGCCAACATGTCGTCATCCGCAAACTGCAAGTCGTGCAGGCGGGCGTAGGTTCCACCGCGGCCCATTAACTCGGCGTGTGTGCCGCGCTCGCGAATCTGTCCGTCCTCCAGTACAAGAATAATGTCGGCACGGCGAATGGTGGCCAGGCGGTGCGCAATGACAAACGTGGTGCGGCCGATCATCAGGTTGCCGAGGGCG
>Ga0210409_10007037_pt1 | contig 11621 bp, 9 predicted proteins | sample IncBWH17MmetaG_FD_161649 | JGI IMG/M metagenome (GOLD analysis project Ga0210409, IMG submission 161649) | Forest soil microbial communities from Barre Woods Harvard Forest LTER site, Petersham, Massachusetts, United States - Inc-BW-H-17-M | ecosystem: Environmental > Terrestrial > Soil >...
GAAGTCGAGCATGTTGCGGCAGCCGCCGTAGGTGCCACCGGTGGCACCACCGTTGTCGACGCAGCCGCGCTGCACCGGATCGAAGGGCGTTGCGTTGACGACCTGCCAGCTGTTGCCGCCGTCGTACGTGTAGGCGACGTAGAGGTACCAGACCCCGGTGAACGACTGGAGCTGGTAGTCGCCGCCCGTCGTCGTGCCGAGGAACGCGAAGGCCGCGCGGCCGGTGGCGCCGGCGATGACCTCGGGGAAGACGGCGTTCTGGATGCCGAACGGCGTGCCGACGTTCGCCGACGCGCCCCACGTGGTTCCGTGGTCATGGGAGATGGCGATCTTCGGCTGCGAGTTGACGGCGCCGGCTTGATAGCCGAAGTAGATGGTGTTGTTGGCGTCAGCTGCGACCGACGGATCGGTCGGACCGGTCACAGCGTCGGGCACCACCGCATACGTGAACGTGGTCCCGTTGTCCTGCGTGAGAGCCATGCCCTGCTTGCCCCCGCAGTTGCCCTGCGGCACATACATGGTTCCGTCTGGCGAGACGCGAATGTGGCCGTGGATTGAATCGCATGGTGTCGTGGCGCCGAAGATGTGTGCCGGCGCGTTCCAGGTAAGACCGCCGTCCGTGCTGTTTGAGCACTCAGCCCCGGCGACGACCAGCACGTTCTGCGCGCAGTAGTACACGACCTGCTGCTTGTCGGTCGCCGTGGTCGGCGGGGTGCCGTGGTACGGCCCCGCGCCCACGCTCGGGTGGTCCGGACCCTGGGCGAATGGGCATTGCGACGGGGTCCAGCTGGTGTTGGTGGCCGGGTTGGTGGGTCCGCCACCGGGCCCACCATCGGTGTCGGTGAACGCCATGTTGGCGTTGCACGTCGGGTTGAGGAGGAAGTCCTCCGCCCAGGTGCGGTTGGTCGTTGCGTTGGTGAAGAGGATCGAGTCCTCGCTGAGGTTCGCCAGCTGCGCCGGCGTCACGTCGTTCCAGGTGGCCGTGGGCGGCACCGTGCTCGTGCTGAATCCGATCTGCGAGACCTGGGTACCGGCCATGTACATGACCTTGCCCGTCGTCCGGTCGACCCCGATGGAGGGCTCGCCGGAGTTCTGACGCTGCGCGCCATCCCGTGTCTGGAACCCGGGAGGCGATCCGTAGTTGGCGAAGCCCTGATTGCCCGCGGCGACGGTCGCTGTCGAGGTGGGTGGAGGCGGTGCGACGTACGGGAAGATGAACGAGGAAGGGGCCGTGAGCGAGTCGTAGTGCACGCGGTTGTCGTTCCCGCTGTCGACAAAGTGCACCGTCGCTTGCACGACGAGGTTTGTGGCGGCCGTGCCGTTAACCGTGACGTCGTCGACGCTGTGCACCGGCGTGGCCCCCATCGAGATCGCCACAGTCCCTGAGCCGATCTCGTGGCCGGTTCCCTCGGTGACCGTCCCGCTGGCCACGGTGACGTCGGCCCAGACGCTGATGTCGAGCGAGTCACCCAGGGCGATGGCCTCAGCGTTGGCTGAGCTCCACCACCAGTCGAAATGCATGGTGCCGCTCAACGTGCCGGTGAGGGATGTACTCAGCCAGTAAGCGCTCTGCTTATCCGCGGAGTTCGTGCTTGAGCCATTGACAGTGCCCGTCTGCGTTTGATCAGTCGTCCCGGTGGGCGCGGTCACATTGAAGGTCGCAGTCGGCGTGTCGTTGAGGCGGTTGACGTCGTCGGTCGAGGTGCCATGGAAGTAATACGTGGTGCCCTGGGCCGCGACGGCGACCGGCGACCGGGTACCAATTCCGATCACGCAGGCGCCGAGCACGGCGACGCCGACCAGCGCCTTGGTGGATCTGCCGGATAGGCGAAGTCGCCCCACTGGGTATTCCCTCCTGACGGTCCTGAACACCAATCAAACGTTCCGGCCCCTTCGATTCTTGCGTTTCGCGCTTTTGAGGCCCTCCAGCGTATTCAGCGCCTCCGGCCGCCGCTTGCTCTGCTCGTCGTCGGACTGGCGAGTGTCGTTGCCGCGCCGAGCGTCGCACTCGTTTGGCTGAAACGGCGAGACTCGGGCGCGTGATGTCGACTCCGGATTCGAACCCATCGGGAGTGGGAGCGAATGCGTCCCCGCCATTACGCTCGCGCTTCCTGCTTCTGGGATCGGGCGAGTTCCTGCCGTGGTCAGCTGACGCTGAACGTTTCGTTCTCAGCTCTGCGACCGGCGATGGCTCAGTCGCGGTGTTGGCCACGGCGAGCGCGAAGGAAGGCAGCGCAGTCTTTGAACGCTGGGAGCATCAGGGGCTTGCGCACTTTTCGTCTATCGGGATTCGGGCCCAGACGCTGAGCGTCCGCCGGCGTGAGGACGCATTTGATCCCGAGCTCGCCCGGCGACTTGCGGACGTGAGCATGATCTTTTTCTCTGGCGGGAAACCCGGCTATCTCGCGCAGGTCCTGCGCGCGACCCCGCTATGGGAGGCGATCGAAGGCCTGCTTGCCCGCGGCGGCGTGTTCGCCGGGTGCAGCGCCGGGGCGATGATCGCAGGAGCCATCAGCGGATCCGCTGGCTACCCGAGGCTTCCCGTCATGTTCAGGAGCGGCCTGGGGCTCGTACCCGCAACGGTTTTCGGCGTTCATTGGGACGCGTTCGACAAGCGTGGCCTTCGCTGGCTGCGCGAGATCCTGGTCTGGCGTTTGCCCACGTCGGTGCGGCTGATTGGCATAGCCGAGGAGACTGCTATCGCGGTAGACGACCTCGGCTGGCGGGTGTTCGGGCAGGGCGCGGTTGACGTCCGAAACGGCGCGATCAAGACCTTCTATCGCGCACCCGACGTCATCCCTCTATAAACGATCGCCATCAGGGCTCTCGCGCAACCGCCCACGATCCTCCGCCGGGACGCGACGCATTCGTGACGGCCTGATGCCAAATGCCAGATCAAACTTGGCCAATGGGCACGGAGCCAAGCGATCTCCGACTCGGCGTGTTAACGAACCTCGGGCGCCGCCTGCCTGATGCCAGTAACACTGAGGAGGCAGCGCTCGAGGTTGTGCGCGCGCTGGCCCCATTGCACGTGGCGGCCTCAGTCTCCACGGTCCAGGCTGACATGGCGGTGGTGATCGCCATCAACGTGCCGCCTGATTTGGGCACGAGAGTGTCCCCTTCAATGGTCTCTCGCCTGCTCGGCATGAGCATTCCGCTTGACGGCATCGAGTCATTGCGAAACCCCGTCCGTTTCCGACGCCCATACGTCGGCGTCGCGGGCGCGGCGGAGACGTTGCGGAGCCTGACCACGGACTCCGATCTGGCGCAGGCATTGCCCACGGCTGCAGACGAGCTCGATGTCATAGCCGTCCCCGTCGTGGTTGGAGACCGTGTCGTCGCCGTCATCAGCATATGGGGCCCGGGCAGCACCAGCGATTTGGTCCCGACGCTCGAGGTTGTAGCGGTGATGTTGGCAGCCGCGTCGGTGACGAAGCGCGAGCCGGCGGCCGAGCGGTATCCCGCCGCGCCCGTAGGCAGGCGAAACGCGCGCCTGCGCAGCGCAATCGACTCGTTGCTCGAGGTCGGAAGGATCGCCGCCGCCGTGCAGCCGATCGTCAGGCTGCACGACGGCTCTGTCATCGGTTACGAGGCATTGGCCCGCTTCGCACCAAACACGCACGTCGTCACGCCGGATGAGCTCTTCGCCGCGGCGTCGTCGTTGCATATGCAGGCCCCCGTCGACCGGGCCTGCTTGCGAGCGGCCCTCAGCGAGGCGCGCAACCTCGGTGCCGCCGACCTCTTCGTCAACGTCCTGATCGGGACGCTGCTCACGCGGGCCGGCATGATCGCCCTCGACGACGCCGTTCGCGATACAGGAGTCGATCCGGCGTCGATCGTGCTCGAGTTCAGCGAGCGCGAGCCGGTCCCCGATCTCGCGCGGTTGCAGCGCATCGCTGCGGAGCTTCGCTCCCTCGGCTTCCGGATCGCTGTTGACGATGCCGGAGCGGGGCACGCCAGCATGAGGGTCATCGCGGAATTGCGTCCAGAGTTCATCAAGGTTGACCGCTCGCTCATCCACGCTATCGATGCTGACCGCGCGCGCCGCGCGTTGGTGGTCGCACTGCTGTCGTTCAGCGGACACATCGGAGCGCGCGTGATCGCCGAAGGCGTCGAGACGCAACCCGAGAAGGAGGTGCTGCTGTCGCTGGGTGTCCAATTCGGTCAGGGATGGCTACTTGGACGCCCCGTGCTGGCGCAGCCACTCGACGGGCACACGGGGACAGAGGTTGTCGACGCAGCCTGGTTCGCGCAGCACCGCGTGTCGCCCACCCGGCTGGCAACTGAACCCCCGATAGTGGCGACTCCACTCGCGTCGCACGCTGGGAAGCGCACAAAGCATATTGAGGGCAGCAGCCGCGGCCTTGCGCGCGCGCTCAGCGACGCCGCTCTTGCACTGCAGAATGAGCACGATCCCATGCGCATCCTCGGCGTCATGGCGGAGCAGATGAGCAGGGTAGTTCCTGTGACCGAGATGGCAATCTTCGTCGCTGATTACGAGACCCATCGCTTGGTACCTGTCCTCGCGACCGGGGCGGACCGCGACGAGATCCTCGAGGACAGCTTTTCACTCGACGCCGGACTCACTGGCTGGGCCTTCGGAAAAGGCACTCCGCAGAGCATCGCCGACACCTCGGTGCATGCTCTGGCCCGGCAAGTGCCTGGAACCGAGGTAGTGGAAGAGTCTCTGCTTCTGATCCCGCTTGTAGCGAGCGAGCATAAGCTGGGGATCATCAACTGCTGGCGCCTCGGCGTAGGTCGCTTCAGCAAGCGCGAGTTGGAGGCGGCATCGCTATTTGCTCATATCGCGGCAGCCGCGTGGCGCAACGCGCAACTCTACACAGAGCTGTTGAGCGCAGCGATGACCGACCCGCTCACCCGTCTCTACAACAGCCGGTGGCTGCGCGATGCAGCCGAGCGAGATCTGACCAGAGCTGACCGCGACGGCCAGCACGTAGCCCTGCTCCTGCTGGATCTCGATCATTTCAAGACTGTGAACGACAGCGGCGGGCACGCCGCCGGCGACTTGGTTCTGCAACGGGTTGCGACGCGGCTGCGCACTACGGTGCGGGCTGCGGACGCGGTGGTGCGCCTGGGTGGCGAGGAATTCGTTGCTTTGCTGCACGACTGCGATGCTGACGGGGCCGCAACTGTGGCCGAGGCCATGCGCGTATCTGTGCGGGATATCGCCTTGCCCGAAGAGTGTGGCCTTCAGCGACTGACGGCCTCGATTGGCATCGCCGTCTACCCTGGTCACGGCCGAAATCTCACCCAGCTCTTGGCGGCCGCTGATCATGCGATGTACGAGGCGAAGCACGCGGGCCGCGATCGCCTCGCGTTGGCCTCGGTTTCGGACGCGGGCACGATCGTGCCACTGCCGCGGCGGCGCCGTGCCCTGGGAGTTCGGCGCGCCACCCACGCATAGACAACGGGTCGGCGGCTGCTTCGAGCTGCCGCCGGTCTTGTGAGGGCTGCCCGCCGGCCAGGAGGCATCAATGCGAGTGCGCTTCGTACACCTCTTCGACGGTCGACGCTAGAAGCTGTTGGCCCGTCTGGCTGGGATGCACGTCGCACTTGCCTGCCACACCGGGCTCGGGGTTCAACAGCCCTGCATTGCAGGTCTTGCCCCCGGCCGAAATGTTCTGCGGGGCAGTCTTGAACGCCGTGAACGCATCGGCGACGAACGCGCCGTAGGTGGACGCGGTGGCCGTCTCGGCCTGGTTCAACAGCAGGGTCAAGCCGGTGCCGGCAGCGTCGCTGTAGTCAAGCGAGTAGTAGTTGACGACGACGATCATCCCGTGGAAGTGCGTGGCCCGAAGCGCCTTGAGGATCGTGCCCATGTTCGCGCTGATCGAGCCAAGGACCGGCGGCAGACCTGCCGCGATGCACGCGGGCGGGCTGACCGCTGTGGCGCAGGAGTCCTGGAGGATGAACGCATCATTGGCGCCGGCGCTCACGGTGACCAGCTTGGTGTCGCGATGATCGCTGAGGAAATCCGTGGCAAAGCTCAATTGACTCTCAGTAGGCCCTGAGTAGGGAACATGGAGCGGGAAGTGCGCACGGTAAGACGTGTGGCAGCCGTTGTCTGCTCCAGTGACATTGATGAAACCGGACGTCGCCTCACCAGGACAAGAGGCGTTGACGGCATCGAGGTTGAGTGCGTTGCCGACATAGGCGGGATAGCCGATGAAGTTGTTCGGCTCTGCGTATTCAAAGCCTGCCTGCGTGATGAAGCCGAACACCACACTGTCGCCAAGGGCCAGGTACGCCCGCCCATCCTCATCTCCTGCTGCGGCGGGACCACTCCCAGAAAACACGAGCGCCGAGGTCGCCAACAGACCCACCGCGACAATGCCCACGCGACTCTTGTTGCCAACGCGTCGAAACATGCCACCTCTCCCTCAACACACAGATCTGACCACTCTGCTTGGGGCGCCATTCGAGCGCGGCCGGATCCCACCCCAACGCCTCGGCGATTACACCACTTTGGCTGTCGGATCCATCCGGTGACGCAGGAGGTGATGAATCCTCAGTCGGCCGAGCCTCTCAGTAGGGCCACCGTGCCCCCATTGAGACGCCACAGTTGCGGTCGCTCCCACCCGGATCGCTCAGATAGCTCCAACAGCTGCGCACCAGTCATGTAGGAAGCAACGGTGCTGCTGAGGTAGCGGTAGGCCTTGCGGTCGCCGCCCGCCCATCCTCCGATGCAAGGCAGCGCGTGTTGAAGGTAGAGCGCATAGGTTCGGCCGAACAGACCACGGGGGGGCTGGAGGAACTCGAGCACCACGAGGGTTCCGCCGGACCGCACCACCCGGCGCATCTCGGACAGACCCTTTTCCGGGTTGGCCAGGTTGCGCAGGCCGAACGCCGTGGTTGCGGCGTCGAAGCTCGAATCCTCGAAGGGCAGTCTTGTCGCGTCACCCTGAACCCATTCGATCGCGGGGTGGGCGGCTCGCGCGATCGCCAGCATGCGTTCGCTGAAGTCGAGCCCGACGACCCGCCCGCGGGGACCAACCCGTTCGCACAACTCCCGAGTGAGTCGTCCGGTACCACACGCGACATCCAGCGCGGCTCCGCCTGCCGGTGGCGCCGCGGCAGCGGCGGCGCGACGCCGCCAGGCGCGATCACGGCCGAACGAGAGCAGGGTGTTGGCGCGGTCGTACCCGGGTGCGATCCGGTCGAACATCGCGCGGACCTCACCCGCATCGGGCGCCGCGGTCATTCGCAGGGGCTCATCTGATGATCACCATAATCGTCGGGATGTCAGAGCTGAACCGGCCGGTCGGCCTCGGCCTCGCCGCGCGCGGAGACGTCCGGGAGACTGTCAACTGGGTCGCGCGGGCCGAGCGGGCAGGCCTCGAGTCGGTATGGGTACACGACAGCTACTTCGAGCGTGATCCCATCAGCTTCCTGGCTCCGATGGCACAGGCCACGAAACGCATTCGCCTCGGCGCCGGCGCCCTCAACCCCTACACGCGGCACCCTTTTGTGGTCGCAACGACGATGGCGTCGCTGGACAACATCGCCGAAGGGCGTCTTTCGCTGGCGCTGGGCAGCGGGCTGCCGTTGCGGCTGGCACAGATGAACATCCCCTTCGAGAATGCGCCGCAGCGGGTGGGCGAGTCCATCGACCAGATCCGCACCCTCTGGCGCGGCGAGCGGCTGGTGCTCAACGACAGGGTACCCCCGCTGGTGCCCATGTTCCCGCCCCCCAAGCGGATTCCGATCTACATCGCCGCGTACACCAGGCCGTATCTGGAGCTGGCCGGAGAAAAGGCCGATGGCTACCTGGCACGCCCGATGGAGTCGGTCGCCGCGTTCACATTGATGCGCGAGCGGGTGCTCGACTCCGCCGAGCGCCACGCTCGCGATGCCTCGCAAATCGATTTCCGTGGTTATCTGCTGACCTACATCAGCGATTCGCGTCAGGACGCGCTCAACCGGGCCAAGCGGGAGCCGTTTGTGATCTACATGATCTCCATCCTCTCTGACATCTCGATGTCTCGTGCCGGATTTCCCAGAGAGCTGCGCGACAGAGTCAATGAGCTGTGGCGCGCGGAGGACTATCACCACGCGGCGGAGGCCATCCCTGATGAGCTGCTCGAAGCCTTCGTGCTCGCCGGCACACGGCACGACGTCGCCGCGCGAGCGCTCGACTACCGACGCGCGGGCATGACAGTCCCCCTGCTCCAGCCGGTCGTCCAGGATGAGGACCAGGTCATGGCCACGATCGACGCCTGCGTGCTCTACGGCTCGGAGACTGTCAATCAAGCGTCGGTTGCCGCGAACCGCGAACAAGTCGCAACCGGCGGCGCCGATGCGCGCCGGGGATTCAGCGTACGTGAACGCCTGCAGGGCATTTTTGAGATCACGCGGCCGTTCAGCTTCAGCGCGTCGCTGGTGCCCGTCGCGCTCGGCGGCGCCTTCGCGTGGACGCAGGGCGCGGTGAACCCCGCCGCATTCTTCGTCGCACTGGCAGCAGGTCTCGCACTCCACGCCGGGACCAACGTCATCAATGAGATCTACGACGTCCGCCACGGCATCGACTCGATCACGTCGCCACGAGCGAGCCACGCCATCGTGAAAGGACGCGTCACCGAGAAACAGGCATTCGCTCTGGCCGCCACGTGCTTCGCCGTCGCCGGCGCGCTGGGTCTGTACCTCGTGTTCGTGCGCGGGCCACTGATGCTCGCGTTGGGCGCACTGGGGGTGCTCGGCGGCTACTTCTACACGGCACCTCCGTTCCAGTACAAATACCGAGCGCTGGGCGTGCCCCTGGTCTTCCTGCAGATGGGCGTGCTGATGACGGTGGGCGGGTATTTCGCCGCCAGTGGACGCTTCGATTGGCGGGTGGTGGTGCTCTCCATACCCGCCGGGTTGCTGGTGGCGGCGATCCTCCACGGCAACGAATGGCGCGACATCACTGAGGATCTCCGGCTCGGCTTCACGACGCTGTCCGGCGAGCTCGGTAAGCGCGCCGCCTACGGAACCTACGTCGCGCTGGTGCTTGGCGCGTACCTGGTGTTGACGCTCGCGATCATCCTGCGCATCGCTCCGACGCTGGCACTGCTGGCGATGTTCAGCCTCCCCGCTGCGTGGTGGGTGCTCCGGGCCGCGGAGCGCGGCTACTCAGGCAGCACAGGCGACATCAACACAATCGATGTCATGACCGCGAGGGTCCACGGTGTGTTCAGCGGACTGTTCCTGGCCGGCATCGCATTCAGCTCGCTGTTGAAGTGAGCGAGACGCAGCTCGCCCGCATCTCCGGTCGCGACGTGCTGCTGGGGATGGCAGCCGCCGGGACGCTGTGGACGGTCGCGTTCAGGGGCAAGCGAGGTTTCTGGGCAAAGATGGCTACGGGAGTTGGATCACTCGGCGCCTACGCGCTGTACGCCAACCCGGACCTGCGCAAGACGCGGGTAAGGCCCGCCGATGTGGTTCGGGGCATCGCCTCGGCGGGACTTCTGTACGGCATCTTCAAGGTGGGCGATCGCTTCGCGCGGAAGGTCATGCCCAACGGCGGCGCCGACATCGACGACATCTATCGCAAACGGGGACTGGCTTCCGACCCATTCATCGCCGCCAGCCTCGCGTTGCTGATCGCCCCAGGCGAGGAGCTCTTCTGGCGCGGGCTGGTCAACCGCTACCTGGCACAACATCTCGGCCCGGTGGCCGGCAACGCCGCCGGCGCGACGATCTACGGCGTGATCCATCTCGTTTCCGGCAACCTGACCCTCACTGGCGCGGCCACGGTTGCCGGAGGGTTCTGGAGTCTCCAACACCTCAACGATGCGCGGATGGGACCGCTCATCGTCAGCCATGTCGTCTGGGACGTCTGGATTTTCCTTGTGCGCCCAACCACCTGAGCTGTCCCAACAATGAGTGCTGCCGACGCTGTCCTCGAAGAGCGCCGTGATCGACGACCGGCAATGTTCCATCGCGCGTTGGTGACGGGTGGCCAGGCTGTTGACCGGATGGCGGTCGGATTTGTCGCCCTCGCCGCGGCGCTCTGGGTGAGCGACGCGTACTTCCGCCCGGCGCTGGCTCACCAACTCTCCGCCAGCCAGATCGTCCTGGTTGAGGATGCGCTGATCACCTTGTGCTTTCTCCCCGCCATCCGGCGCATCTGGAGAGAGTTGCGCCATCTCTCACGACGCCAGTGGTTGGCACTCATTGTCATTGCGCTCGGCGCGCAGGCGTTTGCGACCGTACTGTTCACGCGGTCGCTCAGCTACGCCTTTTCCACCGGAGCTGCACCCAACCTCAGCGTCGAGTACGAGGTGTATCTGCTCTATCTGCTCCAACCGATTTTCGGAGTTGCGCTCGCGCGCATCGTGCTCGGGGAACGGCGCAAACCGTACTTCTGGGGCCTCGCCGCGATAGCCCTGGTCGGTGTGTACCTCATCGTCTTTCCGCAGCATCTGACAGCGCCTTTCGCGTCGATTCAGCACGGGCAGCTTGTCGCCGCTGGATTTGTGCTCGGTGCTGTTGTGCTCTGGGCATCGGGCACTGTCTTCGGCCGCTATGCCCTCTTCGGCGTGTCGTTTGTCACCACCGCGGCAATGCGCTTTGCGCTCGCTCTGCCGGCCCTGTTCGTCCTGAATCTTGTCAGCGGAGGCGCTGCTGCCCTCACGGGTTTCTCGCTGGGTCAGCTGCCGAGCTTCGTCGGCATCGCTCTCATTCCCGGGCTGGTAGCCATGCTGCTGTACTACCGGGCCTTGGCAAGCACGCCGGCGTCATTGGCGACGATTGCTGAGCTGGCATATCCGTGCGCGCTCTTTCTGGTGTTCACGCTGCCGGCACCCGTCGGATTGGGCGCTCCACTCCAGGGCTTGCAGGTGGTGGGTGCGATTCTTCTTGTGGTCGCGGTCACCTCACTCAACATGGTCAGGCGTCGCGGCGTGGTCAACGCGGCCGGCGCGCACCGGCGATTGGCGCCGACCAGCGTATCCGCGTAGGTTGCGAGCGTGTCCGCACCAGCGTGGATCATCATCCTCATTAAGGATCTCGACAGCGCCAAGAGCCGGCTGACGTCGGTACTCCTTCCTCCGGCTCGACGGCAGCTTGCGCTGACGAATGCGCAGCGCGCGGTCGATGCTGCGATCAACGTCGGCCCCACCCTGGCAATCTGTGGCTCGGATGAAGCAGCGCGCGTGGCGGCTGCTCGGGGAGCCGAGGTCATCGTCGAATCGTCGCCGAGCGGTCAGAACGCTGCGGGGACCACCGGTCTCGTCGCTGCCTCCGCACGTGGCGCGACGGCTGCGCTCCTGCTCAGCTCCGACCTGCCTCTCGTCGATAGCGCCGCTCTCGAGAGGATGCTTGCCCGGGCTGCGGCGTTGTCAGGTCCGGTCGCCGTTGCCGCCGCGGCCATTGGACGCCAGGGTACGAACGCACTCTTCCTGCGACCGCTGGACAATTTCGACCTCCATTTCGGTGATGCCTCGCTTCTGCGATTCGCTGACGAAGCGCGGCGACGGGCGCGCATGTTCGTCGTGCATCAGGACCCATGCCTTGGGCTCGATCTCGACGAACCTGGCGACCTGGCGGCCTGGGAAGAGCTGCGGAAGTTGGCGTGACCGTCGAGCTGCACGCCGTCACAGGGATGCCAGAGATCAAGCCCG
>Ga0210409_10007039_pt1 | contig 11619 bp, 10 predicted proteins | sample IncBWH17MmetaG_FD_161649 | JGI IMG/M metagenome (GOLD analysis project Ga0210409, IMG submission 161649) | Forest soil microbial communities from Barre Woods Harvard Forest LTER site, Petersham, Massachusetts, United States - Inc-BW-H-17-M | ecosystem: Environmental > Terrestrial > Soil >...
TCCAGCCGAAGTCTCGCCGGAGACGCGCATTGGTCGTTCGTGTCGATCGCGTGAAATAGGCGACGTCCCGCTCGCCCGCCATCCATCTGGCCAGCCAAGTAGGAACGCGGCGCGGAGGAAGCGCGCCGAGCCGCGCAGCGAATTCTACAAGAAACGCGCGCACGGTGATGAGTTCGTTGTCCACGACGTGCCACACGCCGTTCTTCGGTTGTTCCGTGACGGCTGTGAAGACGCTCGCGGCATCGTCGGTGTGAATCATCGCCCAAACTGCGTTGCCCGAACCTATGATCGGCACCTGGTGTTTTCGCAAGCCGTCCGCCAACATTCGTGTGTGCGCGGATTCGGAGTCGTAAAAAAAGCCGCCGCGCAGAATCGCTACCGTGAAGCCGTCCACAGATCCTGCTTCACGCGCGATCGCTTCCGCATCGATGGCCGATTGGATGGCCGGATCCGGCACGGCTGGAGAATCTTCATCGAATGCGGATTCGTCCCTGGGGCGCGCGACCCACGCAATGCTCTGCTGCAGATATGCTTTTGCGCCGATTTTCGCAGCGGCTTCGCTGAGGCATCTCGTGCCTTTGCGGCGAATGCGGTCGTTCATCGCCCAGTCGGCGGGAACCACCTTGCGCTTTGCCGGTATGGACGTGGCCGCGTGAATCACTGTGTCGCAGCCCTCCGCCGCTTTTGCCAGCGATTCGGAGTCAAACAAATCCGCGTGTCGCGGATCACCACCCGCTGCCCGCACGATACTTTCCGCCTTCGCGCTGCGCACCAGCCCGACGACGGCGTGACCTCGCGCCGTGAGTTGCTGGACCAGCCGCCTGCCGAGCACTCCGGACGCTCCCGCGATAAAAACTTTCATACACATGCTCCTGCGCGCGTCAGCTTGCGGCCTGCGTTTCCTGCGCATTCATCGAGAGAGCTTTCGACCGCAGCGCCGCCACGACCGCGGCGCCATAGATCGCACCGAGCAGCAGAAAAGCCACGGAAAGCGCAACGTGCTGCGCGAACCATCCGAGCGTAAAACTCATGATCAGTTGCAGGACCGTCGCAATCACCGAAAATGCCGATTGCGTCCTGCCCATGAGCCGCCGCGGCACGGTCGTCAAGATGGAGGATTGTGTCAACACGCCGCCTAGCGCGCGGCACACTCCGAACAGCGCGTTCATCGCCACCGCCACGGCCAGAATTCGCGCGTAGGGAAACAACGTATGGCCCACGGCCAGCGTAGCCAACGCCAGGACCAGGACGACATGCGGATTTTTTTTCGCTAGTGCGCCGGCGGCGAGCCCTCCCGCGATCGCACCCATCGCCCACCCGAGTTCGATGTATCCATATCCTCGCGGGCCGGCGCCGAGCACGTCCTTTGCAAGAGCCACGACAAGTATGTTCGCGCTGATCACGCCGGCCATCATGCACGCGTACGTGATCCCGAGCGCCATCACGCACGGTTGCTGCCGCAAGTACTCCAGTCCCTCCCGAATGTCGGCGAAAACACTCGAGGCCGCGAAGAGGACCTCATCGGTTCGCAGCAGCGATGGCTCGGACATTTCCGGAGGCGCTTCGATCGTCGGGGACGCGGAGACGAGCCGGGTGTTATGTGCGTCCTGCGGCGCATGGTACCCGTGCCGCAACAGCAACAGACAGACGGCCGAAATCAGGTACGTGGTGCCATCAATTCCCAGGATTCCGGCAAGCCCGGCACGTTCATACATGAATCCAACCATCGCGCCGGCCGCAGCCATTCCGCCCTGCACCGCGATGAGCACCGTGGCATTCGCCGTTACCATGTGCTCTCTCGGGACGAGTTCCTGCACCAGGGCGTTCGTCGTGGACCAGTACACCGCGAACCCCACACCCAGCAGCAGAACCATCGCATACAGTTCCCACAGGGTCAGACGGCCCGCATAGGCCAGCGCAGCTGTGCCCAGGACTATGACGGCGCGCGCCGCGTCCAGCGTGATCCCCAGGTACCGCCGGTCCACGCGATCGATCAGGACGCCGCCAAAAGGCGGCACCACCAGCCCCGGCAGAGTCACCAGGATCACGATCAGGCTGACTTTTACCGTCGAATGCGTCGCGCCCAGGACGTACCACGTAACGCCCGCGAAATTCATTCCCGTGCCGAACAACGAGACGAACATCGCGAAAAAAAAGAACGGGAATCCCGGAACGCGGGACAGCGTTTTCCAGTTCAGGATGGAATGAGGGTCCGAGGCCATTTCAGAGTTAAGCCAACCGCGCTCCAACTTCCTGCGATCAGTGTAATGGTATGTTGGGGCAGGTTCAACGAGGAATGGCCAAGTTTCCGACAGAGCGTACTTTCCCGCACGGCGCATTGCTGACGGGGATCTCCGCCGATTCGTGTCACTTTCCGCACGGCTGCCAGGCCGGACGCGCCCAAGCCGCGACTTATGGGCCGCGAACGAATTGTTTATGCCTCCCTTAGGGCCTGAAGGCTAAAGTGCTTTCCGATCATGATGACGCCAATCCAGCCCGGCGATCGATTGGATCACTACCGTATCGATGCTCTGGCCATGCGCACCTCCATGACCACGATTTATCGCGGCACGGACCTGCGCACGGGCGACGCCGTCGCCATCAAAATTCCGCATTTCGAGATGGAATGCGATCCTCAGTTCTTCAGCCGTTTCCAGCGAGAGGCGGAAATCGGCAGAAAACTGGACCACCCCGGCGTCGTGAAGGTGATAGCCAACGGCGACATGAGCCGCGTCTGCATTGTCATGGAGTGGGCGGAAGGGAAGGTCCTGCGGCAAATTCTCGGTGAACAAGGCAAGCTTCCCGGTGAACGCGCGGTGCGGCTCGCGCTCCACATCTGCGATGTCCTTGCTTACATTCACAGTCAGGGAATCGTCCACCGCGATCTGAAGCCGGAAAACATCATGGTGGACGCGGAAGACCACATCAAACTAATCGATTTCGGAATCGCCGCCAGCGAAGGCGCGCGCCGGCTGACATTTTCCAGGTTCTCAAGCACCCTGGGCACGCCCGACTACATTTCTCCCGAACAGGTTAAAGGAAAACGCGGCGACGCGCGGTGCGACGTGTACGCGCTCGGAGTCATATTCTACGAGATGCTGACGGGCAAGGTTCCTTTTGAAGGTCCCAGCCCCTTCGCCGTGATGAACGACCGGTTGCTCAACCATCCCATTCCGCCGCGCGAAGCAAATCCCGAAGTTTCTCCCGAGATGCAGGAGATCATTTACCGAGCTCTGGAGCGCGATCCCTCGAAGCGGTATCCCAACGCGCACGAGTTCGCCATGGATCTCGAACATCCTGAAAATGTCGGAGTAGCCGATCGGGAAGAACATCGAGATTGGAAGCAGCGCCGCTCGCCCAACCGCCGCAGGTTCTGGTTCTACGCGATGGTCGCGATGATCCCCATCTTCATTTTCGCGTTGTTATTGTTTGTCGCGCACAAGAAGTAATTCTTATCCCCTCCGGAACACACTTCTGGAGTCGAGCTGCGGCTCTGATTTCGGATTTCAGTACAGGTGCGGGCTCTACTTTTACGCTGAACGCTTCAAGTGAAGCGTGGAGCCCGCCCGAAAAACGGATCCGTGCGCGCCGCTCACGTTCCGATATGCACCTTGCCGCGTACAATCAAAACAACAAGAATCGCCGGAACGATCGCGAGCGCCCCAAGCGCGGCAAGGACGTAAACCTCGGCGTGTCCGATGAAGATCCAGATGATCAGCGGCGCGTCGAACAGAATCACGAGCACCGGCAGCAAGCGCAGAAACAGACGAGTCTGTTTCTCGGTCGCCTCACGGTTCCATCCGCATTGCGGACAATACGTTTTGCCCAGGGCATTCGCAGTAGGCATGTGACATTGAGGACATTCGACGGACGGCATCGCCCCACTATATTCCGTTTCTACGTAGAGGGTCACCAGTTTACAAGTGGGGGTCAGTCCAATTTCTATCGATGAATCAAGTTCCACAGAACGCCCAGGATGTACCCCATCGCGTAACCGAGGGCTGTCGTGACAACAATGAGAATCAAGGACACCCCAGGTTGAAACGGTTTAACAACGTATGGCGGCGACAGAAAGTGCATCCAAAATACGAAATTGATGACCGCCTGTGCCCAGCTGGCCGCCACCAGAAGTGCCCATAGAAAATGCCATCCGCCACCCAGCGCTCCAAGTACGAGGCCCGCTTTGTTAGGGTTGACAGTTCCCATCTCTTTCTCCTTTCAGAGCCAACTTTACCAGTTTCTTAGCGTACGTGTCTGTGATCCTGCTCATTCTACCGACGCGGTACTCAGGATTTACTGACCTGCTCGAAGATCGGTCCTCGCTGCCACTGGCTGAGAAATCCTCGATAACGGACTTCTGGCTGGCAAGCCCAAATTAGTTCGTTGAGACGTGCATTGTCTCAATTTGAGACGAATAGGGAGAATCGCGGCCCCGTGCCCCTTTCCATGACATCTTCTTATTTTTTACACTCTCAATCCACTCAGAACAAGTAGTTTAGCATTAGCAAATCCGGCAATATTTTAAGCGGGAACGGAGCCCCTATTGCACTAAGTATTTACGTCATGGTGTGTGTGGAGAGCGTCTGTGCAATTCGGGGAAGCCTTGCAAGCCGCAAAACTGTGTTTGCAGGCTGGATGGTGATCTTTAGTCTGATCACCGCTGCGCTGCTTTCAGTTTGCCCAACCTACGGACAAGACCAGACGCCGGAGTGGCAGGCCCAAGTCCGTAAGAATGCGGAAGCACAGGATTGGGAGTCAGCCATGCGGCTCGTCGACCAGGAAATCGCCCGTGCCCCCCAGGATATGGATGTGCGGGCCTGGCGCGCACGCGTACTCGCCTGGTCGGGCCATCTTGCAGAAGCCGAACAGGAATATCTGGAAATCCTGAATGTCTCGCGGAAGGATCCGGACATCTGGCTGGGACTCGCCGGTGTTTATTTGAGAGAAAGGAAAATGGAAGAGGCGCAGCGGGCAAGCGACACTGCCGAGGAGCTGGATCCGAAACGAGCGGACCTGCACGCCGCCCGGGCGCGCGTCCTTCGCGCCGCAGGGGAACAAAACGAAGCGCGATTGGAATTTCAACAGGCGCTGAATTTGGATCCTACAAGCACGGAAGCACACGCGGGACTGGACTCCGTCCGCGGCGAACCGAAACACGAACTGCGGTTCGGTCAGGATAACGACCTCTTCAATTTTGTCGGCCCCAATCACGACGAATGGGTAAGCCTGGTATCGCAGTGGACCTCGCATTGGACCACGAGTGTTGCTGGAGATTTTTATCAGCGTGGCGGCGCCGACGCGGGGAAGTTTGTGGGTAGCGTTACGCGGCGCCAACCGAAATGGGGAGCGCTTACCCTGGGGGGCGCAATTGGCCACGACAACGCCGTAATTCCCAAGAGCGAGATCTTTTTTGATCTGGACCATGGATGGCAGGTAAGCGAAACGGATTTTGTGCGTGGTGTGGAATTCGCCTATGAACAGCACTGGTACTGGTATCAGTCTGCGCGGATTCTGACGATGAATGGCAATGCAATCGTTTACCTCCCGCGGGAGTGGACGTTCTCACTGGGAGCAACCGGCGCTCGTAGCGCCTTCTCGGGAACCGGCGCGGAATGGCGTCCCTCCGGGATCGCGCGACTTGGATTTCCTCTGCCGGGCGGGGGTGTGAAGCGGCTTTCCGCAAATGTCTTCTTCGCAGCCGGCACGGAAAACTTTGCGCAGGTAGATCAAATCGGGCAATTCGCTTCGCAAACCTACGGCAGCGGATTGCGATACCAGATAACAGTCCGGCAGGACGTAACGGGATACGCTTCCTTTCAGAAACGCACGCAGGGCAAAACTGACACGAGTTTTGGATTGAGCTATGGCATCCATTTTTGAAAAGCTCTGGAGGCTGGGCCCGGCCGCGTTTGTGTTGAAGGCCATTGTCGCCACTATCGTGGCCGACGGGTTGCTGCTGGCGTTCATCCTGGTTCGCAGAGCCTACCGCAAACACTATTTCGCGAAGCGTGACGCGCGCGTCTTTGAATTGCGCCGAAATTGGGATGCGCTGATTTCCGGAGAGGTTTCGCACGCGGGCTGGCGAACGAAGCCGTACGACCTGCGCATTGTCGAGGAAATGGCACTGGACGCGTTCGAAGCTGCTGGGCCGGCGGAATCGGCGCGTTTGTTGAAATTCCTGCGGGACAGCGGGCTTATCGAAAAGCGCATCTTTGAAGCGCGTCAGCACACCGGCTGGAGGCGGATGCGGGCACTCGTGGCACTCGGGAGAACTCGTGCGCCGGAAGGAATTTCCGCGCTCGCGGAAGGATTGCGGGACCGCGATCTCAAAATCCGGCTTGCGGCGCTGCGGGGATTGGGACGGATGGCTTGTCCGCAGGCGGCGGAGGAGATCCTGGCATGGGTGAGCGAAGCAGGGTTGTCAGTACCAGCGTTGCCGCTGCAGAGCGCACTGATCCAGTGCACCGCGGAGCGCCCACAGCTGCTGATTCCGTATGTCTCACATGCCACAGGCTCCTTGCGTGAGGTGCTTGGCCGTGTGCTTGGCGAAGTGGCGACACCGTCGCTCGGCTTGGATCTGTTGCAGTTTGTGGGGGACGACCTCGATGAATTACGCGCCGCGGCCGCGCGGGCCATGTCACACACAAAATCTGGCTTGGCGTTCGACGTTCTCTCCGAACTGGCCCGGGATCCCATCTGGTTTGTGCGTTTGCGCGCTCTTGTCAGCCTGGGAAAGCTCTCCGATCCCCGCGCGATTCCTGCCCTGTTGCGCGGGTTGATGGATGCAAACCGGCTGGTGCGATTGCGGGCGGCAGAGGGGCTCGTCGAACTCAAGACAGAGATGGCTCCGATCTTCGCAGATGTCGTGGCGTCGAGAGATCGCTACGGCTTGCATGCCTACCTGACGGCGCTCGAAAATGCAGATTTGCGGGGAAATCTTGAAGAGGAACTTCAAGCCAGCACAAAAATCAGCGAAGAAGAAAAAATTCGTCTGAGGAATGTGCTTCAGACAGGTGCACTCCCCGCAGAGGAATCCGCAATTGCGGAAAGTGTCCATGACGGGACAGCGGTGTTGCATTGATTGAATTCCTGAATATTTCCAACCACACGCTCTTCTGGTATTACCTGGCCAGCAATATCTCCTACCTCGTGATGCTGATCGTCGCGCTGAAAACAAGCGCGTCGCATCAGCGCAGGCTGGAGAGCCATCGCTTAAGCTGGATCAGGGAGAGTCCGATGACGCCGCCCGTCACGATCATTGCGCCGGCGCATAACGAGGAGGCCTCCATCCGCGTGGCCGTCCGCAATCTCCTGGAACTTGATTACCCGCAGCTCGAGGTCATTGTTGTCGACGACGGATCTGAAGACCGCACCTTCGAGGAGATGCGCGAAGAGTTTCGTCTGCGTCCCGTGCGGGCGGTGTACGTTCCGGAGGCCAAGAGCGCGCTAGTACGAGGATTGTATCGAAGCGATGTCGACCACAGGCTGGTGGTCATTGCCAAAGACGCCGGCGGCAGCAAGGCCGATGCGGTCAATGCGGGTTTGAACGCGGCAACCTCCCCTTACGTTTGCGTTGTGGATGCGGATTCGCTCCTCGAACGCGATGCCCTGCTACGGATCATGTTGCCCATCTTGGAAGATCCGAAACGCATCGTTGCCGTAGGGGGAATCATCCGCGTACTGAACGGGTCGGAGATCGAAGAAGGACATTTGCAGCGCGTGCGTTTGCCGCGCAAAAGTATAGAAGTGATCCAGGTAGTCGAATATCTTCGCGCATTCCTGATTGGCAGGGAGGCCTGGGCGCAGGGAAACATGCTGATGATCATCTCCGGGGCGTTTGGCCTGTTTCGCACCGATCTGGTGCGCGCGGTCGGCGGTTACCGGTCGCGCGCGATCGGTGAGGATTTCGATCTGGTGGCGCGCCTGCACCGCCACTTGCGGGAGAAAGGGGCCGACTACGAAATCCGTTTTGTGCCCGATCCCATGTGTTGGACAGAAGTCCCCTCCGACCTGAAATCACTGGGAAGGCAGCGGGCGCGCTGGCAGAAGGGTTTGCTGGACGTACTGTGGCCGAACCGGGATATGCTCTTTCGGCCCCGCTACGGAAGGATTGGTTGTTTTGCGCTTCCTTATCTGTGGCTGTTTGAGCTGCTTGCGCCGATAATCGAAATTGTGGGAATCGCAACGATCATTCTGGCGGCGTGTTTCGGCGTCCTGAGCAAGGAGTTTTTTCTGCAGTTCCTGATATTCGGCTACGCGTTCGCAACGATGATTTCGATCGGCTCCGTGTTACAAGAGGAGATCACCTACAAGCGGTATAACGACTGGCAGGATGTCGGACGGCTTGTGAGTTACTGCTTCTTCGAACATTTTCCCTACCGGCAATTGCACATGATCTGGCGGCTGCAGGGCCTCTGGCAATATCTGCGCGGTGATTGCGTGTGGAAGCCTATGAAGCGCAAGGGGCTCGCGTCCGCGCGAGTCTAATCGACACTTCGCACCGCTTCTCAGTCGCAGTAACTTCTACGATCCCCGTTCGCTTGCACCTGCAGTCGGTTTTTCCGGAACTGATTCACCACTCGTTTCTGGCCCGCCGCGCAAAATCCGTCTTATGATGTACGGGTGCGGGCTGTACGCGCCGTCGCTATAGCCCGCCGGAACAAACTGATGGCGACACTCATCGAGCTGCGCGGTCTCACCGTCGAGCTTCCCACGCCCTCGGGATGGATTCGTCCGGTGGACGACGTTTCGTTCACGCTCGAAACGGGCGAATCACTTGGCCTGGTCGGCGAATCGGGCAGCGGGAAATCCATGCTCGCGCTTGCGCTAATGGGACTGCTGCCGCCGGGCGCGAGAGTGTGCGGCGAAGCGTGGCTTGCTGGCGCGAACGGCCCCGCTGCTTCGCGCGTGAATCTGCTTGCGCTCCCCGAACGCGAAAGAGTCGCCACGCGCGGGCGCGACGTCGCCATGATTTTTCAGGAGCCGATGACCGCGCTTAATCCCGTCATGCGCGTCGGCTCGCAGATCGCCGAAGCGATTCGCGCGCACCGCGCGGGCCTTACGCGCGAGGAAGTAGACCGCCGTGTGCTCGCGGCGCTCCAACGCGCCGCCGTGCCCGAGCCTGCGCTGCGCGCGCGGCAATATCCGCACCAACTTTCCGGCGGCTTGCGGCAGCGCGCCATGATCGCCATGGCTCTCGCAGGGGGCGCAAGTTCCCCCCGCTTGCTCATCGCCGACGAACCCACGACGGCGCTTGACGTCACGGTGCAGAAGCAAATTCTCGATCTGCTGGCGCTCCTGCGCCGCGATCTCGGTCTTACGCTTCTGTTTATCACGCATGACCTGGGCGTGGTCGCGCAGGTGGCCGACCGCATCGCGGTCACTTACGCTGGCCGCATCGTGGAAGAGGGCCCCGCGCGCGAAGTGCTCGAGCGCCCGCGACATCCTTACACTGCAGGACTGCTGCGCGCCTCGCCGCAACTCGTGCGCCAGAAACTCGAGCCGATTCCCGGCACCGTGCCCTCGCTCACCGCGCTGCCGTCCGGCTGCGCGTTTGAGCCGCGCTGCTCGCTGCGCCGCGCCGAGTGCGCAGACGCGATGCCGGATTTACGCCTTGCCGGTCCGAGGCACCGCGCCCGCTGCATCCTGATCGAAAATATTCTTGAGGAAACAACGAGATGACTTCTGAAACAAGCCACCTCGACAAGATTCGCGAGCGTTTCACGGCTACCGCGGATGTGTTTGCCGACTACGTGCGCACCATTCGCGTGGAGGAGTCCGAGCGTTTGGCGGAGCGCGCCACCGCAGGCCTTGCGCATGCCTCCGAAGCGCTGGCGATTGACGTCGCGTGCGGTCCGGGCACATTCACGCGGCCTCTCGCCGCGCGGGTCCGCCGCGCCGTCGGCGTGGACCTGACTCCGGCGATGATCAAGAAGGCGCGCGCGGAAGCGGCGCGAGCTGGCACCACCAACATTGAATTTATCTGCGGTGACATTCATGCGCTGCCGTTCGTGGACGGCGTTGCGGGCGTCGCGGCCTGCGGCTACGCATTCCACCACATGCTGGAACCTGCGCACGCGCTGGCGGAGATGGTGCGCGTGTTGCGTCCCGGCGGCCGCGTTGCGATTGCCGATCCCATTGTGTCGGAAGGCTCGGGCGGCGCGCTCCAAAACGCGATCGAGCGCGCTCGCGATCCATCCCACACAAACGCGCAGACGATCGCGCAGTTCCACGCGCTGCTGCAGGACGCCGGTTTGCGGCTGCTCTTCGAAGAATCGCGCCGGCACTGGTACGATTTTGACCAGTGGATGCGGAATGCTGGCAGCGTTCCCGGCGATGCGTGCTACGTCCGCGTTCGCCGCATGATGGAGGAAATCATGAGTCATGGTGCCTCAGGTCTCCATCCGCGCTTCTCAGAAAAAACCGGCGCCCTCGAATTCCTGCGCGTGGTTCTCTTGCTAGTCGCGGAGAAGCCCGAATGATCGTTCTGATCGCTCCGAACGTGGACGAACGCTGATGCCGCTGCTTCTCGAAGCTCGAAATCTGCGAAAGACATTTCCCGCGCCGGGAGGAACGTTTGCAGTGGGCGCTCGCGCCCGCGTCACGGCTGTCGACGATGTAAGCCTCGAACTCGCCGCCGGTGAAACGCTCGCGATTGTCGGTGAATCCGGCAGCGGCAAGACCACGCTCGCGCGCATGCTGCTGCGCTTGATCGAGCCGGACTCGGGCGAGTTGCGCATCGAGGGCCGCGATTTCCTGGCGGCGCACGGCGGGGACCTGCGCGCGCTCCGGCGCGAAATGCAAATGGTGTTTCAGGATCCGTTCGCCTCGCTCGATCCCAGAATGCGCGTCGGAGCGATCGTCAGCGAGCCGCTGGAGATTCACGAACCGCGGCTCGCTCGCGCCGAGCGCCGCGACCGCGTGGCCGAAACGTTGCGCGCGGTCGGCATGGGCGAGGACGCCCTCGCGCGCTACCCGCACGAATTTTCCGGCGGCCAGCGGCAACGCATCGGCATCGCGCGGGCACTGGTGCTGCGCCCGCGCCTGGTCGTGGCCGACGAACCTGTCTCCGCGCTCGACGTTTCCGTGGGCGCGCAGATTCTGGAGCTGCTGCAGAATTTGCAGCGCGATTTTGCTCTCACCTACCTGTTGATTTCGCACAGCCTGCCCGTCGTCGCGCAGCTCGCCACGCGCATCGCCGTCATGCAGGGCGGCCGCATCGTGGAAACAGGCGCCGCCGCGCAGATCCTCGATGCGCCCGCGCATCCCTATACGCAATCTCTGATCGCCGCGATTCCGATTCTGCCGGGCAGCATTGAATGACGCATTATTGTAGGGGCACGGCATGCCGTGCCCCTACAAGGAGCAGCACTGGCCTGTTAGACTTGCGGCGATGGAATTTAGCTTCGAAGTTCTGCAGACGGATCCGACCGGCGCGCGGCTGGGGCGACTCACGACTCCGCATGGCGTTATCGACACGCCCGCGTTCATGCCTGTCGGCACGGCCGGCACAGTGAAGGGCCTGACGCAGCAGGCGCTCACCGATCTGGGCGTTCAGATTCTGCTCGGCAACACGTATCACCTCTACCTTCGTCCGGGCCACGAACGCATCCGCCGCCT
>Ga0210409_10007042_pt1 | contig 11617 bp, 11 predicted proteins | sample IncBWH17MmetaG_FD_161649 | JGI IMG/M metagenome (GOLD analysis project Ga0210409, IMG submission 161649) | Forest soil microbial communities from Barre Woods Harvard Forest LTER site, Petersham, Massachusetts, United States - Inc-BW-H-17-M | ecosystem: Environmental > Terrestrial > Soil >...
GCTGTTATCCAAGTCTCAGCTCCAGCCGGGCGCCGCCGAAGCAATCTATTTCGATGTCACTGGACACTCGACGTCTGACAGCACCCCGGTTGGCAGCATCAATCGCGCCCGCCAGCCTGCCGAGGTTGCCAGCAGAAAAGCACGCATGCGCTCGGCCAGCATTCCTGAACCGGTCGCGAGTAGATTGTCGAAACCAGCTTGAATCCGCGAGCAACCGAGCGGTTTAGCTAGTGGCTAGTGGCCCCGCTGTCATTACTGACCATCAGGCTCGAGACGTTGACCGGCTCGAAGTCCGATAAGGTGAGACTTGTGAGGCACGCAAGATCGTTATCGTTCCAGCGAGCGTCTGGTGTGCCGATTAGTCCGCCGCTGTCTCCGTTGTCGGCGAGGATGATTCCATAGTTTCGGAATGCGGTGATGATAATTTCCGCTTGCGGACTTGTGGAGGCACAAGAGGGAGTCGCGACTGAAGCCTTCAGTCGATAGATCTCCCCTGCGGGCCCTGACATGGTGCAGCTTACGGGAGGCGTAGATTGCGAAATTTCCGATTCCGTGGGAATCGTAGCCCCTCCCGTCGCCGTGCAACTCCCCACCCCCGCTGTTTGCGTAGCAGGCCAGACCCAGTAGTTCAAAATATGATTGAGCGTGAATCGAATGGGATGTTGAATGGTACCTGTCGGTGAGCTGGGTGTGCCGGTGCCGATTACCTCGTCGGCATTGGCAAGCAGCGGCGCTACCGGAAGTCCTGCGGCATCGGATGTTCCCTGCCCTTGCGGTGTCAGGGCATTCGAAGATACGTTGGGCCAAAGCGCGTTCGAGGAATCGGTCCACGGACCACCTTCGTATGTTCCCTGCCACATTTCGTAAAGGGCAGGGTTGTTTCCGCCGGCAGCCTTCACGTAGACCAGAACGTGTCTATCGCCCGTCGAGTTGCTGGTGCCTTCCACCGGAGCATTTGCCGGAATTGGACCAGACGTAAAGTAGGACTGATACAAAGTGGTTGTAACCGCGACGTTCGCCTGGTTGTAAGGGACTTGAATGGCTGGTATTCCATTCGGAAAAGGAGCATTCGAATTGTTCCCGAAAAACGGCTTCACTGTGGCTGGCAAATAGCCACTGTACATCGGCGCTGCCGGAGAAGTATCTACGGGCAGGTTGGTCGTGGCTGCGTCCACTCGATGATGAAAAATAGAGGTAGACGGAAAGATGGTTGCCAGGAACGAGTTGTTGCCGTTGATGGCGATGCTGATGTTCTGAGTCGCCTGAGTATTGGTCGAGTCCGTTACGACAAATACGGGCGCGTAGGTGCCTTGTCCGCCGATCAATGAGCTGCTGAGGTTCCCCGTAGTCGCGTTGAGAGACATACCCTCAGGTAATGGAGGAAAGTTGGGATTGGTGCCAACGGAAAAGGTGTAAGGCGGAAAGCCACCACTCGCGACGATTGTGCAGCCGGCAAAAGCTGCGCCTTGCGTTCCGTTGGGGCACGAAGTGGTCGTGATCACCAATGCACCACCTGACGCTCCCACAGTGACTTTTGCCATGGACGTGGTCGAGCCAGACGCATTGGTCGCACTCAGCGTGTAGGTGGTTGTCGCCGTTGGGCTCACGCTGGTCGAGCCACTTGCGGCCGTGGACGTGAATGTTCCCGGCGTGATGGCAAGACTGGTCGCCCCGGTCGTCGCCCAACTCAACTTGCTGCTCTCCCCCGAAGTGATACTTGAGGGGCTAGCCGTGAAAGAAATGATTGTTGGTTTGCCTGTCGTGTTTACGGTGACGGTTAGCGTAGACGTGGCCGCGCCGGTGGCATTGGTCGCTGTCAGCGTGTAAGTGGTTGTGGCCGTCGGGTTCATCGTCGTTGAACCGCTCGCCGATGTGGACGTGAATGTCCCCGGCGTGATGGCAAGACTTGTCGCTCCTGCTGCCGCCCAACTCAGTGTGCTGTTTGCACCGGAGTTTATGCTGGTCGGATTCGCCGTGAAGGAGGTAATCGTCGGCACGGACCCTTTTCCGGAGGGCGAGTTCGACGAACTCGTGCCGCAACCCAGCAGTCCAACACAAGCGGCTAGAATAAGGACTAGAGCACAAAGATATGCCCCTGAAGAATTGAGTCCACGGTCGCACATGTACGCCTTCCCGTAGCTGCCACTCGGCGTCGAGATCAGATCGTTAGATGAGTTGTAGTTATACAGACGCATTCCCGGCAAAACTCAGTCTATTGCCCACGCTCGTAGCAGCTGTAGCTCTCCGTGGTCGTAGCCCCTTGGACCAACTGCGTCGGTTCTAAATCGGGTCCATGAGTATGATTCGACGTAGCACCGCTGAACTGATTCAAAGCGGACGCCCCGAACCTTCTGTCGTTCGCGGGGATTGCCAGCTTATACTTCATCGGCGTGTGCGCGACCGGATTTAGGGGAGAAAACGTGCTGATTTCGCCCTTGCTGTTGCTGAACCTGTTCGTTGTCATCGTCATGTTCTCCATCGGGCTGTGTGTCAGCGGCGGAGAGCTGCTTGATATCCTTCGCAAGCGCGCCCTGTTGGTCCGCGCCCTGCTGGCGAATTGCATCCTCATACCGGCCATCGGCTTCCTGCTGGTTCGCATCTTCCCGCTGACACCCGACGCCAGTGTCGGCATCCTGTTGCTCGCTGCGATACCGGGAACGCCCATCGCACTGCAGTTCACGCGCCAGGCTAAGACGCGTCTGGCATTCGGCGCCGCCATGACTTTCGTGCTCTCGCTGGTAAGCGTCGCGATGACCCCTCTGGCCGTCGAGGTGATTCCGCAGACGGCACAGCGCAATCAGCGACCGATGCTCCTCCTGATCATGAGCATCGTGCTCTACATCGCGCTGCCACTTTGTGCCGGTTTGTGGGCGGCGCGCCGGGCGCCGAAAACTGCTCCTAGGCTGGTATTGGCGCTGGGCCTTCTGGCCTCGATTGTCTTCATTTTCCTTATGTGGGACACGCGCCTGGTGCGCCGTGAAGCCTTCAACGCAATCCGCGGCCGCGGGACCATCCTGGCGATGCTCTTGTTGCTGCTTCTGTCTATGTTGATCGGCTGGCTGATCGGCGGCCCCGACCCCGAGTCACGCCGCGTGTTGGCGACGTCCACCGGCATGCGCAGCGTAATTGTCGTGCTGTATGTGGCGCGTTACTGCTTTCCCGGCACCAACGTCTACATGATTCCGATTGTCTATATATCGCTGATGGTCCCCACGAACCTGCTTTTCCATATCGCGTTCACCGGATGGCACAAACTGCGGCCAGCGCCGGAGATGTAGGGCGATCGAGTCACTGCCAGATCCCATGATTTGGGTCCGTGAGTGTAAATGGTCGATTGCGACACCACGATTCGTCTTCTATTCGCCGCGATGCGAATATAGCCACTGACGGTCACCTGGTAAACAGAAACGTCCCCGCGTGGCCAGTTACCAGAATTGCCGCCCTGAAGTTCTTGGCAAGCAGGAAAAAGGCAGGTCGTCCGCCGCTGTACAACCGATCTATTGCAATTTACTGGGAAATACAGAACAATATGCTCCTTCCCTCCCTGTTGGTAGAATCACGTCTAAAAATGGACAAGATTGTCATTAGCCCTGCCGAGGTTGCTGTTGCTACGGCACCCGCGGAGCAGCCCGCCCGGCTGGAGCCTAAGTTGTCTCCGGCCGTTCCATGGTGGGCAAAAGCGTCATTGGCTCCGCTGGCGCTGGTCCTTCCGTTGCTGTGCTTAATTGCAATCGTATTGAGAGTCGCGATGCGGAACCTACCGCCTCGTACTCGGCACGGTTGGACCACATACCTCAACACGCTTCTCATTGCGAGCGGGCTGTTCACCTCCGCTGGCGCTGTCGTCGTGTTGTCGTTCGTTCCTCTTCCTTCTGTGGCTAGCGCAGGATTGAGCGAACTTGATGAACGGACAGACTTTCCTCAGCTCCCCGCCTCCAGCCCGATGTCTGCGAAAGATGTGTCCGAGAATCTAAAACCTCTCGTCGCCGTCGTCTCACCCCCTCGCCGCTCGTGGCTCACCCATGAAGAAATGCCCACTGCAAGCTTCGGGGCTGGCATGTTGTTGCAAGCAAACACGGAAGGGTATTTGTTCGTTACCGCACGTCATGTCCTCGACGGCCCAGCGTGGAACATGGCCAGAGGTGGTTCGCGTGCACTGCTCGCGATGGCTTCAGGCACCTGGGGAACTGCCGACGTGATTGCACGCCACCGAACTCTCGACCTGCTCTTGCTATGGGTACCCCGTGAAATCGGGCGCGCTACATTTCTGCAACCGGTCGCAAAGTTGCCACCACCAACGGAAGGGGAAACCGTGTTCGTGATTGGCCATCCTGAGGGTCTCCGCTTCACCTTGAGCACCGGCATCATTTCCCGCATGAACGGCAGCATGATTCAGATGTCGGCGCCGGTCAGCCCAGGCAATAGTGGAGGGCCCGTGTTTGACGACAGAGGGAATCTGGTGGCGATCGTCACTTCCATGGTCGACAAAAACGGGGACCCTAATGCCGAGAATCTCAATTTTGCGGTACGTGCAGACGCGTTGCTCGACGATTCGAAATGGGACTTCTCGAAATTCGGCCGCAAACGCTTGACCGATTACTTAGGCGACGACGCCGCTCGCACAAAAGCAACACAAGCGGCGAATCATTAAAAATACTCAGGGGAACGGATCGAAGAAGCATGTCCAATATCAACGTAACGGTTTACGATTCGACGGAAAACAAGCGCGTGCCCGTGGAACTTCCGAACGATGCACCCTGCAATAAGATTATCGCCGTGCTGGTTCAAAAACTTCGCTTACCCACCAACGGCCCGGATGGCGCCCCATTGAGTTACAAATTTCACCACAAAAACTCTGGGAGGCAAATTCAAGATACGCAGACGCTTTCCGAAGCTCAAGTACAGGATGGTGACATCCTGCGGTTGCAGCCAGAGATCACGGCTGGATAAACACTTTCCATGGTGCGCATTTTGGATGGAGACACACGCGAAGATCGCTTCAGCCGGTTGCGGCTGATCCCGTGGTGGAATCAGTCGAAAATCTCCAGCTGCCAACTGCTAGTGGTCGGAGCTGGCGCCTTAGGCAATGAAATCCTCAAGAACGCTGCGCTGCTAGGGTTTCGCAAAGTCGTCGTTGTGGACTTGGATCGTATCGAAGAATCCAACCTTTCCCGAACCATACTGTATAGGCAGCAAGACATCGGTAAATTCAAAGCGGAGGCCGCTGCCAAAACTTATCGCTCGCTTGCGCCCGACGCACTGGTGCAGCCGCTGGTCGCGGATATCGTCAATGGATGCGGCCTTGGCTTGTTTGATTGGGCGGACGTAGTTATCGCCGGCCTCGACAACCGCGAGGCCAGACTATGGATCAACCGCTCAGTGTGGAAGCTCAATCGCCCCTGGATCGACGGGGCAATCGAGGGAATTAACGGCGTCGTGCGCGCATTCTTGCCAGGGGTTCCGCCCTGCTACGAATGCACGTTAGGAGAGGTCGACTGGAAATTGCTTCAGAGGCGCATGTCATGCAATTTGCTCGTGCATGAAACCGCATTGGAAGGCAGAATTCCAACGACGCCCACAATCTCTTCAATCATCGCGGGGATTCAGGTTCAGGAAGCAGTCAAGTTGATTCACGGCTTGCCCACACTTGCGGGAAAAGGGTTCGTCTTCGAAGGTATGAATCATTCCTCGTATGTGGTCGAGTACACGCAGAATGCCGATTGTATGAGCCATTATGTTGCGTCCGAAATTGTGCGCCTACCGGAAAGGTCACAAGATCTGAGTCTTGAAGATTTGCGGAAACGCGCGCAGTTGGATTTGGGCTCCGAAAAGGTCACTCTGGAGTTCAGCCGCGACGTAGTGCAGAAGTTTGTTTGTCCTGCGTGCAAGGAGGAAGAGGAGAAATTTGCACCGGCAGGAAGCATTCCATTCGAAGATGCGAGATGTAAAAACGACGGTCAGCTTCGTACGGTCATTTCCCTACACAATTACACCGGAGAGAAAGAGCTTACAGGCAGGCCGCTGAGCGCATTGGGATTGCCTTTATTCGACGCCTTTATTGCTCGCGATGCCGAGCGTGAAATCGCCTATATCCCGTACGGCGATGCGGACGAGGTTCTGGGGGCATTGGCTACAGAACGGGCAACTCGATGACGCGAAAATCAAAATCGTCAGGCAGACAACCAACGCTGTTGGTGGATAGCGAAGTCGTGCGACGGATCCGGCAGCACGCTCGATCCTGCAATAAGACAGAAGTCTGCGGCGTGCTAATAGGCCAGGACCGTGAAGGCGTCGTTGAAGTAGAGGCTTCCATCACGGGGCTCAATGCCGAAGAGGCGGGAGCCCACGTGACGTTCACGCAGGACACGTGGGAACACATCTATAAAGTAAAGGACAAGGAATTCCCGGATCACAGAATCGTCGGATGGTACCACTCTCATCCCGGATTCGGCGTTTTCCTGTCCGATCACGACACCTTTATCCATAGGAATTTCTTTTCTTCTCCTGGCAAGGTTGCATGGGTTTTCGATCCCCACTCTGACGAGGAAGGTTGTTTTGGCTGGGTGGCCGGACGCATTGAGAGGCTTTCGCAAATAGCTGTCGTGGATCTCCGCGGGGGTGAGCAAGCAGACGAGAGTGGCAAACCAGAACCTTCCTTTTCATCAAAGGAGGATCCCAAGAAACCGAAACAATTGGGCGAAGCCCGCGCTTCCAGCGAAGGTTCTAATGATTCGTCTCTGCAACGCCTGGTTTTTAATTTCTTTTCTTATCTCTCGGTCTTTCTTTTGGGTCTCTTGCTAGCTTGGTATGTTTTCCCCCGAGTCATCGTCATGCAAATACCGGTGGACCCCCAAACCGGCCAACCCCTGTCAGGATCTGCGGTGGATTCAAATGCAGGAGGCCCCGACGACCATGGACCTACCGATCAGACAACTGAGAATCCTAAAGGCAGTGGCGCAAACGGACGTGCGTCCAAGACGAACGGTAACGGCGCAAAGGGGGAAAATGCCCAGCCCAAATGAAAAGGAACCAATCAAGATCACGTTGGAAGATCTTGCGAGCGTCGCCGTCCCCGAGCCAAGCGTAGCCTCTCCAGTTTCGTATTCGCGCGGCGTGAAATCCTACGGCACGATCACTGATGCTGCGGAGCAGTTTGTGCCCGTTTCTGAAGAGCGCGGCACTATATTGCTGCAGGGTTGGTTCTACCTTGGTATTGCGGGATTACTGGGTGCGTTAGCGGCGTGGGCGATCGCCGAGCCAGGTTTCGTTGATGGCGGGCGGGGCTGGGGAAACCTGTGGATGGTCCCGCTGATCATCATGTTCATGTGCGTGGGATTCGGGATTGCTGAAAGTACAGTTGAACGCTCGGTTCAGAAAGCCGTGTTGAGAGGGGTCTTGTCTCTGCCCCTCGGGATCATTCTCGGGTTTTTCTTTAGTTTCACGGCCGACGCTATCTACTTTGCGGGAATGGGGATTTGCTTTGAAGCTGGTGCACAATCGATCCGTAACCCGGCGGTTTGGATTGCGCGGGGCATCGCTTGGATGATCTTTGGCGCAGCCGCCGGAGTCGTTTACGGGATCGTAGGGCAGTCCTCCAAGAAGGGAATGTACGGTGTGATAGGCGGCACAGTCGGAGCCGGATTGGGCGGAGTCCTGTTCGACCCGATTGCAGCTCTTACCCATGGCGGATCCGTGAGTCGAGCAGTAGGTTTCGGTCTGGTTGGAGTCGCCTCTGGCATCGGTATGGGGCTGGTGGAGAGTGCTTTGAAAGACCGATGGCTTTACGTAACCGCCGGTCCCCTCGCGGGAAAACAGTTCATCCTCTATAAATCCGAGACCAGTATCGGGAGCCGCCAAGAGTCGGATATTTACCTGTTCAAGGACCCCAACATTCTTCCCCAGCACGCTGTGATCCAGATTACAGGTGCTCGGGTTCAGTTTCGGGCAATTGGGGTTGTGCATTGCGCCGGTCAATCGCTTCAAAGCCGGGTGCTTCAAGATGGCGACCTGTTGCAAATTGGGCGTTATTCATTTCGGTATAAGGAGAAGCAACGGTCATGACGACCGAAGTCTGCCCCTACTGTCGAGGCCCGATCGCCAACGAGGAACCGCTGGCCGTTTGTGATGGCTGCGGCACGCGGCACCACGTCGACTGCTATGCGGAAAACGGTGGCTGCACGATTTTCGGATGCAGTTGTGCGCCAGCGGAGGAGCCCAAACTGAGCGTTTCCACTCCGGAGTTGGTCAGTGTTGCCACTACCGCGCCTCCATCTGTTTCTGGTTCAAACCCACGAATCACGCCACCACCGCCACGACCTGATCCGGCCGTGCACTCCGCTCCGCCGACCGTAGCCGAGCTCCGGCAGATCACAAATCGAGTTGTGCCTTCCATGTTCGGCTCGTTTGCTGATGATGGTATTTCTCAAGGGCCGGAGCCGGAACAAGACGCAGTTCCCGTCGGACCGCCCAAAAGCCGCACAACCTATATAGTGTTGGGCGCGTTGCTGGGAGCTTTCGGCGCACATAACTTCTACGCCGGTTATCACAAGAAAGCAGGGACGCAACTGGCCATTACCGTGCTTACTCTGGGCTTTGGCAGTCCCATGAGCTGGATTTGGGCAATTATTGACGTCTGCACAATCGGTCAAGATAGCCAAGGAGTCCAATTCGAGTCGTAAGAGGAGTTTGCATGGAATACTTCGTCAAGAGGGGCGAACAGCGTTTTGGCCCCTATAGTCTTTCTGAGCTCCAAAGCTATGTTCAGTCGGGCAACGTTTTGTCGGACGACCTGGCGCAGAGTGAAGGGATGAACGACTGGGTTTCAGTCTCGGAGGTCCTCGGCAATATCCCAGCTCTGGAACGGACCGGGAATGGCATCGCGACTGTTATCGCGCCCGAGCCTCAACTGGTTCCCCTTCCCCCGAATTTGCACTGGGCCATCGTGCTCATCCTCGGGATCATCACGCGACAGCTATTCAACATGGTTTGGGCTCTTGTCCAAGCGAATTGGGCGCGCAAACTGACTGGCGACAACAAACCGATGGTCCTGGTTGCGATGTATCCAGCAGGCATGGTCGCTGGCATTCTAACCACAGTGCTTTACAGGCAAGCTGCCGGGCTTGGTGGTTTGTTTTTTTTGGCAGGAGCAATCGTGTATCTGGTGGGCGTCTTTAGCATCAAGGCTGCCATGGAGGAGTATTACAATTCCACTGAAAACATTGGGTTGACTCTCAGCAGTGTAATGACCTTCTTTTTCAGCACTGTCTATATTCAGTATCAAATTAATTCCCTGGCTCGGTTAAAGAAAACGGACGTACTGTCCGTAATCAGATGAGAACTTAGAATGCCTTCGCCACGCACACGTCGCCTGATCCTGGACGAGCAAATGTTACAAAGCTTGCTGCGAGACTGGCCTTTGATCCAGATCTCAGGCAAAGCCGGTATGCCGCCCGAAATCTACCGACTCACTTACAATCTTCGTGGACTTTATGTGTCCGGTTCAGGCGCGATCCTTGAGCGCGATAGCCATCTGCTAGAGGTGAACCTGACGCTGGGATATCCAAGGCGCGCTCCTCAGTGCCGGATGCTGACACCAGTGTTCCACCCTAATTTCGACGATTCGATGGTGTGTATCGGCGACTTTTGGGCAGCTTCCGAGGGACTTGATGACTTGATCATCCGAATTGGTCGGATGATCGCTTATCAGGAGTACAACACAAAGAGCCCCTTGAACGGATTGGCTGCAAAATGGGCGGCACAGAATTCTCATCTTCTGCCAATCGATCCTCGTCCCGTCGCGCCTCCGTCGAGGGATGGAGAAACCCAAGAAGCGACAAAACGCGAAGGCGCGTCTTCTCCTAGGTTGCCTATAAGCGACGATCGTCCTGATGGCAGCGATCCGTGGTCGCAAAAGATTGTCGTCGGGACAGAAGGTGACCAGGAAAAGACCGAAAACGCCAGGGAGCCCGTATAAAGTTACGGCGCAACTACTTTGATGAACGTCACAGACACTGTCGTGTGTCTTTCCTAGTACGCACGAAGACTGACCCGAAGACCGTGCAAGCTCTGCTACGGCATTCGGACGTAAAAACAACTCTTCAGCTCTATGCGCACAGCATCAGTAAAGATCGAATATCGGCTCAAGGACAGATGCTTGAAGCCATCCTGCAATCGAGCAGTGAAGCAGTCAATTGAGCACAGCGCCCAGAATCATGGGCTGGCAATGGGCTGAGAAATTTTCGCTGGTTGGGCCTAAGTGGTTTGAAATGTGGTGGCCAGGGACGGAGTTGAACCGCCGACGCCAGCCTTTTCAGAGAAAAGATAAACAGTGATTACAACAACTTCGTGGCACGGGTGGCGCTAGAAGTTGTTGATAGTTCGTTGTGGAAACAGTAATTGCGGGTAACAAGTGCGGGTAGCAGAACAACACCTCGTCCTTCACGTTTAGCACGATCACGAGTTCGTATTTTTCTCATTCCCGTTGCAGTTCACCTCATGCAGCCGAGATCTGGGTTCCTCTCGTCTCGACAACGTTGTTCTCTGACGCCGCGGATGAGAACAGAGATATTAAACCTTCGACCAGTGTTGGGTGGGTCATGACCGCATCGCGCAGCGCAGTATAGGGCAGCCTGCGATCATCGCAATCTGGACGGCGGCTAGGATCTCCCCCGCACCGACACCGAAAACCGTAAAGCCCAAGATGCGATCACCATCAGCTTCCACCAGCGCCTTCACGAACCCGCGCGTTTCCGAGAGCGTGCGCGCACGCAGATTGCTTTCCATCGGCACCTTGAAAAGGCGATACGGAATGCCTTGCGTTTTCGCCTCAATCTCATGAAGGCCAATATGAGCAAGTTCGGGGTCGATAAACAGACAATATGGGACTTGCCTGCCCGTGGTCACACGGTTGCCGCCGGTTAGATTGGCATGGACTACTCGGAAATCATCGATGCTGATATGCGTGAACTGCGGGCTGCCTGCGGGCTGCCTGCGACCTCGCCGATCGCCCAGACTCCCGGCGCTGTCGTCTGCAGCCGCTCGTTGACCTTGATGTATCCACGGTAGGTCAGTTCAACACCGGCTAGCTCCAATCCAAGTCCTTCGGTATTTGGAGTGCGGCCGGTGGCGACCAATACATGACTACCCTTTACAACTTTCTCTATTCCATTCTGCTCAACGACGACACTTACCGAGTCTCCCGATTTTCCAGATACTTGCTTGATTCGTGCACTCAGGAGAATGTCGATGCCTTCATCTGCAAGCAAGCTGCCCAGAGCCTCGCATACGTCCGGGTCTTCTTTGGACATCAATCGTCCATTGCGATCAATCACAGTCACTTTGCTGCCGAAACGCCGCATGGCCTGTGAAAGCTCCACTCCTACGTAGCCCCCGCCGATAACGAGCAGGTGTTCGGGAACTTGGTCTAGTTCGAGCGCCTCGATGTGCGTGAGCGGGTGTGCTTCGGCAAGACCAGGAATTGATTCCAATGAGGCCCGTGTGCCGGTGCTGACGATCAAATTAGTTCCACGGAGATGACGAGTGCTCCCGTCGGGGAGGTCTACCTCCAGAGTTCTCGGAGCAACGAACCGCCCGCTGCCCAAAATGACCTCGGCGCCCG
>Ga0210409_10007043_pt1 | contig 11617 bp, 12 predicted proteins | sample IncBWH17MmetaG_FD_161649 | JGI IMG/M metagenome (GOLD analysis project Ga0210409, IMG submission 161649) | Forest soil microbial communities from Barre Woods Harvard Forest LTER site, Petersham, Massachusetts, United States - Inc-BW-H-17-M | ecosystem: Environmental > Terrestrial > Soil >...
CGCTGACCTTGTCTGTCGTCCTCGGGTGCTTCGGCGGAAGGCGCGATCTCGGCGGTCCCTTGTGCGACCACGGCCGGTCGGCTCCGCTCGGCCCCGCCTGCGGGCCTGGCCTCGGCGCGAGCGGCAGGTGTCGACATCGACACCACCCACCAGGCAAACGCCATCGCCGGCACCAGCATTCACCGACCTCCTCGAGCCATTATTCCTCGGATTCGCTTGGCGCGCGAACGTCTACAATGTGTCTCACGTGAATACCCACGTCCGCCTTGGCCGCGCTGCACGCGCGTATGCGGTTACGGCCTCGCTGGCGATGACACTGGTCGGCGTCGCTGGGGGCGTTGCGCGCGTGTTGCCGTGGCTGCTCGATCCACACTTGCCGTGGCGCGTCGTTGCGCCTTTTGCGCGCGGGCTCGTCTCTGTGGCGCTCGAATCGGCGCTCGTCGTTGGTTGGCCGGTTGGCTGGGCGCTGGCGGTGTACCGATTCGTCGAAAATGGGGAGGCAGGCGCGCGGGAGTCCCCGAGCGCGACGCCGGGTATGTCGCCGGGCGAGATCGTCCTGCGTCTCGCGCCACAGGGAGCGGCGCTGGCGGTCGCGCTGGCAATGGCGGCGCTTGTCGCCGGCACCGATTCGAGTGCGCCCGGGCGAGTCGCGACGGAACTCGTCGCGGGAGCCCAGGCGTCCTGCGCGGCGGCGCGTACGCCGACTACGTACGTCGTGCCGTTTACGGATCTGACGTGGCTTTGCGCCCCGGATCGGGAACCGCGTGTCGCTGGGAAAGTGCCCGGTACAGCGGGGAGGATGGCGATGACCGCGAAAGCGGCGCGGATCGCAGGGGATTTTCGGGCCATCGACTTGGATGATGTGCGCTTGGCAGTGCCGGGCGATCCGCCCGCATCGGTCCAGGTCCAGGCGCTGTCGATGCACGGAATGGCGCCGTGGGCTCACGGCTCGACATTGCCGGCCCCGCTCCGAGCGTTGTGCCTGACGCTCAGCGCGTGGTCCAGTGCCGCCATGGCTGCCTATTGGGTGCTGCGGCGAGCGGCGAGCGCACGCACCGGTGCCATTTTGCTCGGTTCAGCCGGACCGCTCGCCGCGCTTGGTCTGATGCGCTTGCTTGAACGCGCGGACGCTCGTCCCGCGGTGTTTGCGCTCCTGCCGTTGGCGGCTTCGGCGGCGGCCCTGTCGCTCGGCGCGATGCTCCCGCGCTTGCGCAGAGCTGCGTCAAAGCTCCGCCAGAGCTGGGAGCTTGCGAGTCGAATGCCGCGCTGCTAGCAAGAGCAGTAGAGGAAAGCGAAAATGGGCAACGTCGGTATCACCGAGATCCTGCTCATTGCGGTCGTTGCACTCCTCTTGTTCGGCGCGGGGCGAATCGCGGACATCGGCAAGGGGCTCGGGCAGGGCATCAAGAATTTCAAGCAGGGGCTCAAGGAAGCCGACGAAATCGATGCCGAGAGGAAGGACGCGGCCCGCCTCGGCAGCGGCGAGGCGCCGGATGCGGCCCTGGCCACGCCCCAGGTCAAGAAGGGCGACGGCGAGACAACCGCACCCAAGCAAGCGTAAAGTCCGCCTTACATGGGTAGAAAGCTCGCTTCTCGACTGAGCGTGGTCGCGCCCAGCGCCACGCTGGCCATGAACAGCCGGGCACTCGAAATGAAGGCCCGCGGTGTGGACGTGTTCGCCTTCGGCGTGGGCGAACCCGATTTCGAGCCGCCGCAGGTCGTCCTCGATGCGGCCAAGCGAGCCATCGACGAGGGGTGTTCGAAGTACACGGCAGTGACCGGAATCCCCAAGCTCAAAGAGGCGATTTGCGACGCTACGGAAACGATGCGTGGCTGGCGTCCGAAGCCGGAGAACGTCTGCGTGGGCGTCGGCGCGAAGCACGTCCTGTTCAACCTCGCCGTGGCGCTTTATGACCCGGGCGACGAAGTCGTCATCCCGAAGCCATATTGGGTCAGCTATCCCGAACAGGTTCGAATCGTCGGCGCAACACCGGTCCTGGTGGACACGCGCGAGCAGGACGGGTGGAAACTCTCGCCCGGGCAGCTCGAGGCCGCCTTGTCGCCCCGTACGAAGGCGATCATCTTGTGCACGCCGTCGAATCCGACGGGCAGCGCCTACACGGAAAGCGAGACGGCAGCACTTCTCGAGGTGGTGCGCAAGCACGACTGCTGGCTCATCGTCGACGAGATCTACGCCGAGCTGGTGTACGACTCGTTCCGCTTCGTCTCGGCGGCAAAGCTTGCGTCGGACTTGCGCGAGCGGATCATCGTCGTCGACGGCGTGTCCAAGACGTTTGCGATGACCGGTTGGCGCATCGGCTGGGCGCTCGCTCCTGCCCCTCTCATCAAGGCGCTCGACACCGTGCAAGGGCAGAGCACGACGAATCCGACGGCGGTTGCACAGCACGCTGCCGTGGCGGCGCTTCGTTCGCCGATCGCGGATTTCGCGCGCACTCGGCAAACCTTCCAGGCGCGTCGCGACCAAATGGTAGGGGGCCTCGAGTCCATACCCGGCGTGCGGTGCCGGAAACCAGAGGGAGCCTTTTACGCGTTCGCCGATTGCCGCGGGCTTTACGGTTTGGACTGGAACGGCAAGGCGCTCGCGACCGACGAAGACGTCGCCTTTTGGCTCTTGGACCGAGCCCACGTCGCGGCTGTGCCTGGTGGTCCGTTTGGCGCGCCGGGATATGTGCGTTTTAGCTACGCAGCCAGCGAGGAGCGGATAGCGGCAGGCGTCGGGGCAATTCGGCGCGCCGTGGACGAGGCGCAGCGCGTCGCGCGGTAGTATCCCGAGTCCGTGATTCGCAGGCGAATCGCGGCCTCGGGATACTACCTCCGACCCTCGTCGGCTTCGCCGACGACGTCGGAGGGGATGGTCTAGTGGGGCCTGCGGCCCCCTCGCGGCTACGCCGCGAGCCTCCCCTGCGTCGCCTTCGGCGAACGTCGTGCTGTCGCACGACGCGGAGAAGAGTAGAAAGAGACGTTTTTCCCTTAGGTGGAACGTTTGCGGGGGCGACCGTGGCGCTTCGATTCAAAAAAGCGGCGTTTTGATTCAACAAAGCGGCTTTGTGTCTATGAAAAGCGTCATTCGTTGTTCGAGGAGCCGCTTTGTGTTTGATCAGAGCGTCATTCGTTAATGAAAAAGCGACATTCACCAATGACAAAGCGGCTTTCGTCATACGAAGTGACGCGTGTTGTATTCACAAAGCGTCTTCGTCGTACCAAAAGCGCCGTTTTCTAAACAAAACGCGACGATCATTTGATCGAATGACACATTCGTTCTGATGAAAGCGTCGTTGATCGTTGATGGAGCGGCTTTTGTTCTCCAAAGTGATGCGCTCGTTGATCAAAATGACGCGTTCTCAATGCAGAAAGCGTCATTTTGTATTCAAAGGGAGGCTTTTGCTTTTCTCGACGCGCCAAACGTCGTGGAAAGAGCGACCTTTGGTTCAACATCGCATCGCTCGTAAGAAATGGGAGTCGCTCTCCCTCGAGCGGCAGCCGCTTTCATCGGACGGCCTTCCGCGTGGAAATCTTCCTCGTGAGGCACATACGATCCAAACGGAGGGTCGAGTCTCCGTCCTCGTCCCCCTCACCATGTTAATCGGGAATGGCCCAATTTTCTCTGACGAAATCGACACGGGGCCCATCCTTTTGGTCGTCGGATGTGCCTAGGATGCGAGACCCAGACACGAACGGAGGAGACCATGAGCCATGATGCGAAAAGGGAAGCGATCACCCGTGAAGCCGTCCTCGCGCTGCTCAGCGATGCCGAGGTGGCGAAAGTGAGCCGCGCGGAGGACGAGCCGCGGCTCATCGAGGGCGACGAATACGTCGACCTCGAAGACCCGAGCGCCGGCGTGCGACAGGTGCATGCGAAGTCGGCACGTCCGAGGACGGCTCTGCCGCGAAGCGCCGTCTCGGACGCGACTTGGGGAAAGATCGTCGGCCTCGTCGGCCGCTGACCGGGCGAAGAGCACACCCCACAACCCCAGGTCCGTGCCGCGCATCTGAAAGGATATGAGCCTGTCGATGGCACCCCTCCTCATGTACAGCGAACAAGTCCCCGCGGAGGTCCGCGACGCGATCCGGGCCGCGTACGACGCTCCCGCTGAGCACCGGACCGCGAGTCTCGAGGTCGCTGCAAGCGTCCTGCATCGTGCGACCGGGCTCGGTTGCAGCGACGTGCGCGAGCTCGTGGGCCTTCCCGGGGACAGGAACTGCGCCTGAGGAGTTCACATGAGGACCCTATACACGGCCGTGTCGACCGCACATGGTGGACGCGATGGTCACGTTCGATCTTCCGACGGCATCGTCGACCTCGACCTGAAGACCCCCAAGGAAATGGGGGGGCCAGGTGGACTTGGGACGAATCCCGAGCAGCTCTTCGCGGCCGGCTACGCGGCGTGCTTCGAGTCCGCCATGAGGGCTGTGGCTCGCAAGCAGAAAAAACCCCTTGCGGATGCGAGCGTGACCGGACACGTCAGCTTCAACGTGGCCGACGAGGGCAAGTACGTGCTCTCGGTCGAACTTCACGGCAGAGTCGAGGGCTGGTTGCGTGACGACGCGCAGGCCCTGATGCAGGCCGCGCACGAGGTGTGCCCCTATTCCAATGCGACCCGCGGCAACATAGAGGTGAAACTCATCGCCGAGTGAGGTCCAATTGGGGCGTGTCGTCGAATTGCGCTCCCGTAAGCGTTACGTTGCGTTACGTGCCCGTGGCGGCCTCTGAGCGCCTGGTAGCTCTTGATTGAAGAGTGAATGCCACTGATGTTCCAGCCGCCGCGATTCAGGATTGTGGGGTGGCTGCCCGGTGGCCACCATGAGGCAACAGGAGCCGCGCGCCAATACGGCAGTCAAATATCGATGACGCCGTAAGCCCGCGCTCGTTCTTGAGAAGCAGATAGTTCGCGCCCTAGACGTCATCCGTTGCGCGAGAAGAGGGGTCCGTCGGCGGCTAGCCACGACTGGTGATCCTTTTTGTTTCACGAGCACACATCTTGGGTGACGCACGAACCGATCGACGCTGGTGCTGTGCAACGGCCGGTGTGTCTACATCGCGTTGAGTCTGACCAACTGCGGCGGCTGCGGGACGACTTGTTCCGGCGCGGGCGCTGCTACACGCCCCACGAAATATCGCACTTACGCTGGAGAGGTCTTCTCATGAATCGCAACGATCTATTTCTCGCCCTTTTCCTCGGGCTTACGTTCGCCGCAGCGTGCAGCGACTCTTCTTCGAACACGCCCGCCGCCGCCGACGGTGGCGCGGATTCGAGCTCAGACGCTCGCTTCGCCCCCCCTATCGATTCGGGTCCCATGGCGCCAAGTTGCACTGCCCAGGCACCATCCTGCAGTACTGGCACGGTGTGCTGCATGATGTCGCCGTTTGCAGCAGCCGGGGGAGGTCTTGGAGGCGGAGCAGGCGGAGCAGGCGGGCTACCGGGGGGGGGTGGGTTGGGGGGCGGCTTCCCTGGCGCTGGCGGCTTCGGGATGGGATCATGCGTCCCAGCCGGCACCTGCAGTGGCGGCGCCGCACTCGAGTGCGCGTCCGCCTCCGATTGCACGGTCGGGCAGGTTTGCTGCGCCGGTATGGCTCGCCCAGAGGCAGGAGCGAATGCAGCGGAAGCAGGCACCATGGCTGGCGGCGGCTTCTTCGGCGGCGGCTTCTTCGGCGGTGGCGGAGGCGGCTTTTCTTTGCCAGGCAGCAATCCCACCACTTGTCAGGCGAGCTGCATGCCTGGTCAGACGCAACAATGCGTGTCCGACAAGGAATGCAGCAAGGGAGACACCTGTCAGCAGCCGCCTAACCCCTTCGCAGGATTCGGCGGAATGGCAGGAGGGTTCCCGGGCTTCCCCGGCTTCGGCGGTGGCGACGGCGGTATGGGCTTTCCTGGTTTCCCCGGATTCGGAGGCGGCGGCGCCACCGACGGCGGCGACGGCGGCAACAACAACCCGTTCAATTCTCCCAACGTGTGCAGCCCAGCATTGCCCGACGCCGGAATCGGTTCCGTATCGACCATTCACGCGGCAGACAGTGGGAGAACTGTTGACGCGGGTCATCCCGACGCAACGACAGAGGCAGGCACCATCATCGACGGTGGCACCGCCGACTCGCCCTCGCCCGCTGAAGGCGCGGCTGACTAGCGTGCTCAACGCCCGAGGGCATGAGAGCGGCGAGGGCTAGTCCATGTCGTGCAGGAACACCATCTTAACGGTTGGTGCTCAACGCCCGAGGGCATGGGAGCGGCGAGGACAAGAAGAGCGTGCACGAAAAGCACGAGATGATGAAGTGCTCAACGCCCGAGGGCATCGGAGTGGCCATTCAGCTTGGATGACCCAATGGCGCGATGCGGGGGATACGCCCTCGCGGGGGAGCGTCGCAATGGGAACGCACCGTCCCAACCGCATAGCGCGTCCTCATCGTCCCGACGTGATCGACCCATACGGGAAGAGTGATTGTCCCCCTGTCCTCTTCCACGAAGACGCGACACGAAGCCGGTGGTTTGGCGCTGCGAAGCAAGAACGCGTCGCAAATGAGGTGGCTCGACTCTCCAAGTGACCAGCCACCGAATCGCTCAACGCCGGCAGGCTGTTCAAGCGCCGCAACGACTCTTGATTCGAGGGGATCGGTTGACTCTTCGTCCGAGCTGTCGCACCACACGACCAGATCGGCATCAATCACGAGCTGTTGGAAATCAGGGCCAGCATTTCGACCATTGCCCTGTTGGGACTTCCGGTCCTTGATTTGCCACAAGGTCCGTAGAACCGTGCTCATTTGCGGCTCGTTGAGAAGTCCCGCGGTGACGCGGCAACCGACATGCCGCTCTCGCTCTGTTTCTCCCACGAGCGACAACAGCGCCCCATAGCAGGTCGAGGGAGGCGGGAGCAGGTCCGTTTCTATGAACTCCCGCGCATGCGCCTTGCGCCAGCACGCGATCGGAACGCGGAGTCGAAGCCCAATCACGCGAGCCTCTTGTCTAGTTCGGCACGCGCAGCCGCACACGCGGCTCGCACGCCGGTGTCGAGTCTTGCGCCAGCGAGCGCCTTCTTCTCGCCCTCCAAGAGTTGTTCGACGATGGCGCCGCCGATGATGAGCTCCGAAGCTGGCACATCACCTGATCGAACCTTGCGAAGGAGGTCGTCTATACCGAGTCGTTCGCGGTCAATTGCCCTGAACGCGTAAATGATACGAGGGGCCGGATCTTCGGTCAGCCGGAGCACGATGGACTCGGGTGAGAAGTCGAACAAGAAGCGAGCGTTGTTCCCTGCGACTTCGCCAAGCGCGCAAAGGGCGTCTAGCGCGAGCTCAGCGCGGCGCGGCGCTCTTAACTTCTTGGGGGTGAGCGCAAAGGCATACTGGTAGCGCGTCGCGTGCATCTCGGTCTGGTACGGGACGGGATTCTCGCCGCCTTTCTTCTGCGCCGACCGTGTCGCACCTGGGCTCGCTGCGTTGAACGTAACGTCCCCGGGCCAGGGTGTCAGGCTCACTGCGCGCGTGATCTCGAGCACGCCGCGGCGAATCTTTGCAGTTCCCTTTTCACCCTCCTGTTTGCCACCCTCCGCCTGCATGAACCCAAGCAGATCGTCATCCGCGAAAGGTATATCCTTAGACTCTTCCGACCAGCGACTGAACGACGGATCCGCCCAGTGATTCGTACGGGTGGCTTCGTCGTACGTACGGTTGCAGTTCTCGCGCTCGGCCAGTCGGCGCCGGACCGCAAAGCGTATCGACTCGGCCGAAACGGTCGTATGCACTTGGCCGTTCCAGACGAGCTTCTGAAGCCTAGTGACGTTGCCCTCAGTAATCGCACGGTTGTTGGCGGCGGTCCCGGTGGCAGTAACGATTGCGCCAAAGACGTGGAGCGTCATGTGTCATGAGCCTTTCTACGGCCATCAGTTGACAGAGTCGCTTGCCGTGGCATCGCCATTCGCCAAAGCGCCCTGGTACGAGGCAAGGGCCACGAGCGCGAGGTCGCGCGCGGTCTCCCAGTGCTCTGCGCGGAGAAGAGGAAGCAAGACCTCCCAGCGAGCGCGAAGCTCGCTGTTGGGTCCCGCGCGGCTCCAGAGCTCCGCCAGAGCGGCACGGATCTGCTCGGGTGTCTTGGCCCCGGCGAACGCAAATCGCCAGCGATCTCGCTCGCCGTTGAACCGGTCCCTCATTGTTTGAGTCGCCAAGTATTTGCATTCATCTGCGATCGCTCGGAATCGCTGTCGCAGCGCCGTATGCACCGCGCGAACGAGTGCGACCTCGGCATCCTCGAGGTGTTTCAGCATTGCGACAAGACCTGCCTTTTCGTACGGGTAGAGCGCGCCGAGGTTCTTCTGGTCCTTGGCGCGGAAGTAGTGGATGAATCGCGGTTTCTTGCCCCCGGTCGTCGCTCGTGCGAATCCTGCGAACCAGCGGTGTCCGGCGGCAATGTTCTCGGCAACGAACCCTCGTAGCGCGCTCGTGGCCGCGAAGAAGCCGGCGGAGCCGTCTCCTTCCTCTTCGTCATCCCCCACGCCCAGCATAATGCGGTTTGGTAGTGTGCGTACGACGTCGTCGTAAACATCGAGCCGCCCCGAATCGATAGAGGACACGCTTATGGTGGCTGCGCGCGTCTTCTGCTGGGTAGCCCAAGGGAGCGTTCGCATAGCGACACCATGGGCGGACGCCACTCCCGGCCTGGCACGAACGACGTCATCGGATCGCATCGCCAGGTGCACCGCAAGGACCGCGTCACCTGGCCCTGTCGCATAAGCGTCCGCGAGCCGGCGCGGCGTGAGCCGGGGGCGAGTAACAGCGAAACGCACTAGATCGGCCGGCTCGACGATAACGAGCACGCCGTCACCGCGCGCGCGAGCCACTTCGAGCGACAGACAGCCGACAAGAGCGAAGCACGCGCAGAGGGCCAATCGTGCATCGTACGAGCACCTGGTCGCGCCAGACAGCCCGATGTGTCGCTCTGTGGCTCCCGGATATGCCCACCCAGCCAGAGCGACCGAGCCCGTAGCAAGGGCTTCGCACACCGCTGTGTACCCGCTCGTCTCGGCTCTGAAGACGGTTTGGTGTTTGAACGTCGAATAGGGTTGGAAGTGGACGCTCAACTGCCGCCCATCTATCTCCGATTCGATCGCGGTAGGCGGTCCAGCCTTGGTCGTCATCTTGCCGTGTTGGAGGAAGGTCTTCTTCAGGCCCGCCTGAAGCGCGCAGGCAAGCGCGACGTCAAACGGGCGGGCGAGATCTGCGCTACCGGGCAGATCGATGATTCCTGGCGGGCGGATCCGGAAGCTCTCGTCGAAGAGCGAACGCGCTACCTCTTCAGGATTTGCGTCCTTCCAGTCGATGGTGATATCGGCGGGCTCCACACGCGCCTCGCCGCATCCAATCGCGACTGGCGCCGGCCACCCTGCCTTCGGATCTCCTCGCAGCAGGATAGCTCGTAACGACGCCGCCAATCCTCCTAGTCCGCACCGTAGTAGGGGCGTCATTCCAGGATCGGCAAGCCGGATGACCAGCGGCTCTCGCTTTGTGCGGTTCGGCGCGCTTACGTTCCTTGGCATTGCGCACCTCGGAGCGGGTCGTATAGGGCTGCCCTCGTCGGTCGAAAGACGCCACAGCCCATTCGTCGCTTTCCCCCGATGCCACGCGTGAGGAGACGCAGGCTCTCCTCGCGGCTGAGAGAAGTCACGCGCACGGCATACCCCAGCACCCTACGACCCGCGACGGTGAGGCTGCGCTTGCCACGGATCTCAAAGGGTTTGCGGATTTCGATAGCCGCCAGCTGACGCTCGATCTCCTGCGCATAACGCTTCCTGAATGCGTCCAAGTCGAGTGTGTGACGGCCGAACGTGGGGTTGGCATGCACGGGCGCGTTGGTCAGCTTGATCGCCACCATGCGCGCATCGAGAGAGGCTGCGGGGGAGAGCGTATAGATCGTCGGTGCGCCGATCGTCGCGCTTTTGCCATTGACGTTCAGCGCTGCGCCGGCAAGAACGAGAACCGCGGGGATCTTGTCCGCGGGCAAACGGAGGCGCAGGTGAGCGCCGTCGCCCAAATCGAGAGTCTCATCGTCAATCGGGCGGCCGGACAGCGGGTGAACCCCGAGCCATCGCGCCTCGTGGAGCCCGGGAACGACGCGTGAGATTGCGCTGTAAAGGAGGTACCCGTGATCGCGCGGTGCAGATGTCAGCAGTAGCGGGAAACTGACGTCGACGACGGGTTCGTGCCCTTCTTCGGTCCGGCTTGGTTGCACAATCATGCTCTTGCCGCTTTCAGCGCACCTCGCGCTAGCTCACTGACGCACGCCGCGAGTTCCGGTGTGTCGACACGCGCGGCGGCATCCCGTCAGAGATGGCGATGGCGCACGATGAGCGCGGTTTGGCCAACTATGAGCGCAGGAGTTGCTCTCTCTCCGTCCTCCGTCCGATGTCAGCAAACTTTACAGCGAGGAGGGGCATCGCTCGGAGCGTTGCTCCGATCTGTAGTGCAACAAACGAGAACCGAGGGATCAGTCATTGCTTGTGGGAAAGACAACGCGGGCGTGCACACGGGAATTTGGCACCGCGTCGGTTGCGCAGATACTCGGCAGATGAATCGAACAGCACGGTTGGATCACGAGTGCGCGCAACCGCTTGCTCGCTGCCATGAAGCGGCGATTCACCGAGTCTCGGCTCCGAGAGGTGGAAACCGTCTTCTCCCATATCAGTCGAATATCGCCAATTCGGACTGCGCTCGATCCGAGACCGCAAGAGCAATTGTCTTGTGGGACGGTTTGGCCTCGAGAAGCAAAGGGTGATCCTTTTTGTTTCATGAGCACACAATCCAACCGGCGCGCGCGCGTCCACGATCGACGGCGACGTTTTTGCAGCGGCGCGTGCGTCAGTACGCAAACTGACAGCAAGCGTGGTGTGTCATCGCTTTGGCGATTCTCTTTGCTGCGGGTGGAGATCATGAACATCAAACGACGCCTCCTTGGATCCGGGTTGGGGCTTTTCCTTGCCGCCGCCATCACGGTGATCGCCAACGGCTGTGGGCGAACGGACCTAAAATCTACAAACGGCACCGATGATGCGGCGGCCATTCCAACGCAGATCATCGTGGTGTACCCCCCCGGCCCGGGAGACAGCACCGTCCCACCAGATGCTGTGGGCGGCGATAAGCGCATGGATGCAGCGCCGATCGACGGGCGTCAGAGCGATGGAGCTCCGATCTGCCCGACCAGCACGTTTTGCGGCAACGACCAGGTATGCACCGACGTGACGTCCGATCCGAACAACTGCGGCACTTGCGGTAAGAAATGTTCACCACCCCTGGTCTGTCTCTTCGGCCAATGCACCACTACATGCGGTCTCGTGAGGAACAGCGGCGGCGGCGACGCCAGCAGCGACCCCAGCGGGGACGCCAGCGGCGACGTCCTCGTCAGTGAGGGTGGCGGCAGCGACGGCAGCGGCGGCGACACAGGCACCATCGATACCGGCATCGCCATCGATACCGGCACCGGCGTAAGCGACGCGGGTAGCGGCGGCGACACCGGCGCAGGCGGCAGCAGCAGCAGCGGTGGGAGTGGCAGCGGCGGTAGCGGCACAGGAATGCTCACCAACTGCGACCGCGCGTGCGTCAACTTGCAAAGGGATC
>Ga0210409_10007044_pt1 | contig 11616 bp, 8 predicted proteins | sample IncBWH17MmetaG_FD_161649 | JGI IMG/M metagenome (GOLD analysis project Ga0210409, IMG submission 161649) | Forest soil microbial communities from Barre Woods Harvard Forest LTER site, Petersham, Massachusetts, United States - Inc-BW-H-17-M | ecosystem: Environmental > Terrestrial > Soil >...
TCTGCTCATCGTGGCCTAGTCCGCCGCTCCATCGTGGGCGGTAATTTGGCCCCCCGCCGAAGGAATCTGAGAGTGTCCCGAGTGGAAGAACGACGTGCGGTTCAACACTTTTTCCTGGAACTCTTCGAGGTACAGATAGATCACCGGCGTCACATACAGCGTGATGAATTGCGAGACCACCAGCCCGCCCACGATCACCATGCCCAGCGGCCGGCGCGAAGCCCCATCGGCTCCGTATCCGGCGGCGATGGGCACGGCGCCGATCACGGCCGCGAGCGTGGTCATGAGGATCGGACGGAAGCGGTCGATGCTCGCGTCATGGATGGCTTTCTCCGCGCTCTCGCCGGCGTCCACGCGCTGCCGCGCGAAATCCACGATCATGATTCCGTTCTTCTTCACGATGCCCATCAGCATGAACATGCCCACGAAGGCGTACAGCGACGCCTGCTCGCCTAACAGGTACAGCGCCAGCAATCCGCCCACGAGCGCGGTCGGCAGCGTCGAGAGCACGGTCAGGGGATGGACGTAACTTTCGTACAGAATCGCCAGGATCACGTACATGACGAACACGGCGAGCGCCATCAGAATGGTCAAATCGCGCACCGTGTCGCGAAACGTCAGCGCTTCGCCCTGCAGGCTCGCGCGAATCGTCACGGGCACGACTTCCGACGCGGCCTTGGAAATGTAGTTTGTGGCGTCGCCGATCGCCACGTCCGGCTTCAAATTGAAATAGATCGTCACGGCGGTGAACTGGTTGAGGTGATTCACGTTCTGCGGGCCCAGCGTGGTTTTCCAATCCACGAGTGCGCTGAGCGGCACGAGATTCTTCCCGTCATCCGAACGGATGTAAAGCAGCGAGAGATCGCTGGCGTGCGCGCGTTCGGAATCCTTTACCTCGAGGATCACCTGGTATTGATCCTCCGGCTTCTTGATCAGGTACAGATAATTTTGCGAATACGCGTTGCGGAGCAGATTGAGGATTCGCGTTTCCGAAACGCCGTAGGTGCGGGCCTGGTCGCGCCGGATATTGATTTCCAGATTCGGCGTGTGATTGAAAAAATCACTGTTGACGGTCGCAAAACCCGGGTATTCCATCATCTTGCCCATCAGTTTCTGCGCGACGTCGTAAACCTGCTGCGAATTCACTCCCGACACCGAGTACGCATACTGGCCCTGATTCGTATTGGTCGCCCCCGTGCTGATTTCCAACACAGGAAAAGGCCGCAGAAAAGGGAAAATGCCGGGAATGGTGGCCAGCCGGCCCATCAAGCCGCCCGCGACGGCCTGAATCGGCGCACGAGCCTGCGGCGGATACAAAAAGGCCAGGAGAAGTCCCTGATTCGAAGCCAGGAATTGACCGTTCCCACTCATCGTGAACGTGGCCCCGACGGCGGGATCCTGGCGCATGAGCACCCCCGCCTGATCCTGCAAAGCGTGCATTTGCGCGGGGGACGAGCCTTCCTTTCCGATCATTACGCCCCAGATAAAGCTGCTGTCCCCAACCGGCAGGAAGGCCTTCGGAACGGCCATAAAAAGCAAAACCGTTCCCGCCATGCAAGCGGCCCAAGTCAGCGCGGAGATCCAACGATGACGCAGGAACCACCACAGCGATTTTCCGTATCCCCGCAGGACTCGTTTCTCGACTCGACCGATGGTGCGCTCCACCCAGTTCTTTTTGACTCCCTCTCCTCTCGCTTTCAGCAGCCTCGCGCACATGAGCGGAGTGAGCGTGAGCGAGACCAACCCCGAGGCGAAAATTGATACCACAATGGTGATCGCGAATTCGCGGAAGATGCGTCCCACCAACCCCGACATGAAAACGAGCGGAAAAAATACGGCCGCGAGCGAAACCGTCATGGAAAGAATCGTGAAGCTGATTTCGCGGGCGCTTTCGAGGGACGCCTCGAGCGGCTTCATACCTCGTTCCATCAGGCGCACCGTGTTCTCCAGAAACACGATGGCGTCATCCACCAGAAATCCGATGGCCAGCGTTAACGCCATCAGCGACAGATTGTCCAGGCTGTAGCCGAACTGGCGCATGGCCATAAACGTCAGCAGCAGCGACAGTGGCAGCGCGACGGCCGGGATCAGCGTGTCCGTGGCCCTGCCCAGAAAAACAAAAATCACGGCGACGACGAGCACGAACGCGAACAGCAGCGTCGCCTGCACGTCGGCCACGGAATTTACGATCGTCTGGGAACGGTCGTAGATCGGCGTCACGCGCACGGACGCGGGCAACTCGGCGCTGATGATCGGCAGCAGGTCGCGCACGCTCTTGGCCACGGCCACGACGTTTGATCCGGCCTGCCGATTTACGGCCACCACCACGGTCGCGCCCGGTTCACCGTACCCGCGCACCCAGAACTTCATGCGGATGCGCTCGTCTTGCACGGTGTCTTCGACGTCGGCAACATCGCGCAAATAAACGGGGCCGGCGCTGGTGCTGCTGACGATCAGATTCCCGTACGCCGCGGCGTCCTCCAGTTGCCCATTCGGCTGAAGCAGAGCCGTGCCGGACGAGCTGTCAAACTGCCCCGCGCCGGTGTAGCTGGTCCCGTTCTTCACAGCATTGGTGAGGTCGTCGATCGAAATTCCGCGAGCCCACATTTTCGAAGGATCGACCTTGATGCGCACGGCGGATTTGGTGCCAAAAACATTTACGCTGCTCACGCCGGGCAGGATGCTGATCCGCTGCCCCACCTGCGTGCTCCCGTAATCGTAGAGCCGGCCGCCCGTGACGGAATCGCTGGTCAGAGCGATGTAGAGAATCGGCTGATCGTTCGGGTTGGTTTTCGTGTAGGTCGGCGGCGACGGCAAATCCGTGGGCAGGCTGCCAGTGGCCTGGGAAATAGCGGTTTGCACATCGGTCGCGGCCGCATCGATGCTCTTGTCCAGCGCGAACTGCAACGTGAAGCTCACGTGACCCTGCGTGCTTTGAGAGGTCACCAGTTCCAGCCCGTTGATCTGCATGAATTGCCGTTCGAGCGGCGTGGCGATGTTGTTGGCGAGAGTGTCCGGGCTTGCTCCGGGATAATTCGCCTGCACGGAAATCACCGGGTAGTCCACCACCGGCAGATCGTTGACCGGGAGGCGCAGATAGCTCAGCACCCCGAAAACGATGACAGAAACCGTCAGCACCGCCGTCATAACCGGCTTGCGAATGAACGGTTCAGAAAGGTTCATGATTGCCCCGCAGGCGGCGCCGTGGCCGTACCCGTAACGACGCGCACCTTGCCGCCCGGCAGCACGCCGATTTGACCATTCATAACGACGCGTTCGCCGGGCTGAAGTCCCTGCTCGACCACCACCAGTTCCCCTTGCCTCTGCCCGAGTTTCACGGGCCTCAGGTCCGCGGTCGAGTCCTGTTTGACGACATAGACGAAGGGACCATTCGCAGAATCCTGCGGCGCAGCTGCTGGGACGAGCACAGCCTTCGGCAGAGTCGCCAGCACCAGCCGCACATTCACGAACTGGCCCGGCCAGAGGTGGCGGGAGGTATTTGGCACAGTGGCGCGGAGCAGGACCGTTCCGCTGCTGCTTTGCACGGAGTTGTCGAGAAACGTGAGCTGCCCAACTTCGGGTTTCGTCTCATCCGGCAAGCGCACTTCCACTCGGAGCGTGCGCTTTGCCGAATTGCGCTGCACTTCGGAGAAATCGCTTTCGGTCACCGTAAAGTCGGCGTAGATCGGGTCCATGCGCTCAATGTTCAGCAGCGTCGTGGTGTTTGCAGTCACCACGTTCCCGTTGTCGACCAGCCGGTGCCCCGCGCGGCCATCGATCGGCGAGAGAATCGAGGTGTACTCCAGGTTCAGCCGCGCGGATTCCACCGCCGCCTCGTTTTGCCTGACCTGCGCTTCGCCCACGTCCACCGCGTTTTTCCGCGTGTCGTAGTCCTGCCGCGCGATCGCTTTCGACTCGACAAGATCTTGCACGCGGGCAAACTGAATCTTTGCAAAATCCAGCGCCGCCTTCGATTGCGCGAGGTTGGCTTGCGCCGAATTGAGCTGCGCCTCGAAGGGCCGCGGATCGATCGTAAACAGCGGATCGCCCTTCTTCAAATTAGCGCCGTCCGTAAAATGTATTTCCGTAATCTTTCCGGACACCTCGGGTTGCACGGAGACCACTTCCCGGGCGACGGTGTGGCCCACTTCATCAAGGTAAAGCGGCACGTCCTCGCTGACCGCGGTCGCCACCGTCACGGGCGAAGGCGGCCGCTCAAACGGCGGCGGATCTTTCTTGGCGCAGGCTGTCAGCAGAAGACCCAAAACGCAAGCCAGATAAAATGTCCTGTTCCCGCGGAGCATCAATGTCCTATCGTTTCCCAGAGATACCGATTCCGGTCCCTATATAAATATAATACGACACCCTGTATGAGATGTATCAAGCCTAGATCGGTGGCATAAATTTCTTGGCCCTATTTCCTGAATATCTGGCTAAACGAAGGCAATACAGGGAGTTTGGCGAAATCGGAAAATTGTGAAGATTTGAAAAGTTGGCCGGATTCGGGGCGAAACAGCGGAATGGGGAGGACAGCCTGGCATTCGGTGGGAAAGCTACTTCGCTGACGAGGCAGCGGCGGTTGATAATCGCTTCAATTCTTCGTAGGTAAAGAAGATCCGTGAGGCCTCCCCGGTTTCTAGTTCGCGGCCCAGCCCAAGCAGACGGGAAAACCAGCGAAGCTCCGGAGGGGTAATACCGAGCAGAACTGCGGCTCTGTGTTCGTCTACAATCGCGTTCGGTTCAAGGTCAGCCATGTACATTCCTCCGGGAACAAGGGCTACAGTTGATAACCAACATGGCAATTCCCCTGCCAGGAGTGCGTCTCAGGCAAGTCTTTTGGAATGAGAATGTTCAGACACCAGAACGGGTATGTGAGGAGCTTTTAGGCAAAAGATTTCACTTTATGTAGGCCGATCTTCCCAGAGGTTTCCTGATCGGGACCAGGGGATAGATGCCCGTCCAATGAAAGTCCACGGAACGGGCAAAACGCAAGAGGAGCCACCGCCAATGCGCTGTTTGCCCGGCCTTGGAGAAAGGTGCACCGCTGGCGCTACGTCCGGCAAAGTCTGGGCACATTAGGGGCGCGATTCAGCGCGGTGACCCACGCCTAGGCAGTCTGGGTGCGCACCTGCTGTTTCACGCAGACCTTATTGGTCAGCTCAATGAGCTGCCTCAGATTCCACCACTCCTCTTCGCTCATCAGCCTTCCGTCCGGACTTGAAAAGTAAATCGATACGAATCCCTCGGTGGAGAGGGGAGAGCGGACAATCAACTGCGTTTTTTGGTGCTCAGGCAGCGGCTCGGGCATGAATCGTTCCTCCAGATGAATCCGGATTCTAACATGAATACCTCGATCCGATCTTTAACATCGCATTAATAATATAAGTCTGGGCGGAATCCTGCGACGGGAAGAATCCCGGGAACGCCAATCTCCCGATTGGCGGGTTGCAAGACGCCAATCGGGAGATTGGCGTTCCCGGGCGATGAGTCAGATCGGCGCGTTGGCTTCAAAAGCCGACTTCGAATTCACGGAAACGCCGCTCGAGCTCCCATTGCTGTTGCGCCTTCTCACTGGATTTTAGGAAGGCGGCGCAGGCTGCTGATGGCTTGGCAGCGCCGGGCGCGTCTGGCGTGCACGCGGAGTCGGTGCGCGTGAAAGCGTCCGGCTCGCGCCACAGGCTCGCCCCGGGCAGAAAATTGTGTTCGAGGCCGGTGCGGACCAACTGCTTCAGGTCCGCGTAGCTGAGAGCGTACGTGCTCGCCGCGCGAACGTATTCATGCGTCAAATCAATGCGCGAAACGCCTTCGTCATCGGTGGAGAGCGCCACCGGAACGTGGAATTTGCGATAGATGGGAAACGGATGGTCCTTCCCGGCAACGCCAAGAATGACGTCATTGCTGGTGAGGTTGATTTCCACCATCACGTGTTTCGCGGCCATCTCTTTCAACAAATCATAGGGACGGTCCTCGTGCATCAAGTCGACGCCGTGTCCGATTCGCTCGGCATAGGCATCCTCAAGCGCAAGGCGGATGTGACAGCAGAGGCCCTCGGGCGGAACAAGACCGGGGGCAAGCTCGCCGGCGTGCAGGCTGATGTGCACTTTAGGATAGAGGCCATGCAGGAAGCCGACGATTTTCATGTGCAGCGCATAGTCGGCCATCGAAATCGTGCCGTCCTCCGGCATGACGTAGTTGATCCCCACAAAACGCGAATCAACCGAGGCGGTCTCGAACCCCAGAAGCGTTTGCGCGAAAACCTGCTCCTTGGGAAAGCCGCGCAGAATTTGGTAGAGATAGCGGAACGTGATTTTGCAGCCCGGCAATTCCTGCGGCGTACCGCAATGCTCGAGCGCGCGGCGGGACGCTTCGGAATCGTCAAGGTGGGCGCGGGCGTTGCTAATTTCATCACGCAAGCCTCGCGCCAGCAGGGCGTCACGGAATTGGCCGAGGTCGTCCTTCCATCCAATTTCATGGGCGATTTGCGTTGCGTGGCTGAAGTCCGGTGTATCCATCAGCTCGATATACTGCTCGTTCTGAGATGCGCCGCGCGAGGCGACTTCGTCGAGCCATTCTCCAGCATGGCTCAGTGTCGTCGCGATGAAGAATTTGTCGAACGTGGAGAAAAACTGGTCATGCCCGCTGAAGCCGGGCGTGGGCACAAAGCTGCGCATGGAAAACGCGTTGATGAGCGCGTCGTAAAGGGCCTGATTCGTGAAGGCTTGCGCAGCGGGCGCCTGTCCTGCTCCGCAAACCGGCTGCGGCTTCACAAGAGCATGGGTCGCGAGATCCACGCAGAGGCCATCTTCCGCTGCATCGCGAATCCAGGTTTCAGCATAGACTCCCCCGGGAAAGTGGTAGTGCAGGTCCGCACCCTTGGGCATGCGCCGGAGAAACGCTTCGAGTTCGAGCGGGTTCGAGCGTGCAGCCTCATACGCGCGCGCCGTGCGCTCTTCGGCCGTTCCCGCCGCCACTGCGGGTTTTTTGACCGCGGTCTGAGCGGAGATAATCGTTGGCAACAGCAGGAAGAGCGCGGCGCCGATGGAAACGATTAGCGGAACCCGCGGACTTCTTGCGCTGGGCATGATTATGGACAGCATGAAAAACCGGTCCACAATTTTCTCCTCTCGAACGCACACGCCTCTCATGGCAATAGGAGTCCGAGTTTACATCACCGCACGTTACCGAAGGTTTCTACGTGGATTTTATTTCGCGATCACCGGCATATTGAACCGTGCATGCCACGACGCCTTCAAAGTTCAAGCGTCGCAACATTGGCCATGGGAAAATCAAATCAGAGGGTGCTACACCACCTGCAAATATCTGAACTTGAAGAACGAACGGCTCAGGATGAGGCCTTTGCCGCTCTTGTCATTCCATCCTGTGGATTCCAGCGCCCCGGGGCTGGGCGCCCAGGAGTCACAGCCGTTTCGGGTGTTCCCTCAACGTCGACAATCTCTCGAGTTCGGTAGGGCTTTTCCTTGTGGCAGGACGGACACCGAAGGTTGAAGACCTGGGATTTTCGCTGCGACGATTCTGTCCCTTCGCTCGCCCCTTGCAGGCTCCCTACGATGGCCGGAACGGGAATGGGCGCCTTGCAATGCAGGCATACCACTCCGCGGAAAGTTGGGCGTTCCGTTTCAATCGTCATATTCAAGCCTCGCTTGGATTCGGAACCGATGTCAGGAGACACCCAATCCTACCCCAAAGCGTCCATTTAGGTCCAGTCGCCCAACTCCAGAGGTTGTGGAAATATCGAGAACAAACCATAAACCGGAGGGAACCTTCCTCAACTCATTGATTCAATGAGAGTTCATAGGTCCAATTCCGCGTGCCCTCCAATCCGCTTTCTGTTGCTACTATCTACAAGCAATCTTCAAGCAATCTTCCGGGCGCACGACAAGCAGGCAAATTGGTGAAGAGGCAAGGGTGCAAGAAAGTAGGAAAATAGAGATGGAGACGAAGAGTCAAACTGCGGTGAATGCGAGTCGCTCTTTCGATTCCGAGTCGCTCGAAGTTCCGGCGGGACGACCCACCGTAGCCCACTGTGGAAACGGGGAGAAATCATTTCCGCCGTTACGAGAAAACCCCGGCAGGGGCGACATATCAGGCTCACCCACAATCATCCGCACACAGTGAATTCAGAACGAGCCGGGCCCCCAGGGCGTCCCGAGGACTGTTTCGATGTTTGCATTCCGCGGGCCGGATGTAGAATGCAAACACGCTCATCGAGGACCGGCCACATGAAACGCGCACTTCCGCTAATTTGTTTGCTCGCCACGATTGTTTGCCCCAATTCCCGGGCGCAAACCCCCAAAGCGCAATCCACATCAAAACTTTCTTCCCAAATCGGGATGGAACAGCGCTTCCTGGTGGACCGCGGCGATGGGCACATCGACGTTCGAATCGACGTTCGAATCGAGGTGATCGCGCAGGGAGTGGGCCCGGTCATCGTAATTTTACCGTCACTCGGCCGCGGCGCCGAAGACTACAACGTCGTGGCGGCGCTGCTGGCCAAGGACGGCTTCCGCGTCCTGCGCCCGCAGCCGCGCGGCATCGGCGCGAGCACGGGACCCTTGACGGACCTGACGCTGCATGACTTCGCCGCCGACATTGCCGCCGTGATCGAGTACGAAGGCAAAGGCCCCGCCGTGGTGGTGGGCCACGCCTACGGCCACTACGTCGCGGGCACGCTGGCGACCGACCGGCCCGAACTCGTGCGCGGCGTGGTCCTGGCCGCGGCGTCGGCAGGAAAAGTTCCGCCCGGAGTGCACGAACCGCGGGTCACACCTGAAGTGCGTGAAGCAATTGAAAAAAGCGGAGACCTGTCGCTCCCGGACGCCGACCGCCTGCGCTATTTGCAGTTCGCTTTCTTCGCGCCGGGACATGACGCGCACGTCTGGCTGAGCGGCTGGCACCCCGAAACCGAAAAGGCGGAAAACGCCGCCTCGCGCGCCGCTCCCGTCGATGACTGGTTCGCCTGCGGCACCGCGCGCATCCTCGACCTGCAAGCCGAAAACGACGCCGTCGCCCCGCGCAAATTCGCCGGAGTGCTGAAAGACGTGCTAGGCGATCGCGTCACCGTCGTCGTAATCCCCAACGCCGGCCACGCCCTCGTCCCGGAGCAGCCCGAAGCCGTGGCCAAAGCCATCGCCGCGTTTGCGCGCACGCTGCAATAAATATTCAGTCTGCAGTTTTCAGGGATAAAGTCGGAATCCAGCAAGACCGAGCAACCCACCCTTCGAAAATCGCGAAGGATTAGGCGCCCCACAGTTCAAACCCATCCTGAAAGCATCGCCACGTGCCCATTCAACATGGGTGCACACCGTCGCGATAGTTCAACGAGCAATCTTGAGTTTAATAGCCCGGGGTTGTGGGCTTGGGTCCCCCATCCATTGCGATTTTCAAACGGTGGGCTTTGCGTGACGGGAATCCCAGAAGATTTAGCGATCATAGCCTTAGCACAACAGGCGGCGTTAGAATGACCTTGCGGAAATGAGCAGTTCGGAATGGGCGACACCATTCGATTGGCCATCTTCAGGAGGTGACGTCATGTTTTGCATGCATTGCGGCAGAGAAATTGCAGACTCCTCGAATTTTTGTTCTTCTTGCGGCGGCCGGCAGCGGTCGAGGACTTCGCACAAGCAACTGACGCTTTCCGCCACCGACAAGAAGATGGCAGGCGTGTGCGGAGGCATCGCGGAGTATTTGGACGTCGATCCTACGATTGTGCGGCTGATCTGGGTGGCGTTGTCCGTGGTACCCGGCGGCTTTGTTGGCGGCGCTCTCGCCTATTTCCTTGCATGGATCATCATTCCGAAGGCCTCTGCGTTCGCCTCGACGGCGGCAGATGCGGCCGCGGCGCAGCCTTCCGCAAAAGCCGGATGAAACCACTACCCCGCATTCCTCTGCGGGCATCCAATCGGTAAAAAATTTGATATTTCATTCAGGGGGAATGCAGGCTTTTCGTGGCGCCGGCGAGACGCCGGCGCCACAGCAGACCATGCTCCTGCCTCATTTGCAATGCGCCAAGTTTTTTCGCTCCCGCATCCGCCAGCCAGGTTACAGAGTTGGGACGCTCTTAGGGGTCTTCAGAGTGATTGGTCCTGCTGGATAAGAGAACTGATCTCCCTTCGTTACCTTCCCGGTCCGGTCGATCTCGGTAGTCTGGCCGCTGATCTTTTTCTTGTCCACCGTTAGGGTGAGATAACCCCACGTTACTACTCCGTACACAAGTTTGGCTTTGGTGTCAGGTGCGATATCTCCGTCTTTCGAATGAATCTGGTGCAGGTTATGGTAACCCCCGTTCCCGACGACCAGGAAAGGCGTGGGACCATCCGGCGCGATGTCCTTCTCCACCCGCTGGTAGTCGTGGACGTGACCGGCCAGGACGAGGTTGGGGACTCGTCCGGTATCCCGAATTGCATTCTCCAGCGCGTCGGACATCTTCGAACTCCCGCTGTGAAAAACATCGAACGAGTAGATCGGATGATGAAGCGCCAGGATGAGCGCCCGGTCGTTGGGTGCGGTTGCGAACTCGTTGGTCAACCATTGCTGCTGGTTCGAATCGATTGAGCCGTGCTCAGGGACATTCGTGTACATGCCGACGATCGTTGCCAACGGCGTAACTAGGGTCCAATACGGATTGGGAAGATTCAGCCCCACGCGAGGAGCATCCTTCGAGATCGGATCGACGTCGGGGTTGGCCTGCATGAAGTAGGCGACCCATCCGTCAAGGGATGTCTGCGCGGTGGGATCGTCGACCTCTCCGTCATGATTCCCGGGAATCGCGAAAATGGGCGGAGTGTAGCGCTCGTACGGTTCATAGAATTGGGAGTAGTAATCATCGTGCGCGCCGGTGAAGTAAACTACGTCGCCGACGTGATAGCAGAAGTGCGGTGAGTTTGCGCCCGCCGACCCGATTCCCTTTATCATTTCGTTGGCCACACTGGATTGAAACTCGGCATCCGTGACGCCGCCCGAGTCGCCCAATACGTCGAAGATCATCTTGCCCGAATCGGTGATGTGCTTTGCCACCGCTTGAAAATTGTCGGCCAGCGCGTAGTGGTACGGAGGGAGGCCCAGGGGTCTGGGCAGGGGCTGATAGCCGGTATTTCGGTGCGACAGCGGGCTGAGCGGGGTCACGCCGGGGTGCGCCTGTGAATTGCCCTTTTTGATATGCGTGCGAACCGCACCTGGCTGCAACATGATGTTTATCCTCCTCAAAAAAGATGTTTGCGGCGTCAACCGGCCGCGAAGGGACAACAAGGTACTGCGGGCAACCATTTCAGTCAATGATAACCTATATTTATTTATGATAAATATTGTATTGAGGAAGTAAAACAGTCAGATTATATCCCTGCGTGGAAGCCGGCAATCCTTGAACGTGTATTTTGCAGGAACCGTTGCAGCGTTCCACGCGTGGACCAAATTCAGCTTGCGATTTATGGCGTGCGGGCTGCAAACAAATTCAGATTTCCAAACCGCCAGAAGTATTCTTGCGCTGACTCTTCCGGCTCAGAACTCGACATGCAGGCGGAGGGCTGGCGCAAACACGGGGCCGCGGTCGCGGTTGTAGCCGGGGTTGGTGATGTACTGCGCGTCGAGCGACGTGAAGAT
>Ga0210409_10007045_pt1 | contig 11616 bp, 8 predicted proteins | sample IncBWH17MmetaG_FD_161649 | JGI IMG/M metagenome (GOLD analysis project Ga0210409, IMG submission 161649) | Forest soil microbial communities from Barre Woods Harvard Forest LTER site, Petersham, Massachusetts, United States - Inc-BW-H-17-M | ecosystem: Environmental > Terrestrial > Soil >...
GTAGCTCGGCGGGGGATGGTCGATGTGCGCCATCAACGGCATGCCGACCTCCTCGGCGACCTCAAGCGCGATTTCGAGCGGCACGATTCCCGAGGTGCCTGAGGAGTTGCGCCCTACCCTCACCTTGATGCCAACGATGAGATCGCGGTTCTGATCTGCAACCTGGACGGCGTCGATCGGATTCATCAGCCGGATCTCTTCGCTCTCGCCGACCATGACGCGATGCGAATAGCCATAGATGCCGGCATGCGAGACATGCAGATAGGCCAGAATGCGGACCTGGCTCGGCTCGATCACGTGCTTGCGAAAGCCCGCGAAATTTCCCGGACCGGCGCTGCCGGTGTCGACCGCCGTGGTGACGCCGGAGGTGCGGCAGAACTCCTCGGCGTCGATGCCGATCGAGGTGCCACCCCAATAGACGTGGGTGTGCAGATCGATCAGGCCCGGGGTGACGATAGTGCCCGAGACGTCGCGCACGTCGGTTTGCGGATCCACCTTGAGCGCGTTTCCAACCGCGGCCACCTTGCCGGCGGCGAAGGCGACATCCGTGACGGCGTCGAGTTTCTGGGAGGGGTCAATCACGCGACCGCCGCGCAGGACCAAATCGAAAGGCATTCTTATCTCCGGATGCGAGAGTGAAGGAAGTGGCGGGAGCCCAATCAGTAGCGCATGAATGATTTTGTAAATACTTGCATCTCTGTCATTCTGACGTCAAAGTGATTTTGTCTCTTCTTTTCCATCGGCTGGAGAACTCGACATGCAGCCGAACACCCTCTCCTTCGAAACGGCCCTCGAAGCCCGCGTCGAAGAGATGCTTGACGCCTGCACGCGGTGCGGCAGGTGCGTCGAGGCCTGTCCGAGCGTAAAGCCTGCGGGCATCGCGGATGCGACGCCGGAAGACATCATCACCGGCATCATCGATATCGTGCGCAACGGGGATGGCCCCGACGCCTCGCGCAAATGGGCGCAGTCCTGCATGCTCAGCGGCGAGTGCATCAGGGCGTGCGACGAGGGTGTCAATCCGCGCTTCCTGCTGGCGATGGCGCGCGTCGCCATGACCAAGGCCGAGCACAATTTGCCGGAGCGACGGCGCCAGGGCGTGGAAAAATACCGCGATCTCGGCCGGGACGTGGCCATGCTCTCGCGCCTGCAACTCAATGGCGAGGTGCTGGAGCGGCTCGGCCAGAAATCGGCGTCGGTGACCACGCCGGCCGAGGCGCCCGACTTCGTGCTCTACACCGGCTGCAACGTGCTGAAGACGCCGCATATCGCGCTTCTGGCGCTTGATATCATGGATGCGCTCGGCATCTCCTATCAGGTGATGGGCGGACCGAGCCATTGCTGCGGCATCATGCATCTGCGGCCTGGCGACGTCGAGATGTCCGGCCGCATGGGCGCGAGTACGGCGGAAAAGCTGTCGCACGCGAAGTCCGGTCAGGTGATCTCGTGGTGCCCGAGCTGCTATGTCCAGTTCACGGAAACGACGCTGCCGACGATCGAGCGCCAGCGCGGCGCACGGCCGTTCGAGATGGTGCCGTTCTTGCGCTTCCTTGATGGCCGGCTCGATCAATTGACCCCGCATTTGCGACGCCACATCGAAATACGGGTCGCGCTGCATCGCCATCCCGGCGTCGCCGGCGTCATGGAGGCCGCGGCCACTATCCTGCAGGCCATCCCGGGGATCACGCTCGTCGACTTGAAGCAGCCGGCCGTGGGCTTGCAAAGCGTCAGCGTCGGCGTGCTGCCCGCATTCAAGCGCGAGCTACAGCTCAACGAACTTCGTGCCGGCCGCGATGCGGGCATCAACGCGCTGGTGACGGTCTATCATTCCGAACATCGCGAGCTGTGCGCGCACGAACGCGACTGGCCGTTCCGGATTCTCAACCTGCTCGAACTGGTCGGCGCCAGCATGGGGCTGCAACGCCGGGATCGCTACAAAGAGCTCAAGATCATGCAGGATGCCGACCAGATCATCTCTGAATGCGGCGACCTGATCGCGCAACACGCGCTCGACCCTGCGAAAGCGCGCGACGTCGTCGTCAGGTCGATGCTCGGCGACCAGCCGCTGCCGCTTGGAGCATGATCCGGAAGAAGCCGGTTTTCCCTCGCGACAAACGCCAACTCGTTTTGCGCGCGGATCATGCTCAAGAGATGAGATCACGATCCGCGGCCGGGGGACTCTCGTTACCCTCGGGCGCCCGTTCTATTTGCGCCGCGAAAACTCATTCGCCGGTGTTTTCCAGATGCTGCGCAATTTCCCAGCTGACGGGCAGTTCAACGTCGCCGTTGATGCGCACGTTGACGATCACCGGGCCGTTTTCAACTGCGAGGGCCTTGTCGATCTCGCCGAAATCGTCAGGCCTATTTACTCTGAAACCCTTGGCGCCGAAGCCAACCGCCAATTTGTCGAAATCCGGTTGAGCGACTTCCGCATATTTCGTCGGGAAGCCCTTGTGGACCAGGTCGTGCCGCTCCTGCCCAACCGCATTGTCGTTGAACACGATCACCGTGAGCGGCAGGTTGTGACTGACCGCCGTGTGGAAATCGGCGACGTTCATCATGAACGAGGCATCCGCTGTGACGTGAGTAACGCGCTTGCCGGGTCGCGCAAAGCAGGCGCCGAGAGCAATGCTCAAGCCTTGCCCCACCGCGCCAAAATCCGCTCCGAGTGACCAATTGTCGGCACCGGAACTAGTGAGGGCCTGAACGGTCACCATGAGGGAATGACCGCCGTCGAACACGAGAATGCGATCGTGCTTCGGCAGCTTGGATTCCAGATAGGCGGCGGCGCGCCGCGGATCGACCCATTTACCGTCGTCGTAACTTATGGCTGGCGGTTTGTGCTGCTTGACTTTCTGCAAGGTTCCCGCGTCCGCCTGGCGGCCCGGCTTACCGCTTTCTTTCAACTTGTCGAGCAGCGCCGCGATAGCGACTTTCGAGTCGGCTTCGAGGCCGACCGTGATCCGCGCAAACCAGCCGAAGGCGTCCCCTCGGTCATCGATCTGGATAATCTGCTTGCCGTTTTCCAGAATCTTACCGAAGTGCGTCGTCCATTCGTTCAAGCTCGCGCCGACGACGATCATGGCGTCGCTTTCGGCCAGCGTATCGACGGCAAGGTCCGAACCAAGCCCGCCGCTGATACCGAGATGAAGCGGATACTGCGAACAAAAACCTGCTGCATACAGCGTTGTGGTGACCGGCGCGCCGAGATACTCGGCCAGTTGCCGGACCTCCCGCTCGGCCTTTCCCTGGGCCGCGCCAAGCCCGCAAAGAATGGTCGGCCGTTTAGCGCCCGTCAGGATTTTGGCGGCTTCGCCAACGTCCTCCACCCGGGGTGGCTGCAACGTCTTCGCCTTGTACATCGGCCGATAGGTCCAACTTTTTTCCGGCAGGGCAGCGTGCTGGACGTCCTGCGGCATGTTGAGGACGAACGGCCCTTTCTTCGCCTTGAGTTGGCGGTGATCGATTTTCACCGTCGCCCCGGTCGTCAGCAGCGCCATGGCGTGCTGGTCGACCATGCCCTGCGGATTGTAGGGATCGCGCAGCGAGGCGTGGCCGGCTAATAGAAATACCGGCGATCGATGCAGCCGCGCCCCGATGAGTGAGCTCGTGGCGTTGGTATAGCCGGGGCCTTGCGTGGTGGCGCAAAGACCGATCTTGCCGGTGAAGCGGGAATAGCCGTCTGCCATGCCGACGGCCGCGGTCTCACGATGGGCGTGAACATATTTGAGCCCGTGCTTTTCACACAGCTCCACAATGATGTCCTGGTTGGCATCGCCCATGACCGCGAAAATGTGATCGATGCCTTCGGCCGCAATGGCGGCCGAAAGCGCCTCTAATACCTTCATGGAGACCTCCACTCGATTGATGTGACGGCGCATATCGCGAAACAGAAAGTACGCCGTGGCATCTTGAAATTTGAGCCACCTGCGTGTCTTGAAGGAAAAAGGCAATGTGTTGAAAGAAACGGTGCTCCGCGCGCTAAAGCCGCAGCGCCGCTGGCGTAATGTGCAAGTGCGTCTGGAAGACACGCGTCATGTGCGCCTGATCAGCAAACCCGCAAACCGCGGCTACCTCTTTAATCGGCAGAGAGCTCTGTGCCAGCAAGCGTTGCGCCCGATCGATACCCCGCTCGATCACGTAAGCGTGCGGGGTTCGGCCAAATGATTCACGAAAGTGGCGGGTGAAGGTCCACGTTCCCAATCCCACTACCGCCGCCAGCGTTTCAAGATTGAGCGACTCGTGCAGCCTGCTGTCGATGTACTCGGTTAGCCAGCGAATTTGCCCCGGCGACAGCTTTCCTTTGCCGCTCGGCTCGTGGAACGTCGCGGCTGCGTAATTGCGCAAAAGGTGCACTGCGAGCTGTGTCGCCGGAGCTTCAACCTATAAGGCGCTACCCAACGCCTGTTGCTGGGCCTCGCCCGTGATGGCGGCCACTGCCGCCGTCACGATCGGATCGTGCGATTTTAATACGTCGTGCAATCGAACATCGGCGACGCATCGATCCGCTACCTCAGCACAAATCCCAGACACAAAATGTTCGGTCAGATAGACATGGCTAACATCGATTTCCTCGGTCCAGTGCCAATGCGAAAGCTGCGATCTGGTCAACAGCGAAACGTCGCCCGGCGCGCAATGAGTCTTGGTCCATGCGCCGTCACACCGCCGCTCCATGACCGTCGTGCCTCGGCAGTACGATACGATTGTGAAATCCCGGACCGGCGGCACGAGGACATCGAGGCCCGCGTAGCGATAGCCGCGTAACCAAACCCCATTCCAGCCGAGATCGTCGCTAGCAACCGTTACTGCGCCGGGCACATATTTCGGCACTTCACTGGGCGTGATGATCGTCGCCATAGCCCGATCTCCCGCCTGGCCGTGGCTGCTCCACTCCGGGCCCGCTACGTCTTCGTCGGCCAGTGCCGCTCGCGGAACCAGGTGCGGTAGTCCTGCGACATCTTCGCGCGCTGCGCCTGCGGCGCATGGCGCTTGCACGTCGATGCCTCCTCGCTGTTTTCCGGCGCGCCCCAGCGCAGCTCGACGCAGTCGTTCGGGTTGTAGGCCATCTCGAAATCCGGCGTCCGATCGATGACGTCCTTCAGCGACAGCGTCCACTGCGAGCCATCGCTGCGGGTATAGGATATTTTGCGCGAGGCAAGCTCGGAGGCGAGCACACCCCGCAACTCGCTTTTCACGTCCTCGACGCTCCTGCCGTTCGGCATCGCGTAGCGCTCAGCCCGCCGCAGGACGCGATCGGGAAATCCCCGCACCACATCGATCGCGATCAGCAGACGGAAATCGCGCGCCGGGGTGGAATAATCTTCCCAGGCTCCGGTCGTCTCGAAGATCGAGGGGCCGTTCGGCATCGTCACCTCGCCGGGCTGTTTTTCCTGATATTTTCGTCCGTTTTCGACCGAGGTGACGCGGGTCTTCACCTGCTCGTTGAGGCTTGCGATGGCGTCTGTCATCGCTTTCACGGGATCGAGCGGCTCGGGCGACATCACATCATCCATGCGATCGTAAAAATCCTCGGCGCTCATCTGTGATTGATCGAGCGAAAAGTCGCCGTAGCTTGGATTTTTGGCGATTTCGGCGTTGGCCAGCCTCCGCAACGGGCCGTTTTTGTCGCGCAGAATGGGCCGGAAATGCTTGAAGCCGGGGCTGCCGAGTGCGGGATCGTGCACGAACAGGAAATTGCCGCGCCAGAATCGCTTTCGCGTGATCGATCCGTCGGGCTCGGCGTCGACGGCGAGGAAGACGCCGGGCATGCCGTTCAACTCCGGCACGCGATGCACCAGCATCAGCACGTGGCCGTAGGGGTCGGCGTACACCGTGCCCGGGCGAAGCGCTTGTTGCGTCAGCGAGACGGTGTAAAAATCGGTATTGTCGTCGCTCCCCGCCACGCGCACGGCGCCGGTATGCACGACGTCGCCGACATCCCGCAGATATTCGCCGAACGTCGTCGGGCGCTTCGGCTTCGGCGGCAGAGTGGCCGGCGGCGGCGCTGGCGCCTCGGCCGACTGCGGCTGAGTAAACAACTGCAGAAGCGTCGGCGTTAGCTCAGGCGCCGTGGCGGCGGGGGCAGCCGATGCGATTTCCAGTTCGGGCGGCGCCGGCGGACGCGTGACCTCGGGATGCTCGATGTCGAACCACTGGTAGCATTTGGGCGGCTTGCCGCCGGTGCCGCGCGAGCAATTCGAATACCCGAACGGTAGCCCCATCTTGTAGGCGAAATAGGCGCGCAGGAAGTAAGCGAAGTCGGCGCAGTCGGGCCGCAGGCCCGTCTTCGCATTGTCTTCACCGCGACCCAAATAGTTGAACAGGAAATTGCGCGATCGATCGCGCAGTACTTCGTGCCACGCCTTCCAGGACAGATCCTGGTCGGGTGGCGCGTCGAACAGCTTTTCGATCCACGCCGAAAACAGGGATTCCGTTGTGTTGTTCCAACTGTTGCGCACCTGCCAGAAGCTTCCCGACGACGTAGCCAGCGGCTCCGGTTTGCGCGCGCCCACGGTGACGTCGCGTGTAATCGTGCTGCATTCCGCCGTCGCGTGGTCGAGTGCCAGCGTCACGTGCCACATGCCCGCGGCCGGCTCGGCGACCTCTGCGAACCAGGAATATGGCGCCCCGCCGTGGCGGTCCGGTGATTTGGCCGCGACGCGTCCATCGGGCGCGATCAGCGAGAGCACGCCCTCGAGCGGCTTTTCGGTGACGACCATGACGCGCAGCGGCGCGCCCTTCCACGGCGCGAGCGGCGAGGACAAAACCGAGAGATCAACCGCGTCGGCGCAGATGCCTGACGCCGCTTCGGCCGGTGAGTTCATGGTGGAGAAAAGGAACAAGGCCGTCGCAGCAGCAGCAAATCGGCTTGCGAGAAACATTTTGACAACCTTCCTGGAGGAACCCGGAACCGCGCTCGGCCGTGGCCAGCGGGGCCGCCTTGAGGATAGCTGAATCGGCCGGCATCAGTCCGCAAATTGAAGGCGATTTTGCGACGAGCCAGCCATTCGTCGAGGTATAGCGGCGCCGTCTCTCACGCTTCAAGGAGGTTTCAGCGCGACATCGCCGCCCGCCCCTCACTCCGACTTGTCGATGTTCCAGAAGATCGGGGTCGCGGGACCGTCGAGCACGCCGGAGAGCGATTTGCGCCACGCGCTCGGAATCAGGAACTGCCCGAGCGGGATGTAGATCACCTGATCGTAGACTTCCTTCTGGATGTCGGCAGCGATCTGCTTCTGCTCCTCGGGCGAGAATGCGCGCGCAAAGCCATCGCGCATCGCTTCCATCCTGGCGTCCTCAGGCCAGCCGAACCAGCCGCCATTCTTGCCCTTGCCGCTGATCGACAGATTGGCGACGGGGTTCACCACGTCGGCGCCCACCCAATTGGTAAAGAACATGTTCCAGCCGCCTTCCTTCGGCGGCTTCTGGCTGGCGCGGCGGGTGACCACGGTCTGCCAGTCGGTGGCTTGCACATCGACCTTGAAGCCGGCGGCGCGCAGCAATTGCGCAGCCACAATCGGCTGCGCCTTCAGCGTCACGACATCGCCGGGCGCCATGACCACGACCGGCGTGCCGTCATAGCCGGATTGCGCGAGCAGCTTTTTCGCTTCCGCCATGCCGTTGCCCTTCACCAGCGATTCCGAACCGACATCCGACGCCAGCGGCGTGCCGCAGACGAATACCGCGCCGCATATCTTGTAGTATTCGGGATTGCCGACGAGAGCGTCCAGCACGTCCTTCTGGTTCATCGCCATGAAGGCGGCGCGGCGGACTTTCACGTTGTCGAAGGGCGGATAAAGGAAGTTCATTCGCCCGAGCGTCTGGAAGCCGAGCTTGTTCAGGGTTTCGACCTTCAACTCCTGGTTGGCGGCGAGCACGGGCAGAAGATCCCATGGCGGATTTTCCATGAAATCGATGTCGCCGGACTGCAGCGCGTTTACCGCGGTCTGCGCATCCGCCATCGTGATCCATTCCACGCGATCGACCTTCACCACCTTGCCGCCGGAGGTCCAGCTCGGCGGCTCCTTGCGCGGCACGTAGTCGGCGTTTTTCACATAAACCGCCTTCACGCCGGGCTGGAATTCGGCAGCCACAAACTTGAAGGGACCGGAGCCGATCTGCTCCTTGATCTGCTGGCCGGGCGGTGTCTCGGCCATGCGCCTGGGCATCATGAACGGCACCAGCGACGACGGCTTGCCGATCGATTCCAGCACCAGCCCGTAAGGTTCCTTCAGTTTCAGCGTGATCGTCCTGGCGTCGGTGGCCTCGATGCTGGCGGTGAAATCCATCAGCTTCTGACCCATGCCGTCGTTGCGGCCCCAGCGCTTGAGCGAGGCCACGCAATCTTCCGCCGTGACCGGCGCGCCGTCATGCCACTTCAGGCCGTCACGCAGGGTGAAAGTATAGGTGAGCTTGTCGTCGCTGACTTTCCAATCGGCCATCTGAGGCTGGATCTTGAAGTTGGCATCTTCCGAAAGCAGCGTGTCATAGACCATGTAACCGTGATCGCGGGTGATGTAGGCGGTAGTGAAGCCGGGATCGATCACGCGCAGGTCGGAATGCATCACCGCGGTGACCGTCCTGGCATCGGCCGGCGGGGCCGCCGCCAGCGCCACGGAGAGCGCAAGCGCCGACAAGGTGGTGCGTGAGGCGATCATGGGACGTTTCCAGCTTGAGATGCGCAACATGTGTTCGTCTCCTGACGTGAAACCGGTCAAAGGCAGGTCATTCGTTATGCATGCGGTACGTTATTTGGGCGCAGTAAGCCGCTGTAACTCCTGAATATTTGAGACTTGCACCGGGCGCCTTGCCCGTCAATCGGGTTGTGGAGGGAAGCGGCTGCGCAGTGCTTCGCCATGTTTCACTTTACAAATTCATCGCCGCTCATTCTCGTAGCTCCCGGGGGCGCCCAAGCGTCGCCGATGACGCCGTCTCAAATGTGAGAGAATCCAGATGAACCCCGCCAACCTTCCCTTTGACTCCGAAGCCATGCTGCAGGGGTTGCGCGGCTGGGTCGAATGTGAGAGCCCGACCTTTGATGCAAGCGCGGTGGAGCGAATGCTCGATCTCGCCGCGCGCGACATGGCGATCATGGGCGCATCGATCGAGCGCATCGCCGGGCGGCAGGGTTTTGGCGGCTGCGTCCGCGCAAAATTTCCTCATCCGAAACAGGGTGAGCCCGGGATTTTGATCGCGGGCCATCTCGACACCGTTCATCCCGTAGGCACCCTGGAAAAACTGCCGTGGCGGCGCGAGGGCAACAAATGTTTCGGCCCCGGGATCTTCGACATGAAGGGCGGCAACTACCTCGCACTGGAAGCGATCAGGCAGCTGGCGCAGGCGTCGTTCACCACGCCGCTGCCGGTCACTGTATTGTTCACGCCGGACGAGGAAGTCGGCACGCCGTCGACGCGCGACATCATCGAGGCCGAAGCTGCGCGCAATAAATATGTGCTGGTGCCCGAACCGGGACGGCCGAACAACGGCGTTGTCACCGGCCGTTACGCGATCGCGCGGTTCAACCTGGAAGCCATCGGCAAGCCGAGCCATGCGGGCGCCACACTGTCCTCGGGCCGCTCGGCCATTCGCGAGATGGCGCGCCAGATCCTCGTCATCGACGGCATGACCTCGGAAGACTGCACCTTCAGCGTCGGCATCGTGCATGGCGGCCAATGGGTCAATTGCGTCGCCACCACCTGCGTTGCGGAAGCGCTGAGCATGGCCAAGCGCCAGGCCGATCTCGACCGCGGCGTCGAGCGCATGCTGGCGCTGTCCGGCACCGCCAACGATGTCACTTTCAAAGTCACGCGCGGCGTGACACGGCCGGTGTGGGAGCCGGACGCGGGCACGATGGCCTTGTATGACAAGGCACGCGGCGTGGCCGAGGCGATCGGCCTCGATCTTCCCCATGGCAGCGCCGGTGGCGGTTCCGATGGCAATTTTACCGGCGCGATGGGTATCCCGACGCTGGATGGGCTGGGCGTTCGCGGCGCCGATGCGCATACGCTCAACGAACACATCGAAGTCGACAGCCTCGCCGAACGCGGCCGCCTGATGGCGGGACTATTGGCCACGCTGGAGTGAAATCCCATGCCGAAAGCGCCAAACAAATCCCGCGGCATCCCGTTCAAGACTATTCGCGCCAGGGCCGAGAAGCGCAAGGGCGGCCCGAAGGAGTTGGAAAAATTGTTGCCGCGGAAACCTAACATCAAGGCGCTGGCGAAAATTCCCGACGACCGTATCCTTTCCGAGATGACGAAACGCGTGTTCTCCGCGGGGTTCGCCTGGAGCGTAATCGAAGCGAAGTGGCCGGGCTTCGAGAAAGCATTCCTCGGCTTCAAGCCCTCAAAGCTGACCTTTCAACCCGACGATTTCTGGGACGGCCTGTTGTCCAATACAAGCATCGTGCGGAACGGCGCGAAGATTGCGTCGGTGCGCGAGAATGCCGCCTTCGTGCAGGAGATCGCCACGGAACACGGCAGCTTCGGCCAGTTCCTGGCGAAGTGGCCCTCCTCCGATCAGATCGGCCTTTTGAACCTGCTCGCCAGGCGCGGCAGCCGGCTCGGCGGCAATACCGGACAGATGCTGTTGCGCTTTCTGGGCTGGGATGGATTTGTGACGTCGCAGGACGTTGTAGCTTGCCTGCGCGATGCGGGGCTCGATATCGCCGAGGAAGTGAAGTCGAAGGGCGACCTCGCCAAGGTGCAGGCGCAATTCAATGCCTGGGCGACCGAGACGGGATTGCCTTACCTGCATCTGTCGCGCATCTGCGCGATGTCAATCGGCGAGAACCACGCGGCGTGACGTGCTATCATGGCACGCTGCTTGCAGCGCCTGGGGTGACAGAATGCGGGAGTAGCCTCATGACGGAATTCTGCAGCTTCCCGCGAACGCTATCCGTCGTCCCTGCGAAAGCAGGGATCCATAACCACGGCCGTCAATTGCTGCGCCAAAGCCGTCGAACAGCGTCTCTCAAACGAGCGGCCGCAGCGTATGGGTCCCTGCTTTCGCAGCGACGACGCAACCGGTGGGGCTGATGATCGGGTACCTGCTTCGCCGTGTGCTTGCCGCCATTCCCGTGATGGGCGTGGTCGCGCTATTCGTGTTTTTGTTGCTGCGGCTGACGCCCGGCGATCCCGCCGCGATCCTGGCGGGCGACAATGCGACACCGGAGCAGCTCGAGCGCATCCGCACCTCGCTCGGTCTCAATGAAGCGCTCTACACCCAGTTCTTCACCTGGATCGGCAAGCTCCTGCACGGCGACCTCGGCGTGTCGCTGATCTCCAATGTGCCGGTATTGAAGATGATCGGCCAGCGCGTTGAGCCGTCGATCTCGATCGCGGTCTCAACCATCATCCTTTCCATCCTGGTCGCGGTGCCGCTCGGCGTGGTCGCGGCCTGGAAACACGGCACCTGGATCGACCGCTTTGTCATGGGATTGTCGGTAGTCGGATTCTCCGTACCTGTGTTCGTGATCGGTTACCTGCTGATCCAGATCTTCGCCATCGACCTGCACTGGCTGCCGGTGCAGGGATTTCGCAGTATCACGACCGGGCTTTCGCCGTTTCTCGAGCGTATCATTCTGCCGACCTGCACGCTGTCATTCATCTACGTCGC
>Ga0210409_10007049_pt1 | contig 11615 bp, 8 predicted proteins | sample IncBWH17MmetaG_FD_161649 | JGI IMG/M metagenome (GOLD analysis project Ga0210409, IMG submission 161649) | Forest soil microbial communities from Barre Woods Harvard Forest LTER site, Petersham, Massachusetts, United States - Inc-BW-H-17-M | ecosystem: Environmental > Terrestrial > Soil >...
CGTCGAGCGAGAAATTGGGGCGCACGCGGCCCGCATTGAAATTCACTTCGTTCAGAATGGAGGGACCGTACTGCTGCAACAGGAAATTGATTTGGCTTGGGCCGACTGTCCCATTTAAGTTCACAGGCAACCCGCTCCCATATTCCGCAGACGTGGCGAGCCACAACCGATCCGTAACCTGAAAGCGCACGCGCGCGCGTAAGGTGTTTCTCTGGTCCTGAGAGACCGGGAACTTGCTCGAATCCGGGATGTTCGCCGTTTCGCTCCCGAGAAATAATCCGCCCGTAATGGGCCCCTGCCCGACCCCAGTCTGATTCGAGTAACTCAGAACTCCTGAAAAGCGGCCCCAGCGTGGGACGGCGATTTGAATTTCCTCGCCGTAAATTTCCGCCGAGGAAAAGGCGATCGGAAAACTGATCCCGGTGTCAAGCAGCACGTCATCGTCGGAATAATTTCTGAAGTCGCGGCGGAAGACGTTGCCATCCATGCGCAGTTTGCCCGCAAAAGATTTGGTGAAACCCACTTCATAATAATTCGCGCGGGCCGGCCGCACGGGCAATCTCACAACGAGGCTGCTGACCGAGTCCAGTTGCGGCGAACTCGCGAGCAACAGATTTTCCATCGCCGGCGTCTGGAAAACGCGATCGTAAGAAGCGTGAACGAGGAGATTAAGTGAAGTTATGAACCGCGACACCCCGAGGCGAGGGCTCCAGGCAGATTCGTTCACCACAAAGCCGTAATGATCGAAGCGCAACCCGGCGCTCAAATTCCATTTGCCGAGGCGTACCTGGTCCTGCACGTAAACGGAAGGCTCTATGTCCCAGCGCCGGTCGGAAAATGGAAAGTTGACTACAGTTCCAGGATCGAATTGAGCGAGATCCGTGATGTGATATTGCAAGTTTTCATTCACGGGGCTGAAAATTCCGTCCACTCCGGCCTTCCACTCGTGCCGCCCGTGATGGCCCGCGAGGTCCGCGCGCACGTATCCCTCGCGATAGCCGCGATCCTGGGAGACGATGATCGGCGTGGATTGCGCATAGGAATTCAGTAAGGCGGACGCATCGCGGACGCTTCCCGCCACACTCAAGAGTATGTCCGCCGAAAATGCATGCGTGTAGCGAACCTGGCCGGAAGTTTCCTTCTCCCGTGAATCCTGACGCTGGCCCGCTGCCTGCTGGACCAATTCGTTCGGCACTTCGTAGCGGACCTCGTGTTGCGCGAAGGTCAGGAAAATGCGGTCGCCGTTTGAAAAATCGCGCTCGTAAGAAGATGAGAATCCACCGGCGTTGCCGACATTTGTGTAATTCTGGAGAACCGGCGAGTCGAGGTACCGGTCGGAATGAACGCCATCCCCCGTGAGGGAAAACCGGTTTCCTCCGGTGGAATAGAAGAGAGCGCCGCTCCCCGAGGCCGTGGCAAAACTGCCGCCTTCCGCTTCAAACTCTGCGTGCAAGCCTGTGGGATTATTTTTTGGAGAGCTAACTTCCACGACGCCGCCAAGTTTTCGCCCGTATTCGGCGGGAAAGCCGGCGGTCATCACGCGCATGGATTCGACGTCGCTCGATTCAATCGGGGGCGCAAAACCGGGGGATCGGTTTTCGTTCATGGGCAGGCCGTCCATGACGAACTGGACGTCATATTCCGAGCCGCGCGGATGCAAAACGCCGTTGGCTTCCTGCAACCAACCCGGCTGCGCATCGACGACATCGAGAACTCCGCGACCCGCTTGCGGCGAGAGCTGCTCGCCAATGGTTTGCGAACCAATCGTATATACCGCGCTGGTGCGCGTCGTATCCACCAGAGTTTCCGTCTCGCTGACTTGTAATTGAGTTTCGACAGGCTTCAGTCCCAGCGTCAAAGACAAGTGCTGGGGAACAATGGATCGAATCTCCACCAGCTGAACGGCGGGAACAAATCCGGAATGCGACACGCTGACGCGGTAGACGCCGAAGGCCAGGTCTTGCGCGGCGTAACGGCCGTCATCGCCAATCGTGAAGCTCAAATGAAATTGATTGCCCTCGCTGATTATTTCTGCGGAGGCGCTGAGGGTCGCCCCCTGGGGATCGCGCACTTCGATCTGCAATTCTCCGCGATCCCGCTGCGCGGCGGAAGGCAGCGCCAGAAACCACACGCAAGCCATCAAGCCGATGATCCGAATGAACCGCGCCATCATGGTTTGAACGTCATGTCGGGGTCCGTTATTTCCACGCCGGAAAAGTATTGATCAAGGCACCCGGTAGGATGGCCCGCCTGTAAGCATATCGTAAAAAATTGAGTAATACCGTCGGGAAGTCTCACAACAATGAGATTCGGTGCACCACCCGTAATTTTGTGAGCCAAGCGTGGCCAAATTGGCTTCCGCCGTTATTTGGGGGGCGACTTCTCCAGCGCAGCGCGGTCCCAGTGTCCTAGATCAGCAGCGGCATCATATGTACTCTGGCAAAATTCGAGTAATGAATCGCGGGGAGATTCGCAGGCGCGCGCATCGTCGTACATCAGCAAAAATTCGCCCAGTTGTTTGTTGAAGAATGCTGCTGGCGGGCGCGCCGGTCGCTCGCCAAATCCATCCGGCGCCGGCGCGGCGTAGGAGTAGAACGCCGCTCCTTTGATGTCCCCGCCTCCTGGCCAAAAACCCACGCTGCTGACCTCATGCGAGTACGCCTCGCGCGTCATCGCGTCCGCGCCGGGACGTTCCGGGGCGCGGCGACCGGAAAACCGCGTGACAGCAAGATCAAAGCTCCCCCAAAAGAAATGGACCGGGCTGGCTTTGCCGAGATAACGAGAACGAAATTCCTTGAAGATGGCATCCACGGTCACCAGGATTCGCCAGATTGCGTTGGCGTATTGCGGATCGTACGCGCCGTGCACGCGGTCCTGATCGAACCGAATCGGATTCGGAATCTCCACCGGCATATTCCAAATCTTGACGTCGATTTCGAGAGATTTCAGCAACGAGAGAAATTCCGCATGAAAATCGGCGACCGTGCTCGGCTCGAGGCGGATACTTTTCCTTTCGCCGATGCATGTGGTTACATCGAGCCGGTGATCGATGAAGTCGAACTGAACTTCGAAGACCCCCTTGCGGTAAGGGATCGGCGATGTCGTCAAACCTCTGGCGTTGACGTAGAGCGGGACTTCCCACCAATGATTGACGTGCGGGGATAGAGCCAGGCGGACCTTGCCGACGATCTGGGTCCACATGTGCAGCGTTGCATACGTTTCCGCCCAGGCGGATAGCGGCAGGGCCGGCCAGGATTCCGAGGAGTCCACCACTTTTTTTGCAATGGGCACGATTTCCTCCTCTTTGCTTATTTGCAGTGATCGCACCTGGAATGCTCAGTCCAGCATGATCTCGTCCACGTAGCACCAGCGCCAGTCCTCGCCCGGCTCGAGCGATTGCACGATGGGGTGTTTGGTCCGGTGAAAATGCTTGGTGGCGTGCTTGTTCTTTGAAGAATCGCAGCATCCGACATGGCCGCAAGAGAGACACATCCGTAGATGGACCCACGAGTCTCCGCTTTTCAGACATTCCTCGCAGCCGTTTGCGCTGGGTTTCACATTCTTGATTTCTTTGACGTGCGGGCATCCTTCCAACATCGCCATTGAGTCCTCCTCGGGACTGATTGCCGTTTTACCACACCTAGGGAAGAATCCGCACCGTCGTGCAGTGCGGCCCTCTTCTTGAATCTAGTAGATGCAATTCCAGCTCCAACCGATTCACTCGCGCAGACCCTGTGGGCCGCTGACGAAGGGGCTGCCGCGTTCGTAGAAACGGCACAGGCGGTGAACGTCGCGGGTGATTCCAATTCTGATCGTGGCGCCGATTGGGCCCGTGGGCCGAACCGCGGCACCGAGCCACAGTTTGCCGCCCGCGCATAAATTCAGTCCGTCGTATCGTTTGTCAATGTCCATCGCTTGCGCGAGGCGCCCCGGGCCGCGCGCAAGGTCGAGCAAACGCGTGGTGCCGCGTTGCCGCTGCATGAATGGGATGCCTTCGAGCGGTTCAACCGCGCGCACCAAGACTCCCGCTCCCGTTCCCTCCTCTTCGCTCGAGACATTCATCATGAAGCAGGAGCCATAGGTGAAATATACATAAGCGTGTCCGTGCGGAAGAAAAAGGGAGCGTCTGCTGGGCGTAAGGCCTCCAAAAGCGTGCGCTGCCCTATCGCCGACCGGATAGGCTTCTGTTTCGACGATGCGGCCGGCGAGACGCACGCGCGGCAAATCGTGCACCAGCGTCTTGCCGATCAAATATTTGGCCAGCTGCATCGTGCCGATCGGCAATTCCGAACGGCGAAGGCGCCGAAGGCGCATGGGTGCGTCAGCTTTTTCCTTGAGCATCTCGCTCAGTCCGCCGGTTTCACGCTGTCCAGCAAAGCAAAGAATCCCTCGGTCAGCGTGGGATGGATATACACGGCGCCTTTCAAAATCGTGTACGGCAGATTTCCGAGCATCAGTGTATAAAGCACGTGAACCAGCTCGCCGCCCTCGGATCCCAGGATGGCCGCTCCCAGGATCCGGTCGTTCGCGGCATCCACAATCACTTTCATCAGCCCGGCAGTTTCATCCCGTTCAATCGCTCGCGCTACATAGGACATGGGGATCTTGCCGATTTTGAGTTTGCGCCCCGCGGCTCGGGCTTCTTTTTCGGTCATCCCGACGCAGCCCAGCTGCGGATCGGTGAAGACGCAGTAGGGCACGATACGATTCTCAGTAGAAAGATTTTTTCCCTGTGTCAAGTTGGCGTCGATGATTTGAAAATCGTTGTAAGAAATATGCGTGAAGGCCGGCCCGCCCTTCACGTCGCCCAGCGCCCAAATTCCGGGAACATTTGTCTCCAGCCGCGAATTGACTCGGATGAAGCCGGATTTGTGGGTCTCGACTCCCGCCTGGTCCAGACCGAGGTCGTTTGTGTTCGCACGGCGTCCGACGGCGCAAAGAAGGTGAGTTCCGGAAATCGTCGTTGGCCCCTGCGCGTTCGCAACGGAAATCTTGACTCGGCCCTTGGACTGCTCCACGCGAGTGGCCTGAACATTCAGATGGAACTCTATGCCCTCCCCTTCGAGAATTTTCTGAAGCTCAGCGGCGATCTCCGGGTCTTCGCGCGGGACAATTTGCCCCTGATTGTGAAGGATCGTGACCCGGCTGCCGAATCTCCGGAACATCTGCCCGAACTCCAGCCCAATGTATCCTCCACCGAGAACGACCAGATGCTCGGGCAGATCCGTTAGCTCCATGATGTTTTCATTGGTGAGAACGCCGGCCGGGTCGAGGCCGGCAATGTCGGGAATGATCGGGCGGCCACCCGTGTTGATGAAAATTTTATCGGATTCAAGAAGGGTTTCGCCCACTCGAACCTGGCGCGCGCCGGTGAATCGGGCGTGCCCCTGGTAGAGGCGCACATTGGGATGCAGCCCGATCTTCTTTTGCACTCCTCCGCGAAAACTCGCGACCACCTTATTTTTCTGCGCAACGATCGTGGAAAGATCAACAGCAACGTTTTCGGCGCGCACTCCCCAGCGCGAAGCATTCCGGGCGTAATGCGCGATCTGCGCCCGGTGGACCATTGCCTTGGTCGGCGTGCATCCCGTATTGATGCAGGTGCCGCCAACATTGGCCATTTCGATCAATGCGACCTGCCATCCCACGTCGGCAAGCCGATAGGACAGGGGATTGCCCGCCTGACCCGAGCCGATAATGATGGCGTCATATTTCATGGGAAGAGACTCCTTGTTGCGGAATTCCCGGCACGATACTTATTCCATGTTCAGTTGGATTCGGCAAGAACGACGACTGGATCCGGATGCGCGCGCGCACTCTTCAAAAACAGAGCCTCTGAATTTCCACTAGTTGGAAGATGCCTTCGCGAACCTGGTTCCGCGAAGCGGAAAGCGATTACTTTCCCGCAGTTGTTAAAGTGGAATCCGCAGGCGTGACCGCTCTCCGGCAAATCAGAGCGCCTGTTATTATTGATTTGAAATGGCCGATCAAGACGATCAAACGCTGGCGGTCACTACTCCTGAAGACGAATTGCCCATCCGCGAAGCGCACCCCAACGGATCGCGCGAACGCAGAGAAGAATCCGATTCGCCTGCCCTACCGAGCGTTGCGAATTTTTTCCGCGCCTACTGGACCAGAATTTCCGCCCTTTCCGCCATATTACTCATCCCCTGTTTCTGGCACCGGCATATTGAGGCAGGCGATCTCGCCAGTCACACCTACAATGCGTGGCTCGCGCAATTGATCGAGCGCGGCCAGGCGCCAGGCCTGTGGCTGGCCCGGCAATGGGACAACGTCCTTTTTGATATTTTACTGGTCCGGCTCGGAAATCTAGTCGGACTGAATCTTGCCGAGAAAATTGCGGTCTCCTTTGCCGTGCTCATCTTTTTTTGGGGCGCATTCATATTGATCGCCGCGATGACCCGGCGCGTCCCCTGGTTTCTGATTCCCTGCCTGACGATCTTCACTTATGGTTGGACCCTTCAGAATGGATTCCTGAACTATTACCTCTCGCTGGGACTTGCATTTTTCGGAATGGCTTTGGCGCAGGGCGGCAGGCGATGGCAGATCGCGATGCTGCTTCCGCTGGCCCTGCTCACGTGGATGGCACACCCGCTCGGGGTCGTATTGATGATTGGCGGCAGCGCGTATTGGATGTTGGCCAAACGACTTGGACGCCGCGGCCAATGGACTCTGCTGGGCGTGGCGGGACTTTCGGTCGCTTTTATTTCCCTGTATCTTAGCTCTCGCTACGAAGTTGTTTGGTCCGCCGGACCACTGTACAACTATCCCTACAATTTCAGCGGTGTCGATCAACTCGTTCTCTACGGCACGCGGTATGCAATCTTCTCGGCCTTGTTCCTTGCATTCATGCTGGCATGTCTGGCATCGGACATCATCTTCCGGATGAAGACACGAGCGGCCCTGGCGACAATGAAGATCCCTTTACAGATTTATGCAATTTCCCTGCTTTCCGCGATTTCATTGCCGAATGTGGTCTTCTTTCCTCATCACGACATCCCCATCAGCTTGCTGACCGATCGGCTGACGCTGGTCACGGCCATTCTGGGCTGCTGCCTGCTGGGAGGAATGACTCCCAGGAAATGGCACCTCGCTGGTTTCGCCGGCTTTGCCGCCGTCTTCTTTTTCTTTTTGTACCAGGATACGGGAAAAGTAAACCGCATGGAGGCTCAAGCGGAAAAGTACGAACGAGTTCTGCCTCCGGGCCAGCGAATCATTGCCACAATTTGGCCTTTCTCCGGCTCAAGAATCTTCATTCATCATATTGTGGACCGCAGCTGTGCCGGATATTGTTTCAGTTATGGCAACTACGAGCCCTCCTCGCAGTATTTCCGGGTACGCGCCAATCCCGGCAATCGCATCGTGACCACTTCCAGCGAATCGGCCGACGCCATCGAATCGGGTGACTATGTCGTTCAGCCCGTCGACCTGCCAATTTTTCAGATCTATCAGTGCGACGTGGATATGTCGGTACTGTGCATGCGCGAACTGGCATCCGGCGAACGGAACGGCAGCGTCGGCCTGCAACCAATCCACAAAAAATAGAGAGCCGCGTTTCAAAGGATTTTTTAGATCGTTTGGGACGACGAGCGCGCAGGAACACTCGATTGCGAATGTCACCAGGAAAAGGCGAACCAACCTGCCCTGGAACGGACGGGGCTGGTTTAGACCTGGTCTGCACGGAGGCTTGGCGCCGCGCAAAATCACTCTAATCCCACACCTCGAAGATAGTGCGCAACGCGAAGTGTTGCTCATGCCGGGAATTTGGAGTAAAAGTGTGATCCGTGAACCGTCCGTGCAGGAGTACACACATGAAAAAAATTATTCGTGTATTGGGCGTGGGATTGGCTCTGTTCTTTAGCGGATCGGCAATCGCGCAGCAGAGCGCCCCAGCCAACGGGCTGGGCATTACCCGGCTGGTCATTGCGAAACGCCAGATCGCCTTCGGCGGCGCTTCCTTCGGCACCGCCGGGCCCTACGAAATTCTGACCGGGACGGCCTACGGCGAGCTGGATCCGCGCGCGCCGGGCAACGCGGGCATCGTCAATGTGAATCGCGCCCCGCTCAATGCCAGGGGCCATGTCGATTACAGCGTTGACTTCATGATCCTCAAGCCCGTTGACGCGAAAAAAGGAAACGGCAGATTGATTTACGATTTTGTCAATCGCGGCAGGAACACGATTTTGCGGCTTGATGAAAGCGGTGATTCTTTCGGCGCGAAAGACGCCGGCAACGGTTTTCTGATGAACCGCGGCTATACCGTCGCCTGGAGCGGCTGGCAGATGGACGCGCCCGGCAATCCCGGTTTCCTCAGAGCCTATGTGCCCATAGCCATGATGGACGGAAAGCAAGTCGCGGGCATGAGCCGGGAGGAGTTCACCGACGTTCCCGCGGGGCCGGTCTTCACGCAAACGCTCGATTATCCCGCGCTGCTAGACTCAACCGGAACGACGCTCACCGTTCGCGAACGCGAAACCGATCCGCGCAAGCCGCTGCCTGCATCGAGCTGGCATTTCATCGACGAGCGCCACGTCGAGATCACCGCGGCGCCTGGATTCGATCGCGGCGCGCTCTACGAACTGATCTATCCCGCAACGAACGAAGCGGTTGCCGATGTTGGCCTGGCCGCCTCGCGAGATTTTGTATCGTTTCTGCGCTATGCCGATCAGGATGCCACGGGACAGCCCAACCCTCTGCGAGACCCTGGCACGCCCTTCAAGGCAGCTCTGGCGTTCGGCATCTCGCAGACGGGCCGTGTGATCAACGATTTCATCTACCAGGGCTTCAACGCCGATATCAACGGACGAATGGTGTTCGACGGCGCTTTGCCGCTCCTTTCCGCGACGCGCCGGACGTACACGAATTTTGAATTCGCTCAGCCGGGCCGATTCTCGCGCCAGCATGAGGATCACCAATATGGCGGCGACCAATTTCCATTCACGTACGCCACATCGAAAGATTCCGTGACCGGGAAAACCGACGGAATGATGATGCAGTGCGAAAAGTCCCACACCTGTCCGCGGATTGTCCATCTGGATTCCGATACGGAATTCTGGCAGGGACGCGATTCGCTCCTGGTGACGGATACCAGCGGCCGTCCGTTCGCGCTTCCCGAAAACGTGCGCGCCTATATGTTGTCCGGGCAAGAGCACAATCCGGCTCCGAACTGGAACACACGTGGCAATTGCCAACAAATTCAAAATGCCCTGAGTTATGCGCCCTACGCGCGGGCCTTACTCGTGGCACTCGATCGCTGGGCGAGCGAAAGCGTCGCTCCGCCGCCGACCACATTTCCAAATTTGAAGGATCACACTTTGCTCCCGCTTGCCAAAGTGCAGGCCTCCTACCCGGCCATCCCCGGCGCTCCATTTAGCCCGCTTTACAATCAACTCCAGGTCATCGATGAGAAGAGCATGCCGCCCGAAGCGTCCGGCCCTGCCTATCCCGTGTTCTTCCCTCCTGTGGATGTGGATGGCAATCCGCAGGGAGGCATCATTCTCCCCGAGATCGCGGTTCCGATCGCGACATATTCAGGCCGCAACGTCCGCGCCGAAGGATTTTCCGCGGGAGAATTGTGCGGCCTGGCCGGCTCCTACATTCCTTTCGCCGCGACGAAGCAAGAGCGCCTCGCCAATGGCGATCCGCGCCTCTCTCTCGAGGAGCGCTACAAAAACGCGCAAGACTACGCGGACAAGCGCAAGCACGCCGTCGACGCGCTCGTGCAACAAGGTTTCGTCCTGCCCGAGGACGCCGAAGCTCTCGCCCACAGCATGCCGTTGCCCGGGACGGCGCAGGGCAAGCTCTAAGCCTCGCCACGTGCGATTCCGGTGTGCCAGTGAGATAATGGGTCAGTGCGCGGGAGGATCATAATGGCCTTTGCAAGCGAGAGCATTATCGTGCAAGACCCCGAAATCCACAGCGGCGAGCCGGTTTTCCGTGGTACTCGAGTCCCTTTCCAAACCCTTCTTGATTATCTGGAAGGCGGTGAAACGCTCGATGATTTTCTGGAGCATTTCCCGGGAGTTAGCCGAGAGATCGCAATAGCGGCACTTGAAGAGGCCAAGGCGCTCGTCTTGGCACGCTTCGGAAGATGAGAATCCTCATTGATGAGTGTCTCCCTGCTCCAATCATAGATTCCCTTACGCCTTTCGGTCATGAATGCAAGACGGTCCGCGAAATTGGTCTTGGCAGCAAGAAGAACGGCGAACTCCTCGCGCTCGCCGAGGGCGAGTGGGATGTCCTGTTGACAAACGACAAGAACGTTAAATATCAGCAGAACATGGAAGGACGAAGAATCTCGATCCTGATACTCTCTGCGAAATCCAATCGCCTAAGGGACCTGCTACCATTAATCCCAGCGTGCGTGCGCGCGCGCTTTGGTTTCCATCCAAAGCGGTCAAGTTGTCGAGATCGGGCGTGAGTTTAAGTAGGAACGACGAACGGGACCCATTCAATTAGTCGAACTAAGATCAATCTTCGAGATATAACATTTTGTTCGGCCTGGTAAGTAGGTCAACGCACGGAGCGAATTTCAACCCCTCAATCGCGTTTCCAATCTCGCCAATCGCGCTCGGTGACGCGGAGCATGGCTTTGGCGGCTTTGTGCAGCCAGTTGCCGCGACGTTTGGCCAGGTCGCGTTGGATCGAGGGAACGGCGCGGGGCGTGCCGAAATGGATGTTAGCGGTCTCCCAACCCATGGAATAGAGCAAGCGTTCCTCGTCGTGGCTCGCGGGTAGAGAAGCAAGCTCGATGCGCGAACAGTCCGGTGCAAGGCGGCGCAGCAGCCAGCCATCATAGGGGCGTACGAACGGGTCCGGGACGCGAACCGCACGGTCTAGAATCTTTCCGTAGCGGGTACGTTGCCCTTCCGCGCGATTGCCGTGCGCCCAAACGCAAGCGGATGGGGTTAACTCCTTGGCCTCTCGCGCGACGTAACATCCATACCATTTACCGAGAAGCACCACGCGAGTGTGTCCCAAGCTTCCCAAGCCGGACACGCGATGTTTTTTCTCGCACGGGAAGGAATCATCGGGGAGCAGTTTGCGAAGCGCCGACTCGACGTCGCGCGGCAATCGAGCTTGCGATTTAGGGAGCCGCTCCAATTTTTGCCAGAACACGGTGGCATCGCGCAGCCGATTAAGCGCGATCTTGCGCAGCCAGCGGTGATTTTCCGCCAGCACGAAGGGCCGCCCGCCCACTTTCAGAGCGTCGTGGTAGCCTTCCAGAATCGCGCAGGTTGCATCGCGCGGGCGAATGGTTAAGTGCTCCTCCACGGAGGCCGCATACGCGCTCGTGGCGAGGCGCACGAGGTCCATGCTGTAAGGCATCGAATACACTTCGTCAAAGTCATTGATGCCCCAGATCAATCGCCCTTCCATATCCCGCCAGGTCCCGAAATTTTCAAGGTGCAGATCGCCCACAGCCAGAAGAGATGGCGCCACCGCGGCATCCCCGGCAACTTCTCGCCATATCTGGACCCAGCGGTAGAACGTCGCGCGCAGGAAAGGAAAAAGCCCCAGCGTCATCTGCTTATGCTTGAAGGAAAGCGCGTGGCGATCCAAAGGAATGCACGAGGCGATCCACTTTTCATAAC
>Ga0210409_10007051_pt1 | contig 11612 bp, 10 predicted proteins | sample IncBWH17MmetaG_FD_161649 | JGI IMG/M metagenome (GOLD analysis project Ga0210409, IMG submission 161649) | Forest soil microbial communities from Barre Woods Harvard Forest LTER site, Petersham, Massachusetts, United States - Inc-BW-H-17-M | ecosystem: Environmental > Terrestrial > Soil >...
ATCCGGTCTGGGTTCGGTTCGCCCGCGCCATGGCCCCGCTGATGCGCGGCACGGCGCACGCGGTGGTGGAGGCCGTCGAGGTGGACGCGGCGCGGCCGCTGCGGGCGCTGGACGTGGCGGCTGGGCATGGGATGTTCGGCATCGCGTTCGCGCAGCGCTACCCACGGGCGGAGGTGACCGGGCTCGACTGGGCGAGCGTGATCGGGGTGGCGCGCGAGAACGCGCGGGCCGCCGGGGTCGACGACCGCTATCGGACCATCGAGGGCAGCGCCTTCGACGCGGACCTAGGCGGGCCCTACGACCTGATCCTGATCCCCAACTTCCTCCACCACTTCGACCCGCCGGCCTGCGAGCGGTTTCTCGCCCGCGCGCGGGCCGCGCTCGCACCCGGCGGGCGCGCGGTGACGGTGGAGTTCGTGCCGGACGAGGGGCGGGTGTCCCCGCCGCCCGCCGCGATGTTCTCGCTCGTGATGCTCTGCACCACCCGGGCGGGAGACGCCTACACCTTCGCCGAGCTCGACTCGATGTTCCGGCGCGCCGGGTTCGCCGCGAGCGCGCTGCGCGTCCCGGGGCCGGGCGGCCCTCAGATCATCATTTCCAAGCGTTGAGGAGGCTTCGATGAAGCATCGGATCGCGGTCATTCCGGGCGACGGCATCGGCAAGGAAGTGCTCCCCGAGGGCATCCGGGTCCTGGAGGCGGTCGGACGCCGCTTCGGGGTGGAGTTCGAGTGGACGCACTTCGACTGGAGCTGCGAGGTCTACGCCCGCACCGGACGGATGATGCCCGAGGACGGCCTCGCCCAGCTGCGGCCCTTCGAGGCCATCTACCTCGGCGCGGTAGGCTTTCCCGGAGTGGCCGACCACGTCTCGCTCTGGGGTCTCCTGATCCCGATCCGCCGCGAGTTCCACCAGTACGTGAACCTGCGGCCGGTGCGGCTGCTGCGCGGGGTGCGCTCGCCGCTGGCCGGGCGCGGGCCGGCCGACATCGACATGCTGATCGTGCGCGAGAACAACGAGGGCGAGTACTCCGAGATCGGCGGCCGGCTCTACCGCGACACCCCGCACGAGCTCGCGGTCCAGCAGGCGGTGTTCACCCGGCGCGGCTGCGATCGGGTGATCCGCTACGCGTTCGAGCTGGCCAAGAAGCGCCCGCGCCATCACGTGACCTCGGCCACCAAGTCGAACGGCATCATCCACAGCATGCCGTACTGGGACGAGCGCTTCGCCGCGATGGCCAAGCAGTATCCGGACGTGAAGACCAGCCAGTACCACATCGACATCCTCACCGCCCACTTCGTGCAGCATCCCGACTGGTTCGACGTGGTGGTGGCCTCGAACCTCTTCGGCGACATCCTGTCCGACCTGGGGCCGGCGATCGCGGGATCGATCGGCATCGCGCCCGGTGGCAACATCAACCCGGAGAAGGAATACCCGTCGATGTTCGAGCCGGTGCACGGCTCGGCGCCCGATATCGCGGGTAAGGGAATCGCCAACCCCATCGCCCAGATCTGGACCGGGGCGATGATGCTCGAGCACCTCGGATACCCGGCGGCGGCCCAGGCGGTGGTGGGCGCCATCGAGCGCTTCGTGGAGGCCGGGAAGGGCCTGACCCGGGATCTCGGCGGCACCGCCGGGACGAGCGATGTCGGTCGAGCGATCGCCGAGCTGATCTGATCCGCCCCCGCTTGCCGCGCGGGCCTGCTGTGGCCAACACTTGACAAGGCCTGCCGCCGGTGATATTGCGCTGGCTAACCCTCCGCGCCCGGGAGGGCCGGGTGGCCCCCCTGGTCCACACCGGAACAGCCCCGTTCCGCTTCTGGGCCACGATGAGATGGGCGGGCCCGCGCCCGCCCGGAGGTGACGTCCCCGAAACACCGCGAACGCAAGCGCCGTTCACCCAGTCGGCCCGTCCTCAATCAGGAGGTGGAGCGTATGACGTCATCCACTCACGGCCGCTCCCAGCTTCAGGTGACCCGACGTCAGTTCGTCCGGAGCGCGGGCGTCGGGTTGGCCAGCGCGTCCGTCGCCAGCATGCTGGCGGCCCGCCAGGCCCCCGCGCAGATCAAGGGGACGAACCTTCGCATCCTCACCTGGAGCCACTTCATACCCGCCTACGACACGTGGTTCGACAAGTTCGCGGGCGACTGGGGCGAGAAGAATGGCGTGAAGGTGCGGGTGGACCACATCCCGCACCTCGAGATCCCAGCGCGCATGGCCGCGGAGTTCGCGGCGGGGGCCGGGCACGACATCCTCTTCAACGGCTCGACCATCCTGACCCGTATCTACTACAAGACGCTGGCCGACCTCACCGACATCTACGACCAGATCGGCAAGAAGTACGGCGGCTGGATCCCGGCTGCGCGGTCGCCGGTCGACGTCGAGGGCCGGATCTACGGGATCCCGATCTACTACATCCTGCTGCCCATGATCTGGCGGAAGGACCTCTTCGACCAGGCCGGGCTCAAGCCGCCCGATACCTGGGAGGCCGCGCGGGTCGCGGCGAGGACGCTCAAGGCCACGGGGCATCCGACCGGCATCCAGTTCTCGCACTGCAACGACGCCAACCTCAACTGGCGCTCGCTGCTGTTCAGCTTCGGGGGGACCGAGACCGACCCCTCCGGGGAGCGTCCGACCATCGACACCAAGGAGATGCGCGAGGCGCTCCGGTTCTCCAAGGCCCTCTTCGACGAGGGCATGACCCCGGAAGTCTTCTCGTGGGACGACGCCTCTGACAACCGCTACCTGGCCTCCGGGATCGCCTGCTGGGTCCACGACGCGATCTCGGCGTACCGCACCACCGAGAGCACCAACCCGCCCGTGTTCCAGAACGCGCACATCGGGCTCGAGCCGGCCGGTCCGAGCGGCAAGCGCGTGAGCGTGTCCGCGCCCAACGCGTTCATGGTGTGGAAGTTCTCCAAGAATCAGCCGGCGGCCAAGGAGTTCCTCGTCCACCTCATGGACAATGACAAGGAGGGCATGGTCCAGTCCACCGGCTACAACATGCCCTTCCTGAACGACACCGCCAAGAAGCCGATGCCGGTCATCGGCGCCGATCCGAAGCTCCAGGTCCTTCAGGACTTCCCGAAGATCGTGGCGTTCTTCGGCTACCCCGGCCCCTACACCACCCAGATCCAGGAGGTCGCCAACCTCTTCGTCCTGCCCGACATGTTCACCCGGGTGGCCCGCGGCCAGAACATCGACGAGACCATCAAGTGGGGCACGGGAGAGTATCAGCGGATCTTCGCCAAGCACAAGAAAGCATGACTTCGAGCTCACACCCCGGCGACCCGGACACGAAGAGCGTCCGGGTCGCCGTTTCTCTGGCGGCCGCCGCGCCGTCGAGCGGCTGGTTCCACACCCAGACCGCCCGCCGGCTCGGGTTCGGATACGCTCTGCTCGCGCCGGCGGCGCTCTACGTGTCCCTGCTGGTCGCGGTGCCCTTCCTCTTCTCCCTCTATCTGGCCCTGAGCGACGCGAGCGTCGGAGAGCAGGTGGCCAGCTTCATCGGCCTGGAGAACTTCCGGGCCGCGCTCGAGATGGACACGTTCTGGATCGCCCTTCGCAACAGCGTCGTGTTCTTCGTGGCGGCCGCGATCCTCAAGAGCATCCTGGGAACCAGCCTCGCGTTCCTGCTGCTCCAGGACTTCCGCGGCAAGAAGCTCGTGCGGGCGCTCGTCGTGATCCCCTTCACGCTGCCCATCGCCATCAGCGTGCTCGGCTGGAAGTGGATGTACGACTCGCAGTTCAGCGTCTTCAACTGGGTGCTGAGCCGGCTCGGGCTCATCGGAGCCTACGGCACCGACGGGTGGCCGGTGTGGCTCGGCGATCCGCGGCTCGCGCTGGTCGCCTGCGTCATCGTGAACGTGTGGCGCACCTTCCCATTCTCGGCCATTGTCCTGCTCGCGGGCTTCACCTCCGTTCCTCCCGAGGTGCTGGACGCGGCCAAGGTGGACGGCTGCTCGTTCTTCCAGCGGTTCCGGAACGTGGTGGTGCCGATGATCTTCCCCATCCTCATGGTGGGCTTCCTCTTCGACACCGTCTTCACCCTGTCCGACCTCTCGGTGGTGTACATCCTCACCCAGGGGGGGCCGGGCAACGCGACCCAGGTCCTGCCGGTGCTGGCCTACCAGATCGGGATCCAGGCCGGCAACCTCGGGCGCGGCGCCGCCATCGCCCTGTTCCTGGTCCCGCTCCTGGCGCCCGCCATGTTCGTCTTCCTGCGGAACCTGAAGCGCCGTGAGTACTAGGGCGCTGCCCGGGCCCCGCACCGTCCGCCAGAAGCAGCGGCGCCGGCACGCGCTCATCTACGCGGGGATCACCCCGTTCGTGCTGGTCGCGGTATTCCCTATCTACTGGATGCTCATCACCTCGTTCAAGCAGGATCCGGACCTGTACCGGATGGACAACGTCCCCTTCTGGTTCAACCTCCCTCCGACCCTCAAGCACTACCAGATCCTCTTCTACCAGACCAACTACGGGGCGTGGATCGTCAACACCATGACGATCTCGGTGTGGGTCGCCCTGATCACGCTGCTCACCGCGGTGCCGGCCGGTTACGCGCTGGCGCGGCTGCGGCTTCCCGGGGCCGAGAATACCGGCATCGCGATCTTCATGAGCTACCTGGTCCCGCCCATCATCCTGTTCCTGCCGCTCTCCCGGGTGGTGGCCTCGCTCGGCCTGCAGGATTCCTGGTGGGCGCTCGTGGTGGTGTACCCGACCTTCACGATCCCGTTCTGCACCTGGCTCATGATGGGCTTCTTCAAGACGGTGCCCATGGAGATGGAGGAGGCGGCGCGAGTGGACGGCTGCGGCTTCCTGGGCGCCTTCCTGCGAGTCGTCCTCCCGGTGAGCGTGCCGGGCGTGCTCACCGCGGTGATCTTCGCGTTCACGCTGTCGATGCAGGACTTCCTCTACGGCCTCGCGTTCGTCGCGCCCGGAGACCAGAAGCCGGTTCCGGTGGGGGTGCCCACGGAGCTCATCCGGGGCGACGTGTACTACTGGGGATCGCTCATGGGAGCCGCGCTGATGGTGGGGCTGCCGGTGGCGATCCTCTACAACTTCTTCCTGGATCGCTTCATCCAGGGGATCACCGGCGGGGTCGGCAAGTAGCCCGCGACGCGGCCGGCCGCGTCGCGGACCGAAGCGGATCCGCTTACTCGGGCTCGGCTTTCTGAACCGGAGCGGGATGGCCGGGGTAGCCAAGATGCAGCATCAGATACTTGACCGGCTTGTCGGTACTGTTCATGTGGTTGTGCCACCAGCCGCCCTGGTCCATGAACGACTGGCCGGCCGCGTGGTACTGCGCACCCTTGATCCCCACCGGACCGGCCTCGTAGTCGGTGGTGAGGATGCCCTCGAGCACGTAGACATACGTGGGTACCCGGAACTGCTCGCGTCCGGTCTGCCCGCCCGGCGCGATCTCGACCGTGGAGCCGGTCACGACCACCGGCATGTTCACGGTGTCCTTGAAGCCGCCCAGGGAGGTGACCAGGCCCCTGGTGGTGACGCCCTTCGGTGTCTTGTCGCTCTGCGCCGACGCACGCTCGCCGGTGGCGCCCCAGAGTAGACTGGCCAGCGTGACGAGGACGAGCAAGAGTCTCGAGATCATCAGTACACCTCCCGTGCGGAGACGTGGACGGCTGATCCGGGGAACGCGGCGGGACCGACGAGCCGCGGCCGCCGCTGGAACGGGCGGACGTTAGCACCCGGGGCTCGCGCATGTCAAGGTTGATGTGCCGACTCGGCGGCTGGCTCGTGGCGGGCGGCCTGCTCGCCCTCACGACGGAGGCGACCGCCGAGGTGGAGGTGGCACCCGACCTCCGCGTCGAGGTGGTGGTCGTCGGAATCCCGCGGCCGGTGCAGCTCGCCCTGGACGGCGCCGCGCGCCTCGTGATCCTGAGTCCCGGCTGGCGCGGCGACGCGGCCGGCGAGCTGTATCGGCTCGACCTCGCCGCGCTGCCTCTGGACGCGTCGTCTGCGCCGCGGCTGGTGCTCCCGTTTTCCGACGGGCCCCGCAAGATCGCTTTCGGGAGCCTGGCGCTGGACCCCCGGTCGGGAGACGTCCTCCTCGGTGAGGAGAACGGCAATCGGGTCTACCGGCTCCCTCGGGCGGGAAAGCTGGAGATGCTCGGCGTCGGCCTCAACCACCTCCTCGGCGGGTCGAGCCTCGCCTTCGACCCGCGGGGCCGCCTGATCGTGCTCGACTACGCGAGCCCCGAGGTGCAGCAGCGCTCGGAGACCCCGCTGCCCGACGGCTTCGACCGGCTGGGCGGCATCATCTACCACGGCCCGGTCGTGGTCCGGCTCGATCCGCGGGAGGATGTGCCGCTCCCGAGGCGGCTCGACCTGATCGTGCCGATCCTGCCGGCGCACTCCGTCCATCCGGTCGGGGTCGAGCCGCTCTTTCGATTCATCTCCGCGGCGACGACGTCGTCGGGGGCGGTGGTCCTGCTCGACTCCGCGGGAGCGCTCCTCGTCCTCGAGAACGACGGTCTGCTGCGACCGCTGGCCCGCCTGCCCTCGGGGCACTACCACCGCACCCACATGGCGATGGGACCGGACGGCAGCGTCTTCATCAGCAGCGGATTCCAGATCCGGCGGATCTACCGGGTGTCACCCGCCGGCGTGGTCACGGTGGTCGCCGGGAACCTCGCGGATCCGGAGGGGATCGCGGTCGACGACGACGGCGACATCTACGTGGCCGAGAGCGCGCTGCACCGGATCATCCGGATCCGGCCCGCGGTCACGCGCCCTCCACCATCGCGGCGGTGAGCCCGCGGACGTACCCGCGGGCAAAGCACGCGCAGATGAGCACGATCGGGATCGCCATCAGGTTGATGCCGGCCACCGCGAGCAACTCGTCGAGCGCCACCTCCATGCTGCCGAGCCCGGCGGGGACGGTCTGGTTGATGTCGCTCAGGAGGAACACGGAGGCGAGCGTGAAATCACTCGCGATGGTGCCGAGCGTGAAGATGCCGGCGGCCACCAGCACCGGGCGGCTCAGCGGAAGGACGATGCGGAAGAACGCGGTGGCCCGGCCCGCGCCCTCGATGAGGGCCGCCTCCTCGATCTCGCGAGGCAGGCGCTCGAAGTAGGCCGACAGCATCCACACGCAGAACGGCAGCGCGGTGGTGGGATAGACGAGCACGAGCACCAGGAGGTTGTCGTCGAGCCCCAGCGCGTTGACCACGTGGTAGAGCGGCACGAACAGGATGGTCTGGGGGATCACGTAGGTCGCGAAGATCACCCGCCGCCACCACCGGAACCCGGGCGGCCGGAGACGGCCGAGCGCGTACGCGGCCGCGAGGGCCGCGGCCAGGGTGAGCGCCACGGTGCCCGCGAAGACCACGAGCGTGTTCTCCAGCCAGACGAAGAAGGGGTAGGAGCGGCGCAGCGCGGTGCCCACGAATCCCCTCGGCTCCCCCCGGGGCACGAACAGCTCCTCGAAGTTCTCCAGCGTGGGGTGGAGCACGATCAGCGGGTTGCCGAAGACGTCCTCCTCCGCGGTCTTCAGCGACTGGACGAGCACGAAGTAGATCGGGAAGAGGCAGTACCCGGTCACGAGCAGCACGAGGCCGGTGTGCCCGAGCCGGCTCCGCCACGTTCGCGGGCTCACGCGGTCTTCCGCTCCGGCGGATCGAAGAGCCGGAAGAGCACGAGCAGCGCGCCGAGGAGAAAGGGCACCAGCAGGAGCGACAGGGCCGAGGCGGGCCCGAGCTCGCCGGCGTGGATGGCCAGCCAGTAGGCCTGGGTCCCGACCACCGGGAAGACGATCCGACCGGCGGTCAGCATCCAGACGTTGGCGAGGTCGGCGAAGCCGGTGGTGAGCGACAGAAAGACGCCGAGCGCGAGGAAGGGCTTGAGCAGCGGCACCGTCACCGCCCAGAAGCGTTGCCACGCGCTGCCGGACTCGAGGGTCGCATACTCGAACAGCTCGGGCGGCACCGCGTTGATCCCGGCCAGCAGCAGCACCGCGATGAAGGAGCTACCCCGCCAGACGTTGAACAGCGTCACGCTGAGGAACGCCCACGCGCCGGTGCCCAGCGCCCCGTCCACCGTGAACTTGAGCGTTCCCATGAACACACTGTAGGCGGTGGTGATCGGGGGGCTCAGGGTCCAGTACCAGCCGATCACGCTCACGCTGGCCGGGTAGGCCCAGGGCAGGAAGACAGCCAGGAATACCAGGGCGCGACCGCGGAACGGCCGGGCCAGGAGCAACGCGAATCCCAGCCCCAGGGAGAGCTTGGCCACGCTTGTGACGACCGTGTGGGCGACGGTGACCGTCGCGGCGAGCCAGAACTGCGGATCCCCCAGGTGTCGGCGGTAGTTCTCGAGCCCCACGAAGGCGGGCCCACCGTCCTGGAGCGGCGACAGGCTCGTGAGGCTGCTCCAGACCTCCCAGCCAAGCGGGTAGACGAGCACGACCCCGAGGAGCAGGAGCGTGGGCGCAAGCAGCAGGTAGGCGAGCCCGATCTCGCGGCGCCGCGCGCCGGTACGGATCCCCGGGCCTCCGGATCGTGGGCCGCGGCCCGCGCCGCTAGCCCTTGACGGCGCCGGCGGTGAGCCCGGAGACGTAGTAGTCGAGGAACAGGACGTAGACGATCACGATCGGGATGGACGCGAGCAGCGCCCCCGCCATCAGTGAGCCCCAGAAGTAGATGTCGCCGCGAATTAGGTCCGAGGTGACGCCGACCACCGCGGTCTTGTGCGCGGACTGCGAGATGAAGGTCAGCGCGTAGGTGAACTCGTTCCAGCACAGCGTGAAGCTGAAGAGCACCGCGCAGATGATGCCCGGGATCGCCATCGGGAGCACGACCTTCCAGAGGGTTTGCATGCGGGTGGCCCCGTCCACCAGCGCGCACTCCTCGACCTCGCGCGGGATCGTCCGGAAGTAGCCCATGAGCAGCCACGTGCAGAACGGGACCAGGAACGTCGGGTAGGTGACCATGAGCGCGAGCACCGAGTCGGCGAGCCCGAGCCAGACCACCACCTGTGACAGAGGGAGGAAGAGCAGCGTCGGCGGCACCAGATAGGTGACGAAGACCGCGGTCCCGAAGGAGCCGGCGCCGCGGAAGCGCAGTCGGGCCAGGCTGTAGCCAGCCAGGATCGAGATGACCACGGAGGCGGTGGTCGCCACCACCGCGACCAGCAGGCTGTTCTTCATCCAGGTGAGGAAGTCGGTCTTCTGGAACAGCAGGGCGTAGTGATCCATGATCGGCCCGGTCTGGATCCAGAACGGGATCGACTTGAGGTTGTACAGCTCCGCGTTCGACTTGAAGGAGGTCACCACCATGAAATAGAAGGGGAACAGCACGAAGAAGACGTACGGCGCCAGGTTGGCGTACGCGAAGACGTTCGAGCGGATGTGGGCCCCGCGGCTTCTCGCGCTCGCCATCGCTATTCCTTGCGGATGTAGCGAAGCTGGAAGAAGACCACCAGGGCGAGCAGGGGGAAGATGAACAGCGAGATCGCGGCGCCCTGGCCGAGGTTGCCGCCCTGCAGCCCGACCTGGTAGGCGAGGGTGGCGAAGAGATGGGTCGTATTGATGGGGCCGCCGCGGGTCAGGACCTGGACGATGTTGAAGTCCCCGAACGTGAAGATGGTGGAGAAGAGGATGACCACCGCGAGGACCGGCTTGATCAGGGGGAGGGTCACGTGCCAGAAGCGGCTCCAGGAGCCGGCCCCGTCCACCTCGGCCGCCTCCTGGTACTCGCGCGGCACCGCCATGAGGCCCGCGAGCACCGTGATCGCGAAGAACGGCAGCCCGCGCCAGACGTTGACGATGATGACCGCGGCCATCGCGTAGGTCGACTGCCCGAGCCAGTTGGGCCCGGGCGCGCTCATGAGGTGCAGGCGGATCGCGGTCCAGTTCACCACGCTGTAGAGCGAGTCGAACATCCAGAGCCACGCGAGCGTCGACAGCGCGGTCGGGATCACGAAGGGGAGGAGCACGACCCCACGGATCACCCGCTTGAGCGGGAGGTTGCGGGCCAGCAGCATCGCGAGCCACACCCCGAGGACGATCTTGAAGCTGAGGGCGATGCCGGTGAACACGAACGAGTTCTGGATGGTCTGCCGGAAGGTCTCGTTGGCGAGGATGTCCCGGTAGTTCTGCAGGCCCACCCAGCCGCCGGGCGAGCCCACCCAGTAGTCGGAGAGGCTGAAGTAGATCGCCATCCCGAACGGGAAGGCGACGAGGGTCGCGAGCAGGACGAGCGCGGGCACGATGAGGCCGTAGCCGAAGACGTGCTCCTGCTCCCACCACTCGCGGAGCCGCGAGAGGCGGCCGGGCCCCGGGAGCCCGGTCGCCTCCAGAACGCGAGGCCCGACCGCCATGGCTAGCCGACCTTCAGCTGTCCCTTTACCGCGAGCGCGACCTGCTCCTGGGCCCAGTCCATGGCACGCTTGGTCGGCATGCCGTTGACCGCCTTGGCGACCATGTCGGCCATGACGTAGTTGTCGTCGATGCGCTGCACCGCCTCGTTCGGCTTGGCCGGCCAGCCGCGCGGGTGGCCGTACTCGGCCTCCTTCGGCAGCATCGCGAACTTCGGGTTCCGTGCCCAGATCGGATGGTCGGCGAGGTTCTTGAGCGGCGGATGGTTGAACGCGTTGGAGGCCACGATCCAGGCGTCGAAGTTCTGCTTCTGGAACAGGTAGGCGATGAACTCCTTGGCCAGCTGCTGGTTCTTCGAGAACTTCCAGATGCCGAGGCTCAGGTTGGGCGGCGCCGAGTGGGTGCCCGCCGGTCCCGCCGGGCTGTTGTGGTGGTTGATATCGTCGGCGATGGGCTGCTTGTTGGCGAGCGCCGAGTTGTAGGGGCTGACCGGGTTGTGGATCCAGGAGCCCTTGCCGGAGAGGAGGAAGCGGTTGTTGCCCGCGTCGTCCCACGAGAGGACCTCGGGCTCCATCGCGTCCTTGTAGAGCTCCTTGTACCACTCGATCACCTGCGCGGTCTTCTCCGAGCTGATCGCCGGGGTCTTGCCGTCCGCCTCGAGCACCTTGGCCCCGTAGGACCACGAGACCGACCAGTAGGTCGAGTGCGCGTCGGAGCAGTGGCTGATGGCGATGCCGACCGGGTTGCCCTGCTTCTTGAGCACCTTGCCCATCTTCAGGAGCTCGTCCCAGGTCTTCGGGGGCTGCTCGAATCCGGCCTTCTTGAAGTGGGCCATGTTATAGGTGCCCGGGAAGGAGACCCAGAACCACGGAATCGCCTTCCAGCCCGACTTGGTCTGGCAGCTCTCCGCCGCGAACGGATACCAGCCGCCCCCCTGCTTACCCAGCTTCTCGACCAGGTCGTCCATCGGGATGAGGAGGTTCTCGTAGAGGAACGGGTCGGCGCTCGCGGTCCGGTACATGTCGTGGCCCGACTGGGACTGGGCCTCCGCCGCGATCTTGGCCGGCATCTGCAGGTGCGCCATGGTGTCGACGCGCACCGTGCAGTTGTTGGCCTTGCCGAAGGCCTCCGCCTGCCGGCGCAGCTCGTCGTCGGCGGCGGGGACGAAGTGGTTCCAGCTGAGGAAGGTCAGCTCTCGCTTCTGGGCGTACGCGGGAGCCTTGCGGAGGGCGAGCCAGGAGGCCATCCCGGCACTGGCGCCGGCGGCGGCGCGGAGGAA
>Ga0210409_10007052_pt1 | contig 11611 bp, 10 predicted proteins | sample IncBWH17MmetaG_FD_161649 | JGI IMG/M metagenome (GOLD analysis project Ga0210409, IMG submission 161649) | Forest soil microbial communities from Barre Woods Harvard Forest LTER site, Petersham, Massachusetts, United States - Inc-BW-H-17-M | ecosystem: Environmental > Terrestrial > Soil >...
CAGGCTGAAATTCCGATTTAGACTTGTATTTGCGACAGGATACGCTTCCGCTGCCCTCGACACAATAAATTTGCTGGCCAGGCAAACCTGAGCGGAGGTTGCAAAATTGATATGCCCAAGTCTCTCGAAAAGTGAGTGTCGAATTGCGGCGCCAGTCTCAAAAATCAAGGAGTGCGGGCCAATGATTTGATAGGATACAATCGAATTCCCGCAACGGATACGAGGAGCAATGAAAAGCATTCGTCTCGGTTGGATCGCGGCCCTAATCCTTTGCACGCAGCTTACTGTGTTAGCTCAGGTTTCGCCGCCGCAACCCCACGCGAAAAAGCCTCCTGCAACTGTGCCATCATTCGCGTTCGAGCCGCTGGACAACTGGAAGGCCGCCGTCCTCGCCGGCGACAAAGCGGCCCTGTCCCGTCTCTACACGACCTCTCCTCCTGCGACCGCAAAAACTCCAAAGGGCGACGTGCTCGATCCCTCCGAGGAGCCCGCGTTCTGGTCCTCGCTGAAGCCGGCAGGGCTCGACAGGCTCAACGTACAAGTGCTCGAGGTGAAAACGCTGCAACCCGGTGTAATGGCCCTGACGCTGCGAATGGAGGCCGGAATCAAGTCTTCCGGAGAAGAAAAATCCGTAATCATCGGAGCCGCGCAAGTTTGGGTGCAAAAACTGGGTGAATGGAAAATCGTCACGACGCAGCGGAGCGATCCCTCCGCGAAGCAGGTCCGGCGCTTGCCCGAACCGGCAAAGCCGAACATTCAGCTCTATCCGCCGCCGGAAGAGGCGCAGGCGGAAATTTCCACAGCGCTGGCGGCTGCCGCGAAGGATCACAAGCGCGTCCTCCTGGTCTTCGGCGGAAACTGGTGCTACGACTGCCACGTGCTGGACGCGACGTTCCACTCGAAAGAGTTCGCGCCGATCGTCAACGCGAACTACCACGTCATCCACATCAACGTCGGCAATTACGATGCGAATCTCGATCTCGCCGGCAAATATCAAATCCCGCTCAACAAGGGCGTCCCGAGTCTGGCGATTCTTGACCCGGACGGAAAATTGATCGTGAGCCAGAAGCAGGGAGAATTTGAGTCGACGGTGCGAATCGGTCCCGAAGACGTGCTCGAATTCCTGAAAAAGTGGAAGCCGCAGCGAGGAAGTTAGGCGCCACGGCGTTTATCACGTGTCACCATTCACCAATCACCCCCTTTAAGCGCCCGCTTAAAAATCGTGAGTCCCGCGAAACGGAATTGGCGTATACTCCGCGGATAGTCAGGCCTAAACACACAGTTTGAATGTCTCTTGTTGCGAATGCGGTCTGGGATGAGATCGTTGCAAGCCCTGCGCGCACGCACGGCGAGAGAAAAATAAGGAGATCGGGGATGACATCCAACCGAACGCGCTCGAACTTCGCGGCCATTTTCGCGGCTGCTTTGCTGTTCCTCTGCGGCCAGTTTGCCCGGGCGGCGGAAAATAATTCCGCCATTGAGGGCGTCGTGCAAGACGCCGCCGGCAAACCAGTCGCCGGCGCGTTTGTGAAGCTGAAGAACAACGACCGCCATCTGGAATTCATGGTCATCAGCCAGGCGCAGGGACGGTACACGGTGAGCAATCTGCCCGCCGGCCAGTACTTAATCCAGGGCGTCGGAGGCGGCTATCAGAGCAACGTCTCCGCGCCGCTGGACGTGGCTGCGGGCAAGACCGCGAAACAGGATTTGTCGCTGACCGCGAAGCAAGGACCCGCGCTCCCGCGCGCCTGGCCCATGAAGACTCCCGAAGCGCTCATGGTCACCGTCTCCAAAGAATTGCCCGAAGGCGACGGCAAAAAGCTGATCGCCGCGCGCTGCACCACCTGCCATGACCTGGAGCGATTCATCGGCTTCCACATGCCACGTGAGGATTGGCAATTCACCCTTCGTAGAATGCGCGCCCGCATGCGCACCGCAAAAATCCGCGATCTGTCCCCGGACGAAGCCAAGCTGGCGCTCGACTATCTTTCCTCCAATTTTGCGCCGACGCGCCAGGTGGACCTCAACGACCGCCTGCCACGCACCTTGCTGGAAGGCAAGTCGCTGCACTACCGCGCCGTGCAATACGACATCGTGGACACCATGATCGGCTCAGAGCCGCATGACGTCGCTGTCGATCCCCACGGCAACGGTTGGGTCAGCCAGCGCGCGGGTAAGCTCGGCAAGCTGGATCCCAATACGCTCGAGTACACCGAAGTTTCCATTCCCGCAGGTCCCGCTCTCGCCGACGGCCAGTTGCTCGGCAATCTCCAGATCGACGCCAAAGGACAGTTGTGGGTTCCGGATGGATCGAACTACCGCTGGCTGAATTACGACGTCAACACAGGAAAATTCACCTCGTATGATTGGCCTAAGGACAATCGCGCCGACGCCGGCGGCAATTCGATGCTCGTCCATCCGAACGGCACCATTTGGGAAACGGCCGGAAACCAAGTCCGCATGCTCAATACATCCACCAAGGAATTCAAGTTCTTTGATCCGCCCTCCTATGCGGCCACGCAGGTCCCCACCGGAGCGTACGGCATCACCGTTGCCGGCGATGGCTCCGTATGGTGGGCCGAGGATATGGCCGACCGCATGTCGCGAATCGACCCGTCCACAGGCAAGGTCGAGGAGTACAAGATCCCGTACGACGGCGTTGCCTACCCGCGCCGCATGAGCCACGACGCCCGAGGTGATCTCTGGGTCGGGCTGTGGAACGCAGGGCTGTTGATGAAGGTTGATTACGAAACTAAGCAGATGTCGTTCTTTGCTCCGCCCACGGAAACGTCTGGCACCTACTCCGTCACGGTGGACCGCAAGAACAACCTCATTTGGGTGAGCGAACAAATGGCGGACAAGATTGCCCGCTACAATCCCAAGACGGGAGAATGGGTCGAGTTCCCGCTGCCGGATTCCGAGTCTGACCCAAGAAGGCTGGAAATCGATCCAAACAATCCCAACCGCGTCTGGTGGAGCGGAAATCTTTCTGGACGCATGGGTTTCGTCGAAGTTCTTCCCGGGAATTAGGGTTCAAGTAGGACAGGCTTTGAGCCTGTCTGGTTTTGATCATTGCTTCGCTGGCAAGAGTCAAAAGCAGACAGGCTTGAAGCCTGTCCTACAAAGACCGCTCAGCCCCTCAAAGTCTCCATTCATTCCCCAAACCGCCCATTTCATTGCATAGAATTTGACTAACCCGACCAGTTTGGTCGTAATGTAAGGTGCTGGCCCGGCGGGGGTTGCCAACGTTGGGAGTGCTTGACAGCAGCTCGGGTCTGGCGGTATTATCGATTTGCGACTAGTTTGGTCGCATATCGAAATGTTAAAGCTCTCCAAGAAAGCGGACTACGCGCTAATCGCCGTCAGGCACCTGGCGACGCATCGTGGTGAGCCTGCGCAGAGCGCATCCGATATCGCCGAGGCGTACGGGATTTCCGCGCCGCTCTTGGCCAAGGTGCTGCAACGGCTGGCCAAGCACGGACTTCTTACAGCGCGCCACGGTTCGAGCGGCGGCTATCAACTGGCCCGGCACCCGAAGGAAATTTCGGCGCTCGATGTCATCAACGCAGTGGACGGACCGGTGGTAATCACATCGTGCGTGACGAACCACGGGAATTGCGATCAGAGTTCCACTTGTACTGTGCGCGAGCCGCTGCGACGAGTGAATGAAAGTATTGCGCAGGTGTTGCGCTCGGTCACGATTTCGCAGATGGCCGAGGATTCGCCCGACGCGGAACTTGTCGGGCTGTCGATTTAAGTTTGTATGTCCGTTTCGGCGGACGCCGCACAAATCTTTGAAGAAATTGTATCAGGGGATCGAAAGAATTCGAGACGGGAGACACAAGCATGGCTATTAAACTGCCGATTTACATGGATTACCACGCCACCACTCCGGTGGACCCGCGCGTGGTCGAGACGATGCTGCCCTACTTCCACGAGAAGTTCGGCAACGCCGCGAGCCGCAACCACTCTTTTGGCTGGACGGCTGAAGAAGCGGTCGAGAACGCGCGCGCGCAGATCGCCCGTTTGATCAACGCGACGCCGAAGGAAATCATCTTCACCAGCGGCGCGACGGAGTCGAACAACCTCGCGCTCAAAGGCGCGGCTGAAATGTACCGCGAAAAGGGCAACCACATCATCACGCAGGTCACCGAGCACAAAGCCATTCTCGATACCTGTAAGCGCCTTGAGAAGTACGGCTACGAAGTGACGTATCTCCCCGTCGCCAAGGACGGACGCATCGATCTCGACGATCTGCGCCGCGCCATCACCGCCAAAACGATTCTGATTACCATCATGTACGCCAACAACGAAATCGGCGTGATTCAGCCCATCCAGGAAATCGGCAAGATTGCCAAGGAAAAGGGCGTCCTGTTCCACACCGACGGCGTGCAGGCGGCAGGCAAAATTCCGGTGGACGTGCAAAAAGACAATCTGGACATGATTTCGTTGACCGCGCACAAGATTTACGGCCCCAAGGGCTGCGGCGCTCTCTACGTGCGGCGGCGCAACCCGCGCGTGCAACTCTCCGCGCAGATTGACGGCGGCGGGCACGAACGCGGCATGCGCTCGGGCACACTGAACGTGCCGGGCATCGTCGGCTTCGGAAAAGCAGCCGAGCTTTGCCAGAACGAAATGGCGGAGGAAAGCACGCGCCTGCGCGGCCTGCGCGACCGCCTGAAGGAAACTATCTTCGCCAAGCTCGACGAAGTCTATATCAACGGCTCGATGACGCATCGCCTGCCGCACAACATCAACATCAGCTTCGCGTTCGTCGAAGGCGAATCGCTGCTCATGGGCATCAACGACGTCGCGGTTTCGAGCGGTTCGGCCTGCACTTCGGCCACTCTCGAACCGAGCTACGTGCTCAAGGCCCTGGGCGTCGGCGAAGACCTGGCGCACACCTCGATCCGCTTCGGCCTCGGCCGCTTCAATACGCAGGAAGAAGTGGATTACGTCACCAGCCGCGTCATTGAAGTCGTGCAGCGGCTGCGCGAACTTTCGCCGCTCTACGAAATGGCCAAGGAAGGCGTCGATCTCAGCAAGATGAACTGGGGAGCTTCGGCGGGACACTAAGAAGAATCCGGGAAGAGATTTATTCGTCAAATATAGAAGGGGGAGTGAAATGGCTTATTCCGATAAGGTAGTCGATCATTACGAGCATCCGCGCAACGTAGGCAGCCTGCCCAAGGACGATCCGAATGTGGGCACGGGACTGGTGGGCGCGCCCGAATGCGGCGACGTCATGCGGCTGCAGATGAAGATCAATCCTGAAACGCAGGTGATCGAAGAGGCCAAGTTCAAGACCTTCGGCTGCGGCTCGGCGATTGCCAGTTCTTCGCTCGCGACCGAATGGGTTAAGGGCAAGACGGTAGCGGAAGCGCTGGCTATCTCGAACACGGACATCGTGCGCGAGTTGAGCCTTCCGCCCGTGAAGATTCACTGTTCGGTGCTCGCCGAGGACGCCATCAAGGCGGCCATCGCGGACTGGAAGAAGAAAAAAGAAACCTCCACTCCTGCGGCGAGCGCGACGACAGTCGGCGACTAACCGGGCAGGCGCGGGGGCTTTCTCCAATGAACTTTCGCGCCGCGTGGAACGTGCGAAGTGTGTTGGAAATGCATTTCAAATCTAAGATCTGAAATTTCTGATTTGATTTTTGAAATTTAAGAATTGAAATTTGAAACAAGACGGATCAGAGCGAAATATGATTCACGTTACGGAAAAAGCGGCGACAAAAATTCAGGAGCTGCTCGCCAAGGAAGGCGTGGCGGCGGAAACGGGCGGGCTGCGCGTGGGCGTTCAGGGCGGCGGCTGCTCCGGGCTGACATACGCGATGCGACTGGAGACGCAGGCACGCGACCGCGACAAAGTAGTCGAAGAAAACGGCGCGCGGCTGTTCGTGGACCCGAAGAGCTTCCTTTACCTGAATGAAACCACGCTGGACTACCAGGAAGACCTGATGCGGCGCGGCTTCGTGTTCCAGAATCCGCAGGCCACCCGCAGTTGCGGATGCGGCAGTTCGTTCACCCAGTAGGACACGCTTTAGCCTGTCGGGTATTGTCGATAGTAGTTCGTGCAGGCAGTAGTGGGGGACTCTCTCAAGGAACGCAGCAGCCGTTTCCTCTCGAATCGAGTGAAACGCGTGGTTGGCCGGGATGGGGAGCCCGCCAGCCATTTTTTTTGCCTTGAGTAGCACAGGCACTCTTGCCTGTGCGGGGTTCAAGATTGCAAGTGAACCGGTGGCGTATCGGCAGGCTGGAAAACCGCACGGGCAAGAGTGCCTGTGCGGGGTTCAAGATTGCAAGTGAACCGGTGACGTATCGGCAGGCTGGAAAACCGCACAGGCAAGAGTGCCTGTGCGGGGTTCAAGATTGCAAGTGAACCGGTGGCGTATCGGCAGGCTGGAAAACCGCACGGGCAAGAGTGCCTGTGCGGGGTTCAAGATTGCAAGTGAACCGGTGGCGTATCGGCAGGCTGGAAAACCGCACAGGCAAGAGTGCCTGTGCTACTAAAACTGATCCCTCTTATGAGCGCACCAACCACAACGGTCACGACCTCGGCGAATTGCTGGAGCTGCTCTGCAGCCACAAGCGGCGCGCACTTCTGCCCCGCCTGCGGAAAAATTCAGCCACTGCCAAAGGGCGCCGATTACTTCGCCTTCTTCGGCCTGCCGCAAAAACTAACGCCGGACCTGGCCACGCTCGAGCAGCGCTTCCACACGCTCTCCTGGAAGCTGCACCCCGACCATTTCGCGCGCGCCTCGGAAGACGAGCGCCAGCTTTCACTCGACCTCTCTTCGCAATTGAACGACGCCTATCGCACGCTGCGCGATCCGGTCGCGCGCGTCGAGTACCTGCTCAGCCTTTCCGGCATGCGCAAGGAAGGCCAGAAAAAGCAGCAGGCGCCGCCTGAATTGCTCGAGGAAGTGTTTGAGCTGAACGAATCGCTGGACGAGTTGCGTGAAGCGCGCGCCTCCGGCGGAAACGCGTCGCAAATGACGGGCCTGCGCGCGAAGCTCGAATCGGCGCAGCACAAATTTGAATCGTCGCTCGCGGATGTGGATGAGGAACTCGCGCGAGTCTCCGCGGATTGGGACGCCGCACTCGATTCCGCCGCGGACGAAGCCGCAAAGAAAAAACTAATGGAGCGCATGAACGAAGTCCTGAACCGCCGGTCGTACATTCGGAATCTGGTCAACGGAGTGAGGCAAGAACTCGCAGGAACGTGACCCGTGTCCCGCGACCCGTGTCCCGTAAAAACCATGACGTAGGCTCGAAGTTGGGTTTTCACGGGTCACGGACGACGAGTCACGCGTCGTCCTAAGGAGACTTTACATACAGTGGCAAAGACCGTCGGCATCGATCTCGGCACGACCTACAGCCTGATCGCTTTTCAGGATAAGCGCGAAGGGCGGCCGAAGTGTATCCCGGGCCCGTACGGCACGCCGCTGTGTCCTTCCGTCGTGAGTGTCGATGCGGACGGATCGATCGTCGTCGGTCAGGCCGCGCAGCGGCGCCTCTTGACGCAGCCCGAGCGCACGATTTATTCCGTGAAACGCCTGATGGGGCGCGGCCCTGCCGACGTGCAGGACGAACTGAAAATTTTCCCGTTCCGCATCGACCCGGCCAGCAAGAACGTGATCCGCGTGCGGCTCGGCGACCGCGTCTTTACGCCGCCGGAAATTTCCGCCTTTATTTTGCGCGAGCTGAAAATGTGGGCTGAGGAATTTTTTCAGGATTCGGTCGAGCGTGCGGTGATCACTGTGCCCGCCTATTTCAATGACGCGCAGCGGCAAGCGACGCGCGACGCCGGGCGCCTCGCGGGCCTTGAAGTCCTGCGCCTCGTGAACGAGCCGACCGCCGCGGCGCTCGCCTACGGCCTGCACGAACAGAAGCGCGGCCGCGTCGCCGTCTACGATTTCGGCGGCGGCACGTTCGACATTTCGATTCTGAAACTTATTTCGACGAGTGACGGCGACATCTACCAGGTGCTCTCGACCAACGGCGACACGCATCTGGGCGGCGACGATATCGACAACGCGTTGCAGGCAATGGCGCGCGAAGAAATTCGCGGCCTCGGCGTGGACCTCGCCACGCATCCTGAAGTCGTCCAGGAATTGCGCAAGGCGCTGATCGCCGCCAAGCACGAACTCTCGGACACTGAAAAAACGACGATTAAATTTTCTCTGCCCGATGGCGGAGTTTATTTCCGAGAAATCTCCCGCGCGGAATACGAGCGCTTGATTCGCCCCATCGTGGACCGCACCATGGGCCCCGTGCGCCAGGCGCTTGCCGACGCGAAACTTTCCCCCGCGGAGATCGAGGAAGTTGTGCTGGTCGGCGGCTCGACGCGCGTGCCGCTCGTGCGGCAAACGGTCGAGCAATACTTCGGGCGCCGCCCGCACGCCGAGCTCAATCCCGACGAAGTCGTCGCGCTGGGCGCCGCGGTGCAGGCGGACATTCTCGAGGGCGGCGTGAACGACATGCTGCTGCTCGACGTAACGCCGCTATCGCTCGGCATCGAGACGATGGGCGGCGTGGTCGCGAAAATCATTCCGCGAAATTCGACGGTGCCAGCGAGCGCGCAGGAACTCTTTACCACGGGCGTCGAGAACCAGACCGGAATCGACATCCACGTGCTGCAGGGCGAGCGCGAACTGGCCAAGGATTGCCGCTCCCTCGCGCGGTTCCAGCTGAAAGTTCCGCCGGGCCCCGCGGGCCTCGCGCGCATCGAAGTGAAATTTCTGATCGACGCGAGCGGCATCCTGCAGGTCTCCGCGAGCGATTTGCGCGCCGGCACGGAGCACTCGATCGAAGTGCAGCCGACTTACGGTCTCGACGATGCCGAAGTCGAGCGCATGCTCGAGGAATCGATCGAATTCGCCGAGCAGGATTTTTCCCAGCGCCAGTTGATCGAAGCGCGCAACGAAGCCGAAAGCGTGCTGCATCTCACGGAAAAAGCCCTGGCCCGCGAGCTGGCGGAAGCCCCGGGCGAACTGCCCGAAGACGAGCGCCGCGCGATTGACGGCGCGATCGCGGCGCTTCGCGAAGCGCTTGCCGGCACGGATTACAAGAGCATCCGCGCGTTCATGGACGTGCTGAACCAGGCGTCCACGCCGCTAGCCGAGCGCATGATGAACCGCGCGCTGGGAGCGGCCCTGGAAGGCAAAAAACTCGGGGAAGTGTAGCGCCCGCCTTCAGGCGGGCATTGTCCTTGAGTTCAAAATGCTCGCCTGAAGGCGGGCGCTACAAGAGCAGGAAATGAGCAGTCAAGAAGGAGAACACCATGGGCGGCAGCAACCCCTACATCGAACAAGTCAAATACACGCCCGCGACGAGAAAATTCAAAGTGACGTTTGTCCACGAAGGGAAAACGGTTGAAGTCGATCCAGCGAAAGTTCCCTACGCCCGCGAAGGCCTTCCGGGAAGCATCCTGGATATCGCCACGGGTTTTCACATGGGCCTGGACCACGCCTGCGGCGGTGTATGTGCGTGCTCGACGTGCCACGTGATCGTGCGCGAAGGTCTCGAGTCCTGCAACGAACCGACGGATGCCGAACTCGATCAGCTGGACGATGCGCCCGGGCTGGAAGTAAAGTCCCGCCTCGGCTGCCAGTGCGTGCCCGATGGAACGCGCGACCTGGTCGTCGAAATTCCGGAGTGGAATAAAAATTTCGCCAAGGAAGCGGAACACTAGATTTGGTAGCACAGGCACTCTTGCCTGTGCGGGTTTGTAGGACTCATGTGCAGGCTAGCAATTCAGCGACAATCGCGAAAACCGCACAGGCAAGAGTGCCTGTGCTACTTGAGCTCGGCGAATTAGGGAATCAATTTTTCAAAGGGAGCAATGCATGCCCGCTACATTTGATTGGGACGACGCCGAAGAAATCGGAATTCAGCTGGCGGAAAAATATCCGGACGCCGACCCGCTGTCGGTGCGTTACACGGACCTGCACAAGTGGGTCACGGGCCTGGAGGGATTCGCGGGCGATCCCAAGCTGTCCAACGAGGGCAAGCTGGAAGCGATCCAGATGGCCTGGCTCGAGGAGCACAATGAGAGAAAAGCGTGACTTGTGCCCCGCGATCCGTGACCCGCGACTCGAATCCGTGATCCGCGACCCGTGAAAAACGTTCGCACAAGTGCTGTCTCGCAACCCTCGGATTTGGAATTTTGAATCTGAAATTTCAAATCTCAACCGAAAATCCAAAATCATCAGCTCTAAACTCTCAATTCTGAACTCTTAACTCAAGACTCTCGACTTTGTACTTCCTCCGCGAGGCGTTCATGCCCGACGCGCGATTGTGCTAGAATTCGAGAGCGCCAGGCTCGCCTCGCGCGCCTCCTTGTGGCCCGGTAGAGTAATGGTTAACTCGTCGCCCTTTCAAGGCGAAGATTACGGGTTCGACCCCCGTCCGGGCTACCAACACCTTCGTTGAAACCTCCCGTGAAACGCAGCATCCAATCTTCGTGCCGGCCGCCTCAGGAAGATACAGCTCCGGCTTGCGAACTTAATTTACAATAGGCCTCCGACGGCGCATGCTCTCACGAATTTCAACGAGGGCGCCAAGGATTACTTCAAAGGAAATATGACCAATGGCCGAAGAGCATCCAACTGATTTTGCAGTTGACGCGAGCAAGATATCCTCCACACTTCCACCGTCTCCACATTACAGGCGCTCGAATAGCCGCAGGAACATTCTGATTGGCGCAATCGTTCTGGTTGTTCTCGTCGGCGGCTTTTTTCTGTGGCGCTATCTCGGCAGCTATGAATCCACCGACGATGCCCAGGTGGACGCTCACCTCTATCCTGTCAGCGCCCGCGTTTCCGGTTACGTAACCAAAGTGAATGTGGGAGACAACCAGTACGTGCAGAAGGGAGCGGTGCTGGTTGAAATCGATCCCAAAGATTATGAAGTGGCGGTCGAGCAGGCCAAGGCCAATCTGGCCAGCGCGGAGGCGACGGCCCAAGCTTTGAATATCGATGTTCCGATTTCTTCCGTCACTGCCTCGAGCCAGTTGACCTTCACCGCATCCGGCGTACAAGACGCGGGCTCAGCAATCACCGGGGCGGAAACTCAAGTTGCCGCCGCTCGCGCCCAATTGGAAGCGGCCGAAGCGAATGATGTGAAGGCGCAGGACGACCTTCGCCGCTACAAGGCGCTGCTCGACAAGCAGGAAGTGGCCGCGCAAGTGTACGACCAGGCGCTGGCCGCCGCAAAAGCCAGCACAGCCTCGGTGGCGGCCGCGCGTGACAACGAAGCGACGGCGGTACAAAAGGTGGAGCAGGCAAAGAGCCGTCTGGAGCAATCCAAAGCGAGCCAGCGATCCGCGGAAACGGGTCCGCAGCAAGTGTCGTCGACTCGGGCTCGGGCGCGCGCCGCAATCGCCGATGTGCAACAGAAACGCGCCGCTCTTGAGCAGGCGCAGTTGAACCTGCAATACACCCAAATCGTGGCTCCCATCAGCGGTGAGGTAAACAAGACTGTCGTCATAGGAATGAACGTCCAGTCCGGGCAACAATTGCTCACCGTGGTACCCCTGGATGAAGTGTGGGTCACCGCCAATTTCAAAGAAACGCAACTTCGGCAAATGAAAGTCGGGCAAAGATCC
>Ga0210409_10007053_pt1 | contig 11611 bp, 7 predicted proteins | sample IncBWH17MmetaG_FD_161649 | JGI IMG/M metagenome (GOLD analysis project Ga0210409, IMG submission 161649) | Forest soil microbial communities from Barre Woods Harvard Forest LTER site, Petersham, Massachusetts, United States - Inc-BW-H-17-M | ecosystem: Environmental > Terrestrial > Soil >...
CTTGCAGCCACTGTGGCGGCGAAGGGATTTTATGAGAGCAGAAGTGTTCATCGATCAATCCGAAGGCGGAGTCGCTGAAATCTCCGTAGTCAAGCATGGTCTAAGCTCCGGTGCTGCGCGGAAATACTGCACAGTTGGGGAAGCGATGGCGGTACTCTTGGTATTCGGATTTGACAGAGGACTGGTTGATCGTCAACTAGCGGCCCTTTCAGAGATGTCTCCACACGCACTGATCGAGTTTCCGGTGGCTGATATAGCCGATGATATTTTACGATCGTTCGGATTCGTCGCCGCTGCATTCCAGTCTGCTTAGGTAACCTGTTTTAACAAGATAGAGCCAGATTTTCCACGGCGCTCGATTTGCCCCGGCTGCCACGTGATCAGGGAGCTTTGCCAACGAGAACCTTGATGGGTTGCGGAAGGTGACTGGAAGATTGCACATGTGCAGAAAAAAAGTGGTCGCGAAAGTCAGAATTCCTAGATGAAGAAAAGCTAGATCACGCTACTGGCAGCAGAAATAGAAAAACAGCTCGAGTGCCTTATGGGGCTTTGGTTTCGGAGAAGACGGGGAATGCGCTGCTGGTCTCCGAGTTGAGTCAACTGGGGATAGAAAAGGCACCAACTACAACTTAGCGAAAGTTAAAACCGGATTTGGAATAAATTCATCAGAATGAGACGAAACACCAAGGCTAGTGGGAGCACGTTGGCGCAGGAAGATGGTTAGAAGATCACAAACCAGAAATTATCGTGGGTGCATACGCGCTCTGATGGGAGCGATTGCCACTCGAGTTCTAGAAAGGGCTTGGAAATGACGCTCCGCTTGTAGACGGCCTGCACTCAATCTCACCAAAAAAGGCTGAGGATGATCCAGCGCTCAAAAGTCTTTTGCGCTTCACGGAAATTGCTGCGATGGGCAGAACTTCATTCGCACGCACGCTCGGTGTTGTTAGCTCTCGAAGATCACAGGACATTTGATTGGATCTGCCAATTCCGTCGTGTAGGGGTGTTCCGCGATTGGCCGGGATTTCTCAGTCCGCAGATGAATCGCAATGCTACGCCGCGGGCCAGAAGACCGGTTAGCGCCACTGCCGTGGAGTGTCAGGTTGTGATGAAGGCTGACGCCTCCCGGCGGCAAGACCGAGGCCACCTCTTTCCATTCCCTATTTTCGATCTTCAGATTCTCCTTGAGTCCATCAAGATTAATGTTGAAGAAGTCGCCTCCCTCCTGCATTCCCCACTGATGCGAACCGCGAACAAACCTCATCGGCCCTGCATCGGGGGTGACATCACTTAACGCCAGCCAAGCTGTGAACACCTCGCCTTCCCACACGGTCTGCCAGTAAAACAGATCCTGATGCCATCCGACGCTAGCGCTGCCGCCGTCGCCTGGCGGCTTAAACAACAATTGTGTCGCCCATATTTGAACCCAGCGGGCACCGGTGGCTGCCGCCGCCAATCGGCCTATAGCCGGGTCCGACACCAATCGCCGAATCGCATGGTCACAGAAATGGGCTTGGTCGATCTTGCAGATCTTTGTCGACTGGGGGTTTGATTTAAGGTGCTCGAGCTGCTCGGCGGTTGCAAGTTTGGTAAGGTCAAGGGGCGGGACCCCGGTCTCATATTCACCCGCAATGACAGCATCCATATGCGCACTGCCGCTCTGGATTAGTGATGGGTCGACGACTTCCCTAGCAATGTAAAAACCGTCCGTCTCGAAGGATTTCTTGATGACTTCTTGTCGCTCCCTTGTCAGTGCTTTAGACATCTGCTCTCCTTGTTAACCATAGATTGTCAAGGTAGATCTTTCACTTATCCTCGGGTCCAAGGGGTTCTCTACGTGCAGCGAGCAACTCTTAAGCTCCTACGGGATGCCGCGCTTCACCCAAACGATCTTGAAATCGAATAGCCTGTCGTCGGGCCATCCAGTCAACGATAGGAGTCAGATCGCTGACGGGCATTTGGCTATAAGGCAGAGTATGTAGATAAGGAGGCGGTCCGAATTCCGGCGTCAGGGTTGCGGTCTGCATTCCCCGCCTCAGTTGTGCGTCCCATGCTTCACTCCACCAGGCTTCGTGAGCCTCAAGGTGTGCCTTCCATTCAGGCGCACGTGGATCGGGCACCTGGGGCCCCTCCTCATAACCAACACGAGCATGAAGATGGAAACACTGAGAGGTTGCTCGTTGAATAATCTCAGTGCAGTCTCCCAACAACCGTTCTGCTACGCACACCCAATGACTAAAATCACAGGTCAACTTCAGTTCTGGAAATCGCAGCAATATAGTGTGGGTATTCCAGGGACTTCCGAAATAGCGAGAGCGATGGGTTTCATGAGAAATACACACTCCGATTTTTTTTTCGAGTTCCAATGCCAAGCCGTAAAAATCTTCTGCTTCAGCTGCCGTCCAACTATCTGAGCCGGTATGAGCATTGAAAAAGATAGGCCGTAGTTCCAAGGAACTCTCGATTTGTTCGCGCAGGTGTCGAAGATGATCCTGCACGCTCCCCCCTCCTAAGAACGGAGTGCTACTGAATACAACTGATATCCAGTTAAGTCCCTCGTCCACCAGCGTCTTAGTTAAGAGTGCCGGGTCAGGACACAATCCAGTCCAACCTTCCAGTGCCTGATACCCTACCTCATGCCAAGATGCAAGATGTGGGGAGAATCCGCCCGATAGATCCACGCCCCACAAATGGCGAACTAGTACTAATTTCATGTGCGGTTTCGTATCCTGCGTGGCAGTCAGAAATTGAAACCTTACAGGATAGACCACTGTACCACTTTAGCCAATAGTAGTTCAAACGAAAAAGCGGCCCTCGCGGTTGACCGGCATCCCCGGATTTCATGATCTGCCAGGAAGTCAGCGATTTTGGACCATCCTTGTAAGTAGATGAATCTTAGGTTGTTAAGCAATACGTTGCCATCACCAGCTCCAAAATAGTTACTCTTTTCCATTCTTCGTCCGCTCATGGCTCGACTGGAAGTATCTGTACTGAGAGGCAACTACTTGACGCCAGCCGGGCAGTCCACATGGTTGTAAGCCAGGCTGAGAAGTCAGTAGAACCCATCTCATAAATGCCTCAGCAGAATCACGCAGCAGGCAGATGAAGCATTCCGAGAAAGTTTTCAGCGTGACGCTCATACCGCACGACCAGGCGCCGAAAATTCTGCAACCAAGCAAATAGTCTTTCGATTTTCCAGCGTCGGCTGTATCGCCTCAAACAATGTTCGTCTTGTGTTTTGATTCTTCGGTTGCTGCGGATTCAGCCCATACACCTCTAAAGTATTGATTCTTGACGGACTGTACCGTTGGTGGGATTATGCCAAGGTGCATTCGAATCGATCCAAGAAGAACGTGGCTGAGACCCTTGATCGCCTCACTTCCGAGATTCGTCCTATTAGCAATGAGGCGATGACGGAGCGGCTGGTCCGGGAGCTCAGATCGTGGGTCTACCGAGGCTTGATCAAGCCCGGTCAGCAGCTTCCTCCCGAACGGCAATTGGCTTCCAGCTTACATGTATCTCGCACCTCTCTTCGCGTTGCCCTAAGAGCCCTCCAGTTAATGGGCGTGTTGGAAATAAGGCATGGCTCAGGGACCTATCTTGCAAGGGGCTCGGAGACGATTCTGAGCCAGCCGCAGAACCTTCTGGTTCCTTTACGTGGCGTCTCATTCGCCGAGGTGTTTGAGGCGAGGCGCGCCGTTGAGATGGAAGCCGCGGCGGCCGCCGCTTTACGAGCGACCGACGAGAATGTCAAGAAATTGAAGCGAGAACTGGAACTGATGCAGGCGAATTTGCACGATCCCGCCGCTTATTTGCGCCATGATCTCGCCTTTCATCGCAACATTGCGATTGCATCCGGCAACAGTGTTTTTCTTTGGTTTTTTGAACTGGTTTGCAAAGTCATTAAAGCGGCTTGGCTGGCAAGGTCTAGAACCAGGAAACTTCCAGAGACTCTGGCGGAACACCGAATTATCGCGAAGGCAATTGAAATGCGAGACCCCGATGCAGCGAGGGTCGCAATGCTCAAGCACTTGATGTTAAGTAAGTTTTATTCCGATGAGCAGCTCGAAATCGAACTCAGAGTCGTGTCCCACGGTAAGATCGGAGACAAAAAGGGAAAACAGCTCAAAGACTCGGATGATGAAGACGATTCCATCCAAGATCAGCTTGACGAAGCGGATAACGATTCCACCTTAAGCTAGCACAACTCCTCATACGTGCGTATGGTTCCTGTTCGATTCACTCTCACGGTATCCTTCGTAAGCCTTCAATAGCCTCTTGATTGGTGGGATCTAACCTCAGACTCCTTTGAAATTCTGCTCGCGCTTTCTGCGGTTGGCCGAGCCGTTCGTAAAGCAACGCGACGTTCGCATGAATAGAGGCATCCGAATCGTTTAGCTTGAGCGCCCGTTGATATTCCTCGAGCGCACTATTTAGATCGCCCTGGTAGAAATCCAAGGTTCCCAGCGCCTGGTGAACCGCACCGCTGTCAGGATTCAGGGAAACAGCACGTTTCAGGTCCTGACGAGCATCGAGCCAGCGAGAAGTCATGGTCAATAGCTTCCCGCGATTGAGCAATGCGTCGAAGTCTTCCGGGTCAAGCTGGATCGCCCGGTCGAATGAAGCCTTAGCGAAGGTCATGTCTTGCACCCGCGCCGCCGCTAATCCCTGAGCTGTATAAGCCTGGGAGAACCAGGGCTGGAGTTTCGTCGCAATCAAGAACTCCGGCATCGCCTCCCGGTCTCGATGCAGATTGCTTAGAGAAACTCCCAGATGGAAATGGGCAAGGGCATTACTCGGATCAGCCCGCGCCGCAGCCTTAAAGTGCGAAAGGGCGGACGCCTCCTGGTGGAGACTCCGACGTGCCAGGCCCGCATCAATCTGCACGTTGACCAGGGCTGGATCGAGTTTGGCGATCTTTTCCAGCTCGATCGCGGAGCGAAGGTTGCCTTCGTTTCCCATTGCCAGCGCGTCCTGATACCTGCCAAATAGCCGAATGCGGTCCTTGGGATCGGGAAGATGGGCAATATCGACCGGCGAGCCGGCGCCCGAAATAGAACCCACATAACCGAGGCTATTCAGCGCCCTCATCGCCTCCGGGCTCATCTGCGCGGTAGCTTGTGGCGCCTGCGGGCCGGCAATCTGCTTCAGATCACTTTCCAGGCGATTCGCCACTCCGGTGGAACTGAGAGCAAGATTGTGAGTCTGTTTTGGGTCCAAATTCAGATCATAGACCTCCCGGCGGGGCGCCGAAATGAAGCTGTAGTGTTCGGTCTGGATGGCATAGAGCGGAGCGGTATGAAAGTGCCTGTAGGGATAAAGCGTTTCGGAATATGCCGGCTCTGGGGAAAGTGTTTTTCCTTCCACTTCCGGCATCAGGCTGTGCCCTTGAAATGTGGGCAACAATGGCACGCCCAGAAGCGAGCAAACGGTTGGTGCGATATCGGTGAGCCGAGCGACATTCTGAACTCTCGTCCCCCCAGACGCGCCAGCCGGGAGACGAACGATCAAGGGAATGTTGATGGTTGAGTTGTAGAGAAAAAATCCGTGGTGGCGTTCGCCGTGATCACCCAGGCCTTCGCCGTGATCGGCTGTGACAATCAGAGCCGTTCGATCCGCCAATCCAAGCTTCTGCAGGCCCTTCCAAAGACGGCCAATCAGGTCATCAGTATAAGCTAGCTCGCCGTCGTACACATCTTCCCCGAAGCGGCTTAGCCATGGCTCGGGCAGAAGATAAGGACCATGCAGGTCGTAGAAGTGAACAAAAGCGAAGAATCGTTCCGAACGGTGCGCGGTGATCCATTCTTCTACCGCGGCTTCCACCCTATCGCCACGGATTTGAATCATACCCGGATCTTTACCCTGGTATCGAAACAGTTGGAAATCACCCCAATAATTTTCGAATCCACGAGCCAGCCCGAAGCGGCGGTCCAGCACGAAAGCGCCGACAAACGCCGCGGTGTGGAGACCATTTTCGCGCAGACGTTCAGCCAGTGTGGGCGCTGAAGCTGGAAGGGCCTCCCCGTTGTCCCGCACGCCGTTTTTAGGCGGATATTCGCCCGTCAAGAGGGAGGTGTGCGCCGGGAGGGTAAGCGGAACCGGAGTATAGGCATGTTCAAACACGATGCCCTCTCCCGCGAGTTGGTCAAGGTTGGGGGTAACTGATTTGCGATAACCGTAAGCTCCCAGGTGATCCGCTCTTAGAGTATCGATGGAGATCAGGACGACGTTCGATATTGGAGTCGAACGCGAGTCGTCGCTTGCAACTAACGATAGCGGAGCATAGAAGAAGCACGCCGCAATTGCGCAACGAACGAGTTTGCCAGCTCCATTGATTCTGGCAGGACAGACGCCGCACTTCACCTCATTCCGCATTTCGGTAATTTCAGCCGAGCCCTAGGCAAGATGTTGATCCATCCATTCCAAAAGTTGCGCCCGCATCTCATGGGTTTCTACGTGTGCGCAGTCGAATAATTCGATACAGCAATCCGACTCCTTCCCGTAGGTGCGGTACAGCGGCAAGAGATAGTCACGAATCTTTTCCACGCCAGTCGGAGGCGTCAATGGATCCATGCGTCCATTCACGCTCAGGCGCGGCCGCGGCACGATCAACTCGTTGATGGTTGCGCTTTGAAAGTGCTTCAGCAGCGATGGCACATAATAGTAAATGCCGTGTTCCTTCAGAGCCTGTGTCTTGATCAGTTCCTGGTAGTCAGTCAGACAGCAGATGTCCATGCAAACCTTGACCCGCGGATCGAGCGCCGCTAGCCACCAGGCTTTCGTGGCTCCCATAGACATTCCCAGGGCTCCGAGCCGCCTAGCATCGACCTCAGACCGACTAGCCAGATAGTCTAAAGCTCGGAACTCATCGAACATCATCATTCCGAACAAGACTTGGCCTCCCCAAAGCATGAGCTTAAAGGCATCCTGTTCCCCGGTTTGCCCGTCTGTCTCATGTTTGCGCTCTCCAAAGCACCAGCTATCGATCGCCAGCGTAACTACCCCTTTCTGGGCGCAGACTGGCGCGTAGGCGGGTTGGGCTTGGACCCCCCTCAGAAGCTGCTCTTTGCCGAGATCGTACATGCCCCCATGCCAATGAATAAAGGTCAATCCTGGAGCGGGTGTCTGACGTTTGTGCGGGATCACAAGGATAGCAGGCACAGGCTCAAGGCCGTTCAGATCGAGAATCAGCCGCTCCAGCGTGTAGCCTTCGCACTCTTCACGATTCAGCAGTGTTGCTGGCCCTGGCTGGTGGTGCCAGGGAAGCTCCCCCAAGCAAGCCCAAAGGTTCCTGCGACGTCGCTGCTGATAGGAGGAAAACGCCGTCCCTGATCGCAAAGACGCTTCAGTATTGAAAGAATAGCTCGTAGACGAGGCTCCCGAGGTAGGCTCAGTTGTGGTCAGTGGGCAAGTGTTCCTTCGCGGCCTGGGCCTCTTTCTCCATACGTTCGAAAATAGCATTTTCGGTCTGTGCTTCTCGAGTCATACCAGCCTCCCGATAGGCTCGAGCCAGCTGGAAGTGTGTTGCGGCATCTTGCGGATTCACCGAAATCGCCTTCCTAAGGTCTTCGATGGCTTCTCTGGGTCGTTGTAAAGAGATCAATGCTCGACCCCGAATGGTCAAGGCATCGGCAACGTCTGGCTTTAACTCCAGAGCAAGGCTCGCAAGGCTCAAGGCCTCCCGGGGATTGTCGGAGACCAAGATGCGCGCAGACTCCCATTCTGCCCGGTAATCATAGGGATTCCGATCGAGCGCATGTCTGTACTGGATTAATGCGTTCTCCGAGTCGCCCATGGCCCACAGCGCGTGGGCGTATCGATAGTACAGGTCAGGTACATCGGGAGCGCGCTCTATAGCCCGCTTGTAGTGGTCCGCAGCGTCCGGATAAATCTGCTTCGTCTCCGAGAACCTCCCGAGCAGAACCTCAATCAAATACGAATTCGGGTCTGCGGTTTGGATTTGCGAGAGTGTACGATAGGCCAGGATCGAATACACACCTCCTAGCGTATATAGAGCCTCGGTGTTCTTCGGATCTTCTCGCTGCAACTTATCCAGTATTTCTACCGCACCGCTAAGATCTTGGAGTTCTACTAGACTACGAGCCAGAAACAACTTCACATTCAAATCACTTGGATCCAGTTGCGAGGCTGTTTTAAATTCCCGTCGAGCTCCGGCGAAGTCATCCAGCTGAAACAACACGAATCCCAACAATGCATGAGGCGGCTCTAATTTCGGATTTAGCTCGCAAGCGCGCTTGAGAGGTTTAATTGCATCATGGAGGCGCCCACTTTGATGATACAGCCGGCCGAGATTGTTATAAGCATAGGCTTGCGTCGGGTTCAGGCGAACTATTTCTTCGTATTTCTTGATTGCTTCATCGGTGTGGCCTGCCTGTTCTTCAAGCCTGGCTTCTTCGTAGAGTTGTGGCGTACGATCGGTCCCTTTTTGGGAAATGGATCTGGTCGTGAAAGCCAGAACCACGAAACAAACGAAAACTCCACTTCTCAAGCTACCCTGCACGTCCCCTCCCGCCCTTATCTGGCAAATATACTTCACGGGAGATAACCGACAAAATGCCGACGGGTGATCGAATGTCCGAACACAACCAGACAGGTCTGCTATCGCCACCTCTTTCCCCAGAAGTTGCAGGCTGAGATCGGCTCAGGTTGCTAGCAACAATCCTCGGCTCGCTAAGCCAGTGAGGCTCTCCCTTGATGCTTTCCCACGCCGTCAGAACTTATAGATCAACGCCATTTGAATGACTCGTGGCGTCCAGAGGTTCAGAGATCCAAGGCCGTTCAACGGGACTAAGGACCCGAAGTTACATGTGCCGCTCGGTCCCGGAGTGCAGCCTGCAGGGCTATGGGTTACATTGTTATCGGGAATTACCGCTCCAGAATGCCAGCTTGACAGGAAATTGAAGATTTCTAGCCGATACTCGAGTTGTTGCTCCTCCCTCACGTTAAAAGTTTTCCTAAACGAGATGTCCGCGTTCCTTTGGCCGGGCGCGCGGAGAATGTCCCGACCAGAATCTCCAAACCTGCCAGGAAGAGGCGCGACAAACGCCGCTGGATTAAACCACTGAAGCGCAGACTGGCCTCCCGCGGATGGGTCGCCAACAAGATTGGCGCGGAGATATTGACCAAACCCTACACCGGTTTGGTCGGCAGCAGCGGAGCTCGCACCGACTGCGCTAAAGGGAACGCCGCTGGCAAATGTGATTATACCCGCAGAGTTCCAGCCGCCCACAAACCAATTCCCCACGCGGCCAGCATCCCACTTCTGTCCCTTGCCTACTGGCAGATCGTAGGAATAACTGAAGTTAAAACGGTGCCTTTGATCAAAGCTTGAGGGACCGTAATCACCGCGTTGGTTGTGGGAGTCTTGCGGTATTGAAATTGCCTCGCCCACGAAACCCCCACCGTTTTGAGAGATCTCGTCATTGGAGTGTGAGAATGTGTAATTTGTCAGAAATGTCAGCCCTCGCGATACCCGTTGCGTAGCTCGCACTTGCAGCGAATGATAGTTCGAGAACGATGTATTCGCGGTGCCTTGAACTCCGTTGCCCAGATTCGGGTAGGGTGAACGCTCGAGCGTGGGAACAAAGTTGGGATCGGTCAGGCATGGACTTCCAGCGGGCACCAATGCACGGCTTTTGAAAACATTGCAGGGATCTCCCGCCACCGCAGGCAAGAAAGCCTGATTGAAGAAGAGTCGAATCGGTAGGTGTACCCCATGAGATCCGACGTAACTCACGTCAAGCACCAGCGCGGAGGTTATGGAATACTGCGTACCTAAGCTCCATTGTTGACTATTTGGAGTCTTGTTACCCGGATACTGGTAAAAATTGAAAGGTTGAAAGCCACCCGGACTTGCCGCGAAGGCATCGAAGGGGTGCGTCGTTACGGGCGGGAGCCACAGGTTCTTCAGCGGCAGTGGCGGAGCGCTCTCCGCTCCAGTTGGCTGCGGGTAGTTCGGATTAGCCGCTTGTGTCAAAAGTACGTTTTCATTCAAATCATAAAAATCGAAATTATACGAAAGAGTGTCAAAGAAATATCCAGCACCGCCTCGGATGACAAGCTTTTCTGTCCCCGGGGGGCGCCAGGCGAAGCCAGCTCTTGGGGCAAAGTCATGCCGCGGTACTGGGTTGATAGTGTTTGGCACGCAGCACTGAAGAAAAGTCGCGGCGACCTGGGGGCTGGTATCCGCACTTTCAGTAGTCGTAAATTCTTTGCTTGCCCAAATAACTCCGCCCCCCGGATAGTTAAGGTTCGGCAACCGACCGCTATCAGTCTTACTCGAAAAACCTGGTGGGATCTCGTAGCGCAATCCAAAGTTCAGCGTCAGTCGCGGCGTCGCCCGGAAATCTTCCTGAACGAAAAAGCCCATGGGCTTCCCGCGCATGTCCCAATAGAAGAACGGCTGAGGAAGGACGGGGAGGATCGTCGTATAACCCCCTAGCAGAAAGTCGGCAAGAGGATTTCCGAAATTAGGGCCAATGGCGCCTTGGGCGCCCGCGGGATCCGAAGCGGTGTAAGCACCGTTAAACGTGAGAGCACCATTTTGCAGAATGCCCGAACGGCTAAACAATATGGCCCTCCGAATTTCAGCACCCAGCGAGACGGTGTGTCTCCCATGAACAAGCTTAAAGTTGTCCGAAACCTGATAAATATTATGTTTCTGAGTCCATCCCTGGCTGTACGTTCCGATACCGCTGTAGCTCTGTCCGAATGACGTGCTAGGGAGGTTGTAGAAAGCTGGGAAAGTGGTGGTGCTCTGGAACCCTACGTCACTCGATAGATTCGCACCGTTAGACGTAACTCCACCGTTTGAGAAGTTCTCGTGGTTATATCCGAACCTGATTTCATTGATCTTGTTCGACCCGAACGAATGCTGCCATTCCAGACCATAGAGCTGGTCAAACTGTTTGTTTTCGCTGGCGTCGATAGGCACTGGGTCGGGCAATTTCTGGTCGAATCGAGTTAAATTGCCCGTAAAGAAAACCTGATCACGATCGCTGAAATTTTGATCGATTCGAAAGGTTTCCACATTTGTGTCGTACCGCTGTACCGTCGTTGTCTGGAAGTTTAGACAAGGGAGATTACAATTGACGTTCGGGGTTGGGAAGAAAGTGAGGAATTTTACCGCGACAGGGTCGAAACGGCCGGACGGAATTGTATTGTTCGGAAATGGGGTCCGACCTGAAGGATTGTTAGTCGTAGCTGGGACAGAACCGTTGGTGGCGGGGTCAAAGATCTGGGCTGGCCAATCGGAAAAGTCGCCGCCCCTCTCCGCCTGGGTTGGGACCTGAAGAAACTGGGTTCCGGCCCCCTGGCTTCGCCTGCCTCCTTCATAGTTGAAAAACCAGAAGGTTCGGTTTTTTCCATTATATATTTTCGGCAATACGAGGGGTCCCCCCAGGCTGAACCCGAACTGGTTCTGAACGAACTGAGCTTTCACGGGTAGGTTTGTGCCGTTCATCGCATTCAGAGCCTTCACCCTTGGATCTTCAGGCTGGAAAGCGGCGTTGCGGATAAAGTCGTAAGCGTTTCCATGGAGTTGATTTGTGCCAGACTTGATCGCAATATTCACCTGGGTCGTTCCGAAGCC
>Ga0210409_10007054_pt1 | contig 11610 bp, 9 predicted proteins | sample IncBWH17MmetaG_FD_161649 | JGI IMG/M metagenome (GOLD analysis project Ga0210409, IMG submission 161649) | Forest soil microbial communities from Barre Woods Harvard Forest LTER site, Petersham, Massachusetts, United States - Inc-BW-H-17-M | ecosystem: Environmental > Terrestrial > Soil >...
CTGTGTGGGTCAATTTCTGTGCTTCGGCTAAATAACCCTCACTCCGCTGTAGAGCTTCTTCGGCACGTTTGCGCTGTGTGATGTCCTCGGACAGCGCCATTATGAATCGCGGTACCCTCTCGGTGCCAGGCACAAGAGAAACGTTGTTGCTTACCCAAATCGAACTGCCGTCCTTGCGCAGATACTTTTTCTCAATCTGAAACTGTCGTCGTTTTCCCTCCAGCAACTCGGTGATGAGCGCCCAGTTGGCTTCGCGGTAGTCCTCATGCGTTACGTCCAGAAAACAAAGTGCACGCAGTTCCTCCTCCGTGTAACCCACGATTGTCTGGTAGACGTGATTGGTGGCTAGAAAGCGGCCGTTCAGGTCAGTCAGCGCAACGCCGATAGCCGAATTCTCAAAGACGGATCTCCACCGCTGCTCGCTTTTCCGAAGGGCTTGCTCAGCCCGCTTGCGATCTTCAATGTCGATAGCGGTTCCATACCATCTGACGAGCTTTCCAGTTTCATCGCGTACTGGTACATGGCGAATAAACCACCAGCAATATTCTCCGTCGGCCCGCCGAACCCGCGCTTCACTCTCCATGGCTCGCCCGTTGTTAAGGGCTGTGTGCCCATCGGCGACGACCCTCGTCCGGTCATCGGGATGAATAACCGCTTCCCACTCCCACCCGAATGCCTGGTCCAAAGCTAAACCTGTGAACTGCAACCAACGATCATTAACGAAATCAAGGTGACCCTCGGGCGAAGTGCTCCAGACATGCGCCGGAACCGTATTGACCACGTCGCGAAGCTCTCTCTCGCTCCGGCGGGCAGCTTCCGTCCGCTGCTTAATTTCCCCGAGAGCTTTCTCCAGCTCGGTTCTGGCCTTCCACTGTTCGGTGACATCCATCGAAGTACCGACAAATTCCACCAATTCACCCGACTGGTTCAGGACCGGATGGGCGACAGAGTAGATGTGTTTGATCGACCCATCCGGGAGAACGATGCGGTAGGAGGCGTCGTAATCGGTCTTGTCGAGTTGGGCCCTTCCAAAAATTCCCTCGACTACCGGTTGATCCTCAGGGTGAACTCTTTCGAGGAACTGTGGCCAAGTGGGTCCCATTTCCTGATATTCATAGTCATAAATGCTAAAAATTTCTCGCGACCAAAAGAGAACGCCGGTACGCACATTCCAGGCCCAACTGCCTGTGTGGGTCAATTTCTGTGCTTCCACTAAATAACCCTCACTCCGCCTGAGTTCTCTTTCTGCTTTCTTGCGCTCGGTAATATCTCGATAAATGAAATAGACGGCTACCTGGTCGAAGCCAAGCGAAATGCCCCGCGCGACGACGGAAACGTCAAAGCGAACACCGTCTTTGCGTTGCCGAATGGCCTCCAGCTCAACTCTGTTTCCCGAAATCAGCCGATCCCTGTTCTTGAGAGCCTCAGCGCGCAATTCCTCTGGCATTATTAATTCGGGAAGCCACTGTCCCGCAATCTCTTCTGCTGTGTACCCGAAGATTCGTGTGAATTCCTTGTTGACCCGCAACACGTGAAAGTCTTTGTCGGTCAGGATTACCGCGTCGGGTGACAGCTCAAACAATCCATCGAGCTGCTCGTTCCGACTGTGTAGGTCCTCATTCGCGGCAGTCAGCTTTGCAGTTTGGTCCGCGATCGCGACCTCTAGCGCCTCCCTTCTCCGTCTTACCCAGATCATGAGTATGGCGAAGATCAAAAACACCAGCTCATAAAGAACGCGGGAGAGGCTGCTGGTTTCGGCCTCGAAGATATAGCCGCGGATCAGCGACGAAAGCAAAACCGCCACAACACCGGGCTTCGTGCCGCCGTACCAAAACGTGATCGCGATTGCGGACAGCGCAAATGCAGCAAACGGATGAGGCAGATTGAAGTGGTGAAACAGAAGCTCCAGCAATAGAGCGCCGGTGACCGAAACGAAAGCCAATCCATAGCGGCGCGCGAAAGACGCACCTGGCCGCACCATCTTTTTTTCCGTAGCTGAATCCGCCATGGTTCAGCGCTTCTTTCACCCTCGGCTCAAGGCTACGATGGCTCCCGTGTTAGTTTTTACTGTAGCTCCGTTCCAATGGCGGCACAACACGGTGTACTACTTTAGAGTGGGCTCGTAAGATCGTCCATGCGGTTCAAACTCGGCACCCTGATCCGCTCAGAATCGCAAAGCGAGAAGGGTTCCGGGAGCGTCCGCATGGGTTCAGACGCTAGTCTCTCGCCAGAGCTCCACGTCGGACGCGTCGTCTCGCCTTAGCCAGAGTACTTATCCGCCGATTCCCGCTGAAACCCGCTTACGCGCAGGCGCTTCTCAAAATCGAACCCAGATAAGGCAGATGTCATACCATTCGGCTTCTCGTCCCTCGTTCAGCTAATCCATGCGCGATGAGCTGGTTATGTCGGAGCACGAACACGGCTGGAAAAGCCGGTCGAGCAGACATTGCTCCGACTGTCCAAATGTCGTCATTTCGGCGCACCGCGGTGTCCGGAGCCGACCTGGCCGTGCTTAATCGGTTCTTCGACCGACGCTCTGCCTCCAGTGCGGGGCTATGTCAGCGCGCGCATGCACGATCGTCGGGTGCTCGGCATGTCGCTCCACGGCAAAATCACTATATGCAGTAAAACTGTACAGCCTTACTGTATATATTCTATAGTTTGTTTATGGCCAAGGATTCAGACGCTTCAAAGCCTTCACGACTGTCTGCTCTGGCGGGTGAACTCCGTGTTTCGATCGGCAAACTGAACCGACGGCTGCGGGAGCAGGCGCATCCGGGAGATTTCACCTCTGCCCAGAAATCAGTCCTCCTTCGGTTGGAGGGTGATGGCCCCGCAACGGTGTCCATGCTTGCGAGAGCCGAGGGCGTACGCCCGCAGTCCATGCGGGTCACGGTTTCCAGCCTGCAGACGGCGGGGCTGGTGAGCGGCGAGCCCGACCAGGCCGATGGCCGGCAGACCATCTTCTCCCTGACCCGGGCCTGTCGGGAGACCCTCAAGAACACTCGAGCAGCGCGGGAGGACTGGCTCTATCGTGCTCTGCTGGCGCAACTCGCGCCGCGCGAACGAGAACAACTCGCGGCCGCGGTGGAATTACTTAAGCGCCTGGCCAATTTCTAAGCGACATTTAGGGTTGCTTTCAAGGAGAACTCCATGACACTCAGTACTCTCGATCCGAGGACAGCTCTGATCATCATTGATTTGCAGAAGGGCATCGTGTCGCTTCCCCTTGTACATCCAGTCTCAGAGGTGGTGATGAAAGCCAGCGCGCTTGCAGAAGCATTCCGCAGCCACGGACTGCCGGTCGTGCTCGTCAATGTGGCCGGCAGAGCACCGGGACGAACGGAGCAGCCTCGAGGCGGTGGAGACTTCCCCGCAGGATGGACCGATCTCATCCCCGAGTTAAACCAACAGCCGACGGATCACACGATCACGAAGCAAACCCCCGGGGCATTCACGAAGACGGGTCTCGAAGAGCATCTTCGAGCCGTGGGTGTCACGCAGGTTGTGCTCGCGGGCATCTCAACCAGCAGTGGCGTCGAGTCCACCGCACGCCAGGCGGGCGTATGAGTGCGGGTTTCACGTCACGCTCGCCACGGACGCAATGACGGACGCGAACATGGACCCTCACATCCACAGCCTCACAAAAATCTTCCCGCGCCCGGGGGAGACCGGCACTACGCAGGAGATCCTGGATCTTCTGAACAGCACACGGGCCTGACGTTGCCCAATTCACGGCTGGTTCCACTTCCGGAACGAAAGGCAGGATTAACGATGGAGTGGTCGCATTACCTCTCTTATTTCTTCGGTGGCTTTTTTCTCAGCAATGCGATTCCACACTTCGTGAGCGGGGTAATGGGTCGTCCCTTTCAAAGCCACTTTGCCAAGCCACCCGGTCAGGGACTCTCTTCTTCGACCGTAAACGTGCTGTGGGGATTTCTTAATCTCGCCGTTTCTTATGTCCTGACCTGTCCCGCAGGAGAATTCAGCTTACGTTCCACGATTCGTCGCTGTCCTGGGAATGGTTTTCTACTTATGGGCTTGATGGGCGCGCGTATCTTTGGACGCCTCCACGGCGGCAACTCTCCCGAGGGCTCGAGTGCCAAGATCCTCTAAAGCCCATCCTGAATCCGATCCGCTCGATCCATCCATTTGGAAGATAAGCTCCGTTGCAGTGCTGGGTTCGTTCCTCTCTCAACTGGACGCCACGGTTGTTAATGTTTCCCTTTCAAGTCTTGCCGTAAAGTTGCACAGCAGCCTTTCGGCCATTCAGTGGGTCACGAGCGGTTATCTTCTCGCGCTTGCGCGCATGCTCCCTTTGAGCGGCTGGATGGTGGACCGCATCGGAGCCAAGGCCCTTTATCTATGGTGCTTTTCGGCCTTCACACTCTCCTCGACGCTGTGTGGACTTGCGTGGTCTGCGAACTCCTTGATTGGATTTCGCATCCTGCAAGGCATGTGCGGTGGCCTGCTGGCACCGATGGCGCAGATGATGATGGCTCGCGCTGCAGGAAGGCGGATGGTCAGCGTCCTCGGCTTTGCCGCAATGCCGATCCTGGTGGCGCCCATCCTGGGTCCGGTTATCGCCGGCGCGATCCTGCAGTTCACCTCCTGGCAATGGCTCTTTCTGGTCAACCTGCCTGTCGGCGCTTTGGCGCTCGTGCTGGCCGTCCTCTTCCTGCCAAACGATCGTGAAGAGACAAGGCCGCGTGACCTTGATCTGGTTGGCTTGGCTCTGCTGTCCCCCGGACTGCTGCTCTTCCTTTATGGATCGGATCACCTAAGCGCCCTCACAGGCCTTGTGGCTCTTGTCGCTTCCGTCCTTCTGCTCCTTGTCTTTTTCAAGTGGGCAACCAAGAAAAAAGAAAAAGCCATCATCGACCTAAGATTGTTCAAGGGCAAGGTCTTTTCGGCCTCCGTCACCACGCAATTCATGTCGCATGGAATCTCATTCGCCGGCCAGATGCTGATTCCTATCTTTCTAATCCGCGCCGCTGGGCGTTCCCCCGGCGCGAGCGGTCTGCTGCTGGCGCCCCTTGGACTGGGGATGATGTGCGGTTACCCATTCGTGGGAGCGTTGACGAAGCGGTTTGGCATACGCAAGGTGTCGGCCGGAGGAGCGTCATTGGCCCTCGGAGGAACGTTGCCCTTTATTTATCTGGCTAGTCACGGGCTTGTCATCGCTATACTCGCGTCCTCCCTGTTCATCCGAGGCATGGGCCTGAGCGCCGTCGGCGTTCCTTCGATCTCCGCTGCTTACGTGTCTGTAAAGCGGGAAGACCTCCCGATGGCGACTACTACTCTGAATATCGTGATGCGAATCGGCGGACCAACCCTTACTACGATTTGTGCGACCTTTCTGGGGTGGAGATTAGGGTCTGCGTCCAGCCCTGATGCAGTCTCAGGCGCATTTACCCTGGCCTTTCTTCTCCTGTGCACGTTCCATGCCCTGTTGTTTGCCGCAGCTATGAGACTTCCCCTGTTGCTGGAGGGAGGCACAGAACAAACTCTTGCTACCGCACCCGCTGCCCTGGAGAGGGTTTCCGAATGACGGCGTTACGGCTGGGGATCCGTCGTCTGTCCTAGGAATCGGATGAGGTGATTCTCTTCCTACATGCTTAGTTTCCTTTGAAGTATTCCTTTACGCCTGCTTCCGCGATGCCCAGGGCGCGAGCCAGGGAAATTTTTGCAAGATTGTAGCTGTAGAGACTTGAGATGTACTGCTCGTGAGCGCTCGCCACCGCTTCTTGGGATTGCACTACTTCCACCGTATCGGTCACGCCCGCGCTGAACCGATCGCGCGACTGGAGAAGCGTCTCTTCCGCCAAATCAATATTGCTGCGGGCCACATTCACCTGATCCGCAGACGACTGCAGATTCAGCAGCGCGGTACGAATGTCCGCGTCGATTTGCGCCCGCAAATTGTCCAAGCGTTCACGGGTCTGCTGAAGTCTGGCATCGGCTTGCAGAATGTCGGCGTGTACGCTGTTTCCCTGAAAGATGGGAATCGACAGGGTGCCACGCACGTCGAATACTTGCGTAGCTGTAGAGGGATGCGCCCCTGCTGCGCCATAGTCGGCGCTAAAGGCGAGCGACGGATAATAGCCAGCCACTGCGGCTTTGCGAGAGAATTCCGCTGCGCGCACATCAGTCATGGCCGCGAGGTAATCGGAGCGTGAAGTGTAAGCGCGCTTCAGGGCTTCGTCAATGGTGATGCCCTCGAACGGGCGGTAGGGCGACTTGTCGGTGAATTCGAATTCCTGCCCGGGAGCCAAGCCGATAACGCGCGCAACGGTCAGCTTTTGGATTGCGAAATTATTCTTTGCCTGAATCAACTGCTGTTGCCGGGTCTGAAGTTCCACTTTGGCGCGCAGGCCGTCGATCGCTGGTGAAGTACCCGCATTCACTTGGTCCGTTGCTTGATCGTAAAGGGCCTTCGCCGTCTCCACCTGGGCTTCTGCCGTTTGGATGCGGGCCAAGTCGGCTGTGGCCTGGAGATAAACATAGCCCACAGCGAGCACAACAAGATCCCGAGCATCTTTGTAAGTGTATTGGGCGGATTTGAGGTTCTGCGTGGCCGCGCGGGTATTGTTGATCAACTTTGAATCAAAAAGAGATTGGTTCACAGTTAGACGGGCGTCAAAATAGGAAAAAGGACCAACAGACGAAGGAAGGGTCGCTCCCCCGATACTCGTAAAGCCGAGTTCAGCAAGATTAATCTGCGAATCTGCTACATAAGGATTCACCGCCACGTGCGGCAGAAGGGCACTCAACTGCTCCCAGCGCTGTCCGCGGGCTGAACGAATATTCGCATCGGAGAGAAGCAATCCGAGGTTTTGCTTCAATCCGCGGTCGATCGCTTCTTGCAATGAGAGTGGCAGAACTCCGGGAACCAGCTTTGCCGGTGTGCTTCCCGCGAACGGGCTCACTCCAAGGGTTCCGGGAATTGCTTGACCCGGAGTGCTGGCTGGCGTTGCCGGTGTTTGCGCGAGGGCGGTAGCTTCTCCGTACAGTAAGACTCCCGCCAGAAGAAATGGGCGCAGAGGTCCGTAATTGAGCCTCAAGGAAGCCTCCTTGGTCGGGATTTCTTGTTACGGTCGGCCCAAAGGAGGCCATATCTTAGTCCGGTCGCCTATTTCGAGCAACCGGGAACGACACGGGGGTGGGGTAACGATAAAGTCGCAGCTTAAGCAGGACACAAGTGCGGGGCTCCTGCCGAAAACCCGGAGGGCTCCTCATTCTCGCCGCAGGGATTACTGGTCTTTAGCTCGCGGCTAATCCTTATGTAGATCTGTTGGGCAAGCCGGAAACGGCGTCGAGCCGCCCGGATCTGACGCAAGCTTTCAATTCGCTCGGCACGACGATCGCGCCGAAAATTGGTGGGCTGCTCATTCTAAGCGCCGCACCTTTGGCGATTGAACAATTACGTCGGCTTTCACCGCAAGCTCTGCACGCATACCACCTGCAACAAGCCGCTTCCGTCAAGCTGCCTTACACAGTGATTACCATCGTGCTGATTTTACTGGCGGTTCTAATGGGCACTTTCAAGCTTCCGAAAATCGCGACAGCTGAGAGCTCCGTCGTACAAACAGGACTCCGTTTGGAAGCACCGCAATCTCGTGTTTGGCGCGATCGGGATCTTCACCTACGTAGGCGCCGAAGTGTCTATCGGAAGTTTCTTGGTGAACTATTTCGGACTGCCCGACATTGCGGGCCTTACTGGTACAACGACTTCTTCGGGGCCCAGACCGTGGCCGTCCTGCCCTACGAGCAATACCTGAAGCGTTTCCCGGCCTACCTCCAACAACTGACGATGGAAAGCAACGGCAAGCATGTCACAGTCGACGGCAGGGAACTTAGTCACGAGACCTCTGCGATCTATTGGGGTGAACCGGGAACGAATGGACAGCATTCGTTCCACCAATTAATTCATCAGGGGACCAGGCTCATCCCCTGCGACTTCATCGCCTTCTCGCAGCCTCTCAATCCACTTGGCCGGCACCACGACATTCTCATTGCCAACGTCTGCGCGCAGGCCGAGGCGTTGGCGTTCGGCAAAACTCGCGACCAGGTCGAAGTGGAAGGCACCCCGGAGTGGCTGGTCCCCCACCGGGTCTTCCACGGGAACCGGCCGTCGAATACGAGTCTTCGCCGAACGCCTAACACCGCAAACCCTGGGTAAACTGGTGGCGCTCTACGAACACTCCGTGTTCACCCAGGGAGCAATCTGGAACATTGATTCGTTCGATCAGTGGGGTGTGGAGCTGGGCAAGGTCCTGGCGCAGCACATCATCCCGGAAATTGAAAGCAAGACAGAACCGAAGCTCGCCCACGACAGTTCAACAAACAACCTGATCCGCTATTACCATAAAGGCCGAAAAACCGCATGATGACGGCGGGTCAAGACAAATCCACGGCACATGAAAATGTAACAAGAAAAAGGAGAACATGGACACCCTTACGATTGCGGGACGCAGTTTCCGCTCGCGACTGAGGTCAGGGACGGGAAAATACCGGAGCCCGCAAGTGATGACAGAGTGTCACCGCGTATCCGGAGCAGAAATTATCACTGTTGCGGTGCGGCGCGTGCGACACTGCGAGGGCCGTGAAGACTCTATTCTGCAACACCTTGACGCCTCTGACGCCGTGGTCGCGTTGGAACTCGGATATGACGCTGTGCTCCTCAACACCGCGGTAGCCAGCGCCCGGGACAGCTTGGCCATGGCGCGTGCCATGCGCCACGCGGTGATAGCCGGAAGGTTGCCTTCGAAGCCGGGCGCATGGGCCGATTTCTGTACGCCAATGCAAGCAGTCCCGGCCCTGACTTCAGCGGTCCCACACCGTTTCCGGCTGCAACTTTTCAAGAATATTCGAGTCGACACGTAGATCGAGGTGCTCCCAATGCCGGATAATAAGACGGCCCACCCATGGGCGCGCCCCGACATGCCGTGATCATGCCAAGACAAAGAGAGACAGCGTGAACAATTCAACTGACGAGTCAACTGAAGGGGTACTTGCGGAAGCGGGCCGCTCCGATGCAGACCAGCCGACACCGCTAGGGCCTCCAAAACGCCCCACCTGGGCGCAGGCTGAGGGAAGCCCCCTGCCGCTCGGTGTCACTTGGATCAAAGAGGACCGGGCGTTCAACTTTGCAGTGCACGCTGAGTTTGCGGAGAGTGTCACGCTCTTGCTCTATTCTGCTGCCGATCTCGTTAATCCCCTGCTGATGCTCCCCCTCGATTTTCTGCGCAACAAGTCAGGACGGATCTGGCACTGCAGGGTTCCTCTCACCGAAGTAGGTGAGGCCCGTTATTACGCTTACTCGGTATCCGGACAATCGCCAGGTCCGCTCCACGGTTTTGACCCGGAAAAGGTTCTGCTCGATCCGTATGCGAAATGCGTGTTCTTCCCACCCGGCTTCAGCCGCGAACTGGCTAAGCGGGAAGGACCAAACGCAGGTGGGGCGCCCTTGGGGGTGCTAACGGATCACCGCACCGGCTTTGACTGGGAAGGAGACCGGTCACCGCACCATGAGTCCGATGCGATTATCTACGAACTCCACGTGAGGGGCTTCACCAAGAATCCCAACTCTGGCGTACATCCGTCTCGTGCCGGCACATATTCCGGCTTAGTCGAAAAGATCCCCTATCTGAAAGAACTCGGGGTCACCGTCGTTGAACTCATGCCCATTTTTCAGCGCGATCCTGACGAGGGCGACTATTGGGGCTACATGCCTTTGAACTTCTTCGCACCCCACGCGCAGTACGCAAGCACGTGTGACGACGATGAGCAGCATCTCGAGTTTAGAAACATGGTGAAGGCTTTTCATAAGGCAGGAATCGGCGTGGTACTGGACGTGGTCTATAACCATACCTGCGAGGGCGACCAACGAGGACCCATCTACAGCTTCAAGGGCTTGGACGCCTCCGGCTATTACATGCAGTCTTCCGACCCCGCAAACCCTTACGCCAATTACTCCGGCACGGGCAATACCTTGAATTTCGGCCAGGGACATGTGCGCAAGATGGTGATGGACAGCCTGCGCTTTTGGAAGCGAGAAATGCACGTCGACGGATTCCGCTTCGATCTGGCGTCCGTGTTTAGCCGCAATGCGGACGGATCCCTCAACTGGGGAGACGCACCGATCTTCAATGAAATTGCTGCTGACCCTGAACTGGGCCGGCTGCGCCTGATCGCGGAACCTTGGGACACCGGGGCGTATCAACTTGGCCGAGGATTTCCGGGTCTGACTTGGCTTCAGTGGAACGGAAGGTTCCGCGATGACCTCCGCCGTTTTGTCAAGGGCGACCCGGGAATGGTTCCCGATCTGATGCGCCGCATCTATGGCAGCGATGATTTGTTTCCCGACAGCCGCCCTGACGCTTATCACGCCTATCAAACCGTGAACTATATCGACTCCCACGACGGCTTCACGCTCTACGATCTCGTCTCCTACGACCACAAGCGCAATTGGAAGAATGGCCATAACAACCAGGATGGCATGGACGATAACTACAGTTGGAACTGCGGCCATGAGGGGGATGAAGGCGTGCCACCGGAGGTGCTGGCGTTGCGCCGGAAGCAGGTTAAGAATTTTTGCTGTTTGCTCCTGTTGTCTAACGGTATCCCGATGTTTCGCGCCGGTGATGAATTCCTGAACACACAATACGGCAACAACAATCCGTATAATCAGGACAACGAAATCGGATGGCTGGACTGGAGCCAGTTGCGGGCGAATCAGGATGTATTCGGGTTTTTCAAGAGCATGATCGCGTTCCGGAAGGCTCATCCTTCCCTGTGCCGCAGCAGGTTTTGGCGGGAGGATGTCTCCTGGTATGGAACAGGTCCCACGGTCGATTTGTCCGGCGAATCCCGCAGCCTGGCCTTCTGCCTGCGCGGCGCTTCCCAGCGCGATGACGATATCTATGTGATGATCAACGCGTACTGGAAAGAGTTGGAGTTCCAAATCCAGGGGGGCACGGTGCGGGAGTGGAGGAGAATCGTGGACACGGCCTTGCCCAGTCCTGACGATTTCTCGGAGCATGGTTTGCCTCTCGACCACTCGAAATACAAAGTGGCCCCGAGATCCATCGCGGTCTTGCTCCGACAGCGAAGAGAGCGCAGGAGACTGTGACATGGACGTCGGGATCCGCGTCTGGTAGTGGCAGAAAGTTGCTTGGGCCAGACACCTGAGAACGGGCCACGAGCCGGGGAGTTATCTCTCTCGCCCGGTGATATTACTGAGGTCGGCACGAGACTTTCAGCTCGCGGATGCGATACGCCAATGTTGTACGTTTCACGCCGAGTCGTGCCGCAGCGCCGTTAGATCCCCCAATTACCCAGTTGGATTCCCTAAGGGCCCGCAAGACGTGATTGCGTTCGGCCTCTTCGAGAGTACTCAATCGCGAATTGGGTTCCTGAAGCGCCTGTTTCAGTTCCGACAGAGGAGGTCGGAGGACCGCCCCTGGTGACAGGATGACTGCCCGCTCGATGAAGTTTTGGAGTTCACGGACGTTGCCCGGCCAGGCATAGGCGGCAAAGACCTCCATTGCCCGGGAGGGAATGGTTTCGATGGCCGCAAGAACTCGGTATGGCCCTTCAACTTCGGAC
>Ga0210409_10007056_pt1 | contig 11608 bp, 4 predicted proteins | sample IncBWH17MmetaG_FD_161649 | JGI IMG/M metagenome (GOLD analysis project Ga0210409, IMG submission 161649) | Forest soil microbial communities from Barre Woods Harvard Forest LTER site, Petersham, Massachusetts, United States - Inc-BW-H-17-M | ecosystem: Environmental > Terrestrial > Soil >...
GCGACGCCAAACGAAGCGCAGGCGGGGAAAGGAGGAATCTGCTGGTCCTGACCGATGCCGAAATTGTAACAGTTGAAGCGTCTTGAAAAGGGAAGAAGGAACCGTTGCCAGTGCTTAGGAAAGTACCTGGAACAAGGCGGATCAGCGCACAAAACGGGCGCTCACACCCCCTGCGGCGCGAACGCCCGTTTTTCCCCATTCCCTCCCGGTGACGGAGGGCGTGAAGCCTGCGATCCCGAACCGCGCCGAGGTGCCCGGCACGCGTGAGGATCTGTTTAGAAGTTGCCGTAATCACCGATCCGACTTGTCATATCTGTGTCAACAGCTTGTAAAAAGTCCACGGGCACGGGCGGCATAGCGTGTTATGTGTGATGCCCTTCGTAACCCGCCAGCACGCACGCCGCTGCTATGATTGAGGAAATTCCCCCATCCAAAACCATTGCGCCGGCTGCTTCAGTTCGGAATCTTGTTGCTTGCTCTTCCGCTCCAGGCGCAGAGCAACAGCGGCGAACTCCGTCTTAGAGTCGCCGATCCTCACGGGCTGGGCCTACGGGCGACGATCACTCTCTCCAGTGAGGCGGCGCAGCTTCACCGCAGCCTTGTCACCGACGATTCAGGCGTGCTCGCCGCACGGTCCCTTCCTTTCGGCTTGTACCATCTCGTGGTCGAGAGCGAAGGATTCTCGCCTTTCACCGGGATCATCGAAATCCGGTCCGCGCTGCCCACGGAGTATGTTGTGAAGCTCAGCATCGCTGCCGCGAGCACTGCAGTGAACGTCACTTCCGAGGCGACGTTGCTCGATCCTGAACGGAGTGGGGCGTCCAATCACCTGGACGAACAGGCAATATCGAATCGTCCGGCATCGCTGCCCGGGCGTTCGATGGTCGATTTAATCAATTCCCAGCCGGGATGGCTCTACGAGGGCAACGCGGTGCTTCATCCCCGGGGATCGGAGTATCAGACGCAGTTCGTGGTCGACGGAATTCCGCTGACGGATAATCGGTCGCCCAGTTTTGGGCCGGAAGTTGAGGCCGACGATGTCGATTCGCTGACCATTTATACGGCGGGGATTCCGGCGGAATATGGGCGAAAAATGGGCGGCGTGGTCGAAGTGAATACCTTGCGCGACCAGCAACCCGGCCTGCACGGAGAGGTCGCGCTCTCCGGTGGAAGCTTTGAGACGGCGGGCGCGTTTGCTCAGGCACAATACGGCTGGGGACACAACACGCTGGCCGCCAGCGCCGCGGGAAATATGACGGCGCACTATCTGAATCCGGTGGTCCCGGAGAACTATACGAATCGCGGCACGACCGGCAATTTCTCGCTCAGCTTTTCCCGCGACTTCACTCCGAAAGACCGGCTCATGCTCAGCGTGCGGCATCAACTGTCGCGTTACGAATTACCGAACGAGCAGATTCAGCAATTCCCGCAGTTACAGGATCCAGCACCGCCTCCTGATACTCCGCCGCAGCTTCAGACGGCGGACAACCTTGAAACCATGGGCATCGTTTCCTATCAGCATATTTTTTCCTCGGACGTGCTGGCCAACGTTCGGGGCATGGTGCGCAACAATTCTGACGACCTGAACTCGAACGCCTCCGCCTGGCCGATTCGCGCGTTTCTGCACAACAATTTCAGCGAGGGATATTTCAACGGGACCGTGTCAGTCCACCATGGCAATCAGGAATGGAAGGCGGGCATTGAATCCGATGCCATGTTTCTGCATGAGAATTTCAGCGACGTCATCACGGCGAATCCCAACGATCCCAACAATCCCTTCGATCCAGCCACACCAACAACTTTCGGATTCACCGGAAACCGGCCTGACCTTGAACAGTCGGCATTCGTCGAAGACCTGATTCACCTCGGTAAATGGACCTTGAACGCCGGCCTGCGCTGGGACCACTACCAGTTGCTGGTGAATCAGAATGCGGTTAGCCCGCGCTTTTCTGTCGCGCGCTATTTTCCGTCGGCAGGGTTGATCGTGCATGCTTCTTACGATCGTGTTTTTCAGACGCCATCGTCCGAGAATATTTTGCTGGCGAGCGCGCCCCAGGTGCAGTCGCTGAATCCCAATGTGTTGCGGCTGCCGGTGGAGCCTTCGCATGGAAATTACTTTGAACTCGGGGCGACCAAGGGATTCCTGAACCAGTTCCGCCTCGACGCCAACTATTTCCGCCGCTACGTCAACAACTATGCCGACGACGACCAGATGCTAAGTACGGCCGTCAGTTTCCCCATCGCGTTTCGCAAGGCAATCATTTACGGCGCCGAGGGAAAAATCGAAGTTCCGCACTGGAAGCGCTTCTCGGGGTTTCTCAGCTACTCCTACATGGTGGGCAATGCGTGGTTTCCGGTGACGGGAGGGCTTTTCCTGGGAGATGAAGTGGTCAGCGCTACTTCGCAACTCAAGGGGCACTTCCCGGATTCGCAGGACCAGCGCAATACCGCTCGCCTGCATGTTCGGTATCAGGTGATGTCACGGCTGTGGATTGCGCCCAGCATTGAATATGGAAGCGGCCTCCCCTTTAGATTTACCGGCACACCCCAGCAGGCTCTGACCGAGTATGGGCAGTCGGTCGTCGATCGCATCGACCTGGGCAACGGGCGCGTCAAGCCAACGTTGTCGGTCGATGTCTCCGCGGGTGTCGCGCTTTATGAGAAAGAAAAGCGGTCTCTGCGCCTGCAGGGCGATGTGGAAAATCTGAACAACCGGTTGAATGTGATCGACTTCGGCGGGCTGTTTTCGGGGAATGCCATCGGTCCGCCTAGAAGCTATTTTCTTCGGCTGGCGGCGACGTTCTAGGGTCGGAGTGAACTCCAGAATATCCAACCCAAGAATAACCACAGGGGACACAGAGATCCACAGGGTTAAGACCGTGAATTAACTGCCCGGCACCATTTGTACCGGAGCCCCACCGTCAACGTCGGATTGATTGAATATGACGTTGGCGCCCATGTGGGCTGGCCGGGGCGCCAGCATTTGCTCCTTGCGGTAGACGAGATTGCTGGCGTTGAAGGTCGCCAGCTCGAATCCATGCCCGTGCGTGATTGCGTCGGTCGGGCACGCTTCCACGCAATATCCGCAAAAAATACAGCGGTTGTAATCGATGTTGTAAACCTTGGCGAAGCGTTCGGCGCCGCTGACGCGGTTCTCCGCGGTATTCTCAGCAGCCTCGATGTAGATGCAGTTCGAAGGGCACGCGGCCGCGCACAGGAAGCAGGCGACGCACTTTTCCAGCCCATTCTCATCCCGCTGCAAAACATGGGCGCCGCGAAAGCGTGCCTCAAAGCGGGCGCCGCGCAGAGGTCCCTTGCCATCAGGATAGTTCTCGACAGTCGTCGGTTGAAACATCTCCATGAAGGTGATGCTCATGCCCTTGGCAATGGCGGCGATATTCTTCAGAACCGGCATAGGTGACTAGTATATCGAAAGCGGGCCCGAATCGCCCCACAGGGAAGGTACCGGGAACGGAGACGATATCAGGGATCACTGATCGCCTGTCTCCGGCTGGCCTCCTCAGAACGTCAGATGTAGCGCCATTTGGACGAAGCGCGGGCTGCCGATGGTGTGCTGCAATTGTCCCAGGTTGCCGAACGGCGGGAATGAGTATCCCAACGGTGAGCAAGAGAAATTAGGCGACGGCGGATAACAAAACCCAGGATTGAATGAGACATTGTTGCTGGGAATATCGAAGCTGGGGTGGTTGAAGATATTAAACGCTTTCAGATCATACTTCAGCTGGAACCGCTCGTTAATGGCGAAAGTCTTGAACAGCCCAAAATCCCAGCGGTTCTGAAAGGGACCGCGGAAGATATTACGCCCGCCCTTCGCGTAACCGTTCTCAAAGTTGTCGCAAGTCAATGTCCCTGAGCTTGCGTCGCAGGCCGGTACGCCGTTGGTCCCCGGAGCGTACGGAGCCGGAATGCCGAAGGCCGCCGCGTTCAGGACCGGGTTCTTGGCATTTACTCCGGTCGTTCCTTGCAGGATTGGGTTCGACGCCGTTGCGCCAAAACCGCCGACAGGGACAATGGGATTCGTAATGAAATCCTGTCCATCGCCCCAAAAAATGCTGGCCGCTCCACCGCTGAAATCAATCACACTATAGGGTTGACCGCTCTGCAGGACGGTCACGCCGCTGAAGCCCCATCCATTGACAACTTGCTTGGCCCACCCCTTAGCCGACGGCAGGGACGGGATTTGGTAGACGTAGCTTACTGTCCAAACGTGAGTGCGATCAAAGTCGGAGCTCCCGTAGGAGGACCGTGTGTTGTTGGGATCGTTGCCGTTGTAGAACAACCCCAACCCGCTTTGCTCATCCAGCGCATGGGAGTAGGTATAAGAGCCTGATACTTGCAAACCATGGCTCATACGTTTGGTGACATTGAACTGCAGCGCGGAATAGTTGGACATGCCGACCGCTCGGTTGAAATCCGAGTTCGGGTCGTATCCGACGTATGGAACGCGCAGGTCGACATTGCCGGCACAAAAACCGACGGCAAGTGTACATACACTCTCCGCGGCTACGCCGGAGACCTGTGTGCCATAGGAATAAATCTGCTGGTTCGGTCCGCCCGCCAGCGCCGGGCTCCCCTGTGTCGCGACGCGGGCCTGGTTGAAGGGTACTGGGATAAGTTCGTGCACGCCATGATTGCCCACGTAGCCCAGAGTAAGAACAAGATTGTTCTTCGGCTGCCACTGCAGGTCGAGTGTCCAATTTTCCGAGTACGGCAGAGTGTTCTTCGGGTCGTATCCCCCAAAGAAAAGCGGGCTGCAGAAGGATTCGCCAAGCGAATTGCAGTAAGGAGTTGTCTGATTCATCAGATTGGCCGCATTCGGAACCAGGGCCTGCACGGTGGAGAGGTTAGAGGGCGGTGCCGGAAGTGCGGCGGTGCCGAAAGGCTCTGCAAAGGTTGCGTTAGGCACGGCATAAAAGGGAACGACAAACGGTTCTTCCACGGTTACACCGAAGGGACCGCTGATTCCGCCGCCGGCTGGCGGTGAAAATTCCGTAAAATATTCTCCGCGATCGTAGTACATCCCGAAACCGGCGCGCACCACTACGTTCTTCAGGAACGAAGGGTTGTATGCCAGTCCGATGCGGGGAGCAAAACCCCACTGTCGGCCGGTAAGGGTGGAGTTGCTCACTCCTTTGGTGCCGAAGGCCTTGTTGTTTCCCGCGACTACAAGGCCGATATTGTTGATGGTATCAACGCTTGCGTCGTATGAATAATTCTGAGGATAGAAATTCGTGAGCAATCCGTTTCTCTCGTAAAGCGGGCCATCCCAGTCCCAGCGTACGCCCACGTCGACCGTGAGGCTCGAACTTACTCGGATGTCATCTTGCACATATGCGCCGAGTTGCTTGGCAATGAAATGACGGTTGCTGGCGCCGTTCAATATCTGTGAAACATCCTGGTTCCCGCAGAAAGTGTCGCCTGCATTCGGGCTGCAGATTTGTCCCGTCAGGAAGCCGGGGAAATCCTCGAAGGTGATGCGAGCGACCGCGTTGTTTTTGTTGATGATGTTGAGCTGCGTATCCTCGAAGTTAAAACCAGTCGCGATCGAATGGCGTCCATGGATCCACTTGAGGCTACTCGCGGCCTCGAAGTTGTTCTGGAAGATTCCGGCATTGGCGAAATTGTCAACCGGACCAACCGCCAGCGAGTCAGTGTGGTTTTGGTTGTTGTCGGCATTATGAATGCTGATTGTCGGGAAAAGGCTCAGTCCTGGCAGAGTAATCCCCACATCCGTAGGCTTGAGAAACTGGCTCGTGTTGGAAAACGCAATCTCGCGGATAAAGCCGATGCGCTGATTCCAACTCGCGTTCGGCGTCAGTGCCGTGGTGTTGTCAATCGATAACACCTGCCCGCCCGCTTTCATGGTTTGAGGAAATCCAAGCAATTGGCTTTCCGCGAACGGGGTGACATTAGGATCGCGCTGAAAGTAATACTTTACTGCCAGGCGGTCTTTGGCCCCGAAGTTGTAGTCCACATTCCCGTTGATCTGATCTGCCGTAAACCGTGAATTGGAACCTTGGATGGAAGTGTCGGCGTTATTGAAGGTCTGTAAGTTCGCGAAGTTGGGCGAGGCGCTGGGGATGAAATAGCCACCCCCCGGCGCCTTCTGCTGCAAGAGGGCCAGCGCCTGGGGGGTTATCTGGCCGGGCTGAATATTCAAACAGGGAGGATTCGTTCCCGTGCCGCAACCTGGCGAACTGAAGTCAGTATTGACGGCGTTGGCGATGCTTTGTGCATCCCGAGCGTCTGAGAGGTCTGGTGGCACGGCGACGAATGATGTGGCCAGAAGCTGGTCGCTGACCCGCTGGCCCTGGTAAGAAGCGAAAAAGAAAAGCTTGTCCTTCTTGATCGGCCCCCCAAGGAACCCGCCGAAGACAGTGCGGTGCATCTGCGGGCGAGGCAGACTGGCGTTGTTGAAAAACCATTCATTGGCGTTCCATCCGGTCTGCTGGTGGTAAGCGTAAGCGCCCCCGTGCAAGGCGTTTGCCCCGGACTTCGTCGTCAGCTCAATCTGCGCGCCGCTGTTAGCCCCCTGCGAAGCATCGTACATGGCAGAGTTGACGTGCATTTCCTGAATAGTTTCGGGTGGGGGAGACGGCAGGGCCTGACCGATGGCGCCGTAGACTGAAGTGCTGGTCACGATTTCGCCGCTGGGATTATTTCCGTTTCCATTTTCTCCGATGTTTACCGCGACCCGGCTGGAGGTTACCTGACTAGTGGATTTTCCGTTGAAGATATTGTTCGCGTACACGCCGTTGACCGTGAAACTGTTGCTGGTGTCCCGCTGTCCATTGGCCCAGATCGCTTGGTTTCCAAGACCAGCGTTGCTGCCTGCCGTGTTCAACAGATCAGCGCTTACGCCGGGGCTGAGGGTCGCCAGCTGCGTGAAGCTTCCTGTTCCCAACGGCGTTTCGATGATCTGCTCCTCACTCAATGTGTAGCCCGTGGTCGTGTCGGTCTCATTCAGCAGCGGCGTGGCTTCCACCGTTACCGACGATGACACCGCGCCCGGTTTCAATTTCACGTTTACGGTGGCAGTGCGGTTGCCCTGCACGAGGATCTGGGGATACGCGGCGGTTTCGAATCCGTCTTTGACGAATTTCACTTCATAGGTGCCGATGGGCAGGTCAGCGATGCTGAACGAGCCATCGTCCTTGCTTTGGGCCGCGACTTCGAGGTTGGTCGCACTGGAGCGCGCCTTGACGCTCGCGCCCGCCACGACGGCGCCGCTGCTGTCGGTGACCGTTCCGTTGATCGATCCCAGGGTCTGCTGGGCGGAAGCGAACTGGGTCAGGCAGGTAACGTTCAGGAGCGCGATGCTCATTACAGTCGCGTACAGACCGCGCAAGGACTTCGACGGAGATGCGAAGACACCGGTGCTCGAGAACGGCATGGGGGGAACCTCCTGTAATAGGACAGCCTTATAACAAACGAGAATGTCGGGATTCAAGGCAAACCAGTACGAAACCCGATAATTTTGTATGAATTTTTCTTCAGGTCCCACAGAGGAAAAACAGCATCGCCGATGAAGGAAGAAACGATCAGACGAAGACGCGACTAGAAGAGTCTGTCGCCCTCATCGATGATTCGAAATGTTCGTCGGGGAGCCTTCTGAGGTTATGCTTTAAGCGTGAGCGAACCCGAAACAGGATCGGTCCATCATCGAGTAGGCCTTTGCGCCGGTTGCCGCTTCGCGCGGCGGATCGAGTCGGATCGCGGATCGATCTTTTTCCTGTGTGAGCTCTCCGAGACTGACGCTCGCTTCCCCAAGTATCCCCGTCTGCCTGTGTTGCAGTGCGCGGGGTACGAGCCCTTAGAGGACAACGGTGGGCGAGCCTGCGGATCGTCCCGCGACACCCGTTAAGGGGCGGCCGTGCGCTGCGCCTCTAGGGCTATCCCGCTCCGGCGTTCCGATTCGGGCCGAATCGAACCTCTGGCGAAACGAAATTTTGCTTGACCTCACTATGGCTGTGATAGAGTGTGGGGCCATCGGGGACCCCCGTACTGTCGTGGACGTTCCCGCCTAGCGCCACAGCGTTCCCCCCAGGGCCCAAGTTCGGCAATTAAGAAGAAAGTTGCAAGATCGTGTACAGGGAGGACTGTGTGCAAGTCCTGTCTGAAAGTACGGTCCATCAGCCATCCGCATGGCTCGTGCCTTCGTCCGCCCGGACGAAGCAAGGTCGAACATTCTCAGGAGGAATTAATTATGAAGCGTAGAAGCTTGGGGCTCAAGTTGAGCTTGATCGCTGCAGTCTGCAGTTTTTCGGTCGCCAGTGTCGCGCAGCAAAACGCAGCATCCACCGTCGCATCGTCAACCGCCAGTGCCGTGCCCAGGGTGGTGAACTACAGTGGCACGCTCAAAGATCTCAGCGGAAAACCGCTCACCGGAATTACCGGAGTGACGTTCCTGCTCTACAAGGAATCCACGGGGGGCTCGCCGCTCTGGATGGAAACGCAGAATGTGCAGCCCACCAGCGGTGGACACTATTCGGTGACGCTCGGTTCAACCACCAGTTCCGGACTGCCGGCAGACGTCTTCGTCAGCGGCGAGGCCCGCTGGCTCGGCGTGCAGGTACAGGGACAGGCCGAACAACCTCGCGTGTTGCTCGTGGCCGTGCCTTACGCTTTGAAGTCCGGCGATGCTGAGACTCTGGGTGGACTGCCCGCCTCGGCGTTTCTGCTTGCTCCGCCGCCCGCTCGTTCCGCCAGCTCGGCCGCGGCCAGCGACGACTCTTCGACGGTTCCACCACCTCCAGCGACTATCACGGGGACTGGCACGGCCGGCTTCCTGCCTGATTTCACGGGGGCAGCCACCATCGGCAATTCGGCAGTGTTCCAGACGGGCGCTTCGCCGACCGCCAAGATCGGCATCAACACCAACGCACCTACGACCGGGCTGGACATCCACGGCGGCGCGGCAGTGCGGGGCACGTTTGTTCTGCCAGCAACCGGCACGGCGACCGCAGCAGCAGGCAAATCCTCACAAACTGAAAACCTGGGGGCGTCGGCTTTCAACAGCGGCACCAGCACAGCGGTGGCCCAAACGTTTCAATTGAAGGCCGAACCGGTCGGCAACGATACAGCGACCGCTTCCGCCTCGCTCAATGTTCTCTTCGGTCAGGGGACGGCGGTACCCGCGGAAACCGGGCTATCGATCAGCAGCAAGGGGTTGTTTAAGTTTGCAGCGGGACAGACATTTCCTGGAACTGGCCCCGGAACGGTACTCAACATAGCCAGCGGTGCCGGCTTAACCGGCGGACCGATCACCAGCAGCGGAACCTTGAGCATCGCCAGCGGCGGCGTGACCAACACCATGCTGCAACACCCTTCGCTCACCGTGAGTGCAGGCACTGACCTGACTGGCGGAGGTGCGGTTGCATTGGGGGGCACGACCACCTTGAACCTCGACACGACTAAGGTTCCCACGCTAACGGCGGGGAACGTCTTCTCCGCCACTCAAACGCTCGGCAACGGCGCTGTGACTGGCAATACGATCACCGCAGCCGCCGGTACCTTTCCATTTCTGATGAACAGCACTACCTGCTGTACATCCGGCACACGCATGGTCTGGGCGCACTCCCCCAGTTTTCCGAACTGGGGAATCTTCTACGACGACAACGCCGACGTCATGCACATTCGCACCGGACCAGGCGGCGAGCGATTAACCATTAACTTCGGCGGCCTGATTGGAATCAACAATGCTGCACCGAGTCAGGCTCTCGACGTGAACGGCAACATCAACACGAACAGTTCCGTCCTGGCGGCGGGCGACGTCGATGCCAGCGGCAATGTCAACGTGGGCGGCGCAGTCAGTTCCACTTTCTCCGGCACTTTCGGTACTTCCGCTGTTACCGGCCAGGTGTTGATTGCGAACAACACCGGCGGAGCGCAGGGGCTGCAGGTGCAGAACTTTTCCAATCCAATCGGGGGCTTCACCGAAGCACAGTTCGACGGGAACGGAACGGCAACCTTTTTTACCGACGCCTTCGGAAACACCACAGCGAAGGGCACCAAATCTGCGGCCGTCGCTCTGGCGAGCGGAGCGATGGTGAAAGTGTTCTCCACCGAGTCACCCGAGGTCTGGTTTGAAGACTACGGCTTCGGACAGCTTAATAGCGGAAGCGCCAGGGTCACGATCGATCCTTCCTTTGTCCAGACCGCAAGCATGATCGGATATCACGTGTTTGTGACTCCGAAGGGTGACTGCAAAGGTCTGTACGTCACCAACGAAGCCAACGGAACCTTCGAAGTGCGGGAACTCGGTGGCGGCCAGTCGAGCATTGAGTTCGACTACCGCATCGTGGCGCACCGCAAGGGGTACGAAACCGTACGGTTGCCTGCTGCGGTGATGCCGCGGCCGCGGCCGGTTGTCAACCAGGTCGCATCGGGCGGCGAACGGCAGAAGCTCACGCTGCCTCCGGCCAAAGTTGCGGCCAACCCACAGTTGCTCTATCGGGCGTCCGCCCCTGTTCAGAATGTGGCGCCGAAGACCGCCCCTAGGAAGTGAACGGCGACCGAACCAGTAATCGCTACAACTGTTTGCTTGAGGCCCTCGAAAGAGGGCCTCTTTTTTGGCGCCGGGTTTTCATCGGGCGTTCGCGCCGGGCAAACTCGGGAAACGTCTGCCGACTTATTCGAGTCCTAGTTCCTTCGCCAATGCCTTCCACTTGTTGTCGACCAGAGTTTTCGTTTTGGAATCCATCACGATCTCGTCCGGCCAGGGACGCCTGAATCCTTCGCTGGTCCACTTGCGCGTGGCGTCGATGCCCATCTTCGATCCGTAGTTGGCCAGGCGCGAGGCGTGATCGAGGGAATCGATCGGGCCCAGGGTGAATTGAATGTCGCGCTCGGGATCGATGTGGTTCAAAACTTTCAGCGTGACATCGCCGAGATCCTGCACGTCGACATCTTCATCGACCACGATGACGCATTTGGTGAACATGGCCTGGCCCAGCGACCAGATCGCATTCATCACTTTGCGGGCCTGGCCCGGATAGGACTTCTTGATGGAGACGATCATTAAATTGTGGAACACGCCTTCGATGGGCAGGTTGACGTCTACTAACTCCGGCATCGTCACCTTCATCAGCGGCAGAAAAATGCGTTCGACCGCCTTGCCCATGTAGGCGTCTTCCTGCGGTGGCTTGCCGACGATCGTCGTGGCATAGATCGGATCTTTGCGATGCGTGATGCAGGTGACGTGGAAAACCGGATAGAGATCTTCGAGTGAGTAGAAGCCGGTGTGATCGCCGAAGGGGCCTTCGCTGCGGAGTTCGTCGAGATGTACGTGTCCTTCGAGGACGATTTCGCTCGACGCGGGGACTTCGAGGTCGACGGTTTCGCATTTCACCAGATCGACGGGGGCGCCGCGCAGGAATCCGGCGATCAGGTACTCTTCGACTTCGGGGGGCGCGGGGACGATGGCGGAGAATGTCACCGCCGGATCGGTGCCGATGGCAACTGCGACTTCCATTTTGCCGGAAGGGCGATCTCCTTCGACTAGGATGCTTCCCCCTGAACTTCGCGCCATGATGTCTACGGCTGCGCGGGCTGAGTCGGTGCCGGGCGGGCGGACGAAAACTTGCCC
>Ga0210409_10007057_pt1 | contig 11607 bp, 8 predicted proteins | sample IncBWH17MmetaG_FD_161649 | JGI IMG/M metagenome (GOLD analysis project Ga0210409, IMG submission 161649) | Forest soil microbial communities from Barre Woods Harvard Forest LTER site, Petersham, Massachusetts, United States - Inc-BW-H-17-M | ecosystem: Environmental > Terrestrial > Soil >...
GACACCACGAATTCCTTGAAACAGCCTCCCCAGCGGCTTAATCACAGCCTGCTGTTCGCCCAACAATTCATCGGCGGCCAGGCCGGCACGGCCACCTTGGTACTCGACCACAATGATCTTCTCTCTGGTCGGCGCGCTGCCCCCACAGTCGAACAGATCGCGCAGCCGCACGTACGGCAAAGCTTCGCCTCGCAGGTTGATGACTCCGCCTTCCTCGGAACTATGCTTTTCCGCAGGCAGTTCGAGGCACTCCTGTACGGAGCTGAGCGGGATTACGTAAGTCTCCGTGCCAACTTTCACGGCGAACCCATCAATGATGGCCAGCGTGAGCGGAAGCCGGATGGTAAACGTTGTCCCTTGGCCCTTGCGGCTTTCGACCAGAATGGCGCCGCTCAGGGCATTCACATTCCGGCGCACCACGTCCAGGCCGACGCCGCGGCCCGAGAGTTCAGACACTTTGTCTGCCGTCGAAAATCCCGGCTGAAAGATGAGATTGTGGATTTCGGCTTCGGTGAGGCGGGTTCCCTCTGGGACTATTCCTTTCGCCCGTGCATGCGCCAGGATGCGCTCATGATCGAGGCCCGCCCCGTCATCAGAGAACTGCACCACGATATTCCCGGAATCGTGAAAAGCTTGCAGGACGATTTTGCCGCTGGGATCCTTTCCCAGAGCGCGGCGGACTTCCGGCGTTTCCAATCCGTGGTCCACGGAATTCCGGATCATGTGCATCAGCGGGTCGTGAATATGCTCCAAGATGGTGGTGTCCACTTCGACGTCATCCCCGACCACCAGCATGCGCGCAAGCTTGCCGCTCTTCCGCGCAGCGTCCCGTACGCTCCGGGCAAAACGATGAAATGTCGGCCCGACCGGGACCATTCGGATCTTCATTACGAGTTCTTGTAACTCAAGAAAAAGCGCTTCCAGCCCATGATGGGATTCCAGAACCTCGCGTCCGCTGCCTAACAATCCAAACTTCTCCTCCAGGATTCGCCGCTGGCGTCCCTGGGCAATCGCAAATTCCACCGTCAGGTTCAGCATGCGATCCAGCTTGCCTACATCCACGCGCAGGTTTTGCGCTCCGGCTTTGGATGAGCTGGCGCTTGTGGCGGAGTCCGGAAGAGCCGCTGCTGAACTCTCCTGCGTGCCAAGTGTCTCGGCGGAATTGAATCCAGCGCTCAGCTCCCTAAGGCGTGCGCTCAATGCCTCGTGCTCCGGAAGAGGGCCTTCTTCTCCCTCAACCGCTCTCTTGGCCATTTGCCGTTGCGCGTCTACGGCTTGGAGCAAAATATTGATTACTTCCTGCGACAAAGCCACGCTGTTGCTACGGCAAAGATCCAGCAAGTCCTCAACATCGTGCAGGAATCGTGCCAGAGTGTTGAACTCCAGCAGGGAAGCGTTGCCTTTGGTGGTGTGCGCCGCACGGAAGAGCGAAGAAATCAGTTCGCGATCTCCGGGATTTGTCTCTAGCGCCAGGAGCAATTGCTCCATTTGCTGTAAACATTCCTCGGTTTCTTCCCGAAACGATTGCAAAAGCATTTCCCGATTGATTTCCATGACCCCTCTACAAAACCTTTATCTCGGCGTCGCCCGTATTTGTCCGGAACACAATTCGTTGCCCGCGGTCCACTCCAACGACCGTGGATGCGACCGGAATCTGCGCTTTCGTCAGTACTTCCAGCGCCATCTCAACGTTGCGGCTTCCTAGATGCTGCTCTTTGTGAGCTCCCGATTCGCGCATGGAATCGAACAAGCAACCTCCGCCGTACACTTTGGCTTGAAGGTGTCCCCGATTGGCTCCGGCTTCGAGGAGCTTTTGCACCAATATGGAAATTGCCACGTTGCCGTAGCGCGGCGACGCTATTCCCGTTCCATCCCAGCTTGGCAGCAAGAAGTGTGTCGCGCCGCCAACGGAGTTAACAGCGTCCCAGATGCATACGCCAACGCATGATCCCAGAATGAGAACTATGGATTTCCCTTCCGTCGAAACAAATACCTGGCCGGCATGAAGAAAATGGGAATTTGACGCCGCTTCCTCGTGCCTTCCCGCAGGCGCCGATGCCGCCAGAGCAGGTGCGGCATGTTTTAGTGGTGAATGCGGCCTCATGGCGATACCTGTTTGCCCTGCAACCTTTGAAACTTGATCGCCACTGCTCCGTAGGTCTCCAGGAATTTCAGTAGTTCAAAGTCGGCCCATTCCAGGTTGTTCTTCTGCGGGAGAAGACCAAAGATGGCGATGGCCCCGACTATCTCTCCGCTGGACTTCAGGATTACGCACGCCGTCAAATTCTTTTCGTGCGGTAGAAGCGCTGTCTCCGGCTGCCGCTCGCGATATTGGCTCAAGCCCTGCTGCGCCGCGCGCCCAAACATGCCCGCACCGCACAGGAAAGGCTGCAACGCGGCCGCTTCAACGCCCCACGACCAGGCCAGCGAAAAGCTTTGCTCCGCTGGATGAAAGTCGAACACTGCTATTTCTTCAGACCCCACCAGATTGGCGATGATTTCCGCGATAGCCTCAAATACGTCGTTATGTTCCAAGCTTTGAATCAGTCGCGCATTCGCCGCGTTCAGCCGCATCAGCAGAAAATGATTTCGCTCAATCTGCTCGCGCAGTGAAAGCTGTTGCACGCGCAAGCGCAACTCTTCCGTTCCTGTGGGAATCGCTGAGCTGCCGTCCGCCGGTTCCAGCTGGTACCCGGCCTTTGCAGGTGGACGGCTTCCATTTCCTGTTCCTATCATCTTTATCCCTCACGACCTATCAATGAGTTCCGCCTGGCGCTTACTAGTTCTCCATTACTCCCCGAGGTATGCTTTCAACAGATCGAGTAGCTCGGCGTCATTCACCGGTTTTGTCAAATAGTCGCTGCACCCGCTCGCATAACCTTCCTGAACGTACTGTTCCTCCCCGCGCGTGGTCAGCAGAATGATCGGGATGTTCTCCGTCTCTTTGTCCTTTTTCAGCGCACGACACGCTTCCAGTCCGGTCATCCGCGGCATCACGATATCCATCAGGATCAGGTCCGGCTTTTCCCGATGCGCTCTCTCGACCGCCTCTTTCCCGTCGACCGCGCTGATGAGCACATAGTTCGACTTTTGGCTGAATATCATCCGGTTCACCAGCCGTGCGGTGCAGGAGTCATCCACTAAAAGAATTTTCTTGCTCGACATTACTTTCTCTCCCTTTGGCCTTGCCGGGTTGCTCGGCGGGTCCTTTAATCTATCCGCGGATTCTCAGGAAAGAGCCTGCGGACCTCTTCCATAAGTCTTTCCGGCATCTGACTTTTTTCTACAAAACCGTCGACGCCAACTTGTAGGCACTCTTCCCGGAGCCGCAGCCCGTTCAATTCCGTGAAGATCAGAATCCGCACTCCCGGAACGGACCTGCGCAATTGCATCGCGGCCTCCAGCCCCGTCATTCGCGGCATGCTCAAGTCCGTCAGCACCAGGTCCGGACAGAGGCTTTCGGCTTGCTGCAGCACACTCAGGCCATCGTTGGCTGTCCCAACAATTTCGAACTGCCCTTCGAAGTCGAGGTACGCGCAGACCGCACGCAGCGCGGTTCGCGAGTCGTCGGCAACTACCACGCGAATTTTCCGGGTACCGTCTTCCAACATAAATTCCTGCGGACACTCAGAGACTAAGTTTCGATGTCACAGTGTGGATTGTTGGGAGACGAAAGGTAATTCGGTTGATTCCCTAGGGAAACTCCTGTAGCGAGGTACAGGTAGTGTATTGAGTTCCAAATCAATTCGATACCAATGTGCTCGATCCCACTCCGCGAAAGCCGCCATCGCCGCACTTGATGACACCGCCTACGTTCGCATGGCCGCCAAGCGCAACTCCGGCGATCGTCAGGAATTCATGAATCAAGTCAACGCCAGCATGAATGCGCGCCATCGATTCTCATGCAAATGTCGTGCTCCTCAATCCTCTCCGCCCCGTGAGCGAAGTCCTTCCCATCTCGAAAAAAACTACGTTCTCGCCCCGCGATTCCCGCGATGGGACAACTACATCCGCGTCTCTCTCGGCACTCCTGCCGAAATGCAGGAATTCTGGCGCGTCTGCAAAATGGAGAAGTAGAGCGGAGGAATCCCTATTGTCGATGGAATGGGAGTGGGAGCAGGCGCCGGCCCGGGAACTTATTTTGCCGGAACGCCTTCGCGTAGGTGACTCGTGCCCGTCGGCAAGCGTGGCAATTCTCGTACCGGAGCCGGCCCCGTGGACTGACGAATCACAAATTCGGGCTCGATGGCAATCTCCGGGACGTATTCGCCGCGTCCTTCAATTAAATCGACGACCGTCTGAGCGGCGATTTGGCCCATCTTCACTAGTGGTTGTCTGACCGTCGTTAATCCAGGATTGGCGAAGGCGGCGCCGGGTATGTCGTCGAAGCCGACAATGGAAATGTCTTCCGGCACTCGCAAGCCCGCTTCTCGGAACGCCCAGATCGAACCGATGGCGGAAATGTCGTTGTAAGCAAAGAGTGCAGTGAAGGGCTGTTTCCTTGCCAACAGTTGCTTGGCGTAGGGATATCCAATGACGGGCGTGGAATCGGTGCCTTCGAGTTGGATGGTCAGCTCGGGACGAATGCGAATGCCGAGCTGCTTGGCGACTTCGCAGATGGCGTTCCAACGAACCGTGGAATCCGAGCTGATGGTCTGCCCCTTAATGAAGGCGATCTCCTCGTGGCCGAGATCACGCAAATGCTCGAGAGCCAGCCGCGCAGCGCGCTTGTGATCGAGGACGATATTGGTTAAGCCTTCAAGGTTTTCATGCCCCGCTACGGCCACGGTCGGCAGCGCCAGCTTTTCCGTTATCGAGGTGTCGGTGGTGATGAAGCCTTCCACGCCACGCGTCAAAAGCATCTGCGCGTACGTTTGTAGAAGCTTCGGATCGTGGCGGTGAATCACCGTCAAGAAAAAATAGTTGTTCTTGCGAAGATATTCTTCGATACCGCTGATTACTGCCGCGCCGTATGCGTCACCAATTTCCTCTGCGATCACTCCGATGGTGTAGGTTCTCTTCAGCCGCAGCGTGCGCGCAAAAAAATTAGGCCGGTAGTTGAGAGCTTGCGCGGCTTCAATAATGCGATTCTTGGTATGCGCGGGAATGGAGCGCGCGGCTGGAGAGTTGTTCAGCGCGGCAGAGACGGTTCCTGGTGTCAGCCCGAGGTGCTGCGCAATGGTCTTTAGGGTGACCCTATCCTCGTTGCGGGGGCCATGCTTTTTTCGAGGCGAATAGGTCATCGAGGGTTTCTCCGCGCATCTACCAAAATCGGGATATGGGAAATGGTGTCTCCATGACCTTGAGCGCAGCCTGCTGGGCTCGCACGGCGTCCCGTAAACCGCGATTCTAGCTCAACTTGGGTCATGACAAGCCGACTTTCACCCGTGGAAGCTACAGTAGTTTAATGCCTCGGGATTCGCAAAATCCTACACTTATACGGATAAAAGAGTTGACTACGTACGATCCCCAAACCTGGAGGGCGGCCCTACCCATCCTCCCAGCGGCGGTAGAATATCATTATTTTTGTTTAGAATATCATTATTTCTTCTTGACAAGCCTGCCCGAATAGATATAAATACCCCGCTAGTAGAAAAGCATTACGTCAGGTAGTGCTTTGGGGTTGGGTCTTTTTCCGGATTTAGGTAGGGGTAAAAGAGGATACGAGTCCGAGAGTATTTGTTGGATTGCGGATATCGTGCTCTCTTTTCGGGCGCAAATATCTCCTCGAGGGGTAAACGAATGAAGATTCGATTTTTAAATACAAAAGAATTGTCCAGCAATTTGCGAATAGTTTTTTCCCTGCTTGCAGTCCTTGCTCTGGTTCTTTGCAGCGCGATCGGCGCACGGGCACAGGTCACGACAGCAGCCGTGCGCGGCACGGTTATGGACGCGCAAGGCGCAGCTGTAGCGGACGCCGATGTCAGCATCACGAGTACAGACACCGGACTCGCGCGCAACACAAAAACCGGGTCCGATGGCGAATATAGTTTCCCGGACCTGCCTCTGGGTTCGTACCGCCTCCACGCTAGCCACGCTGGATTCAAGGGCGAGACGCAGACGGGCATCGTGCTTCACGTTGCCGATAGCCTGGTTATCAACGTTACATTGAATGTTGGCGCGATCAGCGAGTCTGTCACTGTAGAGGCCTCGCCCATCGCGGTAGAAACGACGAGCGGGGAATTGACCGGCTTAATCGATGGTGCCCAGGTTTCGGAGTTGCCGCTCAACGGCCGCAATTTTATGCAACTTGTCACGCTGATGCCTGGAGTCGCCCAGGGCGAGGGTTACAGCGTCACCAATAAAGGGCTAAAGGGCGGCTCGAACCTCTCCGTCAGCGGGAGCTCCTCCAACGGCAACCAGTGGCTCGTCGACGGCGCCAATAATAATGACACTGGTTCGCAGCGCACGATCTTGATCTATCCCTCGACGGAGTCCATTCAAGAGTTCAAGATTGAACGCAGCAGCTACGGCGCTGAATTCGGCGGCATGTCCGGAGCGACGATTAATCTGGTTACCAAGGGTGGTACGAATGATTTTCACGGCAGCGTCTTCTATTCCGGACGCAACGATAAACTGAATGCCTATGACCCAATCCTCAAGGATGGCTGCCCCCAGCCAATTACCCAGGCAAACTGCCCAAAAAACAAGTTCCGTGGCAATGACTATGGCTACACAGTCGGCGGCCCCATCAAGAAGGGCAAAGTCTTTTTCTTCTGGTCGCAGGAATGGAACAAGCGCATTGAAGGTATCGCCCGATCGAGTCACGTGCCCAGCATGGCCGAACGCACGGGAGATTTTAGCAAGGTAGCCAGCTGTTCTTTCTTCCCTGCAGGCGGGCTGACGGACCCAAATCCAGGAGATCCCGGTGGCCCCTTTACCGTTGGCGCGGGTGGACCCAACGTGCCGGATGTCATCCCCCAATCGCGTCTCACCTCGCAAGGTCTTTTGCTGATGACTCAATACCCTGCGCCGACTCTTTCTGATCCTTGTGTCAATCAGAATTGGACGAAAGCTCTAAACACACCCACGCCTTGGCGCGAAGAAAACGTTCGTGGAGACATTAACCTGAGCAAGACCTTGACCCTGATGCTCAAGTTCACCAATGATTCATGGACGCTGGGAGTACCCTCTGCCGGCTTTGGCTGGGGCAGCAACCCCTTCGGGGTCATTGATGAGTCCTGGGATCAGCCGGGGCGCATCGCCGCCGCCAAGTTGAGCAAGACCATAGGGGCCACCGCTGTGAATGACTTCCAGTTCAGCTATTCGGCCAATCGCATCACTATTCAGCCGTCGAACCTGCCCCTGGAACAGTCGATTAACGACGCTATTCCATGGAAATTCCCGACTTCCGGCAAGATGTTCGGCGATAAGGGGCCCAGTGCATGGTTTTCCGGCTGGGGCAATGCACACCTTCCCAGCGTGTGGACCATCGCGCCTTGGCAGAACACCCTGGACCACTACACTTGGCAGGATGACTTCTCCCTGGTCAGGTCCAGGCACACCTTGAAGTTCGGTGGCCTGTACAGACGAAGCGCCAAAAACGAGCAGAACCCCAACGCTGAATTTGGAGCCATTTTCAATACCACCGGTTTTCAGGGCTTTGGCACTGCTGGGGCCGGGGGCGTCGGCGGAAAGACTGGTTATGACGTAGCCGACATGGAGCTCAAGGGTATGGCCGTGAACATGAACGAGGCCAGCAATATCCTTATCAACGACATCCGCTGGTACGATGGTGCCCTCTATGCGGCGGACAACTGGCGAGTGAATAGCCGCTTAACCCTAAATTACGGCGTTCGCTACGAAATCTTGCCCAATCCGTGGTTTAATGACGATCAGTACACGTCCTTTAACCCCTCTGCTTACGATCCGAATAACAATGCTTCGCCTTGCAATGGCCTTCTATATTCGCCCGGACTCAAACAAAATCCGTGCGTGACTGCGGGCCAACTAGCTGGCGGCAAGGTTGGCCCCAACCGCGCTCTTTGGAACAACAACAATCACATGTTCGCCCCGCGGTTTAGCTTTGCCTGGGATCCCACAGGAAAAGGCAAGTGGGCTATCCGGTCCGGTATTGGCCAGTTCTTCAACCGCGACCGCCTCTTTGCCTTACAGATCGGCGGGAACAATCCGCCATTCGTCAAGAACTTCACAGATCCCAACGGTCGCTTCCTGGACAGCCTGAATGTTCCGTCGGCTCCCGGCTCCGCTTTCGGCCAGGGATTTGGCGGCGCTTCCGTCGGGGGCGAAACGTCTCCCAACATGCCCAATAGCTGGCAGTGGAACCTGACTGTTCAACATGAACTCTGGAAGGACGCCCGGTTGGAGGTTGGCTACGTCGGCAATCAAAACTTGCACTGGGAGATTCGTTCCGATGTCAACGCCGTCGCGCCAGCAGATCGAGTTACTTATTTCCAGTGCCAGGGTGTCACTAGCATTGCTTGCGGCAATCGTAACGTGACGTTCAGGCCTTTTGGTGCGATGAATCAAGGATCTATGACCTATTTTACGCGCAGCGGACAATCCAATTACCACAGTCTGCAAGCTTTCTTTCAGTCAAGATTCCATAACAATTCGACTGTCCAAATTGCCTATACTTGGTCCAAACTGATCTCTGACACCGAGTTGATCGATACTCCGAATAACAACTTGGATTTTTACAATCCGAGAGCCAATCGCGGGCCGGATATTCTAAATCGTCCCCAAATCCTATCCGCCAATTGGATCTACAATTTGCCCACTCTGCAAAACCAGAGCGCGCCTGTTCGCACTGCCCTTGGGTCATGGGAAATGACGTCAATCATCAGCATCGCATCCGGACCCTCGATGACGGGTACAATTGGGGGTTCTCCCATTGGCGACCTTTCCGGGACAGGGGGAGGCGGCAACGAAATCCCCATGCGCGTTGCGGGCCAGGGTTGCCGCGCCCACACCGGGGATTCGAGGCAGTGGTTCAACCCCAACATGTTCAGTCTGAATGGGTTCCAGATCGGCAAATATGGCAGCGAAGGGTTTGGAAGCTGCCTGGGCCCTGGCAGCAACGACGTGGACTTCTCGCTCCGGAAGAACTTCAAGCTTACTGAGCGAGTTAAGATGCAGATATCCATGGACTTTTTCAACCTGTTCAATCATCCCCAGTACAAGTCCGATTCCATCGGCGCCGGCAACGGCGCGTTTGGCGTGAACTTCAATGGCCCTGGATCGCAGACGAGTAAGGATCCAGTTACTGGCGACCAAGTAGGCACCGGCAATCCAAACAACGCGCTGTTCCTCGACAGCGCCGGAAGCCCTGTGATCATTCCTGCCGGCGTAGATACGAAAACTTCGACCATCACTGGCTGCAATGGCGCTACTCATCTGGCTAGCCCGACTGGCACTGCGCCGCAGACTGCTTGTGCCTTTACGGTCGTGAATACGACGGTTGGGAACAATTTCGGAAACGTCACTCAGTCCCGCGAAAACGGGTGGCGGCAAGTCCAGTACGGCATAAAGTTCAGCTTCTAACCGTACTCACAATCTAACCCTTAGCAACGTCCCGCCCGGTCGCATCAAACCGTGGCGGGACGGTTTTTTAGAATCAGTAGAAGACTTCTCCTTTGATTTGTTCCGAAGCAAAAACCTAATGAGCTAGAATGGGACCATGCCCGGTTACTCCTTGAGACTTCTGGTTCAGAGAATCTGCCTCCTCATCCTTACCCTGATTGCTCCCCACTTTGCCGCCGCGCAAGGCATGGGACCGCAATCCGTCCGTGTCCCGCCACCGGTCGCAAAAACGGGAGCCGCGAAGCCCAAAGTGGACCGCAGCAGTCTGCCACCCATCCCCACCTTCAAAGACATCGCCAAAGACGTCGGCATCACCGCCGTCCATATTGCTGCCCCGGAAGCACACTACGTGATCGACTCCACCAGCGGCGGGGCCGGCTTCATTGATTGCGATGACGATGGCCGCCTCGACGTCCTTCTGGTCAACGGCTCCACCGTCGAGCGCCTCCGTGCCGGCGGCGACCCGCTTGTCAGTCTCTATCACCAAGAGCCTGACGGCACGTTCAAGGACATCACCAAGGAAGCCGGGCTGACGCGCCGCGGGTGGGGCATGGGAGTGGCCGTGGCTGACTACGACAACGACGGCAAGCTCGATCTGTTCGTCACCGGGTTTGACGGCAGTGCGCTCTATCACGGCTTGGGCAATTGCAAATTCGAGGACGTTACCGAAAAAGCGGGCGTGAAGGGCAGCGGTTTCATGACCGGAGCGGCCTGGGGCGACTACGACCGCGACGGCTACGTCGATCTTTTCGTCTCGCGGTATTCCCATCTGGACGTGAACAATCTCCCGCAATTTGGCAGCAACAAATTCTGCCGCTTCAAGGGCATCCTGGTGCAATGCGGACCCTGGGGACTCGAGGGCGAAAGCGATTTTCTCTATCACAATCGTGGCGACGGGACGTTCGAAGAAGTCTCCGTCAAGGCGGGAGTGCATGATGAAATTGGCTATTACGGTCTTGGCGTAATGTGGGTCGATTACGACGACGATGGCTGGCCCGATCTCCTCGTCGCCAACGACTCGGTGCCCAACTACCTCTACCACAACAATCACAACGGCACATTCACCGATGTGGGCATGCTCAGCGGCGTAGCCCTCAGCGGCGAAGGTATGGAACTCGGCAACATGGGCGTCGATTGGGGAGACTACGACCATAGCGGCCGTCTCAGTTTTTTCGTGACCCACTTCGAAGAACAGCCTAACACGCTGTATCGCAACATGGGCCCGCAAGGATTCGACGACGTCAGCTGGACTTCCGGGGTTGGCCAGCCCAGCTATCCCTACGTGGGCTGGGGCACGGCCTTCTTCGACATGGACAATGATACGTGGCTCGATCTTTTGGTCGCCAACGGCCACGTTTATCCACAGATCGACACACTGGAAACCGGCCCGCGCTTTCGCGAACCGCTCCTCTTGCATCGTAATAATCGCGACGGGACCTTTGACGAGGTTTCCAAGCAAGCAGGCCTTCAGAATTTGCCCCTGAAGTCCCGGCGCGGCGCTGCTTTCGGCGACGTCTTCAACACCGGCAACGTCGACGTGCTGCTGCTCAACGTCGGCGAGGCGCCCACCCTACTGAAGAATATGAATGCCAGCGGATATCATCGCGTCTTGTTCAAACTCATCGGCACCAAGAGCAATCGCGCGGCGATCGGAGCGCGTGTCACGATTCACGCTGCCGGCGTCAAGCAATTCAGTGAAGTCCGCGGGGGCGCAAGCTATCTCTCCCAGAACGATTTGCGTCTTCATTTCGGCCTGGGCACAGCCAAAAAAATGGAATCTGTCGAAATTCGCTGGCCCAACGGCACAGTCGAGACGCTTCAGAATGTCGCGGCAGACTGCATTTACACGATCGTGGAGGGCGTAGGAATCCGCGAAACCAAGAGCTTGCCGCCGCCCGTAGGTGGAGCGACGAACGGTGCCCATTAAACCCCCCTCCGGGTTTATCGCAATGCCCACGAAAGTCGGCGGTGTGCTTTTTTCAAACCGTGGATGCTCTGCCTACGAGCTCTTGCTGCGTGCGTGTCCTTCTATGTTTTTGTTTTCAAAAGCGGTCTCGCTTCTTG
>Ga0210409_10007058_pt1 | contig 11603 bp, 9 predicted proteins | sample IncBWH17MmetaG_FD_161649 | JGI IMG/M metagenome (GOLD analysis project Ga0210409, IMG submission 161649) | Forest soil microbial communities from Barre Woods Harvard Forest LTER site, Petersham, Massachusetts, United States - Inc-BW-H-17-M | ecosystem: Environmental > Terrestrial > Soil >...
GCCCGCGAACATGGCGAAATTCGTTCCCGCCGGCTCCGACCTGGTGTTTCAAATGCACTATACGGCTAACGGCCACGCGTCCGCCGATCAATCCCGCGTCGGACTAATTTTTTCAAAACAGATACCTGAGAAACGCGTGCTGACATTGCAGCTCACCAATGATCACTTCGTGATTCCACCGGGAGCGGCGGACTACCGGGTGGAGGCGCGCGGCACGCTGCCGAATGACGCGCTGCTTCTCAGCTTCTTGCCGCACATGCATTTGCGCGGGAAGCGCTTCGAATACAACTTAGCTCACGAAAATAGGAATGCCGCGGGAAAGCCGGCTTACGAAATCGAGCCCCTTCTGCGTGTCAATTATCACTTTCACTGGCAGATGAGCTACCGGCTGGCGGAGCCGCGCTTCTTGAAAGCCGGAACGGAACTGCAAGCAGTCGCTTGGTACGACAATTCGGAGGCCAATCCGCATAATCCGGACCCCGAGGCAACCGTTCGATGGGGGGAACAGATCTATGAAGAGATGATGGTGGGCTTCTTCGATGTGGCGGTGCCCGCGTCCGTTGACAAGCAGCACTTTTTCATCCGAACAAAGAATTGACGCACACAAAAAAACGACCTGTCCCACGGAACAGGTGAAGTACAACTGACCTTTTGTTCTCTCTCGCTATTTGCAATTTGACTACGCAGCATTTCGCAATTTAGGCACGGGCAAAGCGCTGTGTTAGATTTAAAAATTGGAGCATCGCCAGCAAATACAACCGTGACGACACAAGCCCCCATCGATCCGAGACACAGCCAGGCCAACCAGAAGGTCGCGCGCGTCGAAGTGTACTGGAAAGCGGTCACCTATAAGACAGTCATCTTATATATTGTGTTGGCGCTCACGATTATTGGCGGCGGCGTTTATCTAGCCAAGCCCGGCTTGTATGACATAGTCGTCAAGAAAATCGACGACAAGGTGGGCAACCCCGAAGCCGAAGAACTTACCGCGGACCAGAAACGCGCCAAATTCGTGAACCTCGACGGGAAAGTCGAAGTGAAAAAGGTCAATTCCGTCCAATGGGTTGACGCGGACTACCGCACCACGCTTGACAAGGGCGATCAAATCAAGACCGGTCCGGAAGGCGACGCGCGCATCACCTTCGCGGATGGCACCACGTACACGATGAAGCCTGACGCGCTGGTCACCGTGGAAGAAAACAACACGGGGGCCAACAGGCCGAGCAGTTCGGCCATCGGAATCACTACCGGTACCGTGGACTTTTCGACGCCAACGTGGACGCTCGCGGAGTCCAAAGCAGAGGTCCGCGTAGAAGATACCAGGGCTCAACTGGGTTCGAACAGCCGAGGTATAGTGAAAGCTGACCAAGAAAATAAGTCGAGTGAAATCGTGGTATCGAGCGGTACGGCACAAGTGCAGCGTGGCCAGGAGAGAATCGACCTAGCACAGTATGAAAAGGCCACGATTCCCAACACCGGTGCGATTCAAAAAACAAACGTGCTGGCGCCTCCGGATCTCGTGGCGCCTTTGAACCTCACTCCCATCATCGCGGAAAATCCGCGGACTTTCCCCGTCCATTTCGAATGGAAGTCCGTCCCGGAGGCGGTGTCCTACACTCTGCGGGTCAGCACCACGAATATGTTCACGAAAATGGTAAAGGAACCAACCACCACCAAGGGCACGGGCGTGGACATCATCGGCCTGGATCCCGGAGACTACTTCTGGAACGTAACGGCCACGGACGGCAAGAAACAAACCAGCGAAGTCGGCGAAATTTTCAAGTTCACGCTGGTGGCGCAAGGCAAGTCGCAGGATATGGTTCTGGAAATCAGCGGCACGCAACTCCACGGCCGCGTGGCGGAAATTTTCGGCCGCACGGAGCCCGGTGCAGCGCTGATCATCAATGGCCAGTCCGTGCCCAATATTGCGCCTGACGGCACCTTCCGTCATTTTACGGAAGCGCTCGAGCCGGGCCAGCATACCATTGTTGTGATTGGGTCGAATCGCCGCGGCGGAACGGCAATGAAGCCGGTGTCTATCGTGGTTCCGAAGTAAGAGTACCGAAAAAAGACCCAAGCGCCTTTGCGCTTGTCGTGGTGTCCGGAGACAATAGCAAGTGAGGCTGAACGCAGAGCACTCAGCGCTATTGCCGGCCGGCAGCGGAGAGTCTTTCTCCGCGGGGGGAAGTGGGGGATGAACAAAAACGGTTACAACATGAGGTCGATCTTCAGTCTGTTTTCTTCCGACCTCGCAATCGACCTGGGCACCGCAAACACGCTGGTGTTCTCGCACGGCAAAGGCATCGTCGTCAACGAGCCCTCGATAGTGGCCATCAACAAGGCCAGCGGCGAAGTGGTGGCCGTGGGCCGCGAAGCAAAAGAGATGCTCGGACGCACGCCGGGCAACGTCGTGGCTATCAAGCCGATGAAAGACGGCGTCATCGCGGATTTCAAGGTCACGGAAAAGATGCTGACCTATTTCATCCAGAAGGCGCACAACCGCCGCGTCCTGGTGCATCCGCGAATCGTCATCGGCGTGCCCAGCGAAATCACTCCGGTGGAAAAGCGCGCTGTTCAGGACTCCGCGTATCGCGCGCGAGCCAGCGAAGTTTATCTCGTCGAACAAGCCATGGCCGCGGCCATCGGCGCCGGCCTGCCCATTGAAGAGCCCTCCGGCAACATGGTCGTGGACATCGGCGGCGGCACCACGGACATCGCCGTCATCTCCATGAGCGGCATCGTTTATTCGCGATCCGTACGCGTGGCCGGCAATGAGATGGACGAAGCCGTGATGCAATACTTGAAGCGCAAGTACAACTTGCTGGTGGGTGAACGCACGGCGGAACAAATCAAAATGGAGATTGGCTCCGCGTATCCGCTCGAGAAGCCACTGACCATGGAAGTGAAAGGCCGCAACCTGATCGAAGGTGTGCCGCGCACCGTGACCATCGACGACAGCGAAATCCGTGAAGCACTCAGCGAATGTGTCGCGACGATTTTGAATGCGGTGCGCGTGGCGCTGGAGCGCACGCCACCCGAACTTTCTGCCGACATCAGCGACCGCGGCATCGTCCTGACGGGCGGCGGCGCGCTGCTGAAGAATCTCGACAAGCGCATCCGCGAAGAAACTGGCTTGCCGGTGTCCATCGCCGACGATCCGCTGGCTTCGGTGGTCCTCGGCACGGGAAAAATGCTGAGCGATTTCAAACTGTTGCGCCAGGTGTGCATCGATTAGCAGTAACACAGGCTTCAGCCTGTGTGATGTTGGCGATGTTATGCGGCATCGATTTTTTTACGTGCAGGAATCTTGAAAGCGAATAGCACAGGCTGAAGCCGGTGCCACCAAACCACAATGGTAGCCATTCCCTCTCGCCACAAATCGCTGGTCCTGCTCGCAGGAGTCATCGTGTTGCAGGTGTTGCTGCTGGCCGTGCAGATCAAGCGCGACTCGCAGGGCCGCCTCATCCGCGTGTGGACCGTCGGCGCGGTTTCTCCATTTGAGCGCGCGGGTTCCTACGGTTTCGGCTGGTTTCGCGATGTCTGGCATCACTACTTCGCGCTGCAAAACACGACCAAGGATAACGAGCAGCTTCGCCGCGAGCTCGATACGCTGAAACTGCAAAACGCTCAGCTCCAGGGCAAAGCCGCCGAAGCCGACCGCCTGGCCGTGCTGCTCAATTTCCGGCAATCCCACGGGGACGTGCCCATGATTACCGCGCGGGTGATCGGCGCGAGCGCCGGGACCGCGAGCCTGACCATTCAACTGGATCGCGGCGAGCGTGACGGCATCCGCAGAAATATGGGAGTGATTACGCCCGATGGCGTTGTCGGGAAAGTTGTCGAATCATACGCCAACGCCTCGCAGGTGTTGCTGCTTACGGATAAAGAAAGCGGCGTCGGCGCGATGCTGGCTGATTCTCGCATTCAAAGCCCGGTCGGCGGACAAGGCGAACCGCTGTTGCTCATGAAATATGTGCCCAACGATGATTCCGTCAACCTGGGTGAGCGCGTCATCACCAGCGGCATGGACCGCATCTTCCCGCGAGATCTTCCGGTGGGGATCGTCGCTGAAATCAAGCCCGGCAATCCCTTCAAGCAGATTCGCGTCAAACCCGCTGCCGATCTTGAGCGCCTCGAGGAAGTCATCGTCTTGCTATCGCTTCATCCTGTGGACATGAAAAAAGCAGGGGAACCCGCGGACGCGCAATCATCCGCGCCCGGCACTGCCAATCCTCCGCCAACGGTGAAGCGATGAACGACGCCTTCGATCTGCGAATGGGCGAATCCCACATCGAGGTGCACAAGTTTCGTACTGGCGCGATCATTGTTGCCACGCTGCTGGCGCTGGTGATTCAGTCATGGGCTCCGATTCATTTCGCAAAAGCGGCCGTCCTCGATTTGCCGCTGCTCGTGACGATTTATTTTGGGCTGAGCAGACGCAATCCTTCGACGGGGCTTCTGCTGGGAATGGCTATCGGCCTGTTGCAAGACAGCTTGAGCGGCCCCACGGTTCCGTTGGGGTTATACGGCATCGCGAAAACGATCATCGGGTATCTGGCTTCTTCGATTGGCGCGCGTCTTGATACGGAGCATCCTGCCGCGCGATTCGCGCTGACTGCCGGATTCTTCGTGGCGCATCAGGGCATTATCGTTATCACGCGCCGCATTCTCCTCGCGCAGCCCGAGCCCTGGTTCAACATGCACCTGGCTGTCGCCGCGCTGGTCAACGGGATTGTCGCCGTTTTCCTCTTCCTCCTCCTCGACCGCCTCCGCAGACCCTCCTGACCATCGGCAATTATCCAAGTCTCGGAAGGCATTAGTAACTTAATGCGAAAGCAAGAATTGCTTGAAGGCGTCGTAGCTACTGGACATTGGCAGGGAGAGTTTTTGGCGCTTCAAATACGCCGCGAGCCGATCCGGGAGCGGCGGCGCCGTGCCGATGGCTTTCATCACCACATCTGCAAATTTTGCGGGATGCGCCGTGGCCAGCACCAATCCTTGCGCCGGATCCGCGTGTTCGAGTTTGTAGGCTTCCCAGCCTAAGAAACCCACCGCGGTGTGCGGATCGGCGATATAGCCAAAGCGATCGTGCAGCATTTTCATCGCGGCAAGCGTTTCTTCATCGGTCGCGCCGTGGCCCCAGATTTCCTTCTGTACGTATTCGAGGCGCCCGCGGCACAAATCGAGCAGCCGCGGAAAATTGTTCGGGCTGCCCACATCCATGGCATTGGAATAAGTGGCCTGCGCCGCGCGCGGGTGAAACTCTCCGGTTCGCAAGTATTCCGGCACAACATCGTTCGCGTTGGTCGAGGCCACGAACTTCGCCACGGGTAAGCCGATGCGCTTGGCAAAGATTCCTGCCGTCAAGTTCCCGAAATTCCCGCTCGGAACGGAAACAATCAGCGGCACTGAAGCCACCGGCAGTTGCCGGTACGCTGCCACGTGATAAAACATCTGCGGCAGCAGGCGCCCGATATTGATGGAGTTGGCCGACGTCAGGAACGCGCTCTTGTTCAGCTCCGCATCGGAAAAGGCCTGCTTCACCAGCCGCTGGCAATCGTCGAACGTTCCCGCCACTTCAAGCGCGGTGATGTTTTCCCCGAGCGTGGTGAACTGTTTTTCCTGCGCTTCGCTGATGCGCTTCGAAGGATAGAGAATGACCACGCGAATTCCCGCTACGCCCAGAAATCCGTGCGCCACAGCACTGCCCGTGTCTCCCGAGGTCGCCACCAACACAGTCAGCGGCCGCGTTTCGGCGCGCACGAAATAACCCATGAGCCGTGCCATGAAACGCGCGCCAAAATCCTTGAACGCCAGCGTCGGCCCGTGAAACAGCTCCAGGATGTGCAGCCCCGGCGACAATGACACCAGCTTCACCGGAAAATTGATGGCTTCACTCACTACTTGCCAGAGTACTTCTTCCGGAACATCCGGCGTCGCAAACGGCCGCACCACGCGAAAGCAAACTTCGGTGAACGGCAGCCGTCGAAATTCCTCGAGTTCTTCGGGAGAATGCCGAGCAATTTCCGCCGGCATGTAAAGCCCGCCATCGGGCGCAAGCCCGCGCAGTACCGCGCCGCGCAGCGACGTCAGTGGAGCTTCCCGCGAAGTACTGCGGTATCTCATTGCATCGCGCTCATCGCGCGTTTCCCGTTTTGGCTTGAATCAGGTTCAAGAACGCCGCCGCATCCAATGCCGCATCTCGCAAAGAAGCCACTTGCAATGTGCAATGCGCCAGCGCTTCGTAACTGAGCCGCCGCGCGGCGATCAATGCCGGATAGCACCGCGCCACTGTCTCCCGCGGCGATTCCCCCGCTTTCGCTTGAAACGCACCGCGCCACAACACCGGCTTGGGATCGTTCAAATATCTTTCGATCAGCAACTGCTGCTCTTCCGCCGACGCCGCGAGATACACGATGGTCATTTGCCGCCGCAATCTCATCAGCAGGTTATTCCCCACATAGATGACGCTTCCGGTTGTATCGAGCACTAGGGCTTTCCCCGATTGATGCTCGAGTTCCGTCAAAATTTCATCCAAAGCGTGAATTTCTTCAGCGAGGTAGTCGGACTCGCGTGCCGCGTAAGTCGCGCTGTCCGGCCAGCCCATCCACGCGGCGACGCCGTTGATTCCGCGATAACCGCCGGCCGCCAGGCGCTGGGCGAGCTTCTGCTCGATCCGGTCGTCGCAGGAAATCGCCGGATAGCCACTGGCCTCTAACTTCTTTGCCCAGAAACTCTTCCCAGCGCCAGACATTCCCACCAAAGCGAGGCGCAGAGGCTTGTTTCCGTGCGGTTCAGCAGGCATAAGAGAATTTCTTACATTAACGTGAGAACGAGGCGGGAGCAACAACCGTCAGACTGTCTTCGCGCCTGAACACCAATGCAAATCTGGAACCTGTCCTCCGGGACGGCTTGCGGCCCCCTCGTGCAGGTGATACGTTTGAAAAGACTTTTGTTGCTTCGCTCAACAGAAGTCCGGCGGGTACTTGGGTGCTCCGGGAGATTTTTTCGCTGCCCAGGTTCGAGGAAATTTTCGACGGGCATTTTCGGCGTGACTTCGGCCGGGTCCCCGGCAGGATCGGGGCAGGCAGGATCAATTCGAAACCCACGCTGTGGATTTTTTCGTGACGCGAGTTTAGTCCGGCCAGTTTTCTCGCATCCGGCCGGACCGGGCAGCAAACCCGGCAAGCGCTCGCGCGCGGGGTTTTCGTGTCGTACTGGTTTCGCAACGACAATCGATTGCCGCAAGCGCGGCTGGCCATTGCCTCCTACATCATTGTGGGCATGATCGGCGTGTTGCTGCTCGGCTTCTGGAAGCTCCAGGTCATCGACGCTGACAAGTACAGCTCGCTGGCCGAGCGCAATCGCGTTCGCTACATTCCCGTTATTGCACCGCGCGGCCGCATGCTGGACCGCGACGGCCGCGTCCTGGTGGACAACCGGCCCGCTTTCAGCGTTCTCCTTCTGCGCGACGATCCAGTCCTTGTAGAAAAGTATCTTCGCACCATCTCGGAAGGCCTGGATATTCCCATCGAGGATTTGCGGGACCAGCTGGACAATACCCGGAATCTCCCCAAGTTTCAGCCCATCATCATCAAGCCTGACGCCTCGCCTGCGGACGTTGCCTATATTGAATCGCATCGCTCGGATATTCCAGTCCTGGAAATGATCCCCGTCTTCCGCCGCCGCTATTTGCCGGGAGGCTTTCTTGCTCATGCGGTAGGATACGTTGGAGAAGTCAGCGAACAGCAAATCGAGGCCAGCAACGGAAAGTTCCGCCCAGGCGACTTCGTTGGCAAAAACGGTCTCGAACACCAATACAACGATCAGCTTCAAGGCACGGACGGCATGCGGCGCGTGGTGGTCAACAGCGTTGGCAAAGAAGTGGACCACTTGCTTCCTCAGGAAGCCATTCCAGGCAAGCAGATTCAGTTGACCATCGACTTCGACTTGCAACAGGTCGCCGAACAGTCTCTGGGCGGGCGTCCCGGGGCCGTGGTGGCGCTCGACCCGCGGACCGGTGAAGTGCTCGCCATGGTGAGTCGCCCTGCTCCTGATCCCAATGATTTTGCAGTTCGAATTCCTGCGGAAGTCTGGAAACAGCTCAACGACGACCCCCTGCATCCTCTAATGAACCGCGCCATTCAGGCGCAGCTCGCGCCCGGCTCCGTTTTTAAGATTGTGACCGCCACGGCAATGCTTGAAGACCATGTTCCGCAGGAGGGTTTCACGACGTATTGCCCCGGCTACGGCACTTTCTTCGGTCGTCAGTATCATTGCTATGTTTATTATGCGAAGTCCGGACCGAAAGCGCATGGCGTACTGGGCCTGCATGATGCGATTCTGAAATCGTGCGACGTCTTTTTCTATAATGTGGGCATGCGCCTGGGAATAGATAGGCTTTCCTATTACGGCAGCAAACTTGGAGTAGGCCACAAGACCGGCATTGACCTTCCTTCCGAAGAGCCCGGCCTGATGCCTTCGGCAGAGTGGGTCGAACGCGTATTGCATCGGAAGTGGTACCCAGGTGAAGTGATCTCCGTCGCGACTGGTCAGGGCGCTGTCACGACGACGCCTGTGCAGCTTGCCCGCATGATCGGTGGCATCGCTTCCGGCGGCGTGTTTAAGCAGCCACATCTCCTCAAAGATGCTCAGAATGTGGGCGAAGAGCAATTCCATATCTCGGAGCCCACCATCGAGAAAATAACCGACGCCATGTACGGAGTCGTGAATGAGAGCGGCGGCACTGGCGGACATCTGAAACTTGCGGGAATCGAACTGAGCGGCAAGTCGGGAACCGCCCAGGTCATCGGCTACGACAAAATGACGCTGGTGCGCAAAGGCTCACAGTTTGCCGACAACGCCTGGTTCGTGGGCTACGCGCCAAAACGAAATCCGGAAATCTGCGTCGCGGTTCTCGTGCAGGAAAGCGGCCTGCATGGCGGCGAAGCGGCAGGGCCAGTCGTCAAAGACATCGTGAAGGCTTATTACGACAAGAAGGCCAAAAAGACGCCTGGCCAAGTCACGGCGGAGAACAAAAGCGATGCACCTCGCAAGAGTCCGGCGGTAGCAGCCGTGATTGCCCCGCGTGCGGCCCTGAAGCCGGAGGGCAGCGCCGCAACTGCCATGCCCGCAACCGTCGAGCCACACCAATGAACATTTTTATGAACTCATTGCAAAAAACACGAACCCCTAACATCCGAGCTCTCGGCGTCACGAGGTCTTTTTTCGAATTTCGAATTTCGAATTTCCATTTTCTATTTTCTATTTTCTGGTTTCAACTTTTGCCATGAAAGACGCACCCGGAACTCGCGATTACGACTGGTGGCTCCTGGCCATCCTTGCGGCGATCTGCACGCTTGGCGTGCTGGAAATCTATTCGGCCACGCACGGCAGCTCGCTCTCAGGAATGCACATGAAGCAAGTGCGCTGGCTGGTCATCGGCTTCGTTCTGATGTTCGCGCTCTCGCGTTTGGATTACCACCTGATCCTCGACCAGGCACCGGTTCTCTATCTTATCGGCCTCGCGGCACTCGTCGCCGTTCTGTTGTTCGGTCGCACCCATTTCGGTGCCAAACGCTGGATCCCCATTCCGGCCCTGGGGGAACTTGTTCAGGTGTCAGAATTGGTTAAATTGATTATAATCATTGTGTTGGCGCGCTTCTTTGCCGAGGTGCGCACGGATGAACTGGACCTGCGTGATTTGATCAAGGCAGGTCTGTTGGTAGGCATTCCGCTGGTCTTGATACTCAAGCAACCTGATTTGGGCACCGCGCTCGTGCTGATGCCCATGCTGGTCGTCGGCGCTTTTCTGGCTGGCTTGCAGTGGCAACACGCAGCGGTGTTTTCGTTAGCGGGGATCCTGCTGGTTGGGGCGGTTTTCTATCCTCCCGTCAGCCGGCGCATCCTCAAACCGTATCAGCGGGAAAGAATCACTTCTTTCCTGCACCCGGAAGAAGACGCCAAGGGCTCCGGCTATCAACTCTTGCAGTCGAAGATTGCCGTGGGTTCGGGCGGCTTCTGGGGCAAAGGGTTCCGTAACGGCACCCAGAATCAACTGGGCTACATCCCCGTCCGTTATTCCGATTTCATCATGTCGGCGTGGGCTGAAGAGAAGGGATTCAAGGGTGTGCTTTTGGCTCTAGGACTCTACATGGCGCTTCTGTTACGCTTAGTACAGAATGCTCAACGCGCGAAAGACCGCGCGGGAATGTTTCTGGTCATGGGCGTGGCAGCGGCGCTGGGTTTCCATGTGTTAGTGAACGTGGCCATGGTCATCGGCGCTATGCCGGTTACTGGTATCCCGTTGCCGCTAATGAGCTACGGCGGTTCCGCCACGTTGTTTGTTTTCCTGGCGATTGGTCTGGTGATGAATGTCCGGCTTCGCCGCTTCGTCAACTGACTTAGCCGCCAGTGCCGCGTGACGTTCCTTCTTTGTCGGGACGCACCCGGAAAGAATTTGGATTTGTTGATCCCGCTTGACGCGGGGTCACAGGTAAGAAGGATTTTAGAGTGAGGACAGCATCGTCCGCCGTTCGCCCGGCTCGTTTCCGGCAACGGACCAGCCTCGATAGACTGAGGAAGTCTCTTCCCTCTGGCTTCGAACACCAAGCCACTTCCCTACCAGTGTGGCAAGCGTGTGTCCTGGTGCAAACCGGGCTGGCTCCGATTTCCGGGACCTCCGTCGGGCAGAAGCTCGCGGCGATGCGTCCTGCGTTGAACTCCGGCACGGCCGGGGTCGCGCATAAGGAGTTTTCATGTCGAAAGAATTGGTTATCGCCGCGGCCTCCCACGAACGGCGGGTCGCGATTCTTGAAGAAGGTCAGTTAGTCGAAATTTACATCGAGCGCGAAAAAGAATTCGCGCTCGTCGGCAGCATCTACAAAGGTAAAGTCACCCGCGTCCTCCCCGGCATGCAGTCGGCCTTCGTGGACATTGGGCTTGATGGCGACGCTTTCCTCTACGTAAGCGACGTCTTCGAAAACCTGGAGGACTACGATCACGGACAGTCGCACGAGCAGCCGCAAAGGCTGGCGCCGCCGCTGCCGCCGCCCTCTGACTCCCAAGTCGAGTTGCTCCCGGGCGAAACGCTGGCCCGCGCCGGGGAGCACCAGGAACAAGCGCACCAAGAAGAGTTCCATCAGGAAGGAGCTCATCACGGTGGACATGCCGCGGACGAGGACACCCACGCCGCCGATGAAGGTCAGCATTTCGAGGAGCATCACCACGACGAGCAGCCTCGCGTTCAGGATGAAGCTCACGCTGAAGCCCCTGAGGAACGCCAGCCGGATTCGAACGCTTCTGCGCCGCAGAACTTCTCGCCGCACTACAATCCGACTCAGAATTATCCGGCCCGCACCAGCAATGACCGGCCCGGCCAGAATTATGGGCGTGGCGGCGATCGCGGCCCGGATCGCGGTGGCGACCGAGGTGGTGATCGCGGCCGTGGCGGACGCTGGGGGCGCCGTGGCGGACGACGCCGCGGGGGCCGGCCACCGAGCGGTCCGGGTGGCGGCAGAAACCTGCCGCCTTCAAAATATGCCTCACCGCAGGGCGGCGAATCCCGCAGCTACGACAATCGCGGCGGGCAGCCGCGCAGTTAC
>Ga0210409_10007059_pt1 | contig 11603 bp, 7 predicted proteins | sample IncBWH17MmetaG_FD_161649 | JGI IMG/M metagenome (GOLD analysis project Ga0210409, IMG submission 161649) | Forest soil microbial communities from Barre Woods Harvard Forest LTER site, Petersham, Massachusetts, United States - Inc-BW-H-17-M | ecosystem: Environmental > Terrestrial > Soil >...
CAGCCGGACGCCGCCACAATCCAGGGCACTCTGGCCTCGGCTATTGGACGAGTGACCGGCGAAAAGGTTTTGCCTCAAGGCTCCGGACGCACCGACGCTGGGGTTCACGCTCTCGCCCAGGTGGCCACGTTTGCCCTGGAGTCGCCCATACCGCCGCAGAATCTGGTGAAAGCGTTGAACGATATGCTGCCGCCTTCCATTCGCGTGATCGAGGCCACAGAGGCGCCGCTCGAGTTTCACGCTCGCAAGTCTGCCCACGCGAAAACCTACCACTACCGCATCCATCGCGGTGCCGTCTGTCCGCCTTTCCTAGCCCGCTACGTTTGGCACTATCCCTATCCGCTCGATGAAGATGCTATTCGACAAGCGGCCAGCTTCGTGACCGGCGAACATGATTTCACTTCCTTTGCAGCAGTAGATTCAGAACGCGGGCGTGAGGATGAAATTTCTGATGTGCGTTCGAACGTGCGCCGCGTCTTCGCCTCAACCTGGGAGCGCACCGGAGAGGAATTGCTGTATGTGGTCCGTGGCAGCGGGTTCTTGCACCACATGGTCAGAAACCTCGTGGGCACGTTCGTACTAGTTGGAAAAGGCACATTGAAGCCGGAGGATGTGGCGACCATTCTGGAAGCGCGAAATCGATCAGCCGCGGGAGCAACTGCTCCTGCGAGTGGGCTGTATCTGGTGAGTGTCGAATATTAGGTACAGGTATGGCGCGGGCGCCCTCGCCCGCGTAAACTTTCACAAGATATGGTTACCGACCTTCAAATCGCGGCTCGCAAAGTGGTCTCTGTGAATCCCGCGACCGGCGAGACGCTGCGCGAATTTGAGTGTGCCTCCGAGCGGGACGTTCAGGCCGCAGTGGCTCGGGCTCGCGCCGCTCAGCCCGCGTGGAACGAATTGGGAGTGCGTGGACGAGTCGCTATCCTTCGCGAGTTTCAGCGGTTGCTCCACGAGAGGAAATCGGAAGTCGCCGCGCTGATTACTCGCGAGGCCGGCAAGCCGATGGTAGAGGCGCTGCTCACGGAAGTCCTGGTGGTCTTGGACGCCACGCGCTTCTGCGTCGAGAATGCCTTTGCCTTCCTGCGGGAACAGCCGGTCCCGCACGGCAATCTGGCCATGAAGACCAAGACGGGACGCATTCTGCGCGAGCCGCACGGAGTGATCGGGATTGTCTCGCCGTGGAATTATCCGTTCTCCATTCCTGCCACGGAATCGCTGTCCGCGCTGGTAACCGGAAATGCTGTGGTACTGAAGCCATCTGAACTCACGTCGCTGACCGCTGTGGAACTGGCTTCATTGCTGTATCAAGCCGGTGTACCAAAAGATATATTTCAAGTCATCGTTGGCGACGCAACCACAGGTTCGGCGCTGCTGAATGCTGAAATCGACAAGCTGGTTTTCACCGGAAGCGTTGCAACAGGCAAGCGCATTGCTCAGGCTACGGCTGCGCGTTTGCTTCCGGTCGTGCTGGAGCTGGGCGGAAAAGATGCGATGTTGGTCCTCGATGACGCGGATGTGGACGTGGCATCGAGCGGCGCGGTCTGGGGCGCGTTCGTGAATTGCGGACAGGCTTGTCTCTCGGTTGAGCGCTGTTACGTGCATCGCAGTTTGTATAACGCATTCCTCGATGCTTGCGCGCGAAAAACGAAACAATTGCGCGTGGGCAACGGGATTGATCCGCAAACCGAGATCGGCCCGCTAATCCACGAACGACAATTGCGGAACGTCGAGTCGCACGTCGAAGATGCGCGGGCGCTCGGCGCGCGCGTGCTGACCGGAGGATCACGTCTGCGACAGCTCGGCTCGAATTTCTACGCTCCGACCGTGCTCGCTGACGTCACGCACGCCATGCGCATCATGCGGGAGGAAACGTTCGGCCCCGTCCTGCCAGTGATGCCGTTCGACACCGACGAAGAGGCCATCCGGCTCGCCAATGACTCCGACTACGGTCTCGCTGCCAGCATCTGGACGCGTGATCGGGCGCGCGGAGAATCGTTGGCACGCCGCATCCTGGCGGGGACAGTCATGGTGAACGACGCGGTCGCGTGCTTCGGCATCAGCGAGGCTCCGCATGGCGGCGTGAAGGCCAGCGGTATCGGCCGAACCCACGGGCGCTTCGGCATGGAAGAAATGGTGCGCATCAAGCACGTAGATTCCGACCGTCTGCCCGGAATGAAGAAAATCTGGTGGTACGGATACGGCCAAGGGTTCACCCGGCAGATGGAAGGCTTCCTCGACCTCATGTTCGCCCGCCGACTTGGTCAAAGGCTGCGAGGCGCAGTGCGCTCGGCGGGAGCGTATGTGCGAAAAGGGCGGCTCTAGCATCGCGTCCCCGCTTCTCCCAGATCGGGAAAGTTTACTGTTTAGTACCGGGTGCCCCCCCTCCCCCTGTTGGCCGCAAAATCTAGAAAACAAGAGATTTAAATTTTGACCATGTGCTAGATCTTTGAGTTTTAAGGAGTTACACGCAAAATCTAGAGAACATTGGAGTTAGTTGTGCCCGGCGGTTCCGTTTTGGAACGTGCAGCGGCTTGAAAGGTCCAGAGCTGCCGTCCAACCGGCGGGTCTAATTGTCAAAGAGCGGACATTATCCATTGGATAATGCTTTATCAGATAGATTATCTGGTTGGAAGAATGCAGTCAACGAGAAAGAATTCGCAGACGTAAACCTCGAGCACAACCAGGTCAACGAGTGTAATCGGGATGTTACGCCAATCATGATGCCGGAATAGAGCCAACTTGCCGCCCTTCATTGACCGGCCCGAAGTGGGACGGAAAAAACGATCCCACTCTGCCTGTAAACATGCGGAGGAAGAAGCGGGTTACGACCCGAGACAAGTCCCAGAGATTATTGAACGACCAACGTGAGCTTCGTGTTGTGAGTCAACGTGGTCGAGTCGGTGGTGAAGGTACCCGTGGCAGTGATATTATACGTACCAGCTGGAGTTCCAGACCCACTGCCTCCGTTTCCACCGCTGCTCCCACCGCCACAGCCGGACCATGTTATTCCTAGAGAAAGTAAACACAGAAGCGCTATTACGTAGAGCGTACCACGAACCCGCTTGCGGGGACGACGACCCGAGCTGCCCAACATTATCAGCCCTGAAAAGCCAGGAACTGCCAACCACAGCGCAAGCCTGTTGCCGGTGCGTTGAAAACCTTCAGGACTTGACAGGCTCGCCGACGTCCCGGCGGTCGTCACGGTCACCGTTACCGACGCTGCGCTAGAACCCTTGAGCACAACTGAATTCGGAGAGAGAGAGCAGACAGACTGTGCAGGCGCTCCGCTGCAGCTCAAAGCCACAGTCTGATTGAAGCCACCCCCCGGTGTTACCGCAACTGTGTAGGTTGCCGTCTGCCCCGGCATCACCGTCGCACTCGATGAAGAAGATGCAGCCACAGAGAAATCCTGACCCACTCCTGTGAGCGCGACCATCTGCGGCGTGGCACTTTCACTGTCGACAACTGTTAGTGTTCCGCTTATTGTGCCGCTCGTCTTTGGATCGAAAAAGACACCGATGGAGCAACTGGCGCCGGACAGAACACTGCTTCCGCAACCACTCAGAGGAGCGAAATCAGCAGGACTAGCTGTAACGCTCGAAATGGTTACGCTATTGTTGCCGGTGTTTGTCAACGTCACATTTTGCGGAAGCCCGGAAGTTCCTACATATTGACCCGGAAAAACGACGGTGGGTGGTGACAGAGTGATTGGCGACCGCACACCAACGCCAGAAATCGGCACCGTCTGAGGGCTGCCGGGCGCATTATCGGTAACGCTGACCGATGCATTTCGATTTCCGAGGGCCGCGGGGGTAAAGGTCACGTCGATCATGCAACTGGCAGCAGCCGACAACGATGAAGGGCAGTTGTTGCTTTCTGAAAAATCGCCGCTGTTCGCTCCGGTAATTTGGATCGAAGTGATCTTGAGTGGGAGATTGCCGTTGTTTGTGAGATTGACTGGTAGCGGGTAGCTGGGTAAGCCGACAATCTGAGCGCCGAAATTCTGGGTTGCGGGAGAGAAAGCGATGAATGGCTCCCTGAATACTTCGAACACTGTGCCACACCCAACGGGCTGGAAGGAGGGGGCGCAGTTGGTATCGTTGCCACCGCCGCCGCCCTGTTGGGTGTTGCCATAGAGATGTCCGGCCTGGTCGAAGATCACTCCACCGACTGGGTTGTCGCCGTCCTGGCCAGCTTGGAAGTTATACAGGACAGTCTCTGTCCAACCACTGCTTCCGTTGGGGCTGAGTTCAAAAACGATACCCTGGTTGGTCGTGCCCCCCGAATCCACAACGCCATACAAATTGCCATTCTGATCAAAAGTCAATACTCCGCTGATGCCGCCGTTGGTGACGACGGTGATGACGGTCTCTGTCCAACCGCCGCTCCCATTAGGGCTGAGCTCAAACACAACACCCGCACCACCATACAGATTCCCGGAGGCATCAAAGATCAGTCCTGCCTTAGGGCCCCCACCTTGACCCCCACCCAGGAAATTATAGAGAACAGTGTCGGTCCAGCCGCTCGCGCCGGGACTCAGTTCGAAGACTGTGCCACAACCGCTAATGGACGTGCCCTCATAGCACCCGCCCGACCCCCCCCATGTCGTGGTGCCATATAAATTTCCGGACTGGTCGAAAACCAATCCGCCGGTCGGGTAGTACCCCTCGGTACCATCGAACCTGTAAAGGACGGTTTCCGTCCATCCACTTCCATTAGGAGTTAGCTCAAAGATAGTGCCACAGCCCCCGTAAGCGCGGAAGATAGTACATCCAGAAATCTGATTTCCACCGGACGCAGTGGCACCATACAGGTTTCCGGCTTTATCCAGCACGAGATTTCCCTGGGGCGACGAGCCATCCCTGAGAGTTCCAAAGTTGCCTTGGAAACTGTACAGGACGGTTTCCGTCCATCCCCCACTGCCATGACTCAACTCGAAAACCGTACCGCTATTCGTCGCACCCCCTCCCCAGGTAGTGCCATACAAGTTCCCCGCTTGATCGAAAATCAAACCAGAGGATGGCTCTGCCCCGTCATTGCCGCCCTGAAAATTATAGAGGACGGTCTCCGTCCAGCCCCCTTTGGAATTGGGGCTCAGTTCGAAGACTGTGCCACAACCGGGGTTGACGAAGTTGCAACCGCTGTTGCTGCTGCCACTGCCGCCGGATTGGGTCGTACCATAGAGGTTCCCGGAAGAGTCCATAATGAGGCCGAATCCTGGCAAATCGCCGTCGTTTGGGGCCCCCTGAAACGCGTAGAGCACCTGCTCCGGCCCCGGGACGAATTGCGCCAGAGAAAGCTTGCAGGTCAACGTCAAACAAAACCAAGCGAGGAGCATCGGTTTTATGCGCTTCATTGCAACCTCTCAGAGAACTGAGTTGTACTCGGCGAGCGATGCACTGGGGAAGGGTCAAGCGAACAGCTTGCCTAGGTTGTTAAGCTTCCGCTTTCAAAGAACCCGAGTCAAGCCGAAAAGTTTCTTTATGGTCGGAGATAGAAAAAAAAGGTCGGTTTGCGCCTCAACTAGGTAATCGTCGGGCAAAAGGGCAGATCTTGGGCTTTCAGCAGCCAGCCCCGGCCTGCCAGTGGAACAGGGAGCAGAAGGTCCACTGTCGCAAACAGGTCAGCATGACCGGATTCCGGTCACAACGAAGCATGAAAAGAGCTTCTACGCGAACCCCTGTTTGCAGTGAGTTACGGCTCTTTTCAAGGGAGGCCATAACACTCAAAATCCCTCGCAGGATCAATGAGTGGTATGGCGAAAACCTTCCATCGGTGGGGGAACCCGATAGGTTCTCTAAGACGCGGCCAACAGCGTGATCAGCGGTGGTAGTAGTTGTTCCGAACGGCCGCACCCATATCGAACATCTGGCCGCCAGACGACACTTTGGAGTTGAACGTGTGCAGCACCTTCTTGTTCTATTTGACTCCCTTGTTGATCGCGGTAGCGTATTTTTTGGCCAGACCATTGCCCACAAAGTCGTCGTAGATCCACATGAACCCGCCGACTATCCCGCATTGATTGTGCCATCCCCGCATCACCGTCTCCACCTGGCTTGGCGTGTAGTTCTTGTCCCACACACCCGGGAAAACCGGCACCTTGCCAAAATCCCAACCCGAGCATGGATTGTTTCCTCCACCGCCGGCATAGGCCTGAAGATGCACTCCATCTACCGTGCCCGGGAGTTTCTGGTTGATTCCTGAAACCACACTCTGCCAATAGCTGGCGTCGACATAAGGATCCGGCAAGACGTGATAGCCGAGTTTGCCCACCATGACCCCGAACTTAACCGTAGTGCCGAGATCGTAGCTATTTTCGTCATCAAAATCGAGGGCATCCAGAGCCGGGATGGCTTTTTTCAGGGCCTTAAAATCCTTGTACAGAATGCTCTTCGGGCCGACGCCTTGCGCCTTCACCAAAGCAGTAATGTTTTCCCAGTCTCCGTAGTTTGAGGAACCGATGCTGAAGGTGACTCTTTTGACGGTTCCTGCTTGCTTTAACGTGGCCATGTCGGCGGCAAATTTCGGATAAGTCTTGCCGCCCACGTAGACGCCGTTCGAAGTCAACGGAAACTCTCCGTTGAAGTTCAAGTCGCCCTGGCTATTGACTTCAACGCTCCAGACGATAGCTTCGGAGAAACCAGAGTGTTCAATTTCAGCGATGTTCTTCGGGATATTGAAATTCGCAGTCTTATAAAACGGGCCTCCACCAAATATTCCTGTAAACCCCACTTGAGCGGGCGTGGAGATTTGTTTCAACGAAGTCTGCGCCGCGGTTGATAACGCGAGAATCAGGAGGCAGGTTGCAAGCTGAAACAGCGGAAGCACGAGACTGCGACTTTCTCGGTAAAACCTGGGCAACAATTGAGTCATTGGAGATTCCTTTGATGTGAAATTGGCATGTGTTGTTGACGAGCCGTTGATAGAGTGACCTATAGGACTTGGCAGGTCCCGGGCTTGCGTGGCATGATTCCCCCAACTGGCAGCATCCAAGTATCTCCCCGCGATGGGCAGGAGTCAACCGCTGCAATCCCCCAATATAGACCAGGCCATTACACGGTTTGACCGCTGGTCGATAGGATATGGCGATGTTACGCCAACAATCGGCTTGCTAAATCAGTTGGCCGCGAGTGCAACTGCCGCTGATTCCTTGCGCCGCCATATCGACAATCCTGGCGCTCCCAGCCCCAGTGCGCCGAGCGTTACAGGTTGGGGAGTGGGCATGGTGAATGATGCGGTTGGTTCGATGTCATCTGGCCCCTTGGTCGCCCCGGCGATGATTGACTTGCCGGGGATGGTCTCGTAGGCGTAACCAGTCAGGGTGGCTGCAAATGGTCTCTGCTGCGTGTCCAGTTTCACTCGTGCCCAGCCGAAGTGTGTCTTCCCCTTGACAACAAATTTCAGGCCGAGATAAGCCTGCTTTACGTGAAGCCACCGACCGTAAATACCGTTTTTGCCGTACCACGCCATCAGCAGACCGTAGGGCGGGTCCTGTTGGAACGCTCCTTTGGGTCCGACTTTCGTACCCCTGGGCAACGCGGCGGCACACAAGACCTGAACACCGCTCGAATATGTATGTGCTCCCCAGATCTCGTTCGCTTGCCTTGACGGCAGGACTCCCAGCCCCTCAGAGGTCCCGAAGCTCTGCCGTCTTGATCGGTTGCTCAACCCAAAATCCGCGATCCCGTCGTGATTAAGATCAATGTGAACCAAACCAGCGTTAGCCACGATCCTTACATTCGCGAGGGTGTAAACGATCTTCGCCTGGGCCGTCTGTCCTAAGCCCAGCGCTCCAACGCCAGCCGCGCTCGCGGCCAACGCATACATACTGAGCTGTTGATGGATTGACTCGGAAAGGTTTGCTGTCTTACGGGGCAGGGGTGAAGCTTTCATGGGACAGTCCTCCGCACGGCTCACAATCCTCCTTCGCTCCCAAGCAAAAGTCAATACCGTGAATTACCTGTTTTCTCCCCAAATGCCAGACCCGCGGCCCGCGAGTGGAACAAGGAGCAGAAGGTCATCTGTCGCAAAAAGGCCATTGCCCTCAAAACCCGCGGGGTATGGGGAACTGACTCGTCAATTCTCTCCCCCAATCTAATTGGAGCTACCCTTCGAACGGGCTGCTCTCTCAGGCATGCGGCCAGCGATTCTTTCGATGCCCCACAGGCCCTGGCGCTGCAATTGCAAGTTTCCTGGGCCCGCTTTTGCTGTATCATTTGCTCAAGCCGCTAGCCAGACAACCCGGGGTGCCAGTTGAAAATCGAACAGCGTATGCGTGACATTTTTCGGGCCATCCTGCTGACGTCCGTCTGCAGCGGCTGGATCTGGGCTCAAACCCTGGCTAGCAGACCCGCGGAACCTGTTCCGCCGTCTCCGGTTCCGTTACCAGCGCCAGCTTTGCCGGAACTGTCCAATTCCATTCCTTTGACGGCGCCAGCGGGTACTCCGCTGAAGGTGGCTCTGGATCAGGAAATCCGCATCCAGAAGGTTGGGCAGTCGGTTCATGGGAAAATTGTCGAGCCTGTTTATTGCTTCGACAAGATCGTTGTGCCTGCGGGTAGTGAAGTTACGGGTAAAATCTCGGGCATCGACGGGGTTTCGAAGATGCAGCGCACTGTCGCCGCCATGAATGCAAATTTTTCTCCTTACCGGCAAGTGCACATCGAGTTTGACGAATTGGTGATGGCCGATGGCCGCCACGTCCCCTTGCAGACTGTCGTGTCTCCCGCGTCCCAGGGAGTTTTGCAGTTCGTCCCGGCGAGTGCCAAGCAGAATCCGAGTGCAGCCGCTGAAGCCAAGAATGCGGCCTCGCGCAAGATCAGCGAGGCGAAGCAGGAAGCCAAGCGAGACTGGAATACCGCCATGCAGCAACTGCATGAGCCCGGGAAGATGCACCGTCTGGAAAGACTCGGCGTGGCCCAGCTTCCATATCATCCCCAGTACATGGACGCGGGGACAAGCTTCAACGCGGATCTGCAGGCGCCGCTGGATTTCGGAATGGAACCGCTGAAAACGGAGTCGTTGTCCTCGATTGGAAATCCTCCTCCGTTAGGCAGCGTCGTCCATGCCCTGCTGGTCACGCCGCTGGATTCCGCGACTGCGAAAAAGGGTGAGCCAGTCGAGGCTGTCATCAGCCAGCCCCTCGTCGTTTCCAATCAGTTATTTCTTCCCCAGGGCAGCCACATTAAAGGTTCGGTGCTCGAAGTGCGCCCGGCCCGCAGGCTGAATCGCAACGGACAACTCCGAATCGTCTTTCACCAGGTGGTTCCGCCCGATGGAATTGAGCAGAGAGTTGAGGCCAGCCTGGAAGGGGTTGAGGTTGCCAAAGGCGAACATCTCACTCTCGATGCCGAGGGTGGCGCCCAGGTAACCACTCCCAGGACGCGATACTTAACCACGGGGATTGCCGTGGCCCTGGCCGCTTCCTCCATGTCTTCGGATCACGATGCGCGCTTCCACGGTGGAGATGGTGGCGGTGACGCCGGTGCGGGAGCCGCCAACGGCGCTTCCGGATTTCGTTTCCTGGGCACGATCGTGGGAGCGCTCGCCCATTCGAGAGTCGTGGCCTCAAGCTTCGGCTTCTACGGCGCCGCGATGTCGGTGTACTCGCACTTCCTCGCTCGAGGGCGCGACGTGGTCTATCCCAAAGATATGTCCATGGTCATCGGGCTGGGCACTCGCGAGACCCGGCCCACAGTGCCGGGGCCATCCAGCGCGCTCGATCCACATCATGCCAATCCGCAGCAAGTGAACGAAGGTCAAGAGCGCGTCGGCCCCGCCTTTTGATGGGCAGCTCAAAGTAATCCTCAGCCTGCGGTTGACTTGATAAGAGAGCGTTTCCGCCGAACTGTGGAAATCCTCGTAACCTCCTCATTATTCCAGTCCCCGGACGCCTTTCCAATGTGACCTCCAGCCCATTACGTGTGACGGCTTACGCTGAACTCGTCTGGGTTCCGGCTCGACAATCTGCGTGAAAGCGCTTCCGTGCGCTCGCTCTCAAGAACCAAAAGGTCAGGAGTGGCAGCAAGGAGGGATCGAGCCTACGGAACATTCATTCCAAGCCGCGTGTGGCCGCACCTGGCGAAACTAGGAGTCATAATTTTATGCAGCCTTCAAAATCGGAAGCAGCTCTACCCGCAAACGGTCTCTACGGAAGCCGTGTTCCTAGCCCTCGGCAGCAGCAGGTCATCGCGCTCGTCGCCCAGGGCCTCAAAAATAGCGAAGTTGCCGAAGCGATTGGCACTACAGAGTATGTGGTGAAAAACCACCTACGGATTATCTTTGACAAGCTTGGATTCTGGAATCGGGTTGAGCTCGCGCTCTGGTACGAAGCTCGCAGGCACGAAGGCCTTGCGTACGAGGATGATCGGGCGATGGCCTAAGGAGTTTGACGAGCCGTCCAACTTATTGATCGCGGTGAACTGTCTCCATGGAGAAGGCCGGCAGACAGACGGCGATATATTCCGCGCCACCCTCAGCCGGGGTGGAATACTGGATCCATTCGCCAGTGTGTGCGATGACTGCCTGGCCTGAGATTACGTCCATCTCACCGTTCTTGTGCCGCACCCGCACAGTGCCCTTGAGCACCAGGGTGAACTCGTCGAATTCGGGAGTCTGTCCGGGTTCTTCCCAGCCTTGCGGGCTGCGCATATGGGCTACGCTTACGCCAGCCGTTTTGGAGTTAATGCGTCCGATGTATTCATCGATGAGCTTGGGCTTGGTTCCGGCGGCGGAAATGCGAGTGGGTTGCGCTACCAGGGTGGGCATGAGTGCTCCTTTGAGAATGACTACTGTAGCAAGAGGCGGCACAACTTCGGAAGTCAAAGACGATTAACCACGAAGGACACGAAGGTGCACAAAGGAAAACTGAAGTCTCAAGAACAATTTGATGTGTGAGAGGTTGGCGGTTTTACGCGCCGCCTGCCGACAGGGCGCGGGTTTTTTCGGCGTGGGACTTGGCCAAAACATCGAGAGCTGGAATCGACACCGGCGCTATGGTTGAGCGCTCTATTGGCATGGTGCCGTTTCGAATGGCTTCAGCGAGCACCTCCAGGGCGGTGCCAGCGTTTGGCGGGACAAAGATTGTGGCCGTCAGGAGACCGCGTTTCACCCAGACTTGTCCGCTGTTGGGGAGGCCGTCGCAGCCGATGTAAGGCAGCTTCAGCCAGCGCTCTCGTGCCTGCAAGTTCAATTCTTCCTGGAACGCTTTCCTCGCCCCGAGGGCCATGGAATCGTCCTGGGCGGCGATCAGGTCGAGATGAGTCTGTTGGGAAGTGGACAATCGCAACCACGAATTCACGGTTCGTTGCGCGCTGGCTTCGGTCCACTGCGCCTTCATGAGCTTGACCTGCACTTCAGCGGGCTTGGTCTCGTACATGCCAAAGGTCCGCTGCTTGGCCGCGAGGCTCTCCGAGGGGCCCTGGATATAGAGCACGGCTCCGCCGCGGGGCAGAATGGCAGCAAATTGCTGTCCTTGGATGCGTCCGATTTCTTCGTGGTCCGAAGTGATGCAAAAGGCCGGAATTCGATAAGCCTTGCGCAGCTCAGCGATGTATTCCACATCGCGATTCAGGACGACCCATCCGATTCCGGCAATGGCT
>Ga0210409_10007060_pt1 | contig 11603 bp, 8 predicted proteins | sample IncBWH17MmetaG_FD_161649 | JGI IMG/M metagenome (GOLD analysis project Ga0210409, IMG submission 161649) | Forest soil microbial communities from Barre Woods Harvard Forest LTER site, Petersham, Massachusetts, United States - Inc-BW-H-17-M | ecosystem: Environmental > Terrestrial > Soil >...
CGATTCCAGCCGCCACTCGGTACCGCGGCGCGTGCGGTGTCCGTGCCTGTTCAGAGTCGCCGCGATGCCCCGAAGGGAGTTGCCCTGGCGGCGGAGGTTCGCAATCTCCGCCAGCGCGGCCTGTTCCGTGGGGTCCGGCTCCAGGTGCCGCTGGTCGGAAGACAACCGGTAGCCGAACACGATGTTGCCGACCCGCTCGCCGTTGCCACGTTTGTGCCGCAGCGCATCGCGGGTCCGCTCCCCGACTCTTTCGAGTCGCTCGGGCTTTCATTTTGATGGGGGAGCGTTAGTGCAACCGATCCGAGCCGCGGTTCTGGGAATCAATCATAAAGGAACGTGTGTCAGGCCGAGATATTCCCGCCGGTTCGGAGGACCCGCACCACCGTACCGACGCCGATAGCCATCTTACTGGCGATCTTCTCAATGGAGAGGCCCGTCGCCCGCAGCCGCGCCACTTCATCGCGATCGAAAATCCTTCTTGGGCGGCCAATCGCGTTCCCCGTCTTGGTGCCGTGTTTGCTGGCTGCCTTCATTCCGGCGCTGACCCGCTCGCGGATCAGTTCGCGCTCGAATTGGGCGACTGCGGCAAGAATGTGCATGAGGAGCTTGCTGGCGGGGTTGGATTCATCTGTGTCGAGGCCCTGTGACGTGGCGATGAACCGAACTCCCAAGCTTGCTAGTTCCTGAATGCCGGAAACGCAGTGCACGAGCGAGCGGCCGAAACGATCCAGCTTCCAGACAATCACCGCGTCGAATTTCCTCCGCCGGGCATCCGCCATCAGTTGGTCCAGTCCGGGGCGCGACGTTTTGGCGCCGCTCATCTGGTCCTGGTAGACGCTGGCCAGTGTCCATCCGCGGTGCCCCACATAGTCCTTCAACTCGCGGACCTGGATGGAGTTGGTCTGGTCGGTCGTGGAGACTCGGGCGTAGATGGCGGCTTTCACAGGATGAGTTTCCTCCCCCTCCCTCATTATCTAGTAGGGGGTGTTAGATAGTCAATCCCAATTCCATGGGTTTTTAGGGGGGTAAGATGATACTCAAGAGATGAAGCGCCGATCTTCCAAGACAAATCTGCCGGAGGCCGTTCTGGAGTTTTTCAGGGAACAAGGAGCTAAGGGCGGCAAGAAGGGCGGTTCGCTTGGGGGCAAAACGGCTGCCGCGAACATGACCGCTGCCCAACGCAAGGAACGAGCCGCAAAGGCAGTCGCTGCAAGGGAAGCGAAGCGAAGGCGCAAGGCCCACTCCTGAGCCATTCTGCACCAGATCTACCGAAGGAGCTTCTCAAACTTCCGGACAAAGTCGGGCAGGGAGATCCCGAGGACTTTGCATACTTGGCGCAGCTCGAGCAGGTCCAGCCTTCGGGCTCCGGACTCGTAGTAGCTAACAAATGCCTGTGGCTTGCCGAGAGCATGTGCCATGTCAACTTGGCGAATTCCGGCTTGCACCCGAAGTTCACGGAGTAGCGAGAGCAGGGCCTTCTGCTGCTTCCTGTTCGCCGTGAGCCGCGGCCCGCTCTTTTCCATTCAGACCGAAGCATAAAGAGGCCCTCCTTCATATATGATCTTTATATATCTAGGCCGGCGACACCGAGTGAAATGGGCTCTCGCCCCCTACGGTATGGAGTAGCGAGTGGTGTCTGCTAGGTAAGCAGGCAAGCGGCCATCGCAATGAGGGAGCGGGGAAAGTGCCTCGGGTACACACGCACTACGACAACCTGAAGGTGGCCAGAGACGCACCTAATCGAAGTCATTCGGGCTGCGTACAAGTCGCTCTCGCTCAAGTATCATCCCGATCTAACTCCGGGCAATGAGAAAGCCGCTCGGATCACGCGAATCATCAACGCGTCCTATGAAGTGCTGTCCGATCCGGCCAGGAGAGCCGTCCACGACCGCTGGATAGTGGAAACCGAGGCCGAATCACCGGAGCCGGATCAGGTATGGGCACGCAGAGCCAGACAAAGAGAATCAGCGCCACCGCAAGCACCACCATCCCCGCCTCCTAAGTTCGCTACCCAAGAGAAACGCAATGTCCCATGGATATCGATAACAATTACCGTCGTCGTCTTGGCGCTGGGAGTGTTCGCTCCATCAACCAAGAAGACGGGTGAGAGCCCATCTGCGCCACGGCCTCCGGCGACGGCTCAAACCAAAATCACGCCTCCGACTCCGATCTACGCTCGTCCGTCCGTCTCCCCTAACGGCTCACCGTGGCCTGCGGTTTCCGCGTACCTTCCGGGCGAACCACAGTTGAACGATGCCGGCGATTGTATTGTCACCATCGACAACACGGGGAATAGCACCGATGCCCACGTGAAACTGTACGAGCACGGCATAGCAGTGAGGCAATTTTTCCTTCGGGCCAGAGGCCAGTTCACGATGATGAACGTCCGCGCTGGCACGTACCTGATTCATTACAAGGATCTCGACTCAGAAGACGCTTTCGAGTCTGAGCCTTTCACGCTACGCGAGGACGCCCACGCCTACAGCACGTACAGACTTACCCTCTATACGGTTCCGTTCGGGAATACGAAACCTCATCGAATTGACTCCAAGGACTTCTAAAACGTAGCATCATGATATTGTTTGAATAGGGAATACGCAGACTTCAAGGCCCGCACTGTGAGTTGGTAGCAACCGTGGTAGCAACGCGGTTCGTCTAGGACCGTCTACAGCCGGTTTTTGCGTCTACACCCGTTCCTAAGTCACTGATAATAGACTGCGGCGAAAACAGTAGACAGGACACCTTCGAACTACGAACCAGAAGGTCGGCCGTTCGAGTCGGTCCGGGCGCACCATAAATTCCCAATAAAATTGAGATCTTCGAGAAGACGGCGGGAGCAGCCTCCCATCTCGAAGGGTTCCGCGAAAGGCCCTTTCGTGGTTCAGCCACTGGCTGGACTCGGGTAGCGTTCAGTCAATCCAAGCGGCCCTGGCGCAACTGAAGCGCGCCTCATTAGCATGGTTCCGAGCATTGGGGGAAACGGACTGGTTTGGCAAACCGGCCGACCTGATGCGACAGTTGTACCGCAAGCTCAATGGTGACCGGGATCGGTGCATCGAGGAATTCGCCGCAGCCGGCCAGTTGAGCGCCCGTGATTGATTCCTCCGTCCGATCTATCGGACTCGTACAGAAATCCCCCGGTCAGGTCAGTTTTCGGAAACGTTTCATCGCGCCGGTGCATCCTAGCTCCAACGTACTGAATTACTAACTCTGGGCCGCGCGGATAAGCCCGTGCATGGGGCGACCTGCGGCTGCGGAGAGCTTTGTTCCAACTCCCCCGAATTAAAGGAGTTGTTCTATGTCTATTACGAAGATAGGGTTGTACTTTCTTGCAGCCATCACTTTCGGTTCCTGCGCTTCCGCTGGACCCATGAGATGCTTCTCGGTTTCCCAGATGTTCGAAAGCGAGGATCACCGCTATTTCGTCGACGCAATGTCGCACTGCGGTAAGGAAATCGAGGTCGTCTATGTGCGAGTCGCATTCTTGAACGAACTGGGGAGGGAGCTGACGCGATCGTTCTGGTCTCTGCGTCTTGTCAGGCCCGAACGGCGCGAGCGGCACGAGTTCGCATATCCCAGGAGCGCGGAGGGGTTTGCACGAATCAAGCTGTTAGAAGTCGTAACCACTCTTGAAGAGGCGATGAGGTAGGCGGCGGCACAGTTTTGCGGATGCGGCTCGATTACTCCAGCCCCGCTGCCTTCAGCATCTCCAGGAACTGCCCCATCGTCCGCATATCCGCCGCCTGCGCGGCCAGCTTGCCGTTGCGATCATAGATCAAACTCTGTGGAATCCCCTGTACCCGCAGTTGCTCGTGCACGCTGCGGTTGGGATCGAGCAGGATGGGATAACCGTAGCTGTGCTCCGCAAGGAACGCCCGCACGGTTGCCGCGTCCTCATCGGAAAGCGCGAGGATCACCAATCCTTGCTTGCTGAAGCGGCTGTAGAGCTTGTCCAGGTCCGGCATCTCCTTACGGCAGGGCGGGCACCAGGTGGCCCAGAAGTTGACCAGCACCACTTTGCCGCGAAGTTCTTTGAAGTTCCAGCGCGTCCCCCGCAGGTCCGTCAAAACGAAATCAACCTGCGCGCGGGCGCGATCGTTGTCTTCCAAACGCGCCATGGCAGCGGCGAACTTAGGATCGTCCAGAGATGCTTTAACATGCTCGAAGTGCACCAACCGGGCCAGGTCGTCGTAGGCTTCGTCGCCACCGGGCCGCGACCCCTGAATCGCTTCGAGCAGCGTGGTCGCAACCTCTTGTAAAGTTCCCCGGCCGAAATCGCCCTCGGTAGCCAGATTGGACAGTTCTTCGGCTAGCCCGAGTTTGCTACCCGGCTGCGGCAGCGCTCGAATTTGCAGAGCAATCTGCTTTGTGGCTTCAGCCCGTTTATCGTCGGGCAGCGACCGCAGGCCCTTGATCTGCTGCTGAATTGCGTCGGCGGAGCCAGCGCGCTGTTGCGCGAGCAAGGCCCCGAGCGAAAGACATAACACCGCCAGCCAGTACCGCATCTGCCTCCAGCATACACCGGCTGGCTTTCATTACTTCAAGCTCCACGAAGCGTGCCAAGCCTCGCGCTCATCTGCCGGATAGGTACTTAGGTCCGCGGAGGGACCAGAGAGATTCTCAAACCATCGGCTCCTTTTAATCGAGTAAACTGGACTGAATCGCTCGCATGCCGGAGTTTGCGAGATCGGCTGGACGGTTGGTTCATCATGGCAGAGGCAAGATAAGGTGAGGCTTCCGTTGGTCTTGCTTTGGGCCGTTGCGGCGTCGAACGCCTGCTCCGGGGCTCCCGATTCGTCGCTTGCGCCGGGCGTACCCGAGGTCTTGGCGCGAGAGCGGGCAGGGGCGATCCTGTCCCTACGATACGAGCTTGCCTTCCGCATCCCGGACAAACGCACTGAAGCCATCCGCGGTTCAGAAGTAGTACGGTTTGCTCTGCGGGCGCCGCACCGAGTGGTACTGGACTTCGCGCAACCGCGCGACCGGATTTCCGCCGTGTGGGTGGGTGATAAACCTGTCGAAGCCGATTTCAGCGGCGAGCACCTGATTATCCCCGCGGCTGCGACAAAGGCTGGTGAGAATGCGATACGGATTGAATTTCTCGCGGGAGAGGATTCCCTAAATCGCAACGATGACTTTCTCTACACGCTCTTCGTCCCGGCACGCGCGCGTTTCGCCTGGCCATGTTTCGACCAGCCGGATCTCAAGGCGCGATACACGCTGACCCTCACTGTGCCTTCGAGCTGGCAGGCGGTCGCGAACGGCGCGGAACTGGAGCGCGCAGCTTCGGGCGAAACTACGAAAGTGCGTTTCGCCGAAACGCAGCCTATCCCCACTTATCTGTTTGCGTTCGCCGCCGGGAAATTCAGCGTCGAGACCGGCGAGCGCAACGGCCGCACATTCCGCATGTTTCATCGGGAGACGGATCGTCAAAAGGTAGCCCGCAATCTCGGCGCGATTTTCGACCTGCATTCCCGTGCGCTCGCCTGGCTGGAAGAGTACACCCGCATTCCATACCCTTGGGGAAAATTCGATTTTGTCCTCCTCCCCGCGTTCCAGTTCGGCGGCATGGAGCACCCGGGGGCCATCTTCTACAACGCTCCCGGGTTGCTGCTGGATGAATCGGCCACGCAAAACCAATTGCTGGAACGAGCCAGTACCATTTCCCACGAAACGTCGCACATGTGGTTTGGCGATCTGGTGACGATGCGCTGGTTCAACGACGTTTGGATGAAGGAGGTGATGGCGAACTTCATGGCGGCGAAGATCGTGAATCCCTCCTTCCCGGAGATCAATCACGATCTTCGGTTTTTATTGTCGTACTATCCCTTGGCGTACGAAGTGGACCGAACGGCGGGCGCCAATCCGATCCGGCAAGTTCTTGGAAACCTGGACGAGGCCGGCAGGCTTTACGGAGCCATTATCTATGACAAAGCGCCGGTGGTCGTCCGCCAGTTGGAAATGATCCTAGGCGAGCAGACTTTCCGCGACGGGATGCGGGATTACCTCAAACGGTACTCGTTCGACAATGCGACGTGGCTGGATCTGGTGCAGCTCCTGGGAGCCCGCACGCCGGAGAATCTGGCAGCGTGGAGCCACGCGTGGGTGGACCTTCGGGGACGGCCGGAACTGACCACACACCTGAATCCGGGGTCAGACGGCACAATTTCAAGCTTGACGCTGACGCAGCGGGATCCTTTGAGGCGAGGCGTTCTCTGGCCCCAGCGCCTACACGTGACCGTCGGCTACGGAGACCATGCCGAATCGCTGCCGGTTTCTGTCCGTGGGGCCGTCACCAACGTCGCCGCGGCTCGCGGCAAACGACGGCCACTCTATGTGCTCCCGAACGGAGACGGGTTGGGTTACGGGCTATTCGTGTTAGATGAGGATACGCGGAGATATTTGGGCGCGCACATTGAGGACATTCCAGATGCGCTGACTCGCGGAAGTGCGTGGGTGGATTTGTGGGAGAACGTACTGGAGGAGCCGCGCGCGGGCAGAGAATTTCTGAGTGTAGCCGCGCGAGCTCTTCCCAAAGAGCCGGATGAGCAGAACGCGCAGTTGATCCTCACCTACGTCACGAGGGGGTTCTGGCTTCTGCTACCGCCAAAGGAGCGAATCGCACTGGCACCTAAGCTGGAGGCCGTGCTGCGCGAAGGTATCGCCCAGGCCAGAACATCCAGCCAAAAGTCGGCTTGGTTTAACGCGTTCCGCGATGTGGTGCTGACCCCCGATGGCCTCGCCTGGCTCGAAGGGGTGTGGCGGCGGCAGCAGAAAATCGACGGCCTGGCATTTGCCGAAACAGATGAAATCAAAATGGCGCGCGAGTTGGCCGTGCGGGAAACTCCGGGCTGGCAGCAGATTCTCACCGAGCAGCGCGATCGCACGCTGAATCCCGACCGCAAATCCGAATTCGAGTTCATCATGCCGGCTCTTTCGGCCGACCCCGCCGTGCGCGAACAGGCTTTCGAGCGCTTTCGGAAGGTCGAGAACCGGCGACGCGAGCCGTGGGTCCGCGAATCGTTGCGCTATCTTAATCACCCACTGCGGGAGGAGCACGCCCTGCGTTTCGTGACTCCAAGTCTGGAACTGCTGCCCGAGATTCAACGTACAGGCGATATTTTCTTCCCGCAGCGCTGGGCAGACGCCGTGCTCGCAGGACACCGTTCGCCCGAGGCCGCCCAGGCTGTTCGGGATTTTCTGGCACGACACCCCGATCTTCCCGAACGGATGCGATGGACGGTCCTCAGCTCAGCCGACGACCTGTTTCGCGTCGTGCGCTGACCGCCATACACTTAACTTGGGTCACGTTCAGGCTGGTGGCGGCCGTTCAGCGTGCCGGCGTCGGAGGAGCCGGCTTAGGGAGCTCAGCCTTCCCGTCCAGGGTAAACACGAACAGCATGGGAGTATTGTCGACCGGGGCATTCGCCGCGCCGTTCCCACCGCCGCCCGCCCCGCGCATGCCCATACCGCCCATCAAGGCTACATACTGTTTGCCGTCGATTTCGTAGGTGATCGGCGGCGCCATGCCAGTCCGCCCGGTTTGAACCTCGAGCAGCTTCTCGCCTTTGTCCGCGCTGTAGGCCATCAGGCGCCCATCCTGAATTACGTGGAATACAAGGTTTCCAGCGGTGGTAACGGTTCCCCCTCCTATGCCGCCGCCGCCATCGGCGCGCCAAACCAGCTTGTGCTTAACCGGATCCCAGGCCTGCAAGCCGCCCCGAACGCCGTCGGGAGCCACTGGACCGATCGCCGGAGCGTTGATCTGCCGCGGCACAGCGCTCCCGCCGCGTGTGGTGCCCGAAGTGTTCGGTTTATATTCTTCGTCGGCCTGGTACGTGTAGCTACTGTAAGAGGCGGGAATGTAAACCAAGCCCGTATTGGGGTTGAAGGACATCGGCGCCCAGTTGTGAGCGCCGCCACCGGTTGGATACACCGCCAGCGGCTCCTTATCGTAGTAAGCTTCCGGATTGACCATTGGACGCCCACTATCGTTGAGGCCTTTGGCCCAGTTCACTTTCACGAAAGGCGCCCCTGAAACAAACTGCCCCGAAACCCGGTCGAGTACGTAGAAGAATCCATTTTTGGCAGCCTGCGTCAGAACCTTACGTGGGCGCCCATCAACGGTGAGGTCGAGTAGCATCAGTTGCTGGACGCTGTCGAAATCCCAGTTGTCGTTCGGTACCGTCTGGAAATACCATTTGAGCTGACCGCTGGTCAGATCGACGGCCAAGATCGAACAGGTATATAAGTTGTCGACGTTCTGAGCGCCGCGGAACTTCTGCACCCACGGCTCCGCATTGCCGGTGCCGACATAGACCAGGTTGGCGTCCGGATCGTAGGCGAATCCGTCCCACACGGCGCCACCCCCTCCTTTTTTGTAAAAGTCGCCGCCCCAGGTCTTGGCCGCCGCGCGCATGGCCTCATTTTCGTAGGGTTGGCTGGGATCGCCGGGCACCGTATAGAACCTCCACGACCGTTGCCCCGTGGCTGCGTCGTATGCATCGAAGTACCCGCGATTCTCACCGCTGTCCCCGCCGGAGACTCCTATGATCACTTTGCCGCCGGCAATCCGAGGGGCCATGGTCACGTAGTGATGATCCTGGGTGTAGGAGACGCGTGTTTCCCATATCGGTTTCCCCGTGAGAGCATTGAGTGCAAACAGCCGTCCGTCGAGACTCGGCGCAATGATCATCCCGTTGTACAGCGCGAGTCCGCGATTCGCCGTGATGCCTTTCGTGGTTGCCTGATTGACCTCGGGATCCCATTTCCAGATCTCCTTGCCGGTGCGGGCATCCAAGGCGAACACCACGCTCCAGGTAGTGATCCCGTAGATCGTGTTGTTCCAGACCAACGGAGTGCCTTCCTGGCCGTACCCGCCGGGCCCCACCACGTACGACCAGGCCAAGCCCAGCCGGTTGACGTTCGAAGAATCGATCTGTTTTAGCGGGCTAAAGCGCGTCTCGCCCTGGGATTTCCCATAGGTCAGCCAGGAGCCGGGGAACTGATCCGCGGGCGTCCCGGCCTTCTTCAGGACCGCCGAGTCAACAACAGAAGGCTGCTGGGCGGAAATCGTGGCGGTACCCGCCAGCGTCAGGGCCGCAGCAAGCAACAGGGCTGCGCGATTCTGTCGAAACGTTTGCATAAAGTCTCCTCCAAACAACCTGCTTGGCCGAAACAGGCAAATCTTAACCGGCTCAGAGAGCGTGCGAACCCGGTATCTGTCGCAATCAACGCGTTTCCGATTTTACTGCAATTCGCTCCCGAAGATGTGGGAAACCCCATGGCGTGGGTTAGTCGCCGATTGTCCACTCTTTCCTGAAACCAGCGGCACGATGCGCGCTGCCAGAGCAGGCGCCAGGCTCTCGACGTAACTCGCGGTTAGATGGTCGCGGTCACGAAAGATAATCTTCCCGCTCTGCACCGTCTCGCAGCGGGCCGGACCGCAGATCTGATCCGACAGATCGACGTTCCATACTTGCGGCAAGCTTCGGGCCACCTCTTGTTCGATCCCGTACACGGTTTCTTCCAACGCCTGCGACCGCATCAGGCTGCAGTCGCCGGAGCCGCGCCAAGCCGCCCGCGCCAAACAGCGGGGAACCTCGAATGGGGCGTTCGGCGTGTCGCGCATGAAAATCGTTTCCACGCTGGAGGAACTGAAGGTTTCCGCCATCTTGCGAGTCCCCTCCCGCCACTCCTCCGGAGACACCCGCAGGTATTCAGTGGAACTCGCCATGATTACGGCGCGCGCGTCGAGTGCAAGAGTGCGCTTGATGGCGGCATCACGCCAGAGCGTACATTGCTGTTCTTCGCGGCCGAGTTTGGTCTGAAACACGCGAATGGACGCTGCCGGACAGGCCGTTTTTATCATCGTCACCAGTCGCCACCCGTTCTGATTGGCGATCCGCTCGAGAGCTGGAAACCATTGGGCCGCGTGCGAGTCGCCGAGCAGGACCACGGTAGTGGAGGAGTTGGCGTCTCCAAAAACGCATTCGCGAAGCCGCGCATCCAGAAAGGGCGCCGTACATCCGAGCTCGTAGAAGCGGGGCACATCTCTGAGAGGCTGCGCGAAGACCTTGTATTGCTGGGTCCGCTTCACGGCCAGGCTCCAAACCGCCGAGATTCCGATCCCGCCCAAGGTCAGTAGCGCGGCCAGTCCCAACGATAAGGCCGTCCGCGCGACCAGGCGAGGATGGAATCGAATGGGATTCTCGATCCAGCGCTGGGCCGGCACCGCAAGCCCCAACGCGGCGGTAACGCATAACACCCGCCCACTCAGAGGTAGGGAGCCCAAGCGGGCCTCGGCCAGCGTGAGCAGCGGCCAGTGCCAGAGATACCAGGAATAGGAATACTTGCCGAGACTCCGTAGGGCCGGAACATTCAAAACCTTGGCAACACCGCCTCCAGAGCCAACCGCGCGGGCGGCGCCCGCAGAGAGGATCGCCGCGGTTCCCAGAACTGAAACGAGCAACGCAGCGCGCGGGAAGGCGGAAGAAAATCCGGCACAGGCGCCGGCCAGCGCGGCTAATCCCAGCCAGCCCAGCAGCCTGATGAGCCCGCCGCGCGCGACGAGCCACTTCCCCGGGATCAGACTTGCAACGCCCCCCACGCCAAATTCCCAGGCACGCGCCGGCGAGCCGTAGAATCCCCACGGCGGGTTTCGGTACGTGAGCCAGACCCATGCCGCGAACGACAGAACGACCCCGCCGGTGAGGAGGGTGACGAGATTGCGCCGCGGCCGTCGGCCCGTACATCCGAGAAGCGTCAGCAGAGGCCAGATCAGGTAGAACTGTTCCTCGACACCCAACGACCAGGTGTGCAGCAGCGGGTTAGCTCGGGCCTCCGGTGCAAAATAGTCGGCCCCCTGGCGCATGAACAGGAAGTTCGAGCAATAGGCCGCGGTGGCCAAAGCGGTTTCGGACAAGGACTTCTGTTCCAGGGGCGGCAAGAGCACCAGCGCCGCGGCCGTGACCACGGCCATCATCACCGCCAGCGCCGGCAGGAGACGGCGAGCGCGGCGCGCATAGAATCGTGCCAGGTCAATGCGGGCGCTGGTGACGATTTCGTCCACCAGAACACGCGTGATAAGGTACCCGGAGAGGACAAAGAATACATCCACGCCCGTGAAACCGCCGCCGAAACCCGGGACTCCGGCGTGGAACGCGGCGATCAGCAGGACCGCTATGCCGCGCAATCCCTCGATATCTGAGCGGAACACGGTCCTTAGAACATATCAGACCAACTGCGCGGGCGAGGGCGCCGCCCCAAGATCGATGGCAAGTTACAGTTTGCAGGTGAAGTCGCCGGCCCGCATTTGGACCTTGTCGTTTCCCACCGAGGCCAAACCAGTTTCCCGCTTGCAGTATGCCGGCCCTCCTGGCTGCACGGTGGATCGGATGATCGCCCTGAGAGACGAACGCTGCCCGACAGGATTCAGGCCGCCACAACAAGGCCGCCCGCGGCCCGAATGACCTCTCCGGTAATCCAAGCTGATTCGTCCGACGCCAGGAACACTGCCAGCGGCGCGATATCCGTGACACGGCCGAGGCGGCCCAGCGGTGTCTTGCTCGCCAGTACAGCGCCGGCGCCTCCGTCAAACGTCC